>Ga0335071_10003340_pt1 | contig 16958 bp, 18 predicted proteins | sample Lox_Sample_15_FD_206724 | JGI IMG/M metagenome (GOLD analysis project Ga0335071, IMG submission 206724) | Soil microbial communities from Loxahatchee National Wildlife Refuge, Florida, United States - Lox_Sample_1.5 | ecosystem: Environmental > Terrestrial > Soil > Wetlands | place: USA... | reverse complement strand
CTCGCTCAGGCAGAACGCATACAGCCTGTAGAAGCCCTCCGCGATGTCTCCGTATTCGAAGTCGAGCAGGCTGATCAGCTCCTCCAGCGCCGCGATGACCTGCTCCGGGTCGCGCCGGGTGCAGCCGACCACCCCGTGCTCGTAGAGCCCGAGCAGGCGCTCCCCCGAGCTGAGACCTCGTAGCCTAGCGATCGTGGAGTCCGGGGCAATGGAAACGGTTCTCGTCCTGTCCATGGGTCGCGCCCTCCTGTGGCGCCTCGGCCGTGCCGGCTGGTCGATGGAGGAGCAAGCGGCGTACCATGATGTTCCACCGTAGAACAGGACTCTCAAATAGCTGAGATCACGAAAAGATGGGTCGGCCGAGACACCGCCTTGGATGCCAGGGTAGGCAGGCTTTGCCGACCTGGGCGCGGCCCGTCCGATGCGCGCTACTTGAGGAAGTCCAGCAGGGACATCTGAATCAGGTTCGCCCCGGAGGCCAGGGCTGCCTGATAGAAGGTCTGGAGCTGGGTCAGGTCCGTGGCGGCTTTCGCGACGTCGAGGTCCTCGACGTGCGAAAGGTCCGTCGCCTGGCTGAGCGACTCGCTCTGCAATCGGTCGTTGAGCAGCCCCACCCACGAGAGCCTCGAGCCAACCAGCACCTGCGGGAGGACCACGCGATTCAGCAGGGAGGTGAGGTCGTCCAGCGAGGCCTGGATGCCTGTGCTTCCCTGCCCGCTCATCTGCCCGGCCAGGACCGAACTGCTGGCCGGCGCCACGGTGATGGGACTTCCCGCCGTGAGCTGCACGCCGCCGCGCGCGACCACCGCGGTGGCCGCTCCCGTTCCCGTGAGGCCGCTGGTGAACCCGAAGAAGCTCGAGTTGGCCGAGGCGGGAGTGACGATGGCGTCGGTCTCCAAGGAGATGTTGCGCCCGTCGGCCGCGGTCAGCGCGAAGGCCGAGCTGCCCGGCACCGCGGTGGCGACCACTCCGGTGGCCGCGCTCTGGCCGTTGATCAAAGCCACCAGCGCATCGCGCCGCTCCGCGGCGGTCTGCCCCGTCACCGCGCCGAGGATGCTCGTGCCGTTGATGACGAGGTTGTGGCCCGCGGTGCCATCGAGGGTCACGTCGCTGGCGAACGTGCCCGCCGAGTAGGTGATGCGGGCGCTCGTGGCGGTGGCCGTCACGCCCGTACTGGGCGTTTCGAGGTTCATCTTGGCGGCGAGGGCGATGGCGCTCGTGGCATTGCCCGAATAGGACGCGGCGTCGTCGCCCGCGACCGTGGGCGCGATGAAGGCGCTGCCCGTGGGGCCGCCGATCTGGAGATCCGTCGGCGCGCCCACCCCGCTGTACGCGCTCGCGTTGGCGGCGCCCGCCTGGCTCACGTCCGGCTGCAAGCTCAGGTGGGGCTGGCCGTTGAGATCGTCGCGCAGGTGGATCAGGACGTCGAAGGCGTACGTCGGGTCGGTGGACGCTCCGAACACCGCCGTGCCCGACACCCTCGTCGGCACGGTGACGCCCTCGCTCACCTCGGTGGGGGTGGGCCCGTCGATGCCGCGGGCGTTCGGCGTCACCGCGGTGATGTGCCCGGCCGCATCGCGCGTGACGGTGTAGGGCGCCGTCGTGGACTCCTGGCCGCCGAAGACGAAGGTGCCCGTGCTCGTCCGGCTGTTGGCCAGGTTCACCAGCGTCTCGAGCAGCTGATCCACGGAAGCGCCGATGCTCTGGCGCGCGAGGGCGTCGTTGGAGTCGCTCGCCCCCTGCACCGCGGCGTCCTTGGCCTGGGTGACCACGTCGGCGATGGCGCGGAGCGAGCTGTCCCCCGCGGAGAGCACGGCGGTGGCCGCCGTCACGTTCTTCTGGAACTGGGCGTTGATGGCCTGCCGCGACCGGATGGTCACGGCCTGGGCCGCTCCGCCCGGGTCGTCGGCGGGAGCGAGGATGCGCGTCCCCGCCGAGAGCAGGTCCTGCTGATGCGCGATGGCGGCCAGGGCCGCCTGGAGCTCGCGCTGCACCTGTGCGGTCATCATCGACGGGGTGACTCGCATGAGGCCTCCTACTGGATGACGACCATGTCCAGCAGCGTCTGGATGATGTTCTGGGTCGTGCCGAGGAACTTGGCCGCGGCCGCGTACGCGGTCTGGGCCTGGGTGAGGGAGATCAGCTCCTCGTCGGTCGAGACGCTCGACGTCTGCTGCTGCAGCGACTGCACCACCTGCACCGCGGCCTGCTGGCGCGTCACCGCGTCGGAGGCGTCGCGCATCTGGGAGCCCACGTTGCCCACCAGGGCCCCGTAGAAATCGGCAAAGGTCGACGTGCCGCCACGCATGGTGAGTGCGGTGGCCAGGCCCGCCATGGCGAGGGCGTTGGCGCCGTCACCGGGATGCACGAGGCCCGAGGCGTCGGGCTGGGCCGCGGCGATCTTGGAAGGATCGGCGGCGATGGTGGGATCGAGGCTCATGTCCCGGGCGCCCGAGCCCGCGAAGAACGTGTTGAGCCCGAGGGCGAGCAGGGTGTCCGAGGTGTCGTTGGCGAAGACGAAGCTCTTGCCGCCGCCCACGGAGAGGGTGAGCGTGCCGCCGCTCACCGTCGCGCTCAGGTCCGGATCGGCGTTGAGAGCGGTCGCCACGTCGTTGAGGGTGGTCGCTCCCGCAGTGACGGGCACGGTCACGCTCGAGGTGGTCGCGCCCGTCGCGTCGTGCACGGCCACCGTGAAGGAGCCGCTGCCCGGCGTGAAGGGCAGCCCCGCCGCGCTGAGGGCGACGCCGGCCCCGGTCACTGCGTTGCCCGAGATGATCGTGGAGTAGCCGGTGAGCCCAGCCCCGCTCGTGTGGAGCCGATTGACCTCGGTCATGATCGAGCGCGCGAGGCTGTCGAGCGCGCTCTGCGCCTGCTTGATGGGGCCGTTGGGCGAGTTGCGCGCGTTCACCGCCGCCGCGAGCTGGCCGCCCTGCGGCGTCACCCCCACCGAGCCCGCAGAGAGATCGATGCTGTCCGTGGCCACGGTGGGGGTGGCGGTCAGCGTCGACGTGAGGGTGCCGTCCACGAGGAGGACGCCCGTGCCCTTGACCGCGAGCTGCACGGTGCCGTCCGGGCGATCGGTGGCGCTCACCCCGATGATCTGGTTGAGCTGGTCGATGAGCGCGTCACGCTTGTCGTAGAGGTCCTGGGGCGGCTGCCCGCCGCCCGAGGCCTGGATCTGGCGGTGGATCTCGGCGATCTGGCTCACCAGCCCGTTGGCCTTCGCCACCTGCACGTTGATCTGGGTCGCGAGGTCGCTCTTGAGCTGGTCGGCGCGCGACCAGAGTCCCTGCATGGTCCCAGAGAGGCGGTTGCCGTCGTCCGCGAGGGTGGCGCGCAGCGCCTGGTCGGTGGGATTCGCGGAGACGTCCTGGAAGCCTTGGAAGAGCTGGTTGACCATCGCCCCGAGCCCGCTCGTGGTCGGGTCGTTGAAGATGGACTGGAGGCGCTGCATCAAGCTTTCCTGGGCCTGGTCCTGGGCGAGTGTCTGCGACTCCGTCATCAGGGAGAAGTCGAGATAGCGATCGCGGATGCGGGTGATGCCGGTGACGTTCACGCCGCCCTGCTCCACCACGGGCGTCAGGTCCGCGCGCTGGCGCGTGTAGCCGGGGGTCGCCACGTTGGCGAGATTGTGGCCGACGGTGTTGAGAACGGCCTGCTGGGCGAGGAGCGCCTTCTTGCCGACCTCGAGGCTGTCGTAGATGCCCGGCATGGTCGCGCCTCAGGCCCGGCGGTCGAGGAGCCGCAGCTCCTGCGCGGAGGGACGCGCCCGGCCGCTGTCCGCATAGGTCGGCGCGGGGGCCAGCGCGGCGACCAGGCTCGAGAAGAGCCCGCGCAGGCACGAGAGCGTGTGCTCGGCGAGGAAGCGGTTGCGCCCGTGGAGCGTGCGGAGCATCACCAGGAGCTCCCGCAGCTCGTTGCGGATGGGCAAGAGCCGCGCGGCGGCTTCCGGTGCGGTCCCGAGGACGCTCGAGAGCGTGACGGACGGGGCGGGAAGGCCGAGGGCCGTCGCCAGATCACCCACGGCGCGCTGACGGCGCTGCTCGAGCGCGTTCAACTGGGCGACGGCGGCCTCGCGACGCGCCCCGATCTCGAGCAGGGCGGGAACATCGGCCTGGAGGAGGGCGCGGAACTCGTCCTCGAGGAGGGGGAGCAGGTCCCGGCACTCCGCCGCCTCGGCGGCCAGGACGGCGCCGAGGTCGTCGAGTGGCGCGGGCATCAGCGGGCGCGGAGGCCGAGCAGGGACGCCGTGGGCTCGTCCTGAAGCATGGCTCCGGCGATTCGGTCCCCGTCGACCGCGTACGTCCCCTGCTCGACGAGCTGCTTGAGCAGGGCGACCCGAGAGCTTCGGCCGGTGTCCGGCAGGCTCTGGAGCCGTGCGCGGAGCCGCGTGAACTCCTCGGCTCGCGGCGTCAGGACGAGTCCGTCAGCGGAGGGCGCAGCGCCGGAGCGGGCGGGATTCTGCCCCTCCACTCCCTTGGGACCGCCGGCCGGGGCCGACCGCCCGATGGTTGCCTCGCCTCCCACCTTCGGCAGGTACTTGGGATCGATCTTCACCTGGAGCTCCCTTCGGGACCGCCAGCGTCTCCCCGGTCTATCGGCCGACTCGAGGGTGGACTTGAGAAGTTTTTTGGCCCTTGCCTTGTCAGGCTCCGGATGAGCACGTCGCCCAGCCCGAGACCCCCTCCCCGGGCCATGGCCTTGGCCATCTGCTCGTCGGCCATGTCCTGGTAGAGGCTCGACCCGGCCCCGGAGTGCTCGAACCAGCTCGTCTTCCCCATGGGCTGACGGGCGGTCTTGAGCATGTGCTCGATCATGAGGCCTTCGAACTCGCGGGCCGCCTCGCGCAGGCGAGCCGGCTCGATGCGGGTGGAGGAGCCCGACCGCTGGCCGGTCGCCTTCGCGTCCTGAGCCGCCGTCCCCGTCACGGCGTCCATCACATGATCTCGATCTCGGCCATGAGGGCGCCCGCCTGCCGGATGGCCTGGAGGATGGAGATGAGATCGCGCGGCGTCACGCCCAGCGCGTTGAGGCCCTGGACCACGTCGCCGATGTTGGCGCCCTCGCGGACGATGGCAAGCTGATTCTTCTCCTCCTTGACCCCGACGTCGCTCTTGGGCACCACCACCGTCTGGCTGCCGATGGGAGCGAAGGCCCCGGGCTGGGAGACCTGCGTCTCGTTCTTGATCTGGACGATGAGGTTGCCGTGGGCGATGGCCACCGTCGCGATGCGCAGCTGGTTTCCCAGCACGACGGTACCCGTCCGCTCGTTGATGACGACCCGCGCCGGGGCGTCGACCCTGAGGCTCAGACCCTCGAGGCGCGAGATGAACTCCACGAGGCGGACCTGCTCGGCCGGCGGGACCGCCACCGACACCGTGGTGGGGTTGAGAGCGCGGGCGAGGGAGCCCATTCCCGCCCCGTTCACCGCCTCGGCCAGGCGCACGGCGGTGGTGAAGTCTCCCTGGAGGAGGGTGAGGGAGATGGCGGAGGGATCCAGCACGGAGGCGACCTCGCGCTCGACGAGCGCTCCGCCCGGAATCCGACCCACGGTCGGGTGATTCTTCTGCACGCTGTCGCCCGTCCCGCCCGAGGCGATGATGCCGCCCACGGAAACCGGGCCCTGGGCCAGCGCGTAGACGCGTCCGTCCGGGCCCTGGAGCGGCGTCAGGAGGAGCGTGCCGCCCTGCAGGGTGGCGGAGTCGCCGAGCGAGGAGACGAGGGCATCCAGGGTGGCGCCCGCCTTCACGAAGGGCGGGAGCTTGGCCGTGACCATCACGGCAGCCACGTTCTTGCTGTTGAGGGCGAGCGGCGGCACGGCGATGCCGAGCCGCTGCAGCATGTTGGCGATGCTCTGGGGCGTGAAGGGGCTGGCCGTCGCCCGGTCGCCCGTGCCGGCGAGGCCGACCACGAGACCGTAGCCGTAGACGTCGTTGTCGCGGACGCCGTGCACGCGGGCCACGTCCTTCACGCGCACCTGCGCGGGGGCGGGCACGGCGCCCGGGGCGAGGAAGGCGGCGGCCACGCACGCGAAGCCGAGGCAGAGGCGGCGGCCGCGCATCAGAAGAGGCCGATCCAGTCGAGGAACCGGTAGATGATGCCGGGGTTCTGCGACTCCGTCACCACGCCGCGGCCAACCATCTGGATCTCCGCGTCGGCCAGCTGGCTCGAGAGCACCGTGTTGTTCGAGCTCACGTCCACCGGGCGGACCACGCCGGTCAGCGTGATCACCTCGGTCTCGCCGTTGACGATCACCGAGCGCCTCCCCTCCACCACCATGTTGCCGTTCTCCAGCACCTTGACCACACGGGCCGTGATCTGGCCCGTGGTCTTCGCCGTCCGGTTGATGTTGCCCTCGCCCGTGTGCTTGGACTGGTTGGACGAGTCCTGGTGCGTGTCGTTCTCGGCGATCTGGCTCGGCGTCTGCCAGCCCAGGAGCGGCTTGATCGCCCACTTGACGGTGCGGCGCGCGATCATGTCGAGGAACGTCGGAGCCTGGTTCACGTTGGTGACGCGCGTCTGGTCCTTGGAGAGCTCCGTCTTGGCGTCGGTCGACGTCGAGGACTGCTCCGCGATGACGATGGTGAGGATGTCGTTCACCGCGCGGGCGCGATGGTCGACGAAGAGCGAGCCGCCCACCGAGCCGTCGCGATAGAGCGACTGCGCGGGAAGGCCCGCGGGCGCGCCTAGGACGAGGAGCGCCGCGCCGACGGCTCGCCAGGTGCGCCTCACCGCTCGCGCCCCGCGTCGGCGAAGGGCACACGGACGACGCCGGGCGCGTCGACCTTGCCCACCGCGTCGCGCTTGGAGGTGACGTTGGTCACCTTCACGGTGTCGCCGCGACGGGCGTCCGCCGAGGCCACTCCCTGGGCCACGATGCGGAAGCCCGGGCCCTCCAGGAGGAGCGTGACGATCTCTCCGCGCTTGACGATGACGCGACGGCGGACGAGCGAGGCCGTGAGGATCTCGCCTTCGCGGACGGGACGCGTCACGTCGAGATCGGAGACGTCGGGCATGGTCAGGAGGGCGCCTTCGGGCAGCTCCGTCGAGGCACGCGTGATCAGCCGGAGATCGCCCGCGGCCAGCGGCGCGCGCGGGTCGAGGGGGCGTGCCGCCACCACCACGTCCTGGAAGCGCCCGACGCGCAGGCTGAGGGGCACCGTCTGGAACGGGCGTCCATCCACCTTGATCGCGACCGTGGCGCCCACCGAGCTCTGCATCGAGGGCTCGCCTTGCACCTGCGCGATCAGCTCCACCGCGCCCGTGGGGATCCGCAGGTCCCCTGGCCGGCTGGCGGCGACCACGGCCCATGGGCCGTGGGCGTCCGGCTGCGCCTCCAGCCGCTTTCGCACCTGACGGCCCGCCGCCTCGACCACGTCGGCTCCCGTGAGCACCTGGAAGGCGCGGGTGACGATGATCTCGTCCGGGGTGACGATCTGCAACCGGGCCGGATCGAGCTGCGCCTCGCCCAGACGCAGCCGCAGATTGCCGGGATCGAGACGCTGGCTCGCGCCGGGCAGCGGCGCGGGACCGAGGACGACCTTCCGGAGCCGGCGCGCGAGGGGCTCGTCGCCCTGCACGGTGGCCACGTCGCCCAGGGTGATCTCGTTGCCCTGCACCGTGGTCTCCGGAGCGACGCGGACCACGACAGCGGCCGCGGCCAGCGTGGGCCAGACGACGAGAAGGAGCACGAGCGCGGCGAGGAGGATGAGGACGCGCCGGCCCACGGCTATCTCCGCATGTTGTTCGCCATGCTCAGCATCTCGTCGGCGGTCTGGATCGCCTTGGAGTTGGCCTCGTAGGCGCGCTGGCTCGTGATCATGGCGACCATCTCGTCCACCACCTTCACGTTCGACATCTCGAGGAACCCCTGGGAGAGCGTGCCCATGCCGTCGACGCCCGGGTTGGCCACCACGGGGTCGCCGGAGGCGAGCGTCGGCATGTAGAGGCTCCGCCCGACGCTGAGCAGGCCCGCGGGATTCACGAAGCGCGCGAGCTGGATCGTCCCCACCTGCTGCGCCGAGGTCTGCCCCGCCACCGTGACCGAGACCACGCCGTCCGTGCCGACGGTGATGGTGGTGGCGTCGGTGGGCAGGGTGAGATTCGGCTGGAGCGGGAAGCCGTCGGAGGTGACCACGCGTCCCGTGCCGTCGCGCTTGAAGGCGCCCGAGCGCGTGTAGGCCGTCGTCCCGTCCGGCCGCTGGACCTGGAAGAAGCCCGAGCCCTCGACGACGAGGTCGAGCGGGTTCTCCGTCTGCTGGAAGTCCCCCTGGCTGAACATCCGCTGCGTCGCCACCGGCTTCGTGCCGAGGCCGACCTGGATGCCCGTCGGGATCGTCGTGCCCTGCGAGCCCGCCGTGCCCGGCGTGCGCACCGTCTGGTAGAGCAGGTCCTGGAAGTCGACCCGCGTCCGCTTGAATCCCGCGGTGTTCACGTTGGCGAGGTTGTTGGCGATGGCGTCGAGGTTGAGCTGCTGGGCCTGCATGCCGGACGCCGAGCTGTAGAGAGCACGGATCACTGGAGTCTCCCCATGTCATTGCTTGGATAGCGGTCTGCCTCGTCGTGGGCCTGGATCGCCCGGTGCGCGGCCTCGTACTTCCTCAGCAGATCGATCATGTCCACCATGGTGCGGACGGCGTTGACGTTGGAGTTCTCGAGGGCGCCGCCGACCACCTGGTAGTCCCTGGCCGCCTCCGCCTGGACCTTGGGATCGGCGGGGGCGAAGAGGCCGTGGCTCTCCTTGACGAGGACGTACGGCTTGGGAAAGTCCACGACGCGGAGGGTGTCCACCGTCCGGCCGTCGTCCAGCACCTCGCCCTGCGGGCCGAAAGTGACGTTGGAGGAGCGCACGGTGATGGGGCCGCCCTGCCCGAGCACGGGAAAGCCGCCCGTCGACATGAGCGTGCCCTGAGGGCTCACGGAGAAAGCGCCCGCCCGCGTGTACCGCGGGCCCGCGGGGGTCTGCACCACGAAGAATCCAGGGCCGCTCAGCGCCACGTCGAGGGAGCGATCGGTCTCCCGCAGACCGCCCTGAGAGAAGTCGGTCCACTGGCTGATGACGTGTCTGCCGAGGAGCGTGGCGCCGCCGGGTCCCGCCTCCGGCTCCCCGTGCTTCACCGTGAGGTTGTCTTGCTTGAACCCCACCGTGGAGGCGTTGGCCAGGTTGTTGGCGAGGATCTCGTGACGCTGCCACTGCGCGTGCATGCCGGAGCTGAGTGCGTGAATCATGTCGTCTGGGAATCAGAGCAATCGATGTGCCACGCACGCGCCTGCAGCAAGCGTGTGGAAAAGGCGCAGCTCCGTGCTCCGGCGCCCGGCCCGGGTGGCAGGGCCCGGCAATTCTTGCCCGCCCCCGAGCGGCTGCTGCCCTTCACGCGGCGCCCCCCAGCCGCCGGAGCAGGCTCGGCATGAGCATGATGCGGCCCGTGTGGAGGCGGAAGGGATCGCGTGTGCACACTGCGATGAGGGAGCGGTTCCAGGACCACTGCGAGGAGTGGTGCACGCTCTCGTCCAGGAAGGCCTTCAGCTCTTCGATGCGGCTCGCCATCATGAGGACCACGTCCGTGGAGGGCAGGACGCCGCGCCTAGCCACGCTCACGGCCCGGCAGAGAGTGAAGACGGTGGGCCACTGATCGCGTGCCAGGAGCGGGAAGGCCTTCACGTACAGGCGATCGCTCGACGGTGCGGGAGCCTCGAGCACGAGGTCGAAGCGACCCGCGAAGGGCGCGGTGGGCGCCTCGTGGTACTCGGCGAGGACGCTGCGGAGCCACTGCGCGACGTCGTCGGGGAGGCCCGCGCCCGGCCGTGGAGGCGCCGTGTGGGCGCGCAGCCACGCGTCATAGGCCCGCCGGCGCTCGGGATTGCTCACCGTGGCGTACGCCTCGATGATGGCGCTCGCCTCGCTCGCCGAGCCGCCCACGTCGGGATGCTTGCCGAGGACGCGGAGCAGCGTCCGGTAGGCGGCGCGGACGATCTCCGGATGCGCTGCCGGGTCGATCTGCAGCAGCCGGTAGTAGTCCCGGCGCGCGAACTCTCCCGTCACCCGATGGCCTCAGCGGCCGCCCGTTCCGGCGAGCTCTGCCTCCGCCGTCACGAGGTTGCGCAGGAGCCGGAGCTCGCCGGGCAGGAGCCGCTCGCGGCGGGCCACCTCTTCGGGAGCCGCGCCCGAGCGCAGGAGCGCCATGGCCGCCCGATGCCGGTCACGCGTCGTCTCCACCGCCCGCGAGTCCGGCACTGCGGCCGTTGGTCTCGGGCCGAGCGCGCCACGGTCAGCCAGCTCCAGCACCGGCTCGACCAGGACCATCAGCTCCTCGATCATGGCCAGCACGTCGCCGTACCAGGCGGGCGGTTTCGAGGTCGTGGTACGGCGAGCGGGCGCGGGGGCCCAGCGCCGGCGCGTGAGCGTCATCACGAAGCCCACGAGGGCGATGTCGAGCGCGATCTGCGTGACGATGAACAGGGAGAGGAGCATCCGTTCCTCCGGTCAGGTGAGCAGGTCGAGGGTGCCCCGTTCCGTCTCCCCGGCGTCGGAGTCCGGCGGCTCTTTGGGCACGCGGGGCTTGGGCTTGCTGGCCTTCGGCTTGGTCGGGCGCTTGGGCGCCGGATCTCTCGACGGAGGCAGCGCGGTGGGGCCCGAGACCTCGAGATGGTCCATGGCGTGTTCTCCTCAGCGGCGCCAGTGCCGCCAGAGGTTGACGATGGAGAAGCTCGTGCGCGGGTAGAGCGTGTCCGCCAGGTCCTGGACGGCCTGCTCCATGGCGAACTGGAAGGCGCGGCCGCGCATCTCCTCGATCTCCACGTCCCTGGCAACGCGACCGGTCACCCGCCTGGTCTTGATGTCGAAGATGGAGGCCTCCACGCCGGCCCGGGTGAACTTCGCGTACTTCCCCCACACCTGCTCGAAGGCCGTCACCTCGATGACCACGAGGGTGCTGATCCCGAAGGCCTCGCGCAGCACGCGCGCGTCCTCGAGGGTCGGCCACCCCACGACCTGGACGCGACCGATCAGGCTCGTGGCCCACGGGTCGAGGCCCTGGCTGCGCGCCTCGTTCAGGAACTCGCGCACCCCCAGCACCTCGCCGGCGTCGCGCAGCGCGTTGAGGAGAAGCGCCGAGGCCGCCTCCGCGGTGGCGCGATTGTCTTCCGACGACACGCGGGCCACGATGAGACGGCGGCCCGAGCCCAGCGGGTTGTTCGGGGCGGTTCCGCTCCCCGGCGGCGGCGTGAGCGCGCAGCCCCAGAGGCCAGGGCCGAGGAGGAGGAGGCTGGCCAAAGCGAGCATCCGTGGCCTCATGCCCGCGTGCTCCGCGCGGCCACCGTGCCTCCGCGCTCGACGTTCAGCTCCCCCGCCCCGATGCGCTGCCTCCGCAGCATCACCCGCAGCCGCAGCACCGCGCTCGCGTGGAGCTGGGACACCCGGGACTCGGTGACGCCCAGCACCGTGCCGATCTCGCGCATGGTCAGCTCCTCGTAGTAGTAGAGGGCGAGCACCTGGCGCTCGCGATCCGGCAGGCCGTCGATGAGGCGGCCCAGCATGGCGCGGCGCTCCTCCTCGGCCAGGGCGAGAAACGGATCGGGCGAGGTTGCGTCCTCGACGCTGTCCATGAGCGAAGGCTCGCCGGCGCCCGGGGCTCCCGCCGCGCTCAGGGACACGAGGGTGATGCCCTCGCCGAGGGAGGCGCGATACGCCTCGGTCGCCATCCCGAGCTCCCGGGCGACCTCCTGGTCCGTGGGAGGACGGTCCAGGCGCCCGCTCAGGGTGTCGATGGCGCGCTGGGCATCGCGCATGCGCTCGCGCGTGGCGCGCGGGACCCAGTCGAGCCGGCGCAGCTCGTCGAAGATGGCGCCCCGGATGCGATGGCTCGCGTAGGAGGAGAAGCTCACGCCGCGCTCCGGATCGTAGTCGTCCACCGCCGCGAGGAAGCCTATGAGCCCCGCGGAGAAGAGATCGTCGAGACGGAGGTGCTTGGGTAGCCGGCTCGCGATGCGCGCGGCGAGGTACTTGACGAGGGCGAGGTCGGCCTCGACGAGGCGCTCGCGCAGCGCCGGATCCTTCGAGCGGCGGTAGGCGCGCCACAGCTCGAGGCTCGACGTCACATGAGCCGCCATGGCCCCTCCGAGACGCGTTCCCAGAAGGTCTTGGCCGCCTCCGCCGGCGGACGCTCGCCGCTCAGGAGACGGCGGACGAGATCCTCGAGGCAGCGCGAGGCGGGCGCGCGCGGAGCGAGGATCGTGAACGGGACCTGCCGGACGACGGACTCGGCCACCGTGCCGTCCATCACCACGTAGCCGGCGTCGCCCGGCGCGTAGCCGAGGAAGCGGACGAGGATCTCGCGCAGGGAGTCGTGGATCTGCCGCGCCTGCCTGCCGTCGCGCACCATGTTGATCAGGACGTGGAACGGGTAGCCGGGAAACTGCTGGACCACCACCTTCATGAGCGCATAGGCATCGGCCAGCGCGGTGGGCTCGGGCTGCGTCACCACCACCGACTCGTCGCTGGCGAGGATCAGGCCGAGCACGGTGTCGCTGATCCCCGCGCCGGTATCGATGAGGAGGAAATCCACGCCGCTCTCGATCTCGCGCAGCTGCTCGAAGAGCTCCGCGCGGTCCACCTCGCTGAGGTTGGCCAGCTCCGCCACCCCGGAGCCCGCGGGGATGACCAGGAGGCCGTGCGGGCCGCGCATCACGATGTCCCGCATGCGCTTGTCGCCGGCCAGCACGTCGCGCAGGTCGTGCCTGGGCGCCTGCCCCATGAGCACGGTAAGGTTGGCCAAGCCGAGGTCGCCGTCGAGGAGTGCGACGCGCCGGCCGTGGCGGGCGAGGAGCAGGCCCGTGTTCAGGACGAGGTTGGACTTGCCCACGCCCCCCTTTCCACTCGTGAAGGCGATGGAGCGGCGCGGCCGGGTCGGGATCGGCGCCGAGGTTTCCGACAGGGGATCGAAGCTCATGCGATCGGTGCTCCCTGGAGAGTGCGGCGGGCGATCCGCCGCGGATCGGCGGGATCGAGGTCGCCGGGGATGTCGCGCCCGGTGCCGACGTAGGAGAGCGGCAGCCCGCTCTGGACGCAGGCGTCGATGACGGAGGCGCAGCTCGCCGTCTCGTCGAGATGGGTGAAGAGGAGATGGGTCACGCCCAGCGGCTTGAAGGCCCGCAGGGCGGCGCGGATGTCCTGGGTCTTCGTGGTGGCAGAGAGCACGAGGTGCACCTCGTCGGCGGCCGCCGCCTCGAGCAGATCGTCGAGGCGCTCGAGGGCGTGGCGGTCCTCGGCGGCCACGCCGGGCGTGTCGATCAGCACGCAGCCTCGTCGCTCGGGCACGGGAAGCGGCGCTGCGAGCCTCTCCGGCGTGAGGGCGAGGACGTATGGGACGTCGAGGAGGGCGGCGAAGGGCTCGAGGGGACCGGGCCCCGAGAAGCCGGAGCCGTCGGCGTCGACGATGGCGAGGCTCCCCCCGGTGATCCGCGCGCGGGCCGCCATCTTGGCGAGCGTGGTCGTCTTGCCCGTCCCGGACGGGCCCACGAAGGCGACGCGGAGCGGCCCGGAGGCGGCGGCGCAGGTGGAGACGGCGATCAGGCTCGCCAGCTGCTCCTCCACCGCCCGGCAAGTCGCGAGGTCGGCGTTCTCCTGCTCGGGCCGGTGAGCGGGCATGCTGCCGAGGATGCGTACGGCGAGTGCGGGATCCATGCCTCCGGCGAGGAGATGCTCGTAGAGGGAATCCAGTCCTGTGGGCACGAGGCTGCCGCCCGCGGAGCGGACGAAGAGGCTTCGGAGGGCCGCCAGCTCCGACCGCAGGCCGTCGAGCGAGGACGGCGGCGGCAGGGAGGCCTGCGGCATGGCCGGCATCGCGGGCGTCTGGGGGCGATCGACCGCCGCGAGGATCTCGACGCGGCTCCCGCCGAGGAAGCGGAGCGGTCCCCAGGGATGCACGGACTTCGAGTGGAGGATGACCGCCTCGGGCCCCAGCTCCTCCCGCACCCGGCGCATCACGTCGGGAACTGCGCGGCCCTTAAACCATTTGAGGTGCATGTGAGAGCTCCACCGTTCCGAGGGTCTGGACGTTCACGTGAGGAGGAAGCTCGGCGAAGGACAGCACGCCCAGGTGCGGCAGCGCACGCTCGGTGACGCGCCGCACGTGGCGACGGAGCGGGCCGGCGCAGAGGAGCACCGGCTTGGCGTCGAACGGCGGGCTGCTTTCGATGGCGCGCGCGATGCCGTCGAGCAGGCTCTGGCCGTCGCGGGGCGCGATGGACTCCTCGGCGCCCATCTCGGTGATGCCCACGCGGAGCTGCTGCTCCGTCGACGGCGAGAGGAGGAGGGCCCGGAGCCCGCCGTCGCCGCCGAGGTACGGACGGCAGACGGTGTCGGCCAGGGCGGGGCGCACGTGCTCGGCGAGGAGGGCAGCGTCGCGCGTGGCCGCGCCCACGTCGCCCAGCACCTCGAGGATGGCGGGGAGGTTCCGGATGGACACGCCCTCGGCGAGGAGCCGCTGCAGCACGCGATGCACGACGGCGAGCGGGAGCACCGTGGGCACGAGCCCCTCGACCACCGAGGGGTGCGTCTCCTTCACCTTGTCGAGGAGGGCCTGCGCCTCCTGACGGCCGAGGAGTGCGGCGGCCTGCCGCTTCACCGTCTCGCTGAGGTGGGTGGCGATGACCGTGCTCGCGTTGACCACCGTGTAGCCGGCGTCGAGCGCAAGATCCTTCGCTGACCTGGGGATCCAGCGCGCGGGCAAACCGAACGTGGGCTCGCGCACCTCGAGGCCTTCCACGGGGCCATCCACGGGTCCCGGGTTCATGGCGAGGAGCCGGTCCGGGAAGACCTCGCCGCGCGCGATCTCGGCCCCATGGAGGCGGAAGACGTACTGGTTGCCGCCCAGCCCCGCGCTGTCGCGCACGCGCACGGGCGGCACCACGAAGCCGAGCTCGGTGGCGAACTGCCGCCGCAGCCCGCGGATCCGCGCCAGCAGGTCGCCGCCGTCCTCGCCCTTGTCGTCGACGAGAGGCAGGAGACCGTAGCCGAGCTCGATCTGGAGCGGATCGAGGGGCAGCAGATCGTCGACCTTCTCGGGCCCGGGGGCGGCCGGCCGCTCGCCGGCGTCGCTGGGCGCCGCCGTCGTGGCCGCATGCAGCCGGTAGGCGAGCGTGCCCAGGAGCGCTGCGGGGATGATGAAGGGCAGGAGCGGCATGCCGGGCATCAGGGCCAGCACCGCGAGGACGCCGGCGGCGACCGCGAGGGGACGGGCGCGCTGGGTCATCTGGGAGAGGAGCGCCTCGCTCAGGTCCGACTCGGAGGCCGCGCGGCTGACCACGATACCCGCCGCCGTCGACGTGATGAGGGCGGGGATCTGGGCCACGAGCCCATCGCCCACGGTCAGGATCGTGTAGGTGGCGAGCGCCTCGTCGAGAGCGAGGCCATCCTGGAGGAGGCCGATGGCGAGACCGCCCAGGATGTTGACGGCGGTGATGACGATGGCCGCCACCGCGTCGCCGCGCACGAACTTGGAGGCGCCGTCCATGGCGCCGTAGAAGTCGCCCTCGCGGGAGATCTGCTCACGGCGGCGGCGCGCTTCCTGGTCGCCGATGAGCCCCGCGTTGAGATCGGCGTCGATGGCCATCTGCTTGCCGGGCATCGCGTCGAGGGTGAAGCGGGCGGCCACTTCGGCGATGCGCCCCGCGCCCTTGGTGATGACGACGAACTGGATCACCACGAGGATCAGGAAGAGGACCACGCCTACCACGAAGTTGCCGCCCACCACGAACTGGCCGAAGCCCTGGATCACCCGCCCCGCCGCGGTCGCGCCCTCGCTGCCATGGAGGAGGATGAGGCGCGTGGCCGCCACGTTCAGCGAGAGCCGGTAGAGCGTGGTGACGAGGAGCAGCGAGGGAAAGACCGAGAACTCGGGCGGCCGCTGGACGTACATGGAGACGAGGAGCAGCATCAGCGAGCCGGTGACGTTCAGCGTGATGAGGAAGTCGAGGAGCATCGGCGGCAGGGGCAGCACGAGCACGGTGAGGATGCCGAGGATGCCGCCGCCCAGGAGCAGGTCGCTCGGGCGGGAGCCGAGGGCGGGGCGCGGGGTCGAGGCCATGGCGGGCTAGCGCTCCCGGCTCCGCAGCGAGTAGACGTAGGCGAGGACCTCGGCGACCACCCGGTACAGCTCGCGGGGGATCTCCTGCCCTACCGGCGCGCCCCGGTAGAGCGCGCGGGCGAGCGGCGGGTTCTCGACCACTGGCACGCCGTGCCGGTGCGCCGCCTCGATGATCCGGCGGGCCATGAGGAGCGCGCCCTTGGCCACGACCCTGGGCGCGCGCATCTTGCCGCTCTCGTAGCGGAGGGCCACCGCCACGTGGGTCGGGTTGCGCAGGACAACGTCGGCGCGGTGCACCTCGGCCATCATCCGCCGCACCACGCGCTGGCGATGCAGGGCGCGCATGCGCCCGCGAGTGTGCGGATTGCCCTCCGTCTCGCGGCTTTCCTCGCGCACCTCCTCGCGGCTCATGCGCAGGCTCTGGCGCTGGCGCCACCACTGGTAGCCGTAGTCGAGCGCGCCGAGAGCGAGGTAGGTCAGCCCCACGCGCATCCAGAGGTCGAAGGCGACCTGTCCGATGGCGGCGAGCGTCGCCTCGCTGCCCGTCTGTCCGAGCACGAGCACGAGGGGCCAGCGCCGGGCCACCGTCCAGTAGGCGACGAGGCCGATGGCCGCGAGCTTGATCATGGTCTTGAGCGACTCGACCAGGCTCCGCGAGCTCGCGAGCCGCCGGAAGCCCTGCGCGGGATTGACGCGGCTCCACTCGGGCTGGAGCCCGCTCCACGAGACGGCGAACCGCGTCTGCACGAGCTGGACGGCCAGCGCGACGAGGGCGGGCACGAGCAGGAGCGGCCAGGCGAGCCGCCCCAGGGTGAAGGTCGCCCCGGTGAGGAGCGCGAGCGCGCCCGTGGTCGAGAGATCGGGCGCGGCGGC
>Ga0335071_10003339_pt1 | contig 16962 bp, 8 predicted proteins | sample Lox_Sample_15_FD_206724 | JGI IMG/M metagenome (GOLD analysis project Ga0335071, IMG submission 206724) | Soil microbial communities from Loxahatchee National Wildlife Refuge, Florida, United States - Lox_Sample_1.5 | ecosystem: Environmental > Terrestrial > Soil > Wetlands | place: USA: Florida... | reverse complement strand
CGTACAGGTGGATTCCCGGCTGCAGCGTGGTGGACCGGTTCTCGATGCGGATGCGCACCAGGTCGCGGAAGGTTGGCGGCGAGGTGAACTGGAAACAATCGGTGTCCTCGCCGCTCGCGATGGCGGCGGAGATCCCGGTGTCGAGCGGGATGCGGTTGGCCGTGAACAGGTCGTCGTTCGGCTCGATCTCGAGGGCGTGCACGTCCTTCCGCAGCTCCGCCTGCACCGCCTGCAGGACGGGCTGGGAATCCGCGATCGACGATGCCCGGGCGAGGTCCGGCGCGGCCTCGGCCAGCCGCCCCTGCGCCGCCGCGACCAGGCCGCGGTTCAGATTGGCGGCCGGGTAGTCCGGGTCCTTTTCCGCCGCCTGGTCGAACGACTTCCGGGCGGCCGCGAGGTCCCCGGAGCGGGCGTACTCAACCCCGAGGTTGTTGTAGACCGCCGGCAGCGGCAGGGCGCCCGCCACCTCCGACCACAGCTGGATGCTGTCGGCATGCCGGCCGGCTGCGGCTGCGCTCGCCGCCCGCTCCAGCTTCTGCCGCAGGTCGTCGTCCTGGAGCGGCTGGCCCCGGGCCCGCTCGTATTGCGCCGCGATGACCGAGATGTTCGTGACGGCCATCCGGGTGGACAGGTCGCTGTTGAGGATGTTGACGCCCCCGCTCTGGGAGATCGCTCCGCTGCCGGTCTGCAGGACGTTGCCGGCCCCGCCCTGGGTGATCGTGGGCCCGCTGCCCGCCGCTTTTTCCCGCCATGAAGGGAGAATGGCGATCACGGCGAGCGCCAGGGGCAGCACCAGCAGCACCAGCCACCAGTATCGTTTTGGGTACGCGGGGGATTCGCGCGGCATGGCCACTCGACCAGATTCGGGAATGCGCACCGCGCCTGAACGGCGGCCGGTGCCCGGCGACCATAGTTCCGCCGGTCCGGGTTTTCAAACCGCTGGCGTGGTTTGGCCGCGCCGGGCGCCCGATCAGGGGCTTTCCGTAGAGCGGCCCAGGCGGAGCACGCGGGCGCGCCAGACGAAGAAGACGGCCGGATAGACCAGCAGCTCCATCAGCGTCGAGGTGATGACGCCCCCGACCATCGGCGCAGCGATGCGCTTCATGACGTCGGCGCCGGCGCCGTGGCTCCAGAGGATGGGCAGGAGGCCGGCAATGATGACCGAGGCCGTCATCGCCTTGGGCCGGACCCGCTTGACGGCGCCGTGATAGATGGCATCGCGCAGGCCGGCGGGCGAGGCGAGCAGCCCCTTCTGCTTCCATTCCTCGTAGGCCAGGTCGAGGTACAAAAGCATCACGACGCCTGTTTCCGCATCGAGCCCGGCAAGGGCGATGATGCCGACCCACACGGCCACGCTCAGGTTGTAGCCCGACAGGTGCAGCATCCAGAACGCCCCGACGAGGGAGAACGGAACCGCCAGCATGACGATCCCCGTCTTCGTCCACGACCGGGTGTTCAGGTAGATGATGAAGACGATCAGGAAGAGGGTCAGCGGCACCACGATCTTCAGCCGCTGCTCGGCGCGCAGCATGTACTCGTACTGGCCGCTCCAGAAGATGCCGTAGCCCGTGGGCACCTTGATCTCGCCGCTCCGCATCGCCTCGTCGACGACCGCCCGGGCGCGCTGCACGTAGGTGCCGATGTCCACGCCCTGGACGTCGACATAGATCCAGGCGTTGGGGACCGCGCCCTCGCTCTTGATGCCCATCGGCGCCGCCACGACGCGGACCCGGGCGAGCTCGCTCAGCGGCACCTGCGCCATCAGGGCGCCCGAGGGCCCGGTGGCGCCCGAGCCCATGCCGCCCACGGACGCCCCGGCCGACTTGACGGGGACCAGGATGTCGCGGAGCGCCTCGAGATTCTCCCGGTAGTCGCGCTCGTACCGGAGAATCACGCCGTACCGCTCGAGCCCCTCGACGGTCGTCGTCAGCGGCATGCCGCCGAGCGCGACCTCGAGCACGTCCTGGACGTCGCCGACCGTCAGCCCGTACCGGGCGATCGCGTCCCGGTCGATGTCGAACTCGACGTAGTTGCCGCCCATGACGCGCTCGGCGAACACGCTGCTCGTGCCCGGAACCCGGCGGATCACACCTTCGATCTCGCCGCCGATGCGCTCGAGCTCCGCGAGGTCCGGGCCCGCGACCTTGATCCCGACCGGCGTCTTGATGCCGGTGGCCAGCATGTCGATGCGGGTCTTGATCGGCATCGTCCAGGCATTCGTGAGCCCCGGAAACTGGACCGCCTCGTTCATGGCGGAGACCAGCTCGTCCACCGTGCGGCGGCGGTGCGCGACGACCCGGCCCTGCGGGTCCCTGATGTCGACGGCGGGCCACTGCTCCTCGGGTTTGAGCATGATCGTGGTTTCGATCATGTCCATCGGCGCCGGATCCGTGGCGGTCTCGGCGCGGCCGATCTTGCCGAAGACATGCCGCACCTCCGGGAACGTGCGGATGATCTGGTCGGTCTGCTGGATCAGCTCGCGCGCCTTCGTCGGGGAAATCCCGGGAAAGGTGGTCGGCATGTAGAGCAGGTCACCCTCGTAGAGCGGCGGCATGAATTCCGAGCCGATGCTCTGGTACGGGAAGGCGGAGTTCAGCCGGGCCGCCGCGTTCCGGAGGGCGCCCTCCGGGAGCGATCTCACGACCAGCGCATTCCAGGGGAGGAAGACCCAGACGACGATCACCGCCGCGGCGGTGATGACCACCCGGCGGAAACGGATCATCAGGTCAAGGAGCGGATGGTAGAGCCAGATCAGGAGGCGGTTGACCGGATTCCTCGCCTCCGCCGGGATCCGGCCCCGGATGAAGAAGCCCATGAGCACCGGGGCCAGCGTGATCGAGAGCAGCGCCGCCGTGCCCATCGCGTAGGTCTTCGTGAACGCGAGCGGCTTGAACATCCGGCCCTCCTGGGCCTGGAGCGTGAACACCGGCAGGAACGAGACCGTGATGACCAGCAGCGAATAGAACAGCGTCGGCCCGACCTCGACCGCCGCGGCGCGGATGATGTCCCAGTGCGGCTTCCGGCCGCCGTCGTGCTCGAGGTGCTGGTGGGCATTCTCGATCATGATGATGACCGCGTCGACCATCGCGCCGACGGCGATCGCGATGCCGCCCAGCGACATGATGTTCGAGCTGAGCCCCTGTCCGAACATGATCCCGATCGAGGCGAGGACGGCGATCGGCAGGATGATGATCGCGACCAGCGCGCTGCGCAGGTGCAGGAGGAACAGGAGACAGACCAGCGCGACGACCAAGCTCTCCTCCATGAGCTTGCGTTTCAGGGTCTCGACCGCCCGGTCGATGAGGGTCGTGCGGTCGTAGGCGACCGCGTAGGTGACATCCTTCGGCAGGCTCTGCATCGCCTGGTCGAGGCGCGCCCGGACCGCCGCGATCACCTGGCGCGTGTCGACTCCGTACCGGACGACGACGATGCCGCCGACGGTCTCGCCTTCGCCGTTGAGCTCGGCGATGCCGCGGCGCATGTCGGGCCCGTACTGGACGTCCGCGACCTGGCCGAGGAGGACGGGCGTGCCGCCGGGCCCGCGCCCCACCGCCACCCGGCGCAGATCGTCCAGGCCCGTGAGGTACCCGCGCACGCGGAGCATGAATTCCTTCTCGGACATCTCGATGGAGCGCCCGCCCACCTCGCCGTTGCTCCGCTGCACGGCCATCGCGACGTCGCTGATCGAGAGATTGTATGCGTGCAACCGGTGCGGATCGACCGTGATCTGGTACTGCTTGACGAAGCCGCCGACCGACGCGACCTCGGCCACCCCCTCCACGCTGGAGAGCTGGTAGCGCAGGAACCAGTCCTGCATCGAGCGCAGCTCCGCCAGATCATGGTTCTTCGCGTTGAGCGTGTAGATGAACGCCCAGCCGACGCCCGTGGCATCCGGCCCCAGACGCGGCGTCACGTTGCGCGGCAGGCTGCCCTGCAGGCCGTTCAGGTACTCGAGGACGCGGCTGCGCGCCCAGTAGGGATCCGTGCCGTCCCGGAAGATGACGTAGACGAACGAAAATCCGTAGAAGGAGTAGCCGCGCACGGCGGTCGCCCCGGGCACCGAGAGCATCTTGGTGGTGATCGGGTAGGAGACCTGGTCCTGGACGAGCTGCGGGGCCTGCCCGGGCCACTCCGTGTAGATGATCACCTGCGTGTCGGACAGATCCGGAATCGCGTCGAGCGGGATGTTCTGCAGCGCGTAAACCCCGCCCAGGATCACGGCCGCCGTCGCGGCCACGACGAGAAACCGGTTGCGCAGGGAAAAGTCGATGATCGCCTTGAGCATGGAGGCCGGTGACGGGGTGGATCCGGGGGGCCCGGACCGCGGCGGATCAGGTGTTCGGGACCGGCGGCGGACTCCGGCCGTGGTCGTGCTCCGCGGACGCCGCGCCGGGCGCGGATTTCAGCATCTTCTGGATCGCCTCACGCAGCTGGCTTTCGGAATCGAGCATGAACTGCCCCGACGTCACGATGCGCTCTCCCGCCCGGAGGCCGCCCAGCACCTCAAAGAAGCCGCCGGCGCTGCGGTTCCCCAGCCGGACCTCGCGCGGTTCGAAGGTGCCGTCGTCCAGCGCCACAAAGACGGTGTTCCGTTCGCCGCTGCGCAGCACCGCCATCTCGGGAACGAGCACGGCATCGTCGGCCAGCTGGGCCGCGAAGCTCACGTCGGTGAACATGCCGGGCCGCAGGAAACCGTCGGGATTGGGCAGAACGATGCGCGCAGTCGCCGCGCGGGTGAGATCCTCCACCTGCGGGGCGAGCAGCTGGACGGTGCCTTCGTAGGTCCGGTCGGCGCCATAGGTCACCCGCACGACCGCCGGCTGCCCGGCGCGGACATACGGCAGGTCCTTCTCGTAGACCTGGGCCTGCACCCAGACGGTCGCAAGATCCGCCAGGCGATAGATGCGCTCGCCGGCTTTCATCATCTGCCCGGCGATCGCCATCTTTTCGATGACGACCCCGTCCGCCGGCGCGCGGTACACCAGCGTGCGCCGCGCCTCCCGGGCCTGCTGCAGTTCAGCGATGACGTCGGCCGGCACGTCGAAAAGGCGCAGCCGGGCCAGCGCCGCCTGCGACAGCGGCCCGCCCGCGTCGCCCTCGGCGCGCAGCGCGACGAGGTAGTTGAGCTCCGCGTTGTAGAGATCGGGGGAATAGATCTCGAACAGGGGATCGCCGGCTTTCACCGACGCCCACGTGGTGCTGACGTAGAGCTTCTCCAGCCAGCCGTCGTATTTCGTCGTGATGTCGCGCAACCCCTCCTCGTGGTAGGCCACGACGCCCACGGTCCGGAACTCGCGCCGCACCGGGCCGCGGGTGACCAGCGCGGTCTTGAGATTCATCCGCTGAACCGCCGCCGCCCCGACCTGGATCGTGGTTTGGGCGGAGGCATCCTCGCCCTCGTAGACGGGCACCAGGTCCATGCCCATGGAGTCCTTCCCGGGCCCTGGTTTCACCTCTCCCGGGATCATCGTGGACTGGTAGTACTTGATCCTCCGCTCGCCGGGCGCGTCCGCCGCGGCGCGGGCGGGATTGGCGCGCACCGGCTGGAGCTTCATGCCGCAGATCGGGCAGTTGCCGGGCTCATCCCGGATGATCTGCGGGTGCATGCCGCAGGTGTAAAGCTGCCTGGCGGGGGCTTCGGCGCGCGCGACGGGCGTCGCGGACGGGATCGGGGCGGCCAGGGCACCGAGGATCGCGATGAGGATGAGCACCGGTTTCATGTGGGAGCGTCGGAAGGGTTGTGGAGAGGATCGGGCGGATCAGGGGGCGGAGGCCCGGACCCCGGTGATCAGGGGCGCAGTCGCCGGGGCGATGTCGGCCGTCATCAGCAGAAGGCCGGTGGCCGCGGTCTCGCGGTCGCGGAGCGCCGCAGCCCGTTCGAGGCGCAGGTTGAGGGCCATGAGGCGCGTCTCGGGGATCATGGCCGCCCCGGAGATGCCGGTCTGGTATCCCGCCTCGGTGCTGGCGACGATGCGCTCCAGATTGGGCAGGACCGTCCCGTCGATGGTGCCGATCATGCGGTCGCTCTCACGCACCATGGACAGCATCTGGGCGAGCTGGGCCGCCATCTCGAGCAGGCCGGCGTTCACCCGGGCGCTGGCGGCCTCCTGCCGCGCCCGGGCGGCGGCGACGGTCGCGGCGATCTTCTCGCGCCAGATCGGAAGCGTCACGTTGGCGAGGGGGCGATACAGCAGGGGATTCATCTTGAGGTCGACCATCCCCCCCAACTGGAAGTCGGGCGTGCCGGTCCGGCGGGCAGCCTCGACCCCCGCCAGCGCCATGTCGACCATGGCGCGCATCTCGCCGAGCCCGGGATTCGACGCCTGCACGCGCCGCCAGAGCTCATCCTCATCGGGCAGCGCCGAAGCCTGGAGCGCCGCCTGCGGCCAGGGCGGGTCCGCATCGCCCGGGAGCAGTCCGAGAGAGGATTTGAATCGAGCCCGGACGGCGGCGCGGCGGTCGCCCAGCGCGTCGAGCTGGGAGCGGGTCTGGGCCAGGTCGTTGATGAGACGGAGCTGGGAATCCAGGGAGGCCATCCCGGAGCTTGTGGTGTAGCTGGCCGCCGCCAGCCCGGCGGCCTCGTCCAGGGTGCTGACCGACGCTTTCCGAAGCCGGATGGCCTCGTCCACATACGCGAGTTCGATCCACGCCTTCTGCGTCTCGGCAGCAGCGGCCAGGACCGCGGAGACGAAATTCCGGCGCGCCACGCCGCTGGCCGCCGTGGCCTCACGCGCCATGGCCGCGCGCTTGCCGGGCGTCATGAAGTCGAACATCAGCCCGGGCATGAACTGTTCGAGCACGTTCGTGACGTCGGCTTCGAACGTGAACCGCGGGTCCGGCAGGGCGCGGGCCGGGCCGATGGCCAGGACGGCGGCGCGCCAGTCGGCGTAGGCCGCCTCCACGGCGGGATGGTTGAGGAGCGCGAACCGGAGGTAGTCAGCCAGCGGCGCATCCGCCTTCAGCACCGGCAGATCCGCCCGCCCGCCGGCGGGATGCAGCCGCGCGCCGGCCGCCCGCACCTGGTCGCGCGCCGCCTGCTCCTCGCGCGACGCGCTGGCGCAGCCCGCGGAGGCGAGCGCGAAGGCGGCCGCCAGCCAGGGCAGGGCGGCGGCGGACAATGGGAACCGGGTCATCGGTCCCGGTGATACGCCGGCCGGGCGCCGAACCCTCGGGAATTGCCCCGGCCCGCGGCGCCGTTCGCCGCCGCCTAGCCTTCCGCCGCCATCGCCTGCACGAAGGCGGTGATCAGGGGATGGCCGGCGTCGCGCAGGGCGGAACGCTCGGGCTGGAACAGCGTGCCCATGAAGAACGGATGCGCCGGCAGCTCGGCGGCGCGCACCGCCCCGGCGGCGTCGAAGCCGGAGAAGCGCAATCCGCCCTGTTCGAGGCGGGCGCGCCAGGCGGGATTCAGGCCGTAGCTGCAGTGATACTCCTCCGTCGCCCGCATCCCGCCGAAAATGGCGTGCAGGCGGCTCCCGGGCGTGAAGCTGATGTCACCGGTCTTCTCGACCAGGCCGGAGGTCAGCGGGACGATCACCGGGTCGACGGCGCCGGGATTGCTCTCCGCGTGGTCGGCGTCGGGCACCCCGCACACGTTGCGCGCGAACTCGATGAGGGCATGTTGAAAGCCCCCGCAGGTGCCGAGAAAGGGGCGGCCGGTCGTGCGGGCGAAGCGGATGGCGGCGAGCGCCCCGGCCGTGCTGGCGTAGGGGGAGGCGGGCACGACCCAGATCGCGTGGAAATGGGTGAGGCTGGTCCGGCGCCGGCCCCTCACCGGCGGATTGGAATCGGGATCGATTTCGCCGGTGGACACCCAGGTCCAGGTCAGCGGAACCCCGGTGGCGGCGCGGGCCAGCCGCAGGGCGGGCGGGATCGCCCGGTGGGCGATGACCTGCTCGTCGTAGTCGCCGACGAGGGCGATGGCGGGGCTCATGAGGCGTGCTAGAGACCGCCCCCCGACCCCAAAGTTTCACTCCTCCTGCGCACGGGGCCCACGGTACATGATCAGGAGCCCGTGATCAAGCGGCCGGGCCGTCCGGTTCAAGAGGATCGTTGCGTCCCAAGGATGCCGGCTTTCGCCGGCAGCAGGGAACCGGGCGGCGGGGCGGGGGCCGGGGCGGCGGCGCGATGGGCGCGGCGGGAGGTGATGATCGCCACCGAGGCGACGATCACGGCCGCCGCGGCCAGCACCCGCCCCGTGACGGGTTCGCCGAGGATCAGCCAGCCCAGCAGGACGGCCACGAGCGGGTTGACGTAGGCGTAGGTGGAGACCCGCGCCGGCGTGCTGTGCTTCATCAGCCAGACGAAGGTGGAGAAGCCGACCAGCGAGCCCACGGCGACAAGGTAGGCGAACGCCAGTCCCGAGCGCAGCGAGAACACCGCCGGCGAGGCGTGCGCGAACTCGCCGCCGATGAGGGCGACGAGCAGCGCGGCGGCGCCGCCGCCCAGCATCTGCATGGCCGAGGCGGCGAGCGGCTCGGCGGGGGCGCGGACCCGCCGGCCGTAGATCGAGCCGATGGCCCAGAACACGCAGCCGCCGAGGACCGCGGCGACCCCGGCGCGGTTGAGGCCGCCGGCCGCGGGATCCTGCCAGGGGGCCGCGAGCCAGGCGACGCCGCCGAAGCCGAGGAGCAGCCCGGCCCAGGTCATCGGCCGGGGCCGCTCCCCGCCGCGCCAGAGCCATTCGGTCAGCACCATCATGAGCGGCTGCGATCCGATGAGCAGCGCGGTGAGCCCGGACGGCACGAACTGCTCGGCCCAGCAGATCAGGCCGTTGCCGCCCAGGAGCAGGAAGGTGCCGATGATGGCATTGTCGCGCCACTGGCGCGCGGTCGCCCGCCAGCCGCGGGTGACGGCGAGCCAGCCCAGGAGGAGCGAGCCGGCCAGCACGAAGCGCACGCCCGCCATCAGGAACGGCGGCAGCGTTTCCACCGCGATCCGGATGCCGAGGTAGGTGCTGCCCCAGACCAGGTAGATCGTGGCGAAGGCGACAACCAGCGCGGTGCGGGAGGGCGGGCGCATGGGAGCGGCGGGGTTCAGGCCGGCTGGGCGCACCGGCCGTATTCCATGTAGGCCATCGTCCGTTCGGCGGCGGCGGCGCCAAGCAGGCGGGCGACGACATGCAGGGAGGCGTCGATGCCCGCGCTGATGCCGGCGGCGGTCACGATCGCGCCGTTGTCGTGGAAGCGGCGGGAGCCGTCGACGACGGCGTCCGGCGCGAGCGCGCGCAGTTCATCGAGGCACTCGTGGTGGGTGGTGACGCGCCGCCCGGCGAGCAGGCCGGCGCCCGCGAGCACCAGGGCTCCGGTGCAGACGGACAGGGTGATCCCGGCGCGCGCGGACCGCGTGCGCACCCATTCGAGCAGCGCCGGCTTCCGCAGCAGCGCCCGGGTGCCCTGGCCGCCCGGCACGACGAGCACGTCGGGCGCCGGGGCGCCCTCGAGCGTGAAATCGGGCACCGCCCTGAGGCCGTTCACCGCCCGGAAAGGGCCGGGCGATTCGGCGACGAGGAAGGTGTTGAAGACGGCGCGGCCCTGGAGTTCGTCGGTGACCGCGAACACCTCAAAGGGGCCGGCGAAGTCCAGGACCTCGACGTCGTCGAAGCAGAGGATGGCCACGTGGCGGCGCATGGGCGGAAGTTGGTCGAGGGACGAGGGGCGAGCGGCGAGGGCGGCGGGCCGAAGCACGCCTTGCGAATTACGAGTTACGATTGTTTTTGGCGACTGTCGTCGTGCGCATGCCGGGAGTCGGAGAGGCTCTCGACGATCGTCTCTCGACTCTCGGCTACCGTTGCAGCCGGGCGAGGTCGCCGACCGTCTTGAGCGCGGCGTCGATCTCGGCGCTCCAGGGGATCGCGCAGCTCATGCGGAGGCAGTTGCGGTAGCGGTCCTTCACCGAGAACAGCGGCCCGGGGGCGATGCTGATCCGGTGCCTGAGCGCCTCGGCGTGCAGCCGGATGGTGTCGACCCCGGCGGGCAGCTCGACCCACAGGATCATGCTGCCCTCCGGCCGGCTCAGGCGCGTGCCCTCGGGAAAATGGCGCCGGATGGCCTGCGCGAACAGGTGCATCTGGCCCTGGTAGGCGCGGCGGATGGACCGGAGATGGTGGTCGTAACCGCCGTCGCGCAGGAAGTCGGCCAGGACCTTCTGCAGCACGACCGCCGTGCCGAGGGTGTTGGTGTATTTGAAGTGGCGGACACGTTCGAGCTGGCGGCCGGGCGCGGTCCAGCCGATGCGGAAGCCGGGCGCGAGGGTCTTGCCGAACGACGAGCAGAGCATGACCAGGCCGTCGCGGTCCCAGGCCTTGAGCGGCTTGGGCCGGCGGTCGCCGAACTGGAGGTCGCCGTAGATGTCGTCCTCGATCGCGGGCACGCGGGCGTCGGCCAGGAGGCGGTAGAGCTGCTCCTTCTTGGCATCGGGCATGGACGAACCCAGCGGGTTCTGAAAATTGGGCATGACCAGCACGGCCTTGAGGTCGTTCTGGGTCAGCGCGGTGCGCAGGGCGTCGAGGCAGATGCCCTCGGCCGGATCGGTCGGGATCTCCAGCACCTTGAGATTCAGGCTCTGGATGGTCTCGAGGAATCCGAAGTAGGCGGGCGTCTCGATCGCGACGGTGTCGCCGGGCCGGGTCACGGCGCGCAGGCACAGGTTGATCGCCTCGGTGCATCCGACCGTGATGACGAGCTCGTCGTGATGCAGCGGCGCGCCCGCGAGCAGGTAGCGCCGGGCGATCTCGCGCGCGAGCGGCTCGTAGGCCGCGGTCATCGCGTAGCGGCCGATCAGGGTGGCGTCGTTGCGGACGGCCGCCCCGAGCAGGCGGCCGAGCTTGCGCGTGGGAAACAGCGAATGGTGCGGGCAGGCCGCGGCGAACGGCACGAAGTTGGGGTCGAGGGCGGCCTGGCGCAGGTCGGCGATCAGGTCGCCGCCGGGCACGTAGGCTGGCCGGCCCATCGGCCGCCCCATCCGCGGAGCGGGGGCGCTGACGAGCAGGCGGGGCCGGACGTAGTAGCCGCTCTGGGGCCGCGCCTCGAGCAGGCCGCGGTTCTCGAGCAGGGTGTAGGCCTGCAGCACGGTCGAGATGCTCACGCCGCGCTGGAGCGACATCCGGCGCACGGAGGGCACCCGGTAACCGGGGCGCAGCGTGTCGCGCTCGATCAGGCGCTGCACCGACGCGGCCAGCTCCACGTAGAGCGGCTGGTCGGAGTCGGACCGGCGGACGTCCGCGGCCAACCGGTCCCGTCGGGGAAAGACGAGGGCGGGGCGGCGGGCCGGGGCCGGCGGGGCGGGGGCGAGGTCGGGCGGGTTCATGGCGGCGGAGCGATGACGATAACACCGGCCCCGGGCCGGGGCCAGCGACAGCGGTGCGACAATGATACCAGTACAGTTTCCTGCAACTGTAACTGTGACCATAACAATACCGGGCCCCTGCTGCTGCCCGAATCGGGCGGCGCAGGCCAGACTGCGGGGCATGAGCGCACCGCTCCTCGAATCAATCGAAGCACGGCTCGTGGCCGGATGGCGGCGGCAGCCGCCGGCCCTGGGCCTGCCGCGTCCGGAGCGAAGGCGGCCCCGCGTCCGGTGGGCGGCCGGGCTCCCCGCGGCGCTGCGGGCGTGGCTGTTCCGCGCGCCGCCCGCCGGGCAGGGCGCGCCGCCGCCCCGATTTCCGCCGCCGCCGATCGACGCCCGCGAGCGGTCGCCGTGGGCGCCGTTCTCGCCGCGATTCTGAGCCGCGGGTTCCCGCCCGCGCGCCGGGGAACATGTCATCTATTAGTTGACATCTTGGCTTGGGGCCGGGCGGGGTTCGGGCGAGGGGAGGTCGGCGCGGGGCCGGTGGGCGCGCGGGGTTCGGGCGCCCGGCCGTTGTCAACCGAGGGCTGACCCGCCGGCCCGGGTGCCGCCGTCACGGCGGCGCCGCGGGCGGTCACAGGCTGATCTCGCCGCGCAGGTAGAGCGCGGCCTGGCCGGCGATGCCGACGCGGTCGCCGCGGTGCTCGCACCGGAGTTCGCCGCCCCGGGCGGAGACCTGCCGGGCGCGCAGCGCGGTCCGGCCGAGGCGCGCGCTCCAATAGGGAACGAGGGCGCAGTGGGCCGAGCCGGTCACGGGATCCTCGGGGATGCCGGACTGCGGGGCGAAGAAGCGGGAGACGAAGTCGCCGTCGCCGCCGCCCGCGGCGGTGACGATGAGGCCGCGGCCGCCGAGCGCGGCGACCCGGACGGGATCCGGGCGGAGCGCGCGCACGGCGTCCGCGTCGGCGAGGACGGCGAAGGGGTCGAAGCGGGTGCGGCCGAGCCAGACCGGGGCCTGGCCGAGCGCCGCGGCGGCGCGCCCGGCGGCGGCGGGGTCCTCCTCCGGGGCCGGGGGCGTGGCGGGGAAGTCGAGCTCGAACCAGCCGCCGTCGCGGCGGGCGACCGGCAGCGGTCCGCTGCGCGAATCGAAGATCACGCGGTCGCCGGGCTGGCCCAGCTGGGTGAAGAGCGTGAACGCGGTGGCGAGCGTGGCGTGGCCGCAGAGGTCGACCTCGACCGCGGGCGTGAACCAGCGGAGGGCGCAGCGGTCCGGGCCGGTGCGGACAAAGAACGCAGTTTCGGAGAGGCCGTGCTCGCAGGCGATCCGCTGCATGACGTCGGCGGGCAGCCAGCGCTCGAGCGGCACGACGCCGGCGGGGTTGCCCCCGAAGGCGCGGGCGGTGAAGGCGTCGATCCAGAAGACGGGCAGGTTCATCGGGTCCGAGCGAACGCCGGGGGACGGCCCGCGGCAAGCGCGGCGCGCGTGTGCCCGGTGGATTTGCGGGCGGGTGCGCCTCCGGCGCCGGCCGATTGGCGGCCCGCCCTAGGGAATTCACCCCGCCCCGGCCGGCGACAGCGTGATTGCACTGCCCGCCCGCGGCGGCTATCCGTTGTCCATGCCGGTTTGGAAAGTTCTGCGTCAGGCGGCCCCAGTGACGTGGACGGGCGCTCTGGCGGGGAACTGCGCGTTCGCGCAAATCCCCGGGGCGGCGCCGCAGGAGGGGTTGGCGGCCGGGACGGCGGACCTCGCGTGGGCGCTGGCGCTCGGGGCGATCGCCCTGGTGGCGGCGGGATTCATCTGGTGGTGTCTCAGCCGCCGCCGCCGGCAGGCGCTCGACTTCCATCTGGCCCAGGCGCGGACCCACGCGCTGTTCGACAGCACGCCCGTCCAGATCCTGGAGGAGGATCTCGCGGCGGTGGCCGCCGCGCTCGGTCCCTTGCGGAGCCAGGGCGTGACGAGCCTCGACGCGCACTTCCGCGCGCATTCCGAGCTGCCGCGGGAACTGCTGCGGCAGGCGCGGCTGGTCAGCGCGAACCAGCCGGCGGTCGCGGCCGCGGGCGCGGCGAGCAAGGCCGAGTTGATCGCGCGTTTCCCGCAGCTGGACCGGGCGCCCTACCAGGAGATCTTCGGCCACCAACTGGGGATGCTCTGGAGGGGCGGCCGGAGCTTCGAGGAGGAACTCCGCTATCTCGACGCGCGCGGCCAGGAGCGCGCCTGCCTCGTGCAGTGCCGCGCGATGGAGCGCGACGGCCGGCCGGACCCGGCGCGGATCGTACTGGTCGTGCTCGACATCACCACGGCCAAGCGGACCGTGACGGCGCAGATGGAGAGCCAGGAACTGATGCGGCAGATCCTGGGCCGCGCGAACATCCTGCTGTGGTGGGCGCAGGTGCGCCAGGAGGGCGGCGGGTTTCACTGGAAGATCAACGTGCCCTCGCAGTCCTTCGACAGCCCGATCTTCAAGCTGGCGACCGCGCTCGACCGGGGCGGCCTTTGGGACGTCGGCCACTGCCCCGACCTGCTGGAGATCTCGCGCCGGTCCGACGAGGCCCTGCTCGCCGGGAAGCCGGGCTACCAGCAGGTGTTCCGGGTGATCTCGCGGGAGGGGGCGACCCATTGGCTGAGCGAGGACGTGGGCATCTCGCGCATCGCCGAGAACGAGTGGAGCTTTGTCGGCGTCGTCCGGGACATCACGGAGCAGCACCGGGCCGAGGAGGAGCGCAAGCGGAGCCGGGAGCAGCTCCAGCAGGTCCTCGACCGGGCGGACGTCATGCTCTGGCACGCCGACGTCAAGGAGGTGGCCGGCAAACTCGTCTGGCAGATCAAGCCGTCGGCCTCGGGCCTGCAGCGGCGGATCTTCGGCGACGAGGAGGAGCAGAAGCGCCGGGACGCGACCGAGGGTCCGGACCGGGCGTTCTACTTCGGCCTGTCGACCCTCGACCGGGAGGCGATGGACGAACGCAGCGCCGCGGCCATCCGGACGGGGCAGCCGGGCTACGAGCAGGAATTCCGGCTGGTCAAGGGCGACCAGATCCTCCTGCTGCACGAGCGGGTCTCGATCACCCCGACCGCGCCGGGGGAATGGAGCCTGGTCGGCGTGGTCGTCGACGTTTCCGCGAAGAAGGAGGCCGAGGCGGCGCGGGCCGCCAGCGAGGCGCGGCTGCACCGGATCCTGAAACAGGCGGACTGCCTGCTCTGGCAGGCCCGCGTGGTCGAGACGCCGGAGGGGAAGATGCAGTGGAGCCTGTTCATCCCGCCCTCCAGCCTCCATCGCGAACTGTTCGGCGAGGACCCGCCCGAGCACCCGCTGCTGCCGTGGACCAAGCTGAACGTGCCCCAGCTGCCGGAGATGAGCCAGCGCTACCAGGCGGCGCTCCGCAGCGGCGCGCCGGGCTACGAGCAGGAGTTCTCGGTGGTCAAGCCCGACCGCACCCTGTGGCTGCGCGAACAGGTGACGATCTCCCCGGTGGCGCGCGGCCAGTGGGACCTCGTCGGCATCATCACCAACGTGACCGGCCAGCACGAGGCCGACGAGGCCCGGCGCAAGACCCAGGAGCAGCTGCAGCAGATCCTGACCCATGCCGACTGCCTGCTCTGGCACGCCGGCGTGCGGCGCGAGGGCGGCCAGCTGGTCTGGCACAGCTTCGCGATGCCCGACTCGGTCCTCAGCCACCGGCTGTTCGGCGACCAGCCGCCGGACACGGGCACCGGCCTGTGGTACGCCGGCGACACGCCGCAGCTCCCGGAGATGAACCGCCGCAGCCACGAGGCCATCCTGTCCGGCGTGCCCGGGTATGAACAGGAGTTCTCCTTGGCGCGGCCGTACGGGACGCTGTGGCTGCACGAACAGGTGTCGATCACGCCGGCCGGGCCCGACCAGTGGAACCTGGTGGGCGTGCTCATGGACGTCACCGTCCGGCGCGAGGCCGAGGCGGCGCGCAAGGCGACCGAGGCGCAGCTGCAGACGATCCTGACCCAGGCGGACTGCATGCTGTGGCAGGCCCGCGTGACCGAGACCGACGGCCAGTTCGCCTGGCAGGTCGACGTGCCGCCATCGGGCCTCAAGGAGCGCGTGTTCGGCGGCGAGTCCATGATCCGGCAGGGGGCGCTCTACACCGGCCTCAACGTGCCCGAGCTGCCCGAGATGCACGCGCGCTCGGCGGCGGCGCTGCACGGCGGCGCCCCGTCCTACGAGCAGGAATTCCGGATCATCAAGCCGGAGCGCACGTATTGGCTGCACGAACACGTGTCGATCACCCCGCGCGGGCGCGGCGAATGGCAGCTGGTCGGCGTGATCATCGACGTGTCGGCCCTCAAGGGGGCCGAGGCGGCCATCCGCTCGAGCGAGGAGCGGTACCGGCAGATGTTCGACATCAACCCCAACCCCCTCCTGGTGTTCGACGCGAAGACCTTCCAGTTCCTCGCGGTGAACGACGCCGCGGTGAAGCTCTACGGCTACAGCCGGGAGGAGTTCCTCCGCATCACCGCCGCGGACATCCGGCCGAAGGACGACGTGCCGGTGTTCCTCGAGCGGGTCCGCACGCATCCCCAGAACGACCTGGAAAACGCGGTGGTGCGCCACCGGACCCGGGACGGCCGCATCATCGACGTCGAGGTCAACAGCGCGGCCCTCGAGTTCCAGGGGCAGCACGCGCGGATGGCGTTCGTCCGCGACCTCACCGAGGAGCGCCGCACGCGGGCGGCCCTGGGCGCGATTGAGACCCGTTACCGCGAGCTGTTCGAGAACGCTGTCGAGGGCGTGTACCAGACGAACGCCGAGGGGAAGTTCATCGCCGTCAATCCCTCGCTCGCCCAGATCTTCGGCTGCGTCTCGCCGGAGGAGTTCGTCGAGTGGATCGGGTCGGCCGGGTCGGTCTACGTCAAGCCGGGGCGGCGGGCCGAGTTCTTCGGCGAGCTGGGGGCGCGCGACAGCGTGACGGATTTCGAGTCGGAGGTCCGGTGCCGCGACGGCACGATCAAGTGGATCACCGAGAACGTGCGGGCCGTGCGCGACCGCGACGGCAACCTGCTCTACGTCCACGGCTTTCTCAGCGACATCACCGAGCGGCGCAAGGCGCTCGAGGCGATGCGGGAGTCGGAGGGGCGCTACCGCGCGTTCTTCGAGAACATGCCCGTCGCGGTCCAGGATCTGGATTTGCGCGGCCTCGGCCGGGAACTGCAGATTCGGCGCGCAGCCGGGGTGACGGACCTGGCGGCGCACCTGGCGGCCCACCCCGAGGAGGTCGAGGCGCTGAACGCGCAGATCCGCGTCATCGATGTCAATGCCGCCGCTCTGCGCCTGTTCAGAGCGCCCTCGAAGGAAGATTACCAAAGGGAGCCCGGCCGGTTGTTTCAGGGGGAGCAGCGGCGCGCGCTGAACCGGTCCCTGCTCCGGATCTGGGAGGGGCACAACGATAGCGATGAGGAGCTGTCGATCACGGATTTCACCGGGGAGGTGCATTCGGTCTACATGCACTGGTGGATGCCGCGGCCGGACGAACCCCTGAAGCTCAGGCAGGCTGCCATGGCGATCGTCGACCTGACCGAGCTCAAGCGGGCGGAGGCCGCGCTCGGCGCCGAGAAGGAGCGCCTCACGGTGACGCTGCAGGCCATGTCCGAGGGCGTGATCACGACGGACACCGCGGGGATCGTGCAGTACATGAACCGCGCCGCCG
>Ga0335071_10003338_pt1 | contig 16963 bp, 16 predicted proteins | sample Lox_Sample_15_FD_206724 | JGI IMG/M metagenome (GOLD analysis project Ga0335071, IMG submission 206724) | Soil microbial communities from Loxahatchee National Wildlife Refuge, Florida, United States - Lox_Sample_1.5 | ecosystem: Environmental > Terrestrial > Soil > Wetlands | place: USA... | reverse complement strand
ATTGAACTTCACCTTCAGCGACGAGATCCCGGTGCGCCCGCGTTCGCGCTGCTCAATCTGCGCCAGCACCTGCTTGCTGTTCCGCGAAAGCTCGCGCAATTCGTCCAGATCCGGGTCCACGCCCGCCGCGATGACGCCCCCATCTGCGAAAGTCAACGGAGGCTCCGGGACAATCGTCTTCTCAATGAGCTCGCGAAGGTCCTGGAGTTCGTCCAGCCCTGCATGCAGATTCCTCAGTCGCTCCGCCGGCAACTGTCCCACTGCCTTCTTGATGGCTGGAATCTTCGCCAGAGATGCGGCGAGGGCCAGCACGTCGCGGGCATTCGCCGCCTCCAGCGTGACCCGGCTTAGCAGGCGCTCCATGTCGAGCACGCCATCGAGCGCGCGTCGCAACTCCTCGCGCGCCACAATGTCCTTGACGGCCGCCTCTACCGCATCCAGCCGTGCGTTGATCTCCTTCAGATCCAGCGAAGGCCGCAGCAGCCAGGCTCGCAGCAATCTCTTTCCCATGGGTGTGACCGCTGCGTCGATCGACCGGAAAAGCGTTACGCCGGCATCGGTGCCCGCAAACAAGGGCTCCAGCAATTCCAGGTTGCGCACCGTCACCGCATCGAGCACCAGGCAATTCTGCCGCTCGTACCAGCCGATGCGGTCAACGTGACGCAGCGATCCGCGCTGCGTGGAGCGCACATAGTGCAGGATCGCCCCCGCTGCTGATGCGGCCGCAGGCCGCCCGGCAAGTCCAAATCCTTCCAGCGAGAGCACGCCAAAATGATTTTCCAGCAGTGGGATCGCATGGTCCGGCGCAAAAATCCAATCATCAAGCGGGGTCTCGGCCCACGTCGCACTCGGCATCGCGGAATCCTTTCGCGGCAGGGCTGGGTTTGCCGCCTCCGCACCCGGCCCCGGAACTGATCCCGCTTGTCCCCACATGCCCTTCCTCGCTCTTCCACCTTCCTGCTCGAACAACGGGGCCGCCGACGCATACAGCAATTCCTTCGGCCGCAGTTGCTCTAACTCCTCATGCACACGCCGCATCGCGCTGCCGCCGGCAAACTCTGTCGCGCGAAACTCTCCGGTCGATAGATCCAGTGCAGCGAATCCCACGCGGTCGTCCACCTGGGCCAGCGCGGCGAGAAAGTTGTTTTCCTCCGAGCCCAGCGAAGAATCGGCCGCGGTGCCCGGCGTAACTACTCGCGTCACTTCGCGGCGCACCAGCTTCTTCGCGAGCCGGGGATCTTCCATCTGCTCGCAGATCGCCACCTTGAATCCGCGCCGGATCAGTTTGCCGATGTACCCCTCGGCCGCGTGATACGGCACGCCGCACATCGGAACAGCAATTCCTTTTTCTTTATTCCGCGAGGTCAGCGTGATCTGCAGCTCTTTCGACGCCACAATCGCGTCTTCAAAGAAAAGCTCGTAAAAATCTCCCAGCCGGAAGAACAACAGTGCAGTGGGATGTTCTTTCTTGACCGCGGCATATTGCCGCATCAGCGGAGTGGACGGCTCGGTCATCTTGGCGCGACTTCGGCGGATTATAACAAAGCCGGCCGAACTTCTTCTCCGCGATACGCGCCGTTTCCGCGGCTAGAGTGTGGCCGCGCCTTTGGACGTAACTTTCTGGCGCATGAACTGCAGCGCGGCTTTGGAGTCCAATGGTTGGGAGAAGAAGTAGCCCTGCCCCAGTTCGCAGCCAAGCATCTGCAGAATATCTGCCTGTTTGGCCGTTTCGATCCCTTCTGCGATCACTCGCAGCTTCAGCTTGTGAGCGACAGTAATGATGACTTCCACCATATCGCAAACCGTGTGGTCTGCTTGCATCTCGCGAATCAGAGAGCGATCAATTTTCAGAGCGTCGACAGGGAACTGGCGTAATCCTGACAGTGAGGAACTGCCGATGCCAAAATCATCAAGGATCACGCCGATCCCCATGAGCTTCAGGTGGGAGAGAACGCTGATAGTGAGCTTCGGATCGGCCGCCGCTACGTTTTCCGTTAACTCCAGTTGAAGCCGGGCAGGATTCACGCCGGTTTCGCGCAGTGCATCCTGAATGTCGTTTACCAGTCGAGCGTCCGCTAGTTGTCGGGCCGACAGGTTTACGGTGACTGCAAGGCTGTCTCCTTGGGAGACATTCATTTCCCACTCGCGCAATTGCCGGCAGGTTTGCATCATCAGCCAATGTGCGATCAGGACCAGCAATCCTGTATCTTCCGCTGCTTCCAGAAAACGGTAGGGCGAAATCAGGCCCTGCGTAGGATGCTCCCAGCGCAACAAAGCCTCGAAGTTCACCACCCGGCGTGAAGCGAGATCGAGGACCGGTTGGTAAAAGGCGCGAAATTGATGTTCTGCGATGGCGGTGCGCAGGTCGGCCTCAAGGCGCATGCGTCCGACGGCGCGGTTGTGCATGGCTTCATCGAAGACCTGGCAGCGAGAGCCGCCCATGGCTTTTGCGCGCCTCAGGGCCATGTCCGCATCCTGCAGCAGGTTCTCCGGGCGCTCGTGCGCCGGATCGCCAAGCGCGATCCCCATGCTGACGGACACACGCGCTTCGCGGGTGTGGATGTGATAGGGCTCGGCCACGGCTTGCTGGATTTTCTTAGCCAGGCGCATGGTGTCACTAGCATCACTGACGGCTTCTATCAGAATTGCGAGCTCATCCCCACCGGGCCGGAACAGGCTGGGTTCGGTTCTACCGCCCGCTCCCCTCTGCGCCGGGGTATCATTCGCCCGCAAGCAGGTTCCCACCCGGCGCGCGATTTCCTGCAGAATCTGGTCTCCGATCTCAGTCGTAAAGTTTTCATTGAAGGTCTTGAAGTGGTCGACGTTGGCGATCAGGAGAGCACAAGGGTGCGTTGCGTCGTGATGCCCACGCGCAAACAATTGCTGCAGTCGATCCAGGAACAGCCGCCGGTTGGGTAATCCGGTGAGGGCGTCGTGAAGCAGATTGTGTTCCAGTTGTTCCTCCGCTCGCTTTCGATCGCTGATATCGCGATTCACAATCACCAGCTTGGTGACATCACCGGTCGCATTCCGCACTGGGCTGGCCACGGATTCGAACACCAGCCAATTGCCATTCTTATGGCGGATGCGGTACTCCAGTCGTTTGCCGATGCCGGTGTCCTGTGCCTCCCGGGCTGCCTCGAGCACCCGGAATCGGTCCTCAGGATGGATCTGCTCAAACGAGGAAGTCTCACCCAATTCTGCCGGGGAATATCCGAGGATTCGCTTGTAGGCCGGGCTGTTATAGAGACGACGCCCCTTCATGTCGACCAGCGCGATCATGTCCGCAGCATTCTCCGTGACAATCTGGAACAGTTCTTCCCGATTGCTGGCACGGCGACGGATCTGAAGGATGATCAGTTGCGACCATAAGACCAGCAGAACGAGCACCCCCACTATCATGGAAAGCCAGAGGACCATGCGAAGTTCTCTTCTGAGCAAATAGATCGGCGGAATTTCTGAAAAGTTGAGGAACCAATCTGGGAAGGGAGTGTTATCCGGTCCGGATAAGCAACGTACTTAAGCTCAGGACTTGTGTGTTGGTCGCTGTCTTCTCTTGGGTAGCTTAGGCAACTGGACGAAATGCGAAAAATGGCATTTGCCTCACGAGACGGTTCCGGTCGGACTCCGTCCCCGTATATGGCCAGCCGACCAGTCGGCTCAATGTAAAACGGACCACCGGAGCCAACCATCGGTTGCGGCACTCATAACCCCTGACCACGCTGACGGCTTCCTTTTCGCCGAGAGGGCGCACGGATGCCTCGAAGTGTTCGCGGCCAATATCGATGTGAGCCCTTGGTGTCGCTTCGATGTTCTGAACCCAGTCGCTCTGGCGACCGAAGCCTCCCATCACCACTACTTCCGGTCCCTGGCTGCGATACTCCATCACTTCCAGTACCGTCTCATGTGGAGACCCGGTTTTACGTCCGAAATGGGTGAGCAGAAGAAAGCGATGGCCTAGGAGGCCGCCAAAACCCCAGCGATACATATAAATCGGCAGTCGGAAGAAGTACCACAAAGGCCTTCCGTGTCTGACTCGCTTCATTCAGATTTCTCTCGATCCATGGTCCTGGCCGCTCACCCTGCAGCGAAAGATGACTGAATATTGCCATGGGTTGGTGATAAAGAGTCAAACGCGGAAAGAATTTGCGAGTCAGTTCATAATGTTTGAATGACCTTACGCCGTCTTAAGACATACGCCGGAGCGCAGGGGTATGTGTACCAGTATTATTTCGTCGGCAAGCGCCCCGCTTTGCCTGATGATCCGGAAGCTCCGGCGACAGAGTTTATCTTCGACGTCACCTCCGACCGTAAGCTGACGTATTCCGTGAGCATAATTCTGCCTCAGACTCCGGTTGAAGTCTGGAGCGCGAAGCATGGCCGTCCGCTCAACGATGCTGAGCAATATGCCGCGGTCAAGATGCGTTTGTTTCACGCATTCGACGAACTGGACGATCTGATGGCCGCCGGCCGCCGTCTGAGTATCGATAGCGGGCTACTCGATGAAGCCTTGTCTACCCTGGGCGTCGATTGAGTTTCTTGTTCTTGCTTACAGGGGCGTCCCGAGCGGACAAGCCAGGGACTTGGAAATCTCCTTCCGTCTTCCGAAAAAGTTGATCCCCGCTCGCACCCGGAATATAAATGCAAGCGGAGTTCTCATGAACCAATCACTCATCCGTGTTTTTTTTGTAATTCTGGCGCTGGTCGTCGGTGCACAGGCCGCTCTCGCTCAAAACGTCCGCTGGACCGAGGAAAAGGCTAACGAGTGGTACGTGCAGCAACCTTGGTTGGTGGGCAGCAATTACATACCGAAAACAGCCATCAACGAACTCGAGATGTGGCAGGAGACGACGTTCGATCCCGCCGAAATCGAGACGGAACTCAAATGGGCCGAAGGTCTCGGCATGAATACGATGCGCGTTTTCCTGCACGACCTCCTTTGGCAGCAGGATGCGTACGGATTCCGGAAGAGGATGGGGGAGTTTCTCACGATTGCGGCGCGGCATCACATCCGTCCGATTTTTGTCCTCTTCGACTCTTGCTGGGATCCCTTACCCGAACTCGGTCCACAGCGACCGCCGATCCCCGGAGTGCACAACTCGGGATGGGTCCAAAGTCCGGGAGCGAAGGCCCTGGCTGACCCCGCGCAATATCCCCGTCTCAAGGAGTACGTCCAAGGCGTCGTGAGCGCGTTCGCCAATGACGATCGTGTGCTCGCCTGGGATTTGTGGAATGAACCGGGATCCGACGGAACAGGGAACTTCCCCAACACTGAGCTTAGGCCGAAGGAAAAGCTGAAATACGTTGGCGACCTGCTGCCCAAAGCCTTCAAGTGGGCGCGTGACATGAACCCGATCCAGCCTTTGACCAGCGGCGTGTGGGACATCGACACCGCAGCGGACGAGAACGAACAGGAGGAACTGGAACGCATTCAGCTGCGCGAGTCGGACGTGATCACTTTCCACAACTACAGCTGGCCGGAGGATTTTCGCAAGGAGGTGGCCTGGCTCCGGAGGTTTAACCGTCCGATCATCTGCACTGAATTCATGGCGCGCTCGGTGGGCAGCACGTTTGACGGGATTCTACCGGTGGCCAAACAGGAGCACGTGGGAGCGATCAATTGGGGTTTGGTGGCCGGGAAGACACAGACTTATTTTCCCTGGGAATCGTGGGAGCATCCTTATATCCGCAGCCAGCCGCCTGTCTGGTTCCATGAAGTATTCAGAGCGGACGGAACCCCCTACCGGCAGGCCGAAGCGGGTCTAATTCGGGAACTCACCGGGAAGCACTGACGGGCCTCACGCGTTGCTCAGTTGCCCAGGCTATCGTGGGTAGCGCTCTCGACCTGCTTCCATGCACTGGAGCGTGGGTCGATGAGGTCATCATGCGACGCGCCGGCAATCCACACCAGCCGGGCGTCCTCTTTCTGCCTTCCGCTGCTCTCGGTTTTTGTTTTGACGTACTCGCGGCTGAAATCTGGCGGAACGTCGTCGTCCGCGGATCCCTGAATCAGGATCTGCTTCGATCTGGGAATCGAGAGCCGCATAGGATCAGCTTCGCGGTAGTGATCGGCTACCTGCTCGGGCGTTCCTCCCAGAAATTCGACAACCGCATCGTGGCTCAGGTGCAGTTGATACGCACGCTGAAGGTCGACCAAGCCTGCCAGCGAGATCACTCGGGTCACGGACAACTCGTGGGCCGAAAGGCAGAGTGCAAGCTGCCCTCCGGCGGAGTGACCCATCACCAGAATCTTCTCGGTATCGAAGTTGTGCACTCGCGCGCTCTGCACCAGGAACTTGTACGCTGTACGAATGTCCGAGAAAGTTCCCGGCCATCCGCCCCCCGTGTTCCCGACCCGGCGGTATTCGATGTTGGCTGTGGCTAGTCCTTGCGCCGTAAGCGCGGCGCACAAATGGCCGGCATGCGCGAGGTCGTAGCGGGCTCGCCAGTATCCCCCGTGAATGTTGATTACCAGGGGATACTTGCCAGGTGTCACGGCCGGGAATCGGAGATCCACAAACTGATTTGGATCGGGACCATATGCGATCCGTGCGTCGGCAGGCGGCGGTTTCAGGGTCAGGATGTCGTCGGACATATTTTCACGCCTTCGGCTTTCCATTCCCCGAGAGTTACGAGCTAAATCCTCCGATACGGGAGGCACGGGCGGAAATACCCGGAAGTCGATGTCATTCGTACCGCAACGCTTCGATTGGATCCAGGTTCGCCGCACGCACAGCCGGCACCATCCCGCTTACAACGCCAACGATTGCCAGAATCGCCGTGGCAATGATTAACGTCATGGGAGAGACAATTAATTCAATGTCCCCAGCTTCAGCGTGTTTGGCCAGTGCACTGTAGAGCGTCAGTCGTCCGACGGACATGGATACTCCATAAGAGAGCAGAATCCCGATGATCCCACCCAGCGCCGTAATGACCAATGCCTCCGACAGAAACTGAAACAGTATGTGATGGCGGCGCGCACCCAGGGCTTTCTCGACTCCGATCTCGCGCGTGCGCTGAGTGACGGACACCAGCATGATGTTCATGAGTCCGACTCCGCCGATTCCCAGGGTGATCGTTCCGACAAACGCCAGCAGGACCTTCAAAGCCATGCTGATGATTCCGAACTGAGATAACTGCTTTTGCGCATCGAAGACGAACAGCGCCCGGTTGTCGTCGGGCTTGAAATTGTGGGCAGTGGCGAGGGTCTGCCGGACCGTAGTCTCCATCTTGGTATGGTTCAGGCCCGCCGAGTCGAGCCAAATGCCGTCCATGTAGTGATTGTCTTTGATCACATCCATGGAGTTGTAAGGAATATAGACCGTACGATTGGTGTCGTTGTCTCCTTCCTGCATGCGCGGCTTTCCGATGCCAATGATCTCGAAGCTGACACCGTCGATTCGGATGGTTTGTCCCACAGCCGGCATTCCCGAAAACAGCTTATCCCGCGCTTCCGAGGCCAGCACGGCGTAGAGGCCATGCTGCATGTTGTCGGCGTCGTTCAGGAATCGTCCTTCTTCCATATCAAGGTTCCAAATGTCCTGGATGGCGGGATCGAGGCCCGTCACCGGGAAGGTGAACGCCCGATTGTTGTTCTGAACAGTCGAATCCTTTTGCAGCATCCGGGAAACGTGCCGGCAGAGAGGTACGTTATTGCGCAGGAGTTCCACATCGTCGTTCGTGAACCGGACGATGACTCCCGCCTTATTGCCCCCAGCCTGCTGCGATGTGCGCCCTGGGAAAACCCCAACGGCGGTTGCTCCGAACGACTCGAAGATATTCTGGATGGCCCGTCCGAAACCGTTGCCGTAGGAGAGAAGCAACACGACAGTAGCGATACCCCAGGCCATCCCTGCCATGGTCAGGAGTGTGCGGCGGAGGTCGTGCCGCATGGCCGAAAACGATTGTTTTAAGAGTTCACGATGCATACGGCTATTCCTTGCGGAGAGCCTCCACCGGTTCCAGAGAGGCCGCGCGCCGTGCCGGATACAGTCCGGCTGCGATTCCGGCAAGTGCCAGAGAGATTACGGCTAGTGCGGCCGTTGCCGGAACCAGTTTCGGCGCATCGAACCCTGGTCCCAGCTCCACGCCTGAAAATGGGGCCATCACCGCAGCCGCCCCAAGGATGCCGATCCCGCCGCTGAGCAGCGTTAGAAAAGCTCCTTCGACAAAAAATTGGAACATAATGCTGGCGTTTGTGGCTCCTACCGCTTTGCGCAGACCAATTTCACGGGTGCGATCGGCTACAGCCACGAGCATGATATTGATGATCCCGATCGCGCCCAGGGCCAGGGTCACCAGTCCCACGCTCCCCAGGAACATATTCATGGCGTCGAAAATCTTGCCAACCTGATCGACGGTTCTGACAGTGTCCCATTCGTCGAAAGCGTCGGGATCGTTCGCGTTGAAACCGTGGTTTCTGGCGATGACCCTGTGTACCTCTTCTCGAGCGGTTTCGTGGAGCGCCCGGGTGCGAGGCTGATAGTTGATAAAGGAAATGACGTCTGTCCCAGTACCAGTGTTCAGGGGGCGGAAATAGTCGCGCATGGTATGGAACGGGACAAAGCTGCGCAAATTCAGGTTCATGTTGTCGCCATGACCGACCTTCTGCAGGGTCCCGATCACAGTGAAGCGGATGTCATTGAGCAATATGGTTGCACCGACGGCCGGACGGCCGGGGAACAGGGTACGGCGGACCTCATCTCCAATCACGATCACCGGCCGCTTCTGCACGTCATCCATCTCATTGAGCCAGCGTCCTTCGTTGATGGGCAGGTTCCGGATGACGTTGAAGTCGGCGGGCACACCAATGATCTGACCGCTGGCCTGGAAAAAGTCACTGACGGCGCGGATATCGCTCCGGGAAATCGCAGGAGCCGCGAGTCGTACACTCCGACACTCGCGAGCAATATCCTCATAATCGCGATAGGTCAGGTAGTACTGACGCAGCGCTGTGAAGCTGCCCTGCAGGGCCGGAGCGCGCCCCGACCAGATGAATAGGACGTTCTCGCCGATCGAATCAAACTGCTTGCGGTTCCCCGAGCGGAAGCCCTCCCCTAGTCCAACCAGCAGCAGCAGGGAACCCACGCCCCATGCGATTCCGAACATGGTCAGGAATGAGCGGAGCTTGTGAGCCCAAAGCGTACGAAGAGTTTGTCCGAAGATGTCAAAAATAAGGCGCAAACGCCATTATACGGGCCCATTGCCTGCGGTCGAGCGTGGAGCGTGTTCCCGTAGATGCATCCTGTGCACTTTGCGGAAAATTTCTGCAAAAACTGATTCCGATTGGCACACGAGTTGGCTTATTCTCTAGCGGGATGACGACGCTTGCTCTTAGTGAATTGTTAGGCGCCACCGTATACGACCCGTCCGGCGCGGCAAGCGGGCGTGTGCGCGAAGTCACACTTGCACCGCAAGAAGACCGTGCCCGCATCAGTTCTCTGATTGTCCGGACCAAGAACGGCAACCGTCTTCTGCCTTTTAACGCTGTTTCCGGGATCAACGGAGGCATTCGTGCGACTACGGTGCCGGACGATTGGGCCGCAGCGGATGGTACCGAAGGCCTCTTTCTGTTGGACCGCGATCTGCTCGATCAGCAAGTAATTGACGTCAACGGGAGAAAGGTCGTTCGGGTCAATGACGTTGATCTGCAAGTGGAGTCCCAGAGGATTGGCACTCAGACTCACCCGGTCCTGCGCGTCCAGTCGGTCGATGTGGGTGCGCGCGGTGCGGTGCGTCGGCTTTTGCGAGGAATTGCCCCTAAATCCGCGGTCCACGTTCTTTTGGGAAGGATTCCTCCTCGTAGCATCCCCTGGAACCTCGTTGATCTCATCGAGACTGACCCAGCCCGTCGGGTGAAGCTCAATATTTCTCATGAAGGCTTGGCCAAGCTCCATCCGGCCGACATTGCGGACATCGTTGAGGAACTCGCGCCAGATGAGCGGCAGGCGGTATTCCAGACCCTCGATGAGGAGACCGCGGCTGAGGCTTTGGAGGAAGTCGAACCCAGGGTCCAGAAATCTATCGTCGAGTCTCTCGATTCCGGCCGTGCTGCCGACATCGTCGAGGAGATGGATCCCGACGCGGCCGCTGACCTGCTTGGCGAGCTCCCGGAGGAGCGGACCGAGCAGATTCTCGTTCAGATGGAGCCCGAGGCCCAGCAGGAGGTGGTGGAACTGCTCGAGCACAAAGAAGAATCCGCTGCCGGCCGTATGACCAACGAATTTCTGGCCCTGCCGGTGACGGCCACCGTGGCGAATGCGATCGATTCGATGCGCGAGTTCGAGGGGGGCGTCGAAGCGGTGAGCACGATCTACCTGGTCGATTCGCAGGGAACTCTGGTGGCAGCAGTGCCGCTGGCCCGGATTGTTCTGGTTCCTCCAGATACGCCCATGCTGTCACTTGCCCAGGAGCCTCTGATTCTTACCCACGAAGGAACGCCGGAGAACGATGTCGCGGAATTGTTTGACAAGTATAACCTCCTGACACTTCCCGTAGTGGACGAGAAGAATAAGCTCACGGGCGTAATCACATCAGACGACGTGATCAGCATGCTGCGAGCCAAGCTCTAGGCCGTCGGGCGTATGATCGACGGGACATTCCCGGGCTCGCAAAAGCTTGCAAAAGTGGAAAAATGAATGACTGCGACGGTCACTCAAACCCATGCGCCGAACAAGACGGCCCCCAGCCTTCCGGGGCGGCGTTTCGATCACTACTTCTTTTCCAGTACCGCGTGGTTGATGCTTGCCTGTGTGGTTCTAGGCTTTGGCCCGACGTATTACTTCGCCGGTATGATCCACGCGCCACTGCCCAGCCGCATCATCCACGTTCATGGTGCTCTCTTCTCTTGTTGGATATTGCTGCTGCTCGTGCAGAATTCGCTCACCTTGGCGGGGAGAGTGGATATTCACCGGAAGGTGGGGCGTGCCGGCTTTCTTCTCGCGTGCTTGATGGTGCTTGTCGGCTGGATGGCCGCGACCGACAGGCTGGCGCGCGGCACCGCGCCTCCGGGTTTGGACCCCTATTTTTTCTACATTGTGCCGATGACGGATATGGTCATCTTCGCCATCCTGATCTTCTTCGCCTATCGGACACGCCGAGATCCGCCAACGCACAAACGGATCGTCTACATCGCGACGGTCGGATTATTGATTGCTGCCATAGCCCGCTTCCCATACTGCTGGTTGTTCCACAATGCGGGCCACGCAGCGACCGCGTCGTATGTATTCCTGCTGATCCTAGTAGCCTATGACCTATGGTCCACTCACAAGGTACAGCCAGCCACGCTATGGGCGAGTTCCTTCCTCATTTTGGTCCAACAAAGTCGTTTGCCGATCGGGAAGACGGCAGCCTGGCATGCTTTTGCCGCATGGTTGCAGGCGATCGCGCGCTGATAATCTGACGTGCAGTCACTTCCTGCGCACATAGTCCTCTGGGAATGCAATTTTTGTTTGGCTTGACCCGCGTCCTGCATTTATCCTGTGGCGTCGTTCGCGGCTCAATCGCTCTATTTTTATGTCTGTGAAATGTGCGCATGAAGTTCCTGAGGCGTTGGAAGACCCGGATCCTGCTGTTCCTCGCTGTAGTCGGACCGGGATTCATTACCGCAAACGTCGACAATGATGCCGGCGGCATCCTGACCTATTCGTCCGCCGGGGCGCAATTCGGACATCTTCTCCTGTGGACCATGATCCCGATCACACTGGCCTTGATCGTGGTGCAAGAGATGTGTGCCCGCATGGGCGCAGTGACCGGCAAAGGCCTCAGCGACCTGATCCGTGAGGAATTCGGGCTCCGGATCACGTTCCTGATGATGCTCGGCATCCTGATTACCAACTTCGGAAACGTGGTTACCGAGTTCATTGGAATCGCCACCAGCCTGGAACTCTTCGGTCTGCCGCGCGTTTATACGGTTCCACTTTGCGCCGGCATCGTGTGGCTCATTGTGGTGTATGGGCAATACAAGAGCGTAGAGAAGGTCTTTCTCGCGGCGTCATTTTTCTACATCACTTACATTGTCGCCGGAGTTCTGGCCCATCCCCTGTGGAAAGACGCGACCATCGCGACGTTCGTGCCCCCGAGGCTCAATACATTCGGCAACCAGGCATATCTCTACATGGTCATCGGGGTCGTAGGAACGACAATTGCGCCCTGGATGCAGTTCTATCTACAAGCCTCGATCGTTGAAAAAGGCGTGACGCGGCGGGGATACCGGGCCTCCCAGCTAGACGTGGTCACCGGATGCGTTTTCACCGACGTCGTCGCCTGGTTCATCATCGTTGCCTGTGCCGCTCAGCTTTATTCGCATGGTTTCCGGGATATTCGTTACGCGGCAGATGCGGCCGCAGCCTTAAAGCCATTAGCCGGGCAGTACGCCTACATTCTCTTTGCCGTGGGGTTGTTCAATGCTTCGCTCTTCGCGGCCTCTATCCTGCCGCTGTCGACGGCTTACACTGTCTGTGAAGGCTTGGGCTTCGAATCGGGAGTGGATCGCCGGTTTGACGAGGCCAGGTTCTTCTACTGGCTCTACACCGGTCTGCTGATCGCGGGAGGAGCGGTCGTACTCGTTCCCGGCTTGCCCCTGTTGAAGATCGCAGTGTTGTCTCAGGTCGTGAACGGAGTCGTGCTTCCGTTCGTCTTGATCTTCATGTTGTTGCTCATCAACAAAAAGGAGTTGATGGGCGAATATGTAAACAATCGCTGGTTCAATCTCGTCGCATGGACCACGACCGTCGTGATGATCGTGCTGACCGTGGTCTGGTTCTGGACCCTGAGGCAGTGAGCAACGAGTAATGAGCAGTCAGCAAACAGTACGCTGATTGCTCATCGCTCATTACACATTGCTTTATGACAGATACTTGCCGGCGGCGAGATCGCGCACGAGCGTGAGATCAGCTTCCAGAAAGTCATACTGGGGAAGATCCTGTGGCAGAGCCCATTGGATGTCCTTAAAGATCCGGTTCTCAATCTCTCCCTGATACTCCCGCACCAGGAAGAAGCGCAGTTCCACCATGCCTCCATTCGGATATTCATGGCGGATGCGGGCGACTTCGTGCCCGATATTGGCGTTGATGCCCAATTCCTCTTCCAGTTCCCGGCGCAGGGCGTCACGCGGCTGCTCACCGTTCTCGATTTTTCCGCCCGGGAACTCCCACTTCAGCGGCATCGTTTGATGGCGCGTGCGCTGGCATACCAGCAACTTGTCATTTCTCGCGATAAGAGCCGCCACAACGCGCTTCATGGATGGGAACTTTCCAGTTTTTTCCCCACCAACAGGGCACAATACTGCACCAGTTCCTGATGCTCGGATGTAAAGGCGGCAGGGAAGTGGCTGTCGATATCGAGTTCGCCAACAACCTCGCCGCGAACGAACACGGGTACAACAATCTCAGATTTCGTTTCTAGAGAGCAGGCGAGATATCGGGGGTCTTTGCTGACGTCGTCGACCACGACGGTCTGTCCGCTTGAGGCCGCAGCGCCACAAATACCCTGGTTTAAAGGAATCCGAACATGAGGTGTCATCGCCCCTTCAAATGCCCCCAACACGAGCACGGGGGGCTTAGCCCCGGGTTCCAGCATGTAAAAACCGACCCAATTGTATTTAAGCATCCGCTCGTGCAATAACTTGACCATTTTCTGCATGAGTTCGTCAGGAGAGGCCGCGGACTCAGCCATCTCGCTAACCTGACTGCGCACTTGTTCCACTCTGTCAGCAACGGGCATAACGGAATCTTAACTCACCCGAGACAATTCGCTGCTGTCAAACCCGGCCGTTTCGGTTATCGGTCGGATTCCTTCCGGTCTGGGGAAGTCTTCAGGATGGAGAGCATAGGCGAGGGCGTCCAAGCCGCGAAGCAGAGTGGGTGCGGGCGTGTTCAACATTTCATCCCTGATGCAATAAATGCGGCCCTTTCGGGCAGCATCCGTGTCTTGCCAGCCACGAGCAGGGGTGATTTTCTCAAGCGGAACCCGCTCACCTGCGCCGCACCAGGCCGCAACGAGCACCTCCGGGTTCTGTCGCGCGACCTCTTCCGGACCGATCTGGGTGCCAGGAGTGCCAATGAAGGTCCCGCCTGCGGCGTCCACAAGTTCGGCGACCCAGGGTTGCGACGCGATCACCGGCTTGCCCCATTCCTCGCAGAAAACTCTGCGCCGAGGAAGCGCAGAAGCCCGGCTGCGGATCTCAGCGATATGGGTTTGTATGTTTGCCACGACCCTCCGGCCGCGATCGGCCGCTTCTACGACTCCCGCAATCGTGGCAATGTCCATGTAGATGTCCGCCAGAGTTTTGGGGGCAAGACCGAGAAATCGCGCTCCTGCCTTCAGGATTTCTGTAACCGACTTCTCCTGGTAGGGAACCGCCGCAATCACCAGGTCGGGATCAGCAGCAACGATCTGTCGACTATCTGCGGTCCATGAGTCGGCCAGGATGATCCGGGAATTGCCTGCAGCGGTAGCGAGTACATCAGTGCAGTAGCGAGTGCAAGCGACCACGCGGTCCAGTTCCCCAATCGATTCGAGAATCACCGTCGCACTGGGTTGCAGGCATACGATACGGCGGGGCGAGTGCGAATGCGAAGGCATTTGAACTAACCCTCGACTTCGTGGAGAGCGGCCGAAAGCGCGTCGATAGCAAGTTGTGCGGCATGCGTTGAGGCTTGCGGCAGCCCGCCCACGGCGGCAATCAGTTCGTCGCGGTGCAGCGCTTGCGCCTCCGCCAGCTTTGTCCCGCAGACTAGCTCGGTCAACGCAGAGGCACATGCCATCGAAGGAACGCAGCCTTTTGCCTTGAAGCGAGCTTCCGTAATGCGTCCCCCCGAGATCTTCAGGCTCAAACGAAGGACATCTCCGCACGCCGGATTCTCGATTTCGACGGATGCGTCGGCATCCGGGATCTCTCCTGCATTACGAGGGTGTTCGAAGTGATCCAGGAGTTGCCGGGAGTACATACCCCATTGTAGCGGCGGGATAACCCTATTTCCGGGCAGTTCCATCGGGGAAGTAAATCTTCCAGCCACACTCGCGCGCCGTCGTCTCGAGGTCGGGATTTGGATTGATCGCGAAGGGATGCGCAGCGGATTGCAACATTTCCAGATCCCAGCGTGAGTTGCCGAAAGCGGCATCGACGTCTCGCCTGGCTACTTGCCGTAAGGCTTGGGGCTTGCCGGCACCGGAGGGAACTCGAACCAGGCGGTCGGTAACAATCCCATTTTCCAGTTCGGTCTTGGCGGCCAAGATCCGATTCTCCGGAATGCCGAATTGCTTTACCCCTGCTCGGATGACCCATTCATTCGACGATGAAACCGCCCAGATCTCGCACCCCTGTCTTCGCAACTCCTGCACCAACTCAGCCATCTCCTCAAAGACATATCCCGGAAAGGAATGTGCCATGAACTCGTTTGCCGCCTGCATCATCGTGGTCTCCGGAATCCCTCGATGCATGGTGACCATCTCGCCGCACATCGTCTCCTCGCTAACGCGGCCCGCTTTGTATTCCGCATGGCGAGCGCGCATCCCATCCGCGACGTCAGCGGAAACCAGTCCGGTCTTCATCTCCCACGCGAAAAACCGCTCTCCCGCATCTCCCGACCACAAGGTGCCGTCGCAATCGAAAGCGGCCACCTTCGGTGAGGCGCGAAACACGGTATCGAGGAATTCCTGGCGAGTCAGAGCTGTGGCATCGGATGTGGGCATACTTTTCGACAATAACCTGTGACCCACAAATTGCGCAATTGCGATCGAAACTCACGTCACTGTCTGGATCAGTGCGGAGTATTCCGCGGGTGTGTTCACGTTCATCGCGGTAAAGGGATCGTTGACTGGCACGTACTGAATGTGTGACTGGTACTCATGTTCGATCTCGCGGGCGTTGCCGTTTGCTGGAGCTTCCAGGAAGGCTCCCATCAGTTCGCGCCCGGCAATGAGAGGATGCCCATGCTTGCCCGAGAACTCGGGCACCACGGCCCAGATGTGATCGGGAGCGGCGACGAAAGCTTTGCGCAGGGCCTCAACTGTTGCGTGAGCCGCGGGCGGACGATCCACCAGCATGAGAATGGCGGCGTCACGGCCCCGGTTGAGCACCTCCTGCACCCCAAGCTGCAAAGAACTGAATTGGCCACGCGCAGGATCCGGATTGGCCACAATCGCTGCGCCGCAAGCGTATACCACCGGAGCCAGGAGGCGTTGGTTCGCGCCAGCAACCACGATGACAAAATCGGTAGAGAACGCCAGCGTGCGGATTCCCTCGGAAAGGAAAGTCCCACAGCTCTGCGGCTGACCGGAAACTTGGGGAGGCCAAGGGAGGAGCGCTTTGTCCGTCCCCATGCGGGAAGATTCCCCCGCAGCAAGAATTACTCCGCCGAAGCTGGGAGCACGAAACATAGGTCAGGATTTCACTGTGGCATTGCCGATTGAGGCAGCTGGGAAACAATCGGCATCGAAAACTTAAAACTGTCCATCAGCTTTTGCTCTCTTCGACCGAGTCGGTCGGCGCCTTGAACCAGCTCATATGCGGCAAAGCGGCCCCCGCATGCCGGCGTATGGCGATCAACTCGGCCGTGATGGAAACGGCGATTTCCTCCGGGGTGATCGCTCCGATATCCAAACCGATCGGGGCGTGCACCCTTTCGAAAAGATGTGCCGGAATGCCTTCCTGTTGAAGCGCCTTGAATATCTGAATCACCTTGCGCTTCGACCCGATCATGCCAATGTAACGGGAGCGTGTTTGAACCGCCCAGCGCAGGATACGCATGTCATCGCGGTGGCCACGCGTAACGATGACAATGAATGAGGATTCGGTCGGGTCAAACTTCCGCATGGCTTCGTCGAAATCGAGGGCATGAACTTCCAGGGCGGCAGGGAAGCGCTCCTTGCTGGCATAAGACGAACGGTCATCGCTGACGATCACATCAAAGCCGGCATTCGCGGCTGCCTGGCATACGTTGACGGCTACATGACCTGCACC
>Ga0335071_10003336_pt1 | contig 16967 bp, 16 predicted proteins | sample Lox_Sample_15_FD_206724 | JGI IMG/M metagenome (GOLD analysis project Ga0335071, IMG submission 206724) | Soil microbial communities from Loxahatchee National Wildlife Refuge, Florida, United States - Lox_Sample_1.5 | ecosystem: Environmental > Terrestrial > Soil > Wetlands | place: USA... | reverse complement strand
CAAGCCCGCCGCCAAGTAGAAGCAGTTTGCCTTTGCTTAGTCCTTCCGGGCCGCTGTTGCTTGCCCGCGTTGCGAAACCTGGCGTCGCCTTCGATGGCGGCTCTGGTTCGATCCTGGCGCCCTGCGCTACGCCCGGCTCCACGGCGCCTTCCGCTGGAGCAGTCGAACCAAGAATGGTGTTTCTGTCGTTGTCGTTGGTGTTCATAGTCGATTGCCCCTTTCTATTGGCTGTCGGATTGATAAGGCGGAGTGAACGGAAGCCGGATCAGAATCGGCCGGTCGACCTGGTCCGCTTGTGCAATTTGAAGGAAAATCTGCTCGGTGGACTCCTTGAAGTTGGGGCGGTCGAAAACGACAACGCCGTCAGCACGCGCGCCCGGCTCTAATCGTGTTGTGCTGAGTTTGTAGTCTCGTATCTCCATCTGGTCGGAGAGAATGCTCTTGGTCTTCTTCGACTTTTTCTTTTGCGGCTTGCGCCCGGCGATCTGGATCTGCGGAGGCACAATCTCGACCGAGGCGTCCGAGCCGTTGTAGATCGAGTAGGCCACCGCCGTTTCGTTCTTCCACTGCTGGACCCGGCCGATAAATGTCTCGATCTGCCGGCCCTCCCACTTGGTCCAATCGGGCGCATTGATCTGCACCTGTTGTGTGAAGGCCTTATCGAGCGCCGATCTGGGCGCATTGCCGGAACTGGCTGTCAACCCGGCTGGACGAGAACTTGCCTTCTGCTGCTGGCCTTTGTCTTCAGCCTTCGGTGCTGTCAACGCTGGTGTGTCGCCTGCGATCAGGAAGCTGCGCGCTACGCGATATTCAATCAGAAAATCAACTGGCGGTGCGTCATTTGCGGCGCTCGCGCCCGCGCTGATCAACTCGATCGTCACGTGCTGGCCGGATTTGGTCGCGATCAAAAGATTCGATTGCGCCGATTCTTTGGTGATGGGCTTGACGTAGACGTACTCGGGCTCCCCTTCATTGTGTTCGGCCTTGAACTCGCCCGGACTGCCCAAAATCACGGACGTGACATCCTCCGGCATCCGGATTGACGATTCGAAATCCGGTCGCAAATGCAGGATCGTCACTTCTCGCGGATTGATTGTGACCGTGGCGACCCGCGCTGTTACAGCATGATCCGCTGCCAGCACGGGCAGCGGAAGCAGCATCGCAGCCAGGAACACTTCGAAAGACCTCATTGCTCTTACCTCCTTGGCGCATTTGTCGATGCGTGTTTGCGCATCGTGTATCTCAGCCGAACTTGCTCGACATAGGCCACGACATCCGGGTTGTTGTAGTTGAACTCCTTTTCATGGATCCAGCGATCGCCTGCGTAATAGGCGGCTGACACCAGCCTCAGGTCGCCATGAAACTCCCACATCAGCGCGGTCACGTAGCGCGTACCCGCCGCAATATTCTCTTCCACGTCGAATGGGTGAAAGGCTCCATAGCGCCGCGCCGTCGCTGGCATCAACTGCATCAGCCCCATCGCGCCCTTGTTTGAGACGGCGCGAGGATTCCAGCGCGATTCGACATCGATCAATGCTGCAATGAACTCCGGTGATACACGATAATGCAACGCGTACCGGCGCACACATCGTTCCACCAGAGATGTGTCGGGCTGCGCGCGTACGCTGGGCAGCGCGGCAAAGAGCAGAAGAACAATTGGAAGAATCTGCTTTGTCATTCCGCCGCCTCCGGTGCCGCAATCCTGGCTGCGAACCGCGCGCCATCGACGAGCAGGCTCTTGAATCCTTCACGCAATAGGAGATGTCTGCGATCCTTTTCCGTCTTCGCCAAAAACGGCAGCAGCACGTCGCGCAGGTCTTCCGTCACATGATCCGTGCCCAGCAGGCGGAGCGCATTGGCGAAGTCGATCATCTCCGAGACCGAAGGAGGCTTTTCGAGCGAGTAATTGCGGAACGAAAGCGCGATTCCAGCCATCTCCCGGTGAAACTTCTCGTCGGCGTCGGGTGTGCGGCTGGCGATAATCTCGGCCTCGCGCGCCGGCGTCGGATGCTCCACGCGCACATAGAGGCTGCGCCTGCGGATTGGATCACCCAACCGGCGCTCCTCGTTGCTCGTCAGCACAACGAAGGGAATGCTCTTGGCCTCAACCGTGCCGAACTCCGGGATCGACAACTGCCAGGCGGAGAGTATTTCGAGCAACATGGCTTCGAAACCTTCGTCCACCTTGTCCAACTCGTCGATTAGCAGAACGCAGGGCCGCTCGCTTTCAAGCGCGCGCATCAAGGGACCTGCCCGGAAGAAGTCGCGCCCTTTGAGGCTGGCCTGCACGCTCTGCCAATCCGCTTGCGCGCCGCGCGCGAACTCCATGTAGAGCCGCTGCAACCCCTCGTCAAACCGCCCGATCGCCTGGTCCTCGGTCACGCCGCGGTAGCACTGCAGCCGCTCAATATGCGTCCCGGCGGCCTTGGCGACCGAGACGGCTAGTTGCGTCTTGCCCGACCCAGCTGGGCCTTCGAGCAAGAGCGGTTTCTGCATCCTGGCCGCCAGGAAGACGACTTTCGTCATCACCGGATCGATGAAGTAGCCGGTTGCTGTCAGCCTGGCTGTCAATTCTTCGCAGGACTCAAACATCCCGTTTCCTCCTTCGCGTCTTGCTGCAGGAGGATCATCTGGAACTGGAACTCGGTCAAATCCGGTTCTGTGAAGGTTTCGAGGTTTTGAATCGGATAGGAGGCAGCAGTTGACACGGATTTGACCGAAAAACGATCCCGACGCATCATGCCTTCACTCACCGCCTCGCTGCGGCTGGGCACTATCGGCTGGAGGAAATGTCGTTATGGGATCTGCACTTGTGATGCCGGAGCTTGAACGTGGCCATCCACAGTTGAACGCCGAGGATGTCGCATCGAAGCTGAAGGTTGGCGAGAACCGAGGTTGCGATCACACTGCTCAGAGATTGTCTTCTTCGCCGCCTATCCGTATGAGCGATCGCACCTTCGAAGAACTGCTCGACCTACGCCAAGCCGCATCGTTGCTGGGCATGCATTGGAAAACATTGGAGATAATGGCGCGTCGCCGCAGAATCCCAGCACTAAAGGTCGGAAAGCGGTGGAGATTTCGTGCAAGTGCGCTGAATTCGTGGTTGGAACTTGGCATAAACTCAAATACAACCAACCACGCTGCTCTGACTGGACAGGAGTGATCCTTGAAATTCAGACGGCAACGCTTTCAGCGAGGTACCCTGCGCAAAGTCGCGCGGGCTGACAATCAATGGGCTTGGGAGTACCGCTACCAAGACCCCATAACCACGAAGAGGAAATCTTTGTTCCTGAGCGTCGAAAAGTTTCCCACGCAGACTGCCGTGGAGCGGCACCTGGAGGCTTTCGTGCTCAAACTCAACGCGGAAAACCCAACTTTGGCAGTGATGGAGCCGACCTTCGACGCTATTCTTGACCGTTTCATTGAGGACGAGAGGTTGCTCGAAATCAAGCAGCGCCGGCCCGGTGAGCAGGGCGAGGACGGTGAACTGAGCTATTCGACCGTCAGTTCCTATCTGAGCGTCATCAAGCGCGTTCGCGCGAAATGGGGTGCATCCCGAATCTCGCGAATGAAGCCGATGCTCATCCAGAGTTGGCTTAGGGAATTGGGTGCCGCACCCAAGACCAAAGGCCACATCAAGGCAGTCATGTATCGCCTGTACGAGAAGGCCATGCTGTGGGAGATGGTTGAGTGGCAGCGGAATCCAATGGAACTGGTTGAAATCAAGGGCGTTAGCAAGCGGCAGAAGAAGCCGATCATCCTGACTGTCGAGCAGTTCTACCAGATTCTCGAACTGTTGCCAGAACCCTATCGCACGATGGTGATTGTGGCGCAGTGCACCGGTCTGCGGGCCGAAGAGGTGCTGGCGCTCGAGTGGGACGACATCGACTTCGAAAACCTGAGCATGAAGGTCGTCCGGGCGGTGGTGCACGGCCGAGTCAAGACGGTGAAGACCGAATACTCAGAGGATGAACTTCCGCTCGATCCCGGGTTCGCCGAAATTCTTCTGACCTGGAAACGCAGGTTGGGAGCGGAACGGAAGGCGCAAAACGGGTTTTCAACCCCATTTATGGGGTTGGACCTCGTCTTTCCGAGCACCTCCACCGGGCGGCACTTCCACAGCGCACCGGCTCAGCAGGACTATATTCGTCCGGCTGGGTGTTGCCTTGTGGCATGCCCGAAGTGCGGTGCTGGGGTAGGCGTCTGGTGCGCTCAAGCCGGAAAGACTCCAAACGGGAAGCGCCTGCCGCTGCATGACGAGCGGTGGGAGGCTGCCGGAAGGTACGGCAGCGTAGGGTGGCACACCTTTCGCCATACCTACCGTTCCTGGCTGGACTCGACCGCAGCGCCTATTGGCGTGCAGCAAAAGCTGATGCGGCACGCGCAGGTTTCAACCACAATGAACGTGTATGGAAACGCCTTGATGACGGCCAAGCGTGAGGCCAACAGCAAGGTGGTCAGGATGGCACTGAGGAGTGCATAGCCATGAAGGGAAGAACCTTGCAACCGCGCCAGAAAACCCCGGCGATTTTGGCGACCGCTGTTAAATGGGGTTATCTGGGGTTGGCCAATCGGCTAATTGGTTGCGGGGGCTGGATTTGAACCAGCGACCTTTGGGTTATGAGCCCAACGAGCTACCGGGCTGCTCCACCCCGCAAAACCATCTTACCACGGGACGGCATGCAGCCGACTCAGTGAGAAGGCGTATAGCAATTCAGCGAGGAGAAGACGTGTAGCCATTCAGGGAAAATCCAAGTGGCCGATCGGTACCGGTTCAGCGCCGCTGCCAGCGGCGGTCCCGCTCCGGTACACTGCTGAGGACCCTCCAGGCGAGTGAGGAACCTCAGCAATGACATTCCTTTACGTGGCTGTACTGGCCGTGATCGTGGCCTCGCTGCTGGCCGTTGCCATCTACCGGACGCTGGGCGTAAAGACCAAGGCCGACTACCTGGTGGCCGGCCGGTCGCTTTCAGCCACCGTTCTGGTTCTCACCCTGCTGACCTCATGGATCGGCGCAGGCTCTCTTTTTGCCGGGGCGGAGAACGCCTACCGCAACGGCTTTGCGGCACTGTGGCAGCCGGCGGGCGGATGGCTGGGACTGGTGCTCATTTTTTTCATCGCTCCCCGTGCGCGCAAATTCGCCCAGTTCACCCTGCCCGACCTGATCGAGCAGCGCTATAACCAGACGGCGCGGGTGCTGGCCACCCTGGCCATTCTGCTGGCCTTCACCGCCATTACCAGTTACCAGTTCAAGGGCGGTGGCGATGTGCTGCACCTGATCTTTCCTGATGCGGTCTCATCGCAGCAGGGCACGCTCATCATCGCGGTGTTCGTAATCCTCACTACGGCGCTGGCCGGGATGTCGTCTGTGGCTTATATGGACGTGGCCATCGGCACCTTGGTTACCGTTATCTGCCTCATCGCCGCGCCCATGCTTTACTTCAAGGCTGGCGGGTGGGCGGGCCTGCATGCCGCGTTGCCGCATACGTTTTTTGAGCCTTTCGGAAATTACCGGCTGAGCGCGAGCGGCGCGGACCTGGGCGCCGGAGTGGGCCTCATTCGCGCACTCGAATACCTGGTCCCCGTGCTACTGCTCATGCTGGGCAATCAGGTGATGTACCAGAAATTCTTCTCCGCCAAAAGCGAGCGCGATGCCCGCGTTTCCGTCATCGGATGGACGCTGGGAACGCTGCTGCTGGAAACGTTGATCGTGGCCATCGCCGTCTTCGGCCGCGCCCTCTACCCTACGGGCGAGGTCGCTCTGCACCCGCGCGAAATCATTCCTTACACCGCCCGCCACGGGCTGCCCGCGCTCATGGGCGCGCTGTTGCTGGGAGCGGTCTTCGCCAAAGTGATCTCCACGGCCTCGAATTATCTTTTCTCTCCCGCCACCAACTTGATCAATGACGTTTTCGTGCGTTACATGGCGCCGAACGCGTCCAATAGGCGCGTCCTTCTGGTCTCGCGGCTTGCTGTAGTGCTGCTGGGCTGCTGGGCGTTTTACCAGGCCGTCTATGCCGAAAGCATCCTGGCCATGATGCTCTACGCCTACACTATTTATTCGGCGGCGCTCACGCCTGTGGTGCTGGCCGCGTTTTATTCCCGCCGCGTCACGGCCTGGGGAGCCGTCGCCGCCATCGCCACCGGCACGGCGGTCACGCTGGCCTGGGACAACACCGGCATGAAGTCTTGGCTCCATCTGCCGGCGGTGGTGGCCCAGCGCGATGCCATCTTCCCGGCGGTGGTGGCCGCAGTGGTTGTGATGGTTGTGGTGAGCCTGGTTACGCCGAAGCCGTCGGAGGAACAGTTGAGGCAGTTCGGCGGGTAATTCAGGCGGGATTCGACTTCTCAGGTTTCTGGATAGGACAAAGTACATGAACAGCCGTTTTCTAGGTTCGTTTTTTCTCATCTGTACATTGCCATGTCTCGGACAAGCGCGCTCGAAGGCTTATGCTGGCCCAAGCGCATTGGGACCATATGAACTGGAAAGGGGATACACGATGACTGCGCTATTTGATCGGCTCAAGCTCTCGCCGGTCAAACAGCTCAGTCCAATTTGTTTTCGATCCACAGACGGCACCTACATGTGGGCTGAAAGAATGGGCGTAGACGTCCCCGAGGAGAGGAAACTTGTTGGGAGAGTGTTTCTTAGCACCTTCCCCAACTGTGTTAGAAATCGAATTTACGATACGCCAGAAGCCGTTGGAAAATGGAAGACGAAGGAAGGGATAGGACTTGGCAATACAAAGCAGGATATTCTGAGGACTTATGGCAAGCCATCAGAAGATAACATGATCAAAGGTAACTTATATCTAGATCTTATTGTCGGCGGTTTTCAAGGCGGCAATTTCACATTCAGACCTAGGCCAGATATAGGAGAAGAGGTGTGGGAATATTCGGAAGCGGATACTCTCCGATCGGCAGCCTTCGGACTGCGTAGCGGCATTGTCATTTGGGTGTCGATCTCAGAAAACCCATGATCGGAACATGGGGGCGGGTGATGCGGGCGGCACGGGTTTGTGAGCGCTCGCTCCGGCACTCGGGGTGGGAGCCCCAAGGCACGGTTCTGGGACCTGCGGGGGCACGAAATTCAGCCTTGGGCCATTTCGAATCCCTCCGGAAGCTTAGTCTCGGGCGAGTGGTTCAGGGGTTGCCCGCCCCCGCTAAAAGAAATTCCTTTGTCCCGAGAAAGACCCGGCTTTACACTGTCGATGAACTTCCGTTGTAGTTATGCCTGTTGCTCAGCTAACGCTCGAGCTTCGCATCGAGCACGCGCAGTCGCTCAAGGACCGCAGGCAGGTTGTGCGCTCCATGAAGGACCAGTTGCGGCAGGGCTTCAATATCTCCGTGGCTGAGATGGACGAGGCCGTCACCTGGCAGTCGGCCACGCTGGGCGTGGTGGCCATCTCCCGTTCGCGCGACTACCTGCATGGGCTCATCGAAGAAGTGGAGCGCGCCGCCCGGCGCATGGCCGTCGAGCTCGGCGCCGACCTGGCCGACTCCTTCTGGGAGTATCTGGAAAGCTGACTAATCAGGTTTCAGTTCATTCTTGATTCTCTGATCCCTGTTCCCTGTTCCCTATCTCCAGATCCCTCAGTCCTTGTTCCACCGGCCCCGCCTCTGTATAGTCAAGGATGAATGGCAATCGCACCGAACAATTCTGCCGTGAGCAAGCCTGCCACGGGTAAACAAGCACAGCAGGGGCTAGTTTACCTGCCGCTGATCGCCGGCTGGCTGGTTCCTGGCGCCGGACATTTCCTGCTCGGGAAGTGGGTGCGCGGAGCGCTTCTCGCGGTTTCGATCATCTGCATGTTCGCGCTTGGAATCGCTATGCAGGGCAAGCTCTACTCGAGCGCTCAGGACATTCTGGACATGCTGGGAATGGCGGGCGATCTTGGCAATGGACTGCTCTTCCTGATTTGCCGGCTGCTGGGGCTGGGCGCAAACCAGGTGCAGATCGTCACCCAGGATTACGGCACGAAGTTCATTGTGGTGGCGGGGTTGCTGAACGTAATTGCGGCAGTGGATGCGCACAACCTGCGCACCGGGAGGAAGAGCTAGTGTTCCAGCCTTCCCACTTTGCGGCTCTCTCGCTGTTCGCGCTCTTTGCATCGACAGTCTTCGGCATCACCATGCGCGAAACGCCAAAGCGGATGTTCCGCTACGGGGCCTACTGCTTCGTGCTCTTCCTGGGCTCGGCCGTCGCGCTGAGCTGGGTGATGTACCTGATCGCGCCCTGAAGCCAAACCAGAGTTACTTGCTCTACCCCGCTCCTACCCCCGTGCGCCGCGCAGCCAAACGGCAGCGTCGAAGCTGTGCGTCACAATGTAACTCTCGTCAAGATAGAGATGGACGGCATCGGTGTTGGCTTCGGTGACCGTGAGGGAGATCTCCTCGACGCCCTGGCGCACGAACTCGCGGCCGGCGATGGAAAGCAGCCTGCGGGCCAGTCCGCGCCGGCGATGAGAGGGACGCACACAGATCTGGGTTATGTGTCCGCTTTCGGCACTGACGCGGGAGCCGAGCACGATGGCCACTAACTCGCGGCTTTCGCGGTCGACGAGGATGAAGGAAACGGGAGGGCAGAAGACCCCGCAACCCGAATAGCGGATGATGTTGTTAAGAAAACGCATGGAACCATGCGGGCTGCGGTACTGGTCGTTGATAAAGCTGTCAGGATGGCCGCCATAGGCTTCGGAGATAAGGCGGGCAGCGGCGCTCATCTCCTCGTCGCGCCAGGGCCGCAACTCAAGATCGGCGGGCAGGGGTTCGACAGGCGCCCCAGCGAGGCTCCGCGGAGATTGAACCATGAACAGCCGCCTGAACAGATTGAAACCCGCTTTGCGGAAGAGCGGGCCATGACGGCCGGTGGGATGCAGCAATAGCTGGGTTTCGATACGGTCCAGTTGCGGTGAGTTCAGGAGGGTTTCGAAGAGGTGGTTCAGCAGCGTTGCCTCGACTTCGACATCGGAGCCGGGCACCGGACCGGGAAGAGCAAAAACGTCGCCGATGACAGCCTTGGTCTCCTCATAAACGCAGAAGGCGAAACCGATAACGCGGTCAGCCTCCAGTGCGGCGTAGCCGGGGAGCATGCGGTTGTCGAGATACTGCATCAGCAGCCGGGAGGAATAGCGGTAGTCCCAGTGAAGGCGCTGATTCCAGAGATCCGCCTCTTTTTCGAGCACGGCACGAAGCCGCGGCGCGGGAAAGTGCCGGAGGTCGAGAATCTCAATGGAGGTTGCCGATGCCATCTGCCGGTGTATGAAGGCTTGACCGCCGCGCTTCAGCTTGCGGAGAGCTCTTGCTCATCCCACTGCTTCCGAGGTTCAAATCTTAGTTCTATTGCTTGAAACGAGAAAGCTGGAGCGCGATCCCCTTCCGGCAACTTTTACACGAGTAGGCGTCCACGCGCAAGCAAAGCGTGCACTAGCGGGAACCGACCAGGTAAACCTCCAGCCCTTGTTCCGGCCAGCTGGCCACTCGCTCGTAGCGCCGGCCGTCCAGGTATTCTTCCAGAACGCTGGCCGTGTGAAGGTCGACTCCGCGTCTTCCTGTCACGCGAGCCACCAGCAGATGCTGCTCGGCAGGAACACCGCTTTCCTCATAATTGACCACCTCTCGATTGCGATAAAAGGAGAGGCCGTACTCCACGTCGCGGCGAACCCTGAAGACGGCTACAGTCTCGCTTGCAGGCGCCAGTCCGTCTAACATTTCGGCAAGCGGACGGGCGGAATAAGAGCGGTCGAGAAGGTGAATCACGCGCTTGGTGGCGGAGACCGCCGGAATCGAGAAAAAAGGCCCTATTCCGTAAATAAACAGCATAAGGGCCACGAGCAACGAACAAGTGGCCAGGCGCAGCCGTGCAAGGCCGAAACTGCGGACAGCCACGAGGATGAGGGCCACGGCGCCCAGTGAAACCAGCAACTCGGTTGTCAAAGCGTGCGCTGGCGGCATATCTGGGCCATGAGCAATCACCCTCGGCACCAGCAGGACGGCCATCGTCATGATGCCGCACAGAACCGAGTGGGAGAGCAGGATCCAGCGATTGAGTCCTGTGGAACGGCATCGGAAAAGATAGTCGCCCGTAAGGATGGCGATGGGGGGGATGCTGGGCAGGACGTAGCCCGGGAGCTTGGATTGCGAGAAGGAGAAGAAGACGATAGGGATCAGCGCCCAGAGAACAAGAAACTCCGGGAACGCGTCTCCCGGGCGGCTGGGCCGGGCGCTGCAAGAGCGGCGAAGGCGCCATTCGGCGATGGAGGTCAGAATGCCGTCAAGGAGCGCGCGGAAGGCAACTACCGTCCAAGGCATCATGGCCAGCGCCACCACGATCAGGTAATACCAGACTGGCTGCTGGTGCTGGTAACGGTCTGTGGCGAAGCGCTCCAGATTGTGCTCGAAGAAAAATTCTCGGAAGAAAGTCGGATTCAGGTGCTGCACGGCAATGAACCAGGGAAGCACCATGGCGAAGTAAAGCACGATTCCGGGCCACCAGAGAGTCCGCAAAAGGATCTTCCACTCCCGGCGCAACGCCGCGAAGGCCACGATGATAAGCGTGGCCAGAAACGGAGCAACCGGACCCTTGGCCAGAGTCGCGAGGCCGGTGAAGAAATAGATGTCGTAGAGCCAGAACTTGGAATCGGTCTCGTACCAGGCGTACCAGCCGAGCAGCCCAATCGCCAAAGGTGCGGCCATCTGCATGTCGGTGGATGCGCCCCTGGAGAAGCCGAGGATGCCGGCGCAGGCCGCAGTGATCAGCGCCGCGTCCAGGTGGCCGCCGGGGCGGAATCGCCTCATGTGGAGGTAGATGAGGCCGATCATGATGAAGGCAAAGGTGGTTGAAGGCAGCCGGGCGCTCCAGTCATGCACCCCGAAATCCTTGAACAGGAACATGGCGCGCCAGTAGTAGAGCGCGGGCTTCTCAAGCCAGGGATGGCCGTAGAGGTAAGGCGTGACGCAGGCTTCCAGCCGGCCCTTGAGGGTATGGGCCGAATCGAAGCGGTCCAGCATCTCGTGGGCGATCTGAGCATATCGAGGCTCGTCGGCGCCCACCAGGCCCATGCCGTCGCCTCCTACATAAGGAGTGAGGCCATAAATAAGGAAAAAGACGGTAAAGAAAAGAAAAATGGCAACTTCACCGGCCACAGCCCATCGGGGCAGGCGAATGCGCCCGATCTTGTGCGCTTCACGTGGGTACGATTCCAGCAATGGATCCACTTTCAGCCGTTCTCCCAAGCAGACTTAGCCCGCTGCACAATCATTCAGTTCCCTTTTCGTCTGCTGTGCTGGCTCGATAGGGACAAGGCTAACAGATTCGGAGCGGCTCTCGATAACAATTCGCGGATCGAAGCTGACCGCTGCCGAGGTGCCACGCCGGCTCAAAACGGCCGCCTACGGCGCGGGCGTCTCAGGCTCGGCCGAAGCTTTGCGGCGCCTCCGCGACCGTTTCAAAAGCTCTTCGATGCGCTCCTGGAAGCGTCCGGAGCGATCGGCAACAAAGTTGAGCTCGGGGACGTGGCGTACGCCCAGGCGTTCCTTCAACTCGTACCGGATGTAGCCCTTCGCCGCTTCCAGGCCGGCGATGGTTTCAGTCTCGGCGCGGGCCGGGTCTTCGACGGCGCTATCAACGGCCACATAGACACGGGCCGACTTGCCGCCGGGATTGAGCACGACCTCGCTGACATAGCAGAAATCAATGCGTGGATCGGAGAGCTCGCCTTCGATCATAGCGCCAATCTCCTCGCGCAGTGCCCCGGCCACGCGGTCTTGATGATGCTGACGGCCTCGGTGTTCGGTCATGGCGGCCCTCCTTGCCCACGGAAACCTATCAGGATAGCAGAGCGACAGCGAAAGCAGGCTCCCGGCCCCGACGGTCCATCGGTGAGGGGGATGCAAACCCAACGCCGGATCTGCCATCCAATAGACGCATGGAATGCCGAGGGGGTGGTAAGCGAACTCTCCGGCTACCGGGTTCCCGCCTGACGGCGAGCGCCGGATGCGGAAACGACTCGGCCCAGGCGAATTTCACGTCTTTCAGGTGCAAAATGAAAAACACTGTCCTTGCTATCGCAATGGCATTGGCGAGTGTTGCCCTCGCTGTGCCGTCGCTTCATGCCCAGCAGAATTCTGGGCAGAACGCCCAGCAAAGTTCGGGCCTCAGTTCGCAGCCAAGCTCGGGGCAGATCACGATTCAGGACCCGGCCGAGTACAACGCTTATCAAAGCGCCACGGCTCAGACGCAGCCGGCAGCCCGCGCTTCCGCTTTAGAGGACTTCCTGACCCACTATCCCCAAAGCGTTGCGAAGAAGGCCGTGCTAAACGAACTGGTCCAGATTTACCGTCAGTTGAACGATCAGGCCAAGATGCTCAGCGCTGCCGACCGTCTGCTTCAGGTGGACCCCTCCAGCATGGATGCGGTCTTCTGGTCGGTTTACGCCAAGAGGAACGAATGCGAAAAGAACATCGATCCGGCCAGCGGCGAGAGTAAAGACCCAAAGATCTGCGACGACGCCGCGGCGCTGGCGCAAAAGGGTCTCACTCTGGAAAAGAGTGCGGGTGTCTCCGATGAAAACTGGAAGAAGATGACCGATACCGCGTATCCCATCTTCCACTCCGCTATTGCCCTCGATGACGCCGTCGTCAAGAAGGACTATGCCGGCGCGATCAAGGAATACACCGCCGAACTAATGCTCTATCCGGCCAACCAGACCACCAGCGGCAACGCACTCGTGGACACGCTCAACCTGGCGGAAGCTTACGCCAAACCGGGCCCCTCACGGGACGAGGTCAAGGCTACCTGGTTTTACGCCCGCGCCTGGGATTATGCGCCCGCCGCCTTCAAGCCCCAGATCCTTACCAAGCTCGACTACTGGTATAAGCGCTACCACGGCACGATGGACCCTCCAGCTCAGATCACCTCCCAGATCGACGCCATCAAGGCGCAGGCCCAGTCTTCGCTCTTCCCGCCGGCCACTTTCTCCATCGCGGCTGCCCCCACGCCTGCCGAACTCGCTCACCACGCACTCGCCAGCAGCGATCCGAAAACCTTGAGCCTGGAAGACAAGGAGTACATCCTGGCAAACGGCAGCCAGTCGGATGCTCAGCAGTTGTGGAGCCTGCTCGAAAACCAGATGACTCCCGTTCCGGGCATCGTGATCAGCGATCCGGCGACGGTGCTCAAAGTTTCTGTGACCACCGCGGCCTCGCCCAAGCCCAAAGACTACACCGTGAAGCTGAACAACCCGGCCCCGTGCGGCTCCGTCCCTGCGCCCCCCTCTTCAGAGCTAAAGGTCAGCGAAGCGCGGGATTACCTCAATGCCAACGGCGCCTCAGCCGACGTCGCAGGTATCGAGAATCTTGATCGCGCGCGGAAGGTTGCCATCGAGCCGGCCGTAACGGTCATCAACATGGCCGTAACCCAGGACGCCAAGGACTCGAAGACCGCCGACTTCGCCGTGAATCTGAAGGATCCTCTCGACTGCAAGAGCGCCCCGGATCCTGGCTTCGAGATGAAAACCCTGCCGGGCGAAGAACTGGACGGCACCTACAGCACCTACACCATCGTCCCGGCTACTTCCAACGAAGCAGCCAGAGCGCAGATTGTGCTGAACGACGGCTTCGTGCAGTCGGAGAAAAAGGCTGCCAACAAACCGGAAAGAAAGACGACAAGCATGCGCTGATTGCGCGGGCGCCCCAGGCGCCTCGCATTTGGGCACCTGGGAAGGCGCTAATCTGTTTTTCCCTGTGCGGCCCGTTCCAGCTCGGCGATGTCGAGCTTCTTCATCTTCATCAAAGCCTGCATCGCGGCTGGATTGCGGATCAGCTCCGGCAGCCGTGCGGGGATGATCTGCCAGCAAAGACCGAAGCGGTCGCGCATCCAGCCGCACGCGATCTCCTGGCCCCCTCCGGCAAGCAGGTTCTCCCAGTAGTAGTCGACTTCCTGCTGGGAGTCGCAGCGCACGACGAAAGAAACTGCCTCGTTGAACTTGGATTTCGCGCCGCCGTTGAGCGCGGTAAAGCGCTGGCCATCGAGTTCGAAGCTGATGGTGAGTATGCTGCCCGGGGTACCGGGCCCGCCGCCGGGGTTGCGCATTTCGCCAAGGCGGCGGGAGTTCCGGAAAACGGAGAGGTAGAACGCGACAGCTTCCTCGGCATCACCCTCAAACCAGAGAAATGGCGTGATGCGCGGGCCCTGCTGAAGATCACTCATTGAGAGCCTCCCCGGAAGGGATGCGGTTTTGGGCAACGGAGATGCAGAACCAAAGGAGTTGTCCGAAGTTGCAAGTCACAAAGAATGATGCCAGCATGGTTCAGGCGCAGCGCTGCCACGGAAACCCCGGCGGTGCTGGAGATCGAGCCTCTCCGAACCCATCCATCACAACAGAAGATCATCCCCCGAAAGGAAAACACGTTGATGAAGGTGAACACCTACCTGAACTTCCCCGGCACCTGCGAGCAAGCCCTGAACTTTTACGAAAAACATCTGGGAGCAAAGATTGTGGTGAAATCCCGCTTTGCGGATATGAGCGCCACGAACATGCCTCAAAACCTGCCGCCGGGCATCAACCCGCAGGCCATTATCCATTCACGCATCCAGATTGGCGACACGCTGGTGATGGCCAGCGACGGCCCTCCGGAGCGCGTGCAGCCCATGCGCAGCGCCTACCTCTGCCTTTCAGTCGACAGCAACGAGGAGGCCGAGCGCATCTATGCGGCGCTCGTCGAGGGCGGCGAGGGTTTTATGCCCATCTCCGAAACCTTCTTTGCCCACCGTTTCGGCCAGTGCCGCGACCGCTTCGGCATCAACTGGATGGTAATTCACGAAAAGCCATTGCATTAGACCGAAGGTGATAGGCAACAGGCATTAGGAACATGGCCAAGGGACCACCAGGGACTAGCGGACAAGAGAATATGGGATAATAAGCCTTGAGAGAGTCTGCTGCTTCAAACCCAAAGCCGCCGTCCTTCCCCGTTCCCGGAAATTTGGTCTGAACCGCCATTGAACGCCCGCCGCTGTTCAGCCCGTAAAGGATTCCCATGAACGCTCTGCTCATCTATCCGCAATTTCCAGAGACATTCTGGAGCTTCAAGCACGTGCTCAAGTTCATCGGCAAGCGCGCGGCGCAGCCCCCACTGGGGCTGATGACCGTGGCGGCTCTTCTTCCGCCCTCCTGGAAGATACGGCTGGTGGACACCAATGTGGAGCGGCTGAGTGAGAACGACCTGAAATGGGCGGACGTGGTCATGCTCAGCGCCATGCTCATCCAGCAGGATTCGCTTGCGGAGATTGTGGAGCGTTGCCGGGCACACGGACTGAAGACCGTGATCGGCGGGCCAATTGCCAGCAGCCTGACTCAGGACGAGCTGAAAGTGGACCACGTGGTGATCGGCGAGGCCGAGGCCCTGGTTGCCGGCCTGGCGCGGGATCTGGAGCAGGGAACAGCAAAGGCGCTTTATCAGGCCGCGGAACGGCCGGAGATGACCTCCAGCCCGATGCCCGACCTGAGCCTTATCAAGATGAAGCGCTATTCCACAATGACGGTGCAGTATTCGCGCGGCTGCCCGTTCAATTGTGAGTTTTGCGACATTATAGAGATCTACGGGCGGCGGCCCAGAACCAAGGCCGTCCAGCAGGTGCTGGCCGAGCTCGACCAGTTGCTCGCCGCCGGCTGGCGCGATTCGGTTTTCGTCGTGGACGATAACTTCATCGGGAACAAGACGCGGGCTAAAGAGCTGCTGCACGCGCTCATCGATTGGCGCAGGGAAAAAGGATTCCGCTACGACTTCATCACCGAGGCGTCGCTGAACCTTGCCGATGATCCCGAGCTGATGCAGTTGATGAAGGATGCGGGATTCAACTTGGTGTTTCTCGGCATCGAGACCCCCGACGAGTCAGGATTGGTCGCCGCCAACAAGCTGCAAAACACGCGCCGCAGTTTGCTCGAAAGCGTCGCCACCATCCAAAGCTACGGAATGCAGGTAATGGGCGGCTTCATCCTCGGCTTCGACACCGATCGCGAAGACATCTTCGACCGCATGGTGGAGTTTATCCAGAAGAGTGGCATTCCCATCGCCATGGTGGGGCTGCTGCAGGCCGTGCCGGGAACGCAGCTCTTCAAGCGCCTGCGCGGCGAAGGCCGGATTGTGGACTCTGGCGGAGGCAACAACACCTCTGTCAGGCTGAATTTTCTGCCGCACATGGACGCGACTCGGCTGGTTGAGGGCTACCACTCCGTTCTCAAGAGGATCTACAACTGTGAAGCCTATTATGAGCGCGCCAAGTTGTATCTGAGCCGCGTGAATCCAAAGCTGGAGAAGGGAGCCCGGCCGGCGGAGGCGAAGATCGCGCACTCCCAGCACTGGATTACCCGCGACAACATGCGTGCTCTCGCCCTCTCCATCGTTCGCCAGGGAGTCATCGGAAGGCATCGCTGGAGCTATTGGAAGTTCGTCGCGGCGGCCGCCACGCGCTATCGCCGCTGCTTCGGCGCAGCCATGACGCTTGCAGTGATGGGGTACCACTTCCAGGTGATGACCCGCAAACTCTCCAAGACAATGGAGAATTCGGTGCTTCCTTCAGCAGCCAAAGCCCTGCCGGAACAGGCCAGCGGCGAATAGATGGTTGCGTAAACCGCTTTGTGAAAGGGCACGACTTCGGTCGTGCCGCAAAAAAGCCGCATAGATCCTCGGGCTTTAGCCTCTGAGGGGTAGCTTTCCTCCAATTTTGACATTATGCAATCAGTTCCCGGTGCGCCACTGCGCGTTCAGTGGGCGGCTGGAGCCTGCTTTCTCCGCTCTCGAGTTCAGCCGAATTTAGCATGAAATAATGACCGTAATGAATGCCCCAAAAACTCAATCAGGCTCAACTAGATCCCGTTCCTCTCTTCTGGAGGAACTGCGGTGGCGTGGTTTTCTCGATGCTACGACCGCCGACGACCTGGATAGTTATCTTGGCGAAGCCCGCCGCA
>Ga0335071_10003335_pt1 | contig 16968 bp, 12 predicted proteins | sample Lox_Sample_15_FD_206724 | JGI IMG/M metagenome (GOLD analysis project Ga0335071, IMG submission 206724) | Soil microbial communities from Loxahatchee National Wildlife Refuge, Florida, United States - Lox_Sample_1.5 | ecosystem: Environmental > Terrestrial > Soil > Wetlands | place: USA... | reverse complement strand
GTGGCCTCCCCGCCCGAGGTGAGGACCCGCTGAACTCCAAGTCCCAGAAGGACCTCCAAAGCTTCGTCGAGGTTCCGGGCGGCGTCGAATGCGCGATGAAACGTGACGGGCAGGGGACGAGCGGCGTCGAGCAGCCGGCTCATCCCGGCGCGGTCGACCTGTCCGTCCTCGGTCAGGGCGCCGAGCACCAGCCCGTCGGCCCCGGCCGCCTTGGCGGCCGTAACATCCCGGGCCATGGTCTCGTACTCCTCGGGCGTGTACCGGAAGTCGCCGCCCCGGGGCCGGATCAGGACGAACAGCCCGATCTGCAGGCGTTCCCGGGCCACGGCGATGGTGCCGAGGGAGGGCGTGGTGCCCCCCTCGCCGAGGGCGGCACACAGCTCCACCCGGGCCGCGCCTCCGGATTGGGCCTGGGTAGCGGATTCGACCGTGTCAACGCAGGCTTCGATTTGAATGTCCAACATTGGCAGGGATGAAACACCCGGAATGAGGCCGTCGCAAGAGTGGTCCCCTGACCCCCGGATCCCTGACCCCCGACCCCTGAGGTTCGCCGTGCGCAACCGTGTCTTGTCCTCGCTGGCCGTCGTCCTCGTACTCCCGACGCTCGCCGCCGCCCAGCGGCCCACCGGCATCATCGGGCAATATGTTCCGCCCCGCGTGTGGAAGCAGGAGCCCCGGCGGTTCGATCTGCTCCACCAGAAGATCGAGATGCGCTTCGACGTTCCGCACCGCGAGCTGTTCGCGACGGTGACGACCCGGCTGGCCGTCACGCTGGCGCCGACCGACACGATCCTGCTCAACGCCGAGAACATCACGATCGACCGGGCGGTGGACGCCCTCGGACGCGCGCTGCGCTTCACGCAGGACACCGCGCACGTGACGGTGCGGCTCGCGCATCGGGTGGCCGTGGGCGACACGGTGGAGTTCAGTCTGACGTACCACACCGTGCCCGAGCGCGGCCTCTACATCGTCCCCCGGCGCAACATCGTCTGGAGCCAGGGCGAGGCGACGGAGACGCGCGCCTGGGTGCCGACCTACGACGCGTCGAACGACAAGACCACCTGGGAGTTCCTGGTCACCGCCGACTCCGGCCTCAAGGTCCTCTCCAACGGACGGCTCGTCGCGGTCACGCCCACCAACGGCGGCAAACAGAACGTCTGGCACTGGTCGCAGGAGAAGCCGGCCTCGACGTACCTCTACTCGGTGGTGGTGGGGCCCTTCACCGTGCTGAAGGATCAGTGGCGGGGGATTCCGGTCGAGTACTGGACCTACGCCGACACCGTGAACGCCGCCTGGCGCTCGTTCGGCGAGACGCCGTCCATGATCGAGCTCTATTCCCAGATCCTGGGCGTCAACTTCGCGTGGGACAAGTACGATCAGGGGATCATTCCGGACTTCACCTACGGCGGGATGGAGAACGTGTCGGCCACCACCCAGACCGATCTGGCGCTGCATCCGCTGTCCGAGGAGCCGGAGAACTCGAGCCGCGGTCTCGTGGCCCACGAGCTGGCGCACCAGTGGTTCGGTGATCTGACCACCACCGCGGACTGGGCCGACATCTGGGTCAACGAAGGCATCACGACCTACATGGAGTCGGTGCAGGAGGAAAAGACGCGTGGCTGGGACGCCGCCGAACGGAACTGGTGGGGGGAGCAGCAGCAGGCGATGGCGGCCGATCAGAACGAGGTGCGGGCCCTGGTGTGGGGCCAGTATCAGGGCGCCGACCCCATCGCCCTCTTCTTCTCGGGGCACGTGTATCCCAAGGGCGCGCAGCTCGCTCACCAGCTCCGCCGGCTCCTCGGCGACTCGCTGTTCTGGGCGGGGATGCATCGCTTCCTCACCGACAACGCGTACCAGCCGGTCACCACCGCGGACTATGCGGTGGCGATGGAGAAGACCTGCCGGTGCGACCTCGACTGGTTCTTCGACCAATGGGCGTACGGCATCGGGTACCCCAAGGTGGAGTTCCATCGTCACTGGGCCGCGAACCTCAAGACCCTCCACGTCGTGGTCTCACAGACCCAGCCGATCGACTCGGTACACCCGGTGTTCCAGTTCCCCGCGACCATCCGGGTGATCACGCGTGATTCGGTGATTCGCCAGCAGATCTTCGTGCACCACCAGACCGACACCTTCGCGATCGCCCTGCCGTCCGAGCCGTTGTCCTTTCGGTTCGACGAAGGCGGGTGGCTCCTGGGTACGGTGAAGGGCGATCTGTCGGTCGCGGAGCTGGCCGACGAGGCGAAGCACGACCTCGACATCCGGGGCCGGCGGTGGGCGCTGGGCGAACTCGTGGGCAGCACCGCCCCGGCGGCGGTGGAAGCCCGCCGCTTCATGGCGCTGAGCGACCACTCGGAGTGGATGCGGGAGGCCGCGTTGGCGCGGATGACGGGGGACTCGAATCCGGATTCGAAGGGCGTGGTCATCGCGGCGCTCCGTGACCCCGAGCCGCAGGTCCGGATGCAGGCGCTCCAGACCCTCACCAGTCTCGATTCGGCCCGGGGGTTGACGGCCGCGACGGCGCTCTACTCCACCGACCCCAACGACGACGTCCGAAGCACGGCGCTCGCGGTCATCGCGTCCGCCAAGGGGAAGGACGCGCTCCCGACCCTCCTCGCGGCGGTGGCGCCGGACCAGACCGCGGGGATGCGGTTCACGGCGATGAACTTCCTGGCCCACATCCGCGATCCGCGGTCGGAGGATGCGCTGGAGCGCACGACCGCCACCGGGGAAGACCGGAACATCCGTCAGGTGGCGTTGCAGTCCCTCGCCGCGACGGGCGACTCGGCCCGCGCGACGAGCGTGGCCCTCAGGCTGATCGGGGACTACGACCCGCTCTTCGCGGTCAGCGCGGTGCAGGTGGTGGGGCAGGTGGGCGGCGACGCCGGGAAGGCGAAGCTGCGCGACGCCCTCAAAAAGGAAACCCGGGTGTTCGTTCGCCTGGCGATGCGGAACGCGCTGAACCCGCCGGCGGCGGGGCGCTAGGAGCCGTAGACCACGCCGCGCCGCTCGCGTCCGAGCGCCGTGACCACGACGCAGAGGATGAAGGCGCTCGCCGCGGTGAGCGCCATGGTGGCGGGGTACCCCAGGGTCCCCGCCACCTTTGTTTGCAGGGGCGGCATGATGCCGGCGATCAGCGCGCCGCACTGGTAGGCGAACCCCGGCATGGCGCCACGGACCTGGTCCGGCACGAGCTCGGTGATGTGCGCCGGAATCACACCCCAGGCCCCCTGCACCAGGAACTGCATCAGAAAGGCGCCGAGAACCAGCAGCCCGAAGGACGGCGCGTAGGCCCACAGGGGGATCACCAGCACGGCCCCCAGCAGTGCCGCGACGATGGTCCGGCGCCGGCCCAGCGTCTGCGACCAGTGCCCGAACAGCACGCCACCCAGGAGCGCCCCGACCATCGAGATGACGGTGATGCCCGACCGCGGGCCGGGCCCGAGATGCCAGCTCCGCTGGAGTACCGTCGGGAAGAGATCCTGCGTGCCGTGCGATGACATGTTCATCAACGCCATCAGCACGGTCAGGTAGAGAAACAGGGGGATCTGCTTCAGGAGCGTGCCGCCGAGCGCGTGCCACGTACGCTCCCGGGTCCTGAGCCAGACTTCGGACTCGGTCACCTGCGCGCGCACGAACACGGCGAGCAGGGCCGGGAGCCCTCCGATGAAGAACAGGGGTCGCCACCCCCAGCGCGGGAACACGTACCAGTAGGCGACGGCGGCGAGCAGGTAGCCGAACGCATACCCCTGCTGCAGGAGTCCCGAGAACACGCCGCGCCACCGGGGCGGGACCTTCTCCATCACCAGGGACGCTCCCACACCCCACTCGCCGCCCATCCCGATGCCGAACAGCGCGCGCAGGAGCAGGAACGCGCCGTAGGTGGTGGAGAATCCGGTCAGGACCTCGATCACGGCGTAGAAGACGAGGTTGAGCATCAGGGGGGTCCGGCGGCCGAACCGGTCGGAGAGCAGGCCGAAGATCAGCGCCCCCACCGGGCGGAAGGCCAGCGTGAGGCCCAGGGAATAGGCGATCTCACGGTCGGTGCGGTGAAACTCCTGCGCGATGGCCGTGAGGGTCATCACGACGAGGAAGAAATCGAAGGCGTCCAGGGTCCAGCCGAGGAAGCCGGCCAGAACGGCGGCGGTGCGGTCGCGGACGGGAGCGCCGGGGGTCGTCACGGTCCCGAAAGATGTTGAGGGTCCGGGGCGGCCGCCAACGGCCGCTGTTCACCCGGCGTATGATTGAGAACGTGAGATCCGTCGCCCTGATCCTGACCGCGCTGGCCATCCCGGCCGCCGTCGTCGCTCAGGACAACTACGAGATCCAGGTCTACGGGGCCGATCTCGTGGATCCCGGGCGCACCATGCTCGAGCTGCACTCCAACTTCACGTTCGACGGGCGCGCGACGGTCCAGGACGGGCTCTACCCCACGCACCACGCGCTCCACGAAACGGTCGAGATCACTCACGGCTTCTCCCCGTGGTTCGAGGTCGGCTTCTACGTCTTCACCAGCGCGCGGGCGGGGCAGGGGTGGGATTGGGTGGGAGACCACATCCGGCCGCGCTTCCGCGTGCCCGAGAGCTGGCACTGGCCCGTGGGCGTGAGCCTGTCGCAGGAGATCGGGTACCAGCGCCGGCCCTTCTCACCCGATACGTGGACCTGGGAGATCCGTCCGATCGTGGACCAGCGGGTGGGGCGGCTCTACTGGGCCGTCGATCCGACGCTCGAGAAGTCGGTGCGCGGCGAGAACGCGGCCCGGGGCTTCGAATTCTCCCCCAACGTGTCGGTGACGTTCGACGTCACCGGGAAGGTCACGCTCGGCCTCGAGTACTACGGCGCCCTCGGCCCCTTGTCGGGATTCGATCCCGTGAACGCGCAGGAGCAGCAGATCTTCCCGGCCGTCGATCTGAATCTGTCACCCGACTGGGAGCTCAACCTGGGCGCCGGGTTGGGGCTTACGCCGGGCACGGATCGGTTCATTCTGAAGATGATCACGGGGTACCGCTTCAAGTTCTGAAGCGGGGCCTTCCGGCCGGCGTTGTGAGGGCGGCGGCACCTCTCTACTATTGAGCCGTGACTCCGCATTCCTCCACACAGATGTTTCTCGACCCCACCGGGCGCCGGCGGCGGCGGCTGCGCGTGGGCGCCGGCGTGCTCGGCGCGCTCACGGTGGCCGCGGCGTTGTTCGTGGCCTCCGGCCTGATCATCCCCCCGCTCCTGCCGGACCTGCCCCTGCGCCAGACCGCGTCGGACTCCCTCGGCCGGGTGCCTCGGGCGGGGATTCGGCTGCCGCCCCGGCAGCACATCTCGGTGCGGGCCGAGCGCGAGCGGATCGCGGCGCGGGAGAAGCTGTTCGAGCAGCTCCGGCTGCATCCGGCGCCCCCGTCCGAGCGCTTGGAGCAGATGGGGCTCCGGCGGTCGTCCCAGGGCACCTCCCGCCAGCGGCCGCCGTCGGATCCGATCGTGGCGGGCTTCTATGTGAACTGGGACGACAACTCGCTCGCCTCGCTGCGGATGAACCGGAACAACCTGGACTGGATCGTCGCGGAGTGGGGGCTGGTCCGGACGCGGAGCCGGGATTCGCTGCCGCTCGTCATCCAGGTCAAGGATTCGGTGTTTTCCTACGCCAAGATCGCGAGAGAGCCGGCCCCGGCCATCCTCCTGATGCTGACGAACGCCACCGGAGACGGGTTCGACGCCGCCGCCGTGGCGCGTCTGATCGGCCGCCCGTCGTTCCGGCGTCGGGCGATCAAGATGATCGTGGACACCGTCAACGTGCGCGGATTGGCGGGCGTCACCATCGATTTCGAGGAGCTGCCCTCGGCGCTCCATCCGGTGCTGCTGTCGTTCCTCCATGATCTGCGGCGGGCACTGGGGAAGGGACACTACCTGACGCAGGCCGTGCCGGGCGACGATCCGTCCTGGCCGCTCGAGGCCTATGCCAAGGTGGACGACAAGATCTTTCTGATGGACTACGATGAGCACGATCCCTCCGACAATCCGGGCCCCGTGGCGAGCCAGCGGTGGTTCGAGCAGAACCTCGAGCGCACGCTCCGCCGGATCCCGGCGCACCAGATCCTCGTCGGCATCGGCCAGTACGGCTACCAGTGGACCGATACGAGCGAGAGCGCGGTCGAGCTGACCTTCCAGGACGCCATGCAGCTCGCCCGCGACCACGGCATCCAGCCGCTGATGGACCGGGACGCCTTGAATCCCACGTTCAGCTGGGACGATCCCGACTCGATCAGCAACATCGTCTGGTACCTGGACGCTCCCACCGCGTGGAACGAGATCCGGTACGCCCTGCGCCGCGGCGTGGCGGGGGTCGGCGTCTGGCGGCTGGGTGCCGAGGATCCCTCGTTGTGGAGCGTCCTGGACCGGGACGGTGTCGCGTCGAATCCGTCGGCGATGGATTCGATGCGGATCGGCTACGACGTGAACTTCATCGGCACCGGGGAGATCCTCCGGATGGTGGCCGAGCCGACCCTCGGCGAGCGCACGATGGTGATCGACAGCGCGAGCGGGGCGGTGGTGGGGGAGCAGGTGATCCGGACGCCCTCGACCTGGGTGATCCGCCGGTACGGCCGCCGCAAGCACGCGGTGGCGCTGACCTTCGACGACGGGCCCGACGGGAAATGGACGCCCCTGATCCTGGACACGCTCGCATCGCGCGGCGTGACCGGGACGTTCTTCATCATCGGAGAGAACGCCGAGGTGCACCCCGAGCTCCTGCGGCGGGAGCTGGCCGAGGGGAACGAGATCGGCAACCACACCTACAGCCACCCGAACCTGGCCCTGGTGGGGCGGCGGCTGACCCGGCTGGAGCTCTCGGCCACCGAACGGCTCATCGAGGCGTTCACCAACCGCCGCACCGCGCTCTGGCGCCCGCCGTACTTCGGAGACGCCGAGCCGACCACCAACGACGAGCTGATCCCCGTTTCCATCGGCCAGAGCCTGGGGTACATCACGGTCGGGCTCCACATCGATCCGGGCGATTGGCAGTCGCCCGGGACGCAGGAGATCATCGACCGCACGCTGGAACAGCTCGACCGGGGCAACATCATTCTCCTGCACGACGGGGGCGGCGACCGGAGCCAGACCGTGGCCGCGCTCGGCCCGCTGATCGATTCGATCCGCGCCCGCGGCTACGCCTTCACCACCGTCACGGCGCTCGCCGGTGTGTCCCCCACCGTCGCGATGGCGCCGCTGCCCACGGGATCCACGCTGCGGCATTTCGTCGAGCTGACGTCCTATACGATGCTCGGCTGGATCGAGCTCGCCATGCACGGCGTGTTCCTGGTCGCGATGTTCCTGGGCGTCGGGCGGCTGGCGGTCATCCTGGCCCTGGCGGCCCGGCAACGGTACGCGCGCCGGCACCAGGCGCCGCCGGCCGACCTGGGGGAGTTCCACCCGCCGGTGACGGTGATCATCCCCGCCTACAACGAGGACCGCGTCGTCTGCCGCACCGTGCGGACCGTGCTGGACCAGGGGTACCCGGAGCTCGAGGTGATCGTGGTGGACGACGGGTCTCCGGACCGGACCTCGGACGTGGTCCGGGAGCAGTTCGGGGAAGAGCCGCGGGTCCGCCTGTTCCGGAAGCCCAACGGCGGCAAGGCCAGCGCGCTGAACTTCGGCGTCGAGCGGGCGGCCGGAGAGATCGTCGTGGCCCTCGATGCCGACACGCTGTTCCCGCCGGGGGCGATCGCGGCGCTGGTGAAGCCGCTCGCGGACGCCAAGGTCGGGGCGGTGGCGGGGAACGCCAAGGTGGGAAACCGGATCAACCTGGTGACGCGGTGGCAGGCCGTGGAGTACGTCACCAGCCAGAACATCGACCGCCGCGCGTTCTCGCTGCTGAACTGCATCACCGTGGTCCCGGGCGCCATCGGCGCCTGGCGGAAGTCGCTGATCGTCGAGGCGGGGGGGTTCTCGAGCCAGACGCTGGCGGAGGATCAGGACCTGACGATGACCATCCTGGAGCACGGCTGGCGGATCGCGTACGCGGACAAGGCGACGGCGTACACCGAGGCGCCCGACACGCTGGGCGGGCTCGCCAAGCAGCGCTTCCGGTGGAGCTTCGGGACGCTCCAGTGCGCGTGGAAGCACAAGTACGCGCTCTTCCGGGCGCGGTACGGGATGTTCGGCTTCGTGGGGCTCCCGAACATCTTCATCTTCCAGCTCCTGTTCCCGTTCATCTCACCGGTGGCGGACCTGATGTTCCTGTACTCGCTGGGGAAGGTCTACCAGAACGAAGTACAGCACGGTCCCGAGTATGCGTGGCAGACGCTCGAGCAGGTGGTGTTCTTCTATTCGATCTTCCTGGCGGTGGACTGGCTCGCGGCGGTCGTGGCCCTGCTGATGGAGCCGGACGAGGACCGGTCCCTGTCGTGGCTGATTCTGATCCAGCGCTTCGCCTACCGGCAGGTCATGTACTGGGTGGTGGTGAAGTCCTTCCTCGCCGCGATTCAGGGCACGGCGCGCGGCTGGGGCAAGCAGGAACGGAAGGGGACGGTGGCCCTGAGCTCGGGCTGACCGGTCAGGCGGCGGCGGGAACGGTCTGGGGCGCCCGCCCGAATTCCTTCAGCGTTTCGTAGTGGGAACGGATGGCGGCCCAGAGCGTGGGATTGTTGTTGTAGACCACGCCGTATTTCGCCGCGACCTCGCGCACGATGGGGTTGAGCGCGGGGTAGTGCACGCTGCAGATCTTCGGGAACAGGTGGTGCTCCACCTGGAAGTTCAGGCCGCCGACGTACCAGGACAGCAGGCGGTTGTGCGTCGCGAAATCCGCCGTCGTCATCATCTGGTGGACCGGCCAGCAGTTCCCCATCGCCCCGTTGCAATCGCAGACCGGATGCTCCGGACCTTCCACCACGTGCGCCAGCTGGAACACCACGCCCAGGATGAGGCCCGCCGTCAGGTGCATGGCCAGGAACCCGATGGCGAACTGCCACCACGTGACGTGGAGCACCAGGAGCGGGATGACGATGGTGTACGCGTAATAGACGGCCTTGGTGATGACCAGCGAGACGATCTCACTCTTCGGGTGCGTCTTGTTGGCGTAGGGCCCGAGATCCTTCTTCAGGAAGTACTTGTAGTCCTTGGCGAACACCCAGAAGAGGGTCGAGAAGCTGTAGAGGGCGAAGGCCAGATAGTGCTGGATACGGTGAATGGGGTGCCACTCGGAGCGCGGAGACAACCGGATCAGGGGCGATACCTCGAGATCCTCGTCGACGCCCTGAATGTTGGTGTAGGTGTGGTGGATGACGTTGTGGGTGATCTTCCACATGTATCCGTTGGCGCCCAGCAGATCGAAGGTGTAGCCGATGACCCGGTTGACGCGCGGGTCCGCCGAATAGGCGCCGTGCAGCGCGTCGTGCGACACCGCGAACCCGATCCCCGCCATCGCCACGCCCATCGCCACGGCCACGCCCAGCATTTCCCAGGGGGTGAGCCAATTGGTCAGGAGCAGGGCGTAGCCGCCGAAGTAGGCGCTCACGAGGATGACCGACTTCACCACCATCGACGCGTTCGCCTTGGGCGAGAGGTGGCGGGACGCGAAATAGGCGTCGACCCGCTCCTTCAATTCGTCCATGAACGCCGTCGACTGACGGCTCGCGAACTTCACCTGGGTGGCCAGCATCGGTTTCACTCCGGAATGCCTGTCCCAAGATGGCGGGTCGGACCGGCCGGCGAAAGAGGCCCGATCTTCACGAGGGTCGACGGGCCAGGCGATAGTGCGCCACCTGCCATTCGGACCCACCGGCGAAGGCGAAGCACTCGGCGCAGGCGAGGAAGAACAGCCGCCACCGGTGGAACCACCGGCGTGCCTCCGGTCCGTAGGTGGACGCCAGCACGGGCCAGACCGCGTCGCGGCGGGCGTCGAGATTCGCCAGCCACGCCTCGGCCGTCCGCGCATAGTGCCCGCCCGGCACCATCCATTGCGCCTCCACCGCCAGATCGTCGCCGAATCGTGACAGAAGATCGGCGCCGGGCATCATTCCGCCGGTGAAGAAGTAGCGGCCCATCCAGTTGTCCGGCCCCGTCGTTCCGAACCGATACGTGTAGCGACGGTGGCAGAAGACGTGCACGAAGAGCTTTCCGTCGGGCGTGAGCCACGAGGCGACACGCCGGAGCAGCTCGGGCCAGTTCCGCATGTGCTCGAACATCTCCACCGAGACGACGCGGTCGAACACGCCCGGGGCCCGGAACGTGTTCATGTCCGCGGTGACCACTTCGAGATTGCCGGGCGCGCGGGCCTCGATGAAGCGGCGCTGGGGCGCCGAGTTGGACACGGCGACGATGCGGGATCGGGGGAACCGGCGCGCCATCCACAGCGCGAGCGACCCCCACCCGCAGCCGAGCTCCAGGACCCGCTGTCCGTCCGCGAGCCCGGCGCGCTCCGCCGTCAGCGCCAGCATGGCGTCTTCGGCGGCCTCGAGGGTCCGGGCCTCGGGCGGCCAGTAGGCGCCCGAGTATTTCAGGTGCGGGCCCAGGACCTGCGCGAAGAACTCCGCGGGGACCTCGTAGTGCTGCCGGTTCGCGGCGTCGGGACCCGGAGCCACCGGTTCCCCGCCCAGGCTGGCCGCGACCGCATCGGGGGAGGGGCCACGCTCCGCTTCGGCCAGCCGCGCGGTGAGGAGGCGGCGGATCCCGGCGCGGGTCACCCGGTCGGGCAGGAGGCCACGCTCGGCCAGCGCCAGGCCGGCCGCGACGGTCACGCGGGCGCGGAGCGGCGCGGGAACCAGGGGACGAACACGCTGGTCTCCCGCTGATACGCGCGGTAGTCGTCGCCGCGGCTCTTCAGCGCCTGGGCTTCGGTGTGCGGGATGCCGGTGAGCCGGAACAGGAAGAGCAGCATCAGCACGGGGCCGATCCAGGTGAGGAGCGCCCCGTGCCCGATCAGCACGTAGGTGAACCAGTGGATCCACTCGAAGAAGTAGTTGGGGTGCCGCGAGTACCGCCACAAGCCCGACCGGCAGGTCTTGCCGCGATTCGCCGGATCGGCGCGCCACGACGCCAGCTGCCGGTCCGCGATCGACTCCCCCGCCACGGCCAGCGCCCAGACGGCGACGCCGGCCCAGCACCACCGATCGAGGCCCGAGCCCCGCATCGCGGCGAGCATCGGCACCGAGAACAGCGCGGCCACCAGTGCCTGGCCCTGGTAGAAGAAGAAGAAGTTGACCGGGGCCCGGGCGCCCCAGGCCTCGCGCATCGCCCGGTAACGGCCGTCCTCGGGCTTCCCCCGCACGCGGTCGTTGTAGAGATGAAATGCGAGGCGCATGGCCCACAAGCCGCCGAGGAGGCAGACGAGGGATCGGCGCGCCGGGAAGCTGGGATACGCCGCGGCATAGCCGACCACCAGCAGGTCCAGGCCGGCGGACCAGGCGAGGTCGACGCTGGTGGCGTTCCGGGTGCGGAGCTGCACCGCCCACAGGACGGTCATCCCCACCGCGAGGAACGCCCAACCCCACAACACGTACGGGAGCATCAGCGCCACCCTCCCCGGCGGTTCTCGGGCTTCGCGAAGAGCAGCTGGGCGTCCCCCAGCACGCGCTCCCGGAAACCGCCCTCACAGTAGGAAAAGTAGAACTCCCACAGCCGGACGAACCGATCGTCGAACCCCAGGGCCAGCACGTCGCGGCGGCGCGCCAGCAGGGCTTCCCGCCACCGCCGGAGCGTCTCGGCATAATGTGGGGTGAGGTCCTGCAAGTCCACCAGCGTGAGGCCGGTGGCGCCCGCGTTCCGGGTCAGGACGGCCCGCGAGGGGATGCAGGAGCCGGGGAAGACGTAGCGCTTGATGAAGTCCACCTCGCGGCGCGCCGCGTCGTAGAGCTGATCCTGAATCGTGATCGCCTGGAGCGCGAAGAGCCCGTCGCGGGCGAGCCGCTCGGCGCACACGCGGAAGAACCGGTCGAGATACTCGTGACCCACGGCTTCGATCATCTCGATCGAGACCAGCTTGTCGTACGTGCCGTCGAGATCGCGGTAGTCGCGGTTCAGGACGGTGACCCGCTCCCCCACTCCCGCCTGGGCGACCCGCCGGCCGGCGAGCAGCTCCTGCTGCCGCGAGATCGTCGTGGTCGTCACCCGGCACCCGTACTCCCTCGCGGCGTGGATGGCGAAGCCCCCCCAGCCGGTCCCGATCTCGAGGACGTGATCCTGGCGTGTGAGCTCGAGCTTCCGGCAGATCGCGTCGAACTTGGCGATCGAGGCCTCGCGGAGCGTGGCGTCCGGCCGCTCGAAAATGCCGCACGAGTAGGCCAGGGTGTCGTCCAGGAAGAGCTCGAAGAACTCGTTCCCCAGGTCGTAGTGGGCGGCGATGTTGCGGCGGCTGCCGGCGCGGGTGTTCCGCCGGAACGCGTTCACGAGCGCGCGGGCGGGGCGGGCCATCCAGGCCAGGCCGCGCTCGAGGCCCTCGAGCGCTCGGCGGTTCCGGACCAGGACCCGGACCAGCCCGACCAGGTCGTCCGTCTCCCACCAGCCCTGGAGGAAGGCCTCGGCCGCGCCCAGGTGCCCGCCGAGCGCGGTCACCCGGAAGAACCGGGAGTCGCGGACGTGCAGCGTGACCGCCGGCCCGGTGCCGTTCCCGAATACGAGCGGCGCATCCATCCCGGTGATCGTGATCCGGCCGTAGTCGATGCGGTCCAGCCGCCGGCGGAGCGCGTCGCGGGCGGTGCGGTCGAGGAGATTCATGCCGGGCGCTTCGCCGGGTGAACGTGGAACGGGGTGCGCTTGAGCCAGAGGCGGACCGCCTGCCAGTGAATGGCGGTCACCACGCGCGCGGTCATCACCGGGTATTGCAGGAGCACGCGGGTCAGCCCCCCGGTCGTGATCGCCTGCCGCTTCAGGGACAGCGTCGCGTCGAAGACCTTCGTCTCCGCGTCGTAGTTTTCCATATGCACCGCCAGCTTGTCGCCGGGCTCCGAGAACCGCCAGTCGTATTGGAGGTTCAGGCCGAAGAATGGTGATACGTGAAACGCTTTGGGAAACCGGAACCGCATCGGCGCCGACGCTTCCCGCTTCCCGCTTCCCGTTTCCCGGCCCAACACGTAGGCATGCCGCTCCCGCCACGGCGTATTCGTGATCTCCGCCACGACGGTCTCGACGCGCGCGTCCGCCGCGTCCCAGCAGTAATAGAAGCTGACAGGATTGAAGCAGTGCCCGAAGTACCGGAGGTGCGTGAGCAGGCGGATGGGACCGTCCGGGGCGCGCCCCGTCGCGTCCCGCACGCGCTGCCGCACGGCGTCGTCCAGGGCGACCCCGGGATCACCGAGGTAGTCGCTCCGCCGGAACCACGCCGGCGCCGGCCCCCGGGCCGACCAGAACGGGTGACCGTCGAACAGGTCCGGGAGCTCCGCGAGGTCCAGGTACATCATGAAGAGGCAGTACCGGAACGCGTGCGGGTGCGGGGAAAAGCGCCGGTGCCTGATCGTGCCCTCGTAGATCGCGCTGGTCACCACGTGGCCCCCAGCCGCCGGGCCACGGGGAGCGCGCTCACGACGCCGTCCTCGTGGAACCCGGAGCCCCAGTACGCGCCGCAGTAGTGGGTGCGGTTGACGCCGCAGATCCGGCTGCGGCGGGCCTGGGCGGCGACCCCGGCGGACGTGAAGACCGGGTGCTCGTAGCTGAGTCGCTGGAGCACACGCGCCGGGTCCACGGTCTCCGCGCCGTTCAAGGTCACGCAGAGCGTCTCCGGAAGGTCGAGCGACTGGAGCATGTTCATGTCGTACGTGACCGGCACCGGATCTTCGGGGCCGCCGCGCACGCGGTAGTTCCAGGCGGCCCGGGCGAGGCGTCGGCGCGGGAGCACCGAGGCGTCGGTGTGCAGGAGCCCTTCGTTCCGTTGATAGGGAAAGGCGCCGAGGATGTCCCGTTCGTCGGGCGTCGGATCGGCCAGGCAGCGGAGGGCCTGGTCCGCGTGGCAGGCGAGAATCACCTGGTCGAACGCCTCGCCGTCCACGCTGACCCGGTCCGGATGACGGCGGATGTCGCGGACGGCGTGGCCGCAGCGGATCCGGTCGCGGAAGGGCCGGGTCAGCGCTTCGACGTACCGTTCGGCCCCGCCCGTGACGGTCCGCCACTGGGGCCGGTCGTCCACCGAGAGAAACCCGTGGTTCGCGAAGAACCGGACGAAGAGCTCCGTGGGCACGTCCAGCAGGCGGGCCCGGGGGAGGGACCAGACCGCCGCCCCCATCGGCAGCAGGTAGTGCTCGAGGAAGGCGCGGCCGTAGCGCTCGGTGGCGAGATACTCGCCCAGCGTGGAGTGCGCCGCGCCGTTCACCACGGCCCGCGGGGCGCGGGCGTTGAACCGGAGGATGTCCCGCACCATCCCGTAGAACGACGGCGAGAGGAGATTCGACCGCTGGGCGAAGAGGGTATTGAGGGTCGTGCCGTTGTACTCGAGGCGCTCCGCGTCGCACCGCACGCTGAAGCTCATCGTCGACGGCTGCGTCGGGACCCCGAGCGCCGCGATCAGGCGCGTGAAGTTGGGGTAGGTCTTCTCGTTGTAGACGATGAATCCGGTGTCCACGGACCGGGTCCGCCCCCCGAGCGTCACCGGCACCGTGTGGGTGTGTCCGCCGACGCGGTCCCCGGCGTCGAAGAGGGTGATCTCGTGGATGGGGTGCAAGAGATGCGCCGCGACGAGTCCGGAGATCCCGCCGCCGACGATGGCCAGACGCATGCTCAAGTCGATTGCAGCAGGCGCCGGGGAACCGGATGCAGGTCGCGGATGAGCCGGACCAGGGCCAGGACCCGCAGTCCGTAGTAGGTGACGTCCACTTCCCACCAGCGAAACCCCTGCCGCACCGCTCCGGGATACCGGTGGTGGTTGTTGTGCCATCCTTCGCCCAGCGTGATCAGGGCGAGCAGGAGCGAGTTGCGGCTGTCGTCCGGCGTGTCGTATCGCCGGCGGCCCACCGTGTGCGCCAGGGAGTTGATGAGGCACGTGCAGTGAAAGAGCACGACCGTACTGATGAAAAAGCCCCAGATCAGGAGCCGCCAGCCGCCGAGCAGGAAGAGGGTGCCGGCGAGGAGCAGGGGGACCAGGGCGTCGAAGCGGTCGAGGAACCGCAGCTCGGGATACGCGGCCAGGTCCGTGACCTGGGAGAGGTCGGTGCGGAAGTTCCCGTCCGACGTGATCCACCCCATGTGACTCCACCAGAAGCCGTGCTGGCGGGGCGAATGCACGTCGTCCACGGTGTCGGCGTGGCGGTGGTGGCGGCGATGGTGCGCGGCCCACCAGAGCGGGCCACGCTGCACCGCCGTGTTCCCGAGGACCGCGAACACGAACTGCGCGGGACGGGACGTGCGGAATGTGCGATGCGAGAAGTAGCGGTGATAGAAGCCGGTGACCGCGAACATCCGGACCAGATAGAGGCCGGCCGCCACCGAGACCGCGGTCCAGCTCCAGCCGACCCAGATGACGGCGAAACAGGCGGTGTGCATCAGGACGAAGGGGATGACCCGCACCCAGTCCACGCGCTGCACCGTGGAGACGGGTGCACCGGCGGTGTCGAACCAGAGCCGGACCTTCGCGAGCAGGGGCGGTCCTCGCATGGGCCTAATCTAACCGTCCTTGCCCGTCTTCAAGACCGGCGCTCTTTTTCACGCCATGAAACCCACATTCCTGCTGGCCCTGCTCCCCGCGGTCCTGGCGGCCCAGGCGCCGCGCGCCACCTATCCCCAGCCCAAGCTTCCCCCCGCCGAGGGGTACCGCGTCTACATCATCCCGGACATGGAAGGGATGGGGAGCGTGGTGAATATCCACGAGGTCATCGCCGGAATCGAGGGGAAGAACTACACGACCCTCACCGGCCCCGACTACTGGAATCATTCCCGATCGCTGATGACGCAGGAGGTCAACGCGGTCATCCGCGGGGCCCGGCTCTCCGGCGCCCGCTCGTTCGTCGTCAACGAAGGTCACGGCGGCAACCTGTTCGCGAACATCATTCCCGAAGACCTCGACACCGCGGCGCTGCTCATCCGCGGGTTTCCGAAGCCGTTGATCATGATCACGGGAATCGACTCGAGTGTGGGCACGGTGATCTTCACGGGGGCCCACGCGGGGCCGGGCCACCCCGGCGTGCTGGCGCACAATTACTCGTTCGACCACTTCTCGGTGGACGGCCACGAGCTGAACGAGGTGGGGATCAACGCGCTGATCGCGGGCGAATACGGCGTGGGCGTGTCGATGATCTCGGGCGACGACGGGGAGATCGCCCAGTGCCGCGAGATCCTCGGCGACAAGTTCGTGGGCGTGATCACCAAGTGGGCGCTGTCGCCCGGCGCGGCGATCACCTACAGCCCGGTGAAGGAGCGGCGGATGCTGGCGGACTCCGCGGCCAAGGCGGTCCGCCTGGCCCGGGCCCACGCCTTCACGCCCTACACGCTTCCCCGGCCCTACCAGGTCGAGTTCACCCTGCGGGCGAGCTACCCGGACAGCATCGTGACGGCGGTGGACTCGCTGCACTGGCCGGGACTCGAGAAGACGTCGGGCCGCACCTATCGCCTCACCACCGGGAGCGCCGTGCAGATGGGATATCTGCTCGACGCCATCGAGAGCGTGGTGCTGAAGTAGTCTCCGAGGTCAGTGACCGGCGGCCGCCCCCTTGAATTGGGCGGCCTCGGTCGACCCGGCGAGGGCCGAGGTGGACGCCTCTCCTCCCGACACCGCCGCCAGCACCCGGTCGAAGTATCCGGCGCCCACCTCGCGCTGATGCCGGGTGGCGGTGTAGCCGTCCGCTTCCCGCGCGAACTCCTCCTGCTGCAGCCGCACGTAGGCCGGCATCCCTTCCTTCCGGTACGCACGTGCCAGATCGAAGGTGTGGAGCCCGAGCAGGTGCCACCCCGCCAGCGTGATGAACTGGAACTTGTAGCCCATCTCGGCCAGCGCGCCCTGGAACGTCACGATCTCGGCGTCCCCCAGATGCCGGCGCCAGTTGAACGACGGCGAGCAGTTGTAGGCCA
>Ga0335071_10003334_pt1 | contig 16971 bp, 14 predicted proteins | sample Lox_Sample_15_FD_206724 | JGI IMG/M metagenome (GOLD analysis project Ga0335071, IMG submission 206724) | Soil microbial communities from Loxahatchee National Wildlife Refuge, Florida, United States - Lox_Sample_1.5 | ecosystem: Environmental > Terrestrial > Soil > Wetlands | place: USA... | reverse complement strand
CCAGGTCGCCGTGCCTTCGCCGCTCGGGCTCTTTCTGGTCGGTACGACCAGACGCTTCGTCGGTAAAGGAACAGGTCCCGAAATGCTTACGCCTGTCTTTTCGGCGATCTTCTTTACCTGACCGCAAACGTCGTCGAGCTTTGTCGGAGAAGTGCCGGAAAGCCTGATCCTTGCTTTTTGTGCTGCCATGATATGTCACCTAAATAATATGAAAGGACGGACATAGTAGTCCATCCTTCTATATTAACCTTACCTCGGGGTGATGTCGATCACGACACCGGCAGCGATGGTCTGGCCCATATCACGGATAGCGAACCTGCCGAGCTGCGGGATCTCCTTGACCTTCTCGATGCACATGGGCCTGGTGGGCCTTACGAGCACGATGGCCGGGTCGCCCGCCTTGATGAAGGCCGGGTTCTCTTCCTTGACGCCGCCCGTCTTGGGGTCGAGCTTGGCCAGGATCTGTGTGATCATGCAGGCGACCTGCGCCGTGTGGCAGTGGAACACCGGGGTGTAGCCAGCGCTGATAGCGGAGGGGTGCTGCAGGACCTGGATCTGTGCCTTGAACTCCACGGCAACAGTCGGCTGCTTGTCGATCGGGCCGCAGACGTCGCCACGCCTTATGGCGTTCTTCTCGACGCCGCGGACGTTGAAGCCGATGTTGTCGCCGGGCAGCGCCTGGGGGATCTCTTCGTGGTGCATCTCGATGGACTTTACTTCACCAGCGGCGCCTACGCCGTCGATGGAGGGCCGGAAGATGACCTTGTCGCCCTTCTTCATGATGCCCGTTTCAACTCGACCGACGGGGACGACGCCGATGCCGGAGATGGTGTAAACGTCCTGGATCGGGGTCCTCATGGGCAGCTGAGTGGGCTTCTGGGGCTCCGTGAGGTTGTTGAGCGCCTCGAGAATGGTGTAGCCCGTGTACCACTTGGTGTTCTCGGAGTGCTTCGAGATGTTGTCGCCCTTGAACGCCGAGGTCGGGATGAACGGCATGGTCTCGGCCTTGAAGCCGACCATCTTGAGGATCTTGGTGACTTCGCCCTTGACCTCTTCGTACCTCTTCTGGTCGTAGTTGACCGCGTCCATCTTGTTGATGGCGACGATGAGCTGGGTGATGCCGAGCGTCCTGGACAGGAAGATGTGCTCCTTGGTCTGCTGCATGATGCCATCCGGTGCGGCGACGACGAGGATAGCGGCGTCGGCCTGGGATGCGCCGGTGATCATGTTCTTGACGAAGTCACGGTGGCCGGGGCAGTCCACGACGGTGAAGTAGTACTTGTCCGTGTCGAACCTTCTGTGGGCGATGTCGATGGTAATGCCTCTCTCCCTCTCTTCCTTCAGCGAGTCCATGACCCAGGCGAACTCGAAGGTCGCCTTACCCTTGGACTCTGCCTCCTTCCGGTACTGCTCGATGACGTGCGCCGGTACGGCGCCGGTCTCGAACATTAACCGCCCGACAAGGGTGCTCTTGCCGTGGTCGATATGTCCGATGACTGCTAGATTTAAGTGGGGCTTTGTAGATGCCATTTAATTTTCCTCCGAATATATTTCCACATTTATGCTGTGTTTAACTGCAATCGTAAAGGCATTTGTTGTTATTATACCTTTCGTTATTTCGAGAGTAAAGTGGGCGCCTATGGCGCCTTCTTGACTTACTCGAGGAAGTCGCTCGGCCTCGGTATCTCGGCCTTCAGGCCCTTCCTCTTACGGATGTTGATCACGATTTCGTTCTGCATGCTCGCGGGCACAGGGAAGAACCCTAAAAATTCGGTGTTCCACAGTGCACGGCCTTCCGTCGCGCCGCGAATATCGCTGGCGAAGCCGAACAGCTCGGCCACCGGCGCCTGGCCCTCGATGATGGACATGTCGCCTTCGGACTGAATGTCGTTTATGACGCCGCGCCGGCCCTGGATCTCACGCACTGCAGCGCCCATCTGGGCCTGGGGCACGCTTATGAAGACCTTCTGGACGGGCTCCAGCAGCGTCGAGTTCGCCATTAGCACGCCGCCCTGGATGGCGCTCCTCACGGCAGGTATGACCTGCGCGGGGCCGCGGTGGACGGCATCCTCGTGTAGCTTGACATCGACGAGCCTTATCTTTATTCCCTGGGCGGGCTCCCTCGCGAGCGGGCCGTTCTTCAGGGCCTCCTCCATGCCTTCGATGATCAGTTCCATGGTCTCCTTTAAATACTGGATACCCTTGGTCTGGTCGATGAGCATGTTGGTGCCGTAGACGTGGGTGACACCCTTGGCCTGCTCCTTTTCCATGCCCAGGCTCTCGAGGAGCTTACGCCTCTCGAGCTCCATCATGTTCATGGAGAAGTCGCCGTTCTTGATGGCGTCGAAGATCGGCTGCTCCAGGGGCTCTATGTACACGTAGAACCGGTTGTGCTTGTTGGGGGACTTGCCTTCGACGGGCCCCGCCGTGCCGGTGACGGTCTCACGGTACACGACGATGGGCTCGGAGGTGATGACCTCGATGCCCCGGTCCCTGGTGATCCTGGACTTGGTGACGATCTCTAAGTGGAGTTCGCCCATGCCCGATATGAGGTGCTCGCCCGTCTCCTCGTTGATCTCGACCTTGACGGTGGGGTCTTCCTTGGCCACCTGCCGCAGGGCCTCGACAAGCTTGGGGAGGTCCTTCATGTTCTTGGCCTCGACGGCCACGGTCATGACGGGCTCCGAGACGTGCTTGATTGCCTCGAAGGGGGTCATGTCACGGACAGTAGACCCGGTGGAGCCGACTATGGCATCCCTGAGGCCGGTGACCGCGGCGATGTTGCCCGCCGGGATCTTCTCGACCTCGACCCGGTCAGCGCCCATGGATATGGCCACGGACTGGACGCGGTTTGTCACCGCGGTGCCCGAGATGTAGAGTTCCTGGCCCCTCTCCAGGGTGCCGGCGAAAAGCCTGCCGACGGCCACTTCGCCCGCGTGCGGGTCGGTCAGTATCTTCGTGACCATGAATACGACTTCTTCATTGGGGTTGGCGGTCATGAGGTCCTTGCCGACCTTCGACTCCTTGTCGCCCCTCCAGATGACCGGAATACGCCTCTTCTGGGCTTCCAGCGGGTCCGGCAGGTGGTGCACCACGGAGTCCAGCAGCACGGCGTGCAGCGGGGACTTCTGCGAGAGCTCCTTCATGTTGCCGGCCTTACAGTAGTCGTAGACCTCGTTGAACCCGATGCCGGTGTTCTTCATCGACGGGATGGACACGGCCCACTTGTAGAGGGCCGAGCCGAAGCAGACGGTGCCCTTGGCCGCGTCCAGCTTCCAGTTGTCCTTCTCGTAGTGCTCGGGGGACATGTTCTTTACCAGCTTATTCACGTGGTCGATGACCTTGCCGAGCCGGATGGGCATGTCTTTCTTTTCGATCTTTAGCTCGTTGATGAGCCTGTCTACCTTGTTGATGAACAGGATGGGCTTGACATTCTCTCTGAGCGCCTGCCGGAGCACGGTCTCGGTCTGGGGCATGGTGCCTTCGACCGCGTCGACCACTACTACGGCTCCGTCCACGGCTCTCATGGCCCTGGTTACGTCACCGCCGAAGTCGACGTGGCCCGGAGTGTCGATGAGGTTGATCAGGTATTCCTGGCCCGCGACCTCGTGGACCATCGATACGTTGGCCGCGTTGATCGTGATGCCCCGCGCCTGCTCTTCCTCGTCGAAGTCCATGAAGAGCTGCTTACCGGCCAGGTCCATGGAGATCATGCCCGAGCCCGCTAACAGGTTATCCGATAACGTGGTCTTGCCGTGGTCGATATGGGCGCAGATGCCGATGTTGCGGATCAGGGTGGGCTTATCCATCAGGTCCTTGACCCGCTCGACCATCTTTTTTCCTCTAGTCGCCATAAACAGAATCCTCTGGGTTTTTTAACGGGCCGCTTTCGCCACCCTTTCCTTTTCGTCTCTCTTGGCCACGGACGCGCTCTTCACGTCGCCCTTAGAGGCCGCTATCAGCTCTTCGGCGAGCGCGTCCTCGATGGACTTCTTGCTCTTGAAGGAGGCCTTCTCTGCGCCCGACGCGATGAACATGAGCGCCTGGTCGACACGCCTCATGGGCGATACGTCGACGGCCTTAGGAACGTTGATGCCGCCATACTTGAGGCGGACCGTGTCTTCACGGGGGCCGGCATTCTCGATGGCGTCGACGAGCACCTGGACCGGGTTCTGCTTGGTCCGCTTGTTGATGATCTCGAACGCATCGCGCACGATGTTATAGCATTTTATCTTCTCGCCCGTGTTGAACTCGTTGCGCATTAACTTATTGATGAGCCGCTCAACGATGGGCATCTCGGCCTTGCCGAACTGCTTGCTGCCCAGGCGTCCGCCGGTATGCGGCACGACGACTGGCGTGAGGTTCACGTACCTCTTGATGCTCGGGTCCTTGACAGTGACCTGAGTCGTATCCCACTTGCCGAATAATAATAATTCTGACAAAATTCCACCTTACCTTAATGGCTTCTCTCTCTTGCCGCGTACGAGCTCGTCGAGCGATACGTCGTTCACCTTGCATACCCGGAACCTGACGCCCGGGATATCGCCGTATGAACCGCCCATGCGTCCGCCGATGCCCTCGATGGTGACTTCGTCGTGCTCATCGATGAAGTTGATCGCGCCGTCGCCCGGGCAGAATGCCGTTACCTGGCGGCCGTTCTTGATAAGCTGAATCCTGATGCACTTCCGGATGGCGGAGTTCGGCTGCTTGGCCTCTACACCGATCTTCTCCAGTACAATACCCTTCGCCTGTGGCGCTCCCTCCAGCGGGTCGGCCTTCTCATCCAGCCTTAATACGCGCCTGGCGTAGTCTCTGTCACTCCATCTGTAGTTTTTCCTCTCATGATCGAGTTTGCGAGCTGCAAATTTTCCATATCCCATCTGTTCACGTCCTTATTTCTGGTTATTGATGATGACATCGTCGACCGTATGATGTCTTTGTGCGAGTAATTTGACCTTGTTGATGTTCCGGCCGTTCTTGCCGATGGCCAGCCCCTTATCCTTGGTGGCCACGTCCACGATAGCGAGCGTTCGGTCGCCCTTCGTCGATATGACGATGTTCTTCACCGTGGCCGGCTGGAAAAGGTTCTTGATGAACTCCTTCGGATCCTCATTATACTCGATGACTTCGACGTGCCTTCCGATCTGTTTCTTCACACGATTGATGTTGTTACCATTTTTTCCGATGGCTAAGCCCATGTCTCCGCTCTTGACGACGAACACGATGCGGCTGTCCTCTCCCTCCAGGACGAGGCAGTCTTTCGCGTGCGCTCCGGTCAGCGACTCGAAGAGCGCGATGTAGCGCATCGTTTCCGTGGTGAATGAGACTTCAGGCACTCTGTACACCCCTGGCCAATGCCATGATGTCCGACTCGCCGGCGTCAAGTATCGTCAGCGCCGAGACGATGAACGGCTTACCGCATATCGGCCCCAGGTCCACGCTGAGCCCCGGGAACTCGTATAGGGGCACTTTGCTGTCTGCTATCTGCTTCTTTACATCGGTGGGACAGTTGGAGGCCACGATGACAAGTTTCGCTACTCCGCGTTTACTTGCTTTTATGGCCTGCTTGGTCCCGACCAGGACTTTGCCGGTCCTCATAACGCTTCTCAGTGACTTGTCCAAGTCTATCTGCATTGAAATCACTCTTCTTCTCTAAAGCTCGTCTTCAGGCCGCCTTAGGCCTTAGACTTTGGCTTTTTCAGGCTCGAGGAGGTCGTGATCAATTCGACGTCTCCCGTGCCGAGCTGTATAGGCTGCCCGACGATGACGTTTTCCGTCACGCCGATCAGCTCATCGACTTCGCCCGCGACCGCCGCGTCGAGGAGGTGGTTCACCGTGACCTCGAAGGCGGCCCTCGACAGGACGCTGGCCTTCTCGCCCGAGATGCCGTGCCTGCCGATCTGCTTGACCTCGCCGTCGATGCTCATCATGTCGGCGACCAGCATTATGTGCCGTATGTCGACCGTGAGACCCTGCTCGGACAGCGTGTCCAGGGCTTCATTGATGATCGCGTTTCGGGCCGCTTCGATGCCCAGGACCTCCGAGATCTCGTTGATGTTGTTGGTCTTGGTCCTCCCGGCATCGACGCCTTCGAAGTGAATGACCTTCTTCAGCGCGGAGCCCTGAGTATATACGACATACTCATTCTCTTCTTTTCGGATAACGACACGAGTAATACCTTTTATGCCTTTTAAAAGTATCGTTCGTATCGTTTCGACCATCTGGAGCAGTTCACGGTAAGACTGGCCTTCCGGGTGGACGGTGAGGCGATTCTCGCTGGCGTCGACCTTGAGGCCGGTGACGTCGCTGATCTTGGCCATCACTTCGTCCAGGGTCATGCTTCTCTGCATGAGCTGCTTTTCGTTTACGTCGATGATGATCGTCATGTCGTTGAGGTTGGTGGCGATGTTGCCGATGTCGCTGACGGTCGTCTCCTCCAGCTCCCACGCGAGCTTACGGACCGTGTCCCTGTTGCCCGATATATCGGGGGACAGGTGGATGGTCATCATGGGCGTCGACGGCTCGCGCCGGGCGTCCACGATCTCGATGAGGCGAGGCAGGCCGAGAGTAACGTCGATTTCGGCCACGCCGGCATAGTGGAAAGTACGCATCGTCATCTGCGTGCCGGGCTCGCCGATGCTCTGGGCCGCGACCATGCCGACGGCTTCGCAGTTCTCCACTTTCGCGTGCGCATACGCCTCGTGCGTCATCTCGACGATCTCGTCGAGCTGCTTCTTGCTGATCCTGGCGCCCTTGAGGTTTGTTTTTAATTCGTCGACGATCTTGGCGGGCAGGTCCTCGATCTTATTGAGCTCTGCCTCGATAGTTGATTCGGATATGCTCACTTCGACTCACCCCCGTTGGCGACGGTCTCGACGATATGCTGGACGTTAACACCCTCGCCGTAGTCGCTCTTCATCGGGTCCACGCCGTCCTCGCCGTACTCGAACTGGACGATGACGCCTCTTGTCTCCCTCACCGTGCCGTCGTACTTGACCTCGAGGTCCTGTAAAGCGTTAACGAGCCTGCGCTGCAGGTAGCCGGACTGGGACGTCCTGACCGCAGTATCGACGAGACCTTCTCTGCCGCCCATCGCGTGGAAGAAGAACTCGGTCGGGTTCAGGCCCTTCTTGTAAGAGGACTCCACAAAGCCTCTAGAGTCGGCGCCCAGGTCGCCCGGCAAAAAGTGCGGAAGGGTCCGGTCGCTGTAGCCTCGCATGATGCGCTCGCCACGGACGGACTGCTGGCCGACGCAGCCGGTCATCTGAGTTAAGTTCAAAAAGCTGCCTCTCGCCCCGGAGCGGGCCATGATGACGGCCGAGTTGTTGCCCTCGCTCGCGAGGTGCTTGCCCGCGATCGAGCCGGCGCCGTCTCTTGCCTTTGCCAGCTCCTGCATGATGCGCAGCTCGAGGGTCTCCTTCAGCGTCCTGCCGGGCAAGGATTCTAATTCGCCGGCGTCGAACGCCTCGATGAGCTTCTTGACCTGCTTCTCCGAGTCTAATATTATATCTGTAGTCTGGACCTTGGCCTCGCGCGGGATATCGGTATCACTAATGCCATAAGAGAAGCCGAACCGCATGATGGAGCGTATGGCCAGCCGGGTGACGTCGTTGATGAACTTCGCCGCCGTGTCCTCGCTGTAAGTCTTAACGATACGGTCCACGATCTTGCCGCTGAAGGCGCCGATGGCCTTCTCGTCGACCGTGCCGCACTTCAGGGCGCCGTCGCGTATGACGACGTAGGCGTCCTTCTCGCATTCCTCCTTCTTGCAGACCTCGCAGTTCTCGCAGATCTTGGCCTTATAGGTCATGTTCAGCGTATTCGGCAGGATGACGCTGAAGATCTGCTTGCCGCTCCAGTACTGGACGCCGTTCTCGACCTTCGCCGGCTCGGGTAATTCCCTGATGCCGACCTTTCGGACTACGTCCAGCGCTTCCGTCTCGCTGAACATCTGGTAGCCCTTGGTCAGGAGGTAGATGCCCGAGATGTGGTCGTGCAGGCCGCCGATGATGGGGCCGCCGAACCTGGGCGACAGGATGTTCTCCTGGACGAGCATGAGTATGCGCGCCTCGGCCATGGCCTCCATGTTCTGGGGCACGTGCAGGTTCATCTCGTCGCCATCGAAGTCGGCGTTATAGGGAGCGCAGACAGCCGGGTTAAGCCGGAACGTCTTGTTGGGCATCACTTTCACGAAGTGGCCCATGATGCTCATCCGGTGCAGCGAGGGCTGCCGGTTGAACAGGACGATGTCGCCGTCCTTGAGCTGGCGGTCGATCTTCCACCCGATGTCCAGGGCGTCGGCCAGTTCACCACAGTTCTTGTCCGTGACCTTGAGCCTGCGCCCGTCCGGCCTCTTCACGTAGTTGGCGCCCGGATGGTTCTCGGAGCCGCGGCGGACGTATTCCTTGGCGGACTCGATGTTGAAGGGCGTCACGGTCATGGGCAGGGTCATTTCCTTGGCGATGCTCATGGGCACGCCGACCTCGTTGATGCTTAAGTTCGGGTCGGGCGAGATGACGGTACGCGCGCTGAAGTTGACGCGCTTACCGGATAATGAGCCTCTGAAACGGCCTTCCTTACCCTTGAGACGCTGCGAGAGCGTCTTGAGCGGGCGGCCGCTCCTGTGCCTCGCCGGGGGTACGCCCGATACCGCATTGTCGATGTAAGTGGTAACGTGGTACTGTAACAATTCCCACAGGTCCTCGATGATGAGCTGCGGGGCGCCGGCATCCCGGTTCTCCTGGAACCGCTGGTTGATGCGTATGATGTCCACGAGCTTATGGGTCAGGTCGTCTTCGGACCGCTGCCCGCTCTCAAGAGTAATGGACGGGCGCACGGTCACCGGGGGAACGGGTAGAACTGTGAGGACCATCCATTCGGGCCTGGCATTCTTCGGGTCCATGCCGAAGACCTCGATGTCCTCGTCCGGGATCATCTCGAGCCTGTCCCGCACGTCGGTCGGCATCAGCTTGTGGCCGTCCTCGATGTAGCCGGTCGGCTTTTCGAACTTGATGTCCTTTTGCTCTTCGCCGCAGTACGGGCAGGTCGTCGCCTTCGCGTCCTTGAACACGTTCTTGACGATCTCGTCGGTGGGCTGGCCGAGGCGGATATTCGTCTTGATCTGGCGGAGATACTCGGCCTTAGCCTTATCGTCGAGCATCAGCCTGCCGCAGCGCCGGCAGGTCGTCATCAGGATCTTCCGGAGCAGGCGGGCGAACCCTACGTGGATGACGGGTGCCGCAAGCTCGATGTGGCCGAAGTGGCCGGGGCACTCGCCCGGCCTGCCGCCGCAGGTCCTGCACCGCAGCCCGGGGTCGATAACGCCCAGCCGCGGGTCCATCAGGCCCATGTCGATGGGATAGCCGTCGTCGTCATACGTGTCCGCGGTGATGACCTTCGTCACGCTCATCTTGCGTATCTCGGCCGGCGAGAGCAGGCCGAACTTGATCTTCCGAATTCTCTTTGGTGCCGTCATACCGCGTCCTCCAGGTCCAGCCGGGGCGCGATGCCCAGCGCCTTCATCTCGTCTAACAATAATTTGAAAGCGTAGCTCATTTCAACCTTGTATATATTAGTGTCCGCGCCGCAGTTGGGGCAGTACACGATCTTTCGCTTCTTGTCCTCGGTGGCGACCATGCCGCAGTTGTTACAGACGTACTCGAACACTTTGTCGGACTCGTCGAGCAGCCTTTCTTTGAGCGCCATTGCGGCCCCATGGCCGATCATCACGTCTCTTTCCATTTCGCCGAACCTGAGACCGCCTTCCCTCGCACGGCCCTCGGTAGGCTGCCTGGTCAGGACCTGTACGGGGCCCCTGGACCGGGCGTGCATCTTGGACGAGACCATGTGGTACAGCTTCTGGTACAGGATGACGCCGACAAAAATATCGGCGGTGATCCTCTGGCCGGTGATGCCGTCGTAGAAGACCTCTTTGCCGGTGTGGGAGAAGCCGAACTTCTTGAACTCCTTCCTGAGCTCGTCCTCGCTCTCGTTGTTGAACGCGGTGCCGTCGACGAACCTTCCCTCGAGGCTGCCGATCTTGCCGCCAATGGTCTCCAGCACGTGGCCTATGGTCATACGGGACGGGATAGCGTGCGGGTTAATGATGAGGTCCGGTACCATGCCGTTCTCGGTGAAGGGCATGTCCTCCTGTTGTGCGATCAATCCGATGACGCCCTTTTGCCCGTGCCGGGACGCGAACTTATCGCCCAGTTCCGGTATCCGCTGGTCCCTGGTCTTTACCTTGGCCAGCCGGCTGCCGTTCTGCGTCTCCGTGAGAATTACGGTGTCCACGATACCCTTTTCGTTGCTCCTCATGGTGACGGAGGTCTCACGGCGCTTTAGCGGTGTGATGCCGCCCAGATCTGTGGGCTCTTCCAGGAATCTCGGCGGGCTCGTCTTGCCTATTAAGACATCATTAGGCCCGACCTCGGTCTCCGGGTTAACGAGGCCATCCTCGTCCAGCATGGAATAGAATTCCGACTCACGGGCGCCCCTTACTTCGGCGTCGGGCACCTCGAAGGTGTCCTCCTGCCCGCCCGGGTAGCGGCGCTCTTCGCCTTCGGTCGTCCTGTAGAAGTGCGACCTGCCCAGGCCCCTCTCGATGGAGCCCTTGTTGAACACGAGCGCATCTTCAATATTATAGCCCTCGTACGAAAGCACGGCCACGACGAAGTTCTGGCCCGACGGCCTCTGCTCGAAATTAATAGAGCGGGCGGTCTGGGTACTTACGATGCCCTCCTGCGGATAGTGCAGGTAATGGCCACGAGTATCCGGCCTGAGCTTCTGGTTGGACGTGGAGACGCCCAGCGATTGCTTGACCATGCCCGCCCCCATCGTGACTCTTGGAGAGGCATTGTGTTCGGGGTACGGGATCATGCCGGCCGCGATGCCTAAAATTAGTGACGAGTCGAGCTCCATGTGGGTGTGGTCCTTGGTGAGCTGGGACTCGTCGATGGCGATGAACGTGTTCTCCTCTTCCTCGGCATCGATGTACTCGATGAAGCCCCGCTTGACCATGTCGTCGAATGTGGCCTCGCCGCGCCTGACCTGGTCGATGTCCTCGTTGGTGACCAGGGGCTTACCGTTCTTTACTACGATAAGCGGTCTGCGAGCCCTGCCCATGTCGGTGTTGATGATGACTTCGTTGGTGAGCTTGTGGTATGCGATGTTGATCTGGTTAGAGATGATGCCCTGCCTTCTCTTCTCCCGGATGTTTTCGACGAACTCCAGGGGGCTTTCGTGGGTCCCGATGAGCGCGCCGTTGACGAATATTCTTGCCTTCATTTTTACACCATCCTTCCCAGCGGCTGTACGCCGGACTCTCTCAGGATCTTCTTAATGGATTCCTCGTCCTCGACGCCCGTGGACAGCTCGACTGACATGGCGAAGTTCTTCACCAGGCCACAGTTGGGGCCTTCAGGTGTCTCCGACGGGCAGATGCGGCCCCACTGGGTCGCGTGCAGGTCTCTCGCCTCGAAGTGAGGCTGGGCCCTGCTCAGCGGAGAAATGACGCGCCGCAGGTGCGACAGCATGGCCATATAATCGATGCGGTCCAGCAATTGAGAAACGCCGGTCCTGCCGCCGACCCAGTTTCCGGTCGCCAGCGGGTGGATGAGCCTCTCGGTGAGCACGTCAGCCCTGACAGCCGTGATCATGTAGAGCTCACGGTTCCGCATGTTAGCCCTCTCGAGCTGGTACTTGATGTCACGGGTGAGCCGGTTAAAGGACACCCGGAACAGGTCTTCCATCAGGTCGCCCGCGAGCTTCAGCCGCTTGTTGGCGTAGTGGTCCTTGTCGTCCGGGGCGCGGCGGCGTAAGGCCAGCTCACAGCAGGCCTCGGCCATCCTTCCCAGGAAGTACGCCTTGTTTAAGCGGGATTCCCGAAGCTTCGGATCATCCTCGTGGATGCGCTCGAAGTTCTCGGGGTTCAGGTGCGGCAGTAAGTAGCGGTCGATGACGTAGTGAGCACGCTTCATCTGGTAGTCCCGGGCCTGGCCCGCGGCCACGCGCTTGCCGATCTTCTCCATGGCGCTCTCCACCGAATCGGCTTCCGCCTCGTCCAGGTTCTCCAGCATGAACTTCTGGATCTCGGGGTCGTCGGAAACGGCGTTCACGATGTCCTGGTCGGTCTCCAGGCCGAGCGCTCTCATTAACATGACTAAGTTCAGTCTTCCCGAAATAGACGGGAACGATACTTCCAGGATAGACTTGCGGCCCCTCTCGACGATGACGAGGGCGCGATATCCGCGCCTTTGCGAGAAGACCTTCGCCACCTCGATCTGGTCGCCATAGCGGTCGTCGTACTCGACCATGATCTTGTTCGGCGCCAGGTCCTCCAGCGTCATCAGGACTCTCTCGGTACCGTTGATGATGAAGTATCCGCCCGGGTCCATCGGGTCCTCGCCGTTCTTGATCCAGTCCTCGGAGCCCAGCTTGGCCAGGTTACAGTGGTTGCAGCCGATCATGATCGGCAGCTGGCCGATGTTGACCTCGATGGCCTCTTCCTCGACTTCGCCCCTGACGATGCTCATCTCTAAAAACAGCTCTGCCGCATAGGTAATGTTGCGTAAGCGCGCCTCTGTCGGAAAAAGCGGCTCCACGGAGCCGTCCGCCTCACGGACGACCGGGTTACCGACGCGGATCTTACTTAGCTTCACCTTCACGGGCTCGATGTTCCGCTCAACGTCCTCGATGTCGGTTTCGATAAAGCCTTGCTCGTCAATGACTTTCTGAAGGCCCTGGTCTATGAACACGTTGAACGAATCAATATGATGCTGCGCTATCTTCTTTCGGGTAAAATACGCTTTACTGAGTTCTCTTCTGTCTAACACTAAATGATCCCCTCGCCTTAATCGATAACGAGCCTGTATGCGACCGCCCTGCCGGCGGTGAGGCTCTTACGGATGATCTTAAGAACGTCGCCCGGCTTCGCGCCGATCTGCTTGACGACGACGTCGGAGGACTTGATCTTCGGCAACTGTCCCCGGGTGATACCGTATTTTTTCAGTACTTCCTGGGTCTCTTCCTCGGTCAATAATATATGGTCGGGCACGAGTTCGTGCTCCAGAACGTTAAATTTCTTGGTCAATATTGCCTTCCTCCTGTGTAGAAAGTAAAAAAGTCCCATAACAGGGTGAGCGGGCTCGTGGGGATTTGAACCCCAGGCAGCCTGGTTAAAAGCCAGGCGCTCTACCTAACTGAGCTACGAGCCCCGTTGATACTCTATGCAGGTCCTGTCTTCATTTTCGTTAAGCTGGCATCGAGGGATTATCTGCGGCATTCCATGGGATATGCTACTGCGCTCACCATATATTATAGAACTTGATTCCGACGGTCTCTTAGAAGTGCGCCTATAGCATTTATACTTTTCTATCTATATGGAGAGTATAAGGCGCGGGTTAGGGAAACATTCGGGCGTGTTTTCACCGATATGGAAATAATGTAAAATTTATATTATTTTTCAGAGAAAGGAATATATAAGCCTGGCCGATTAACACTTTAATTCAGAATCACATATATTATAGCCTGTTTTCGGCTTTTAATATTAAATTTGGCATACTGGAGGTTATTGGCATTCAGATCAAGTTCCTTGGCGCAACCCGCGAAGTCGGCCGTTCCGCCTTCCTGCTGAATGAGCGCGTGCTGCTGGATTATGGGATCAAGCCATCCGACCCCCCCGAATATCCCCAGGGGAGCCCCAGGCCGGAGACCATCGTCGTCTCCCACGGCCACCTGGACCACTGCGGCGTCGTCCCGAACTTAATGGACCTTGAGCCGGTCGTACTCTCCACGCTCCCGACGAAACACCTTACAAGGCTATTGGCCGAAGACACGCTGGAGATCGCCGAGCGAGGCAGCATCCCGCCCTTTGATCCCAATGATATGCAGATGCTCATGCGGCGGACCCGGGAACTGGACTATAACGAGGATTATTCTACTGACGATTATACCATCACCCTGCTGGACGCGGGCCACATACCAGGCAGCGCCCTCACTTACGTCGATTTCGACGGGGATACGCTGCTGTATACCGGCGACATCAAGAACTCCGACACCCGGCTTCTTAAAGGATCGAAGATCCACTACCCGGCGGCGAAGTCGCTGCTGCTGGAGAGCACATACTTCGGCAAGGAGCACCAGGACAGGAAGGCCCTGGAGGAACAGTTCATCGAGTCCATCCGCTATACGCTCGATACGGGAGGTAACGTGGTCATACCCTGCTTCGCCATCGGCCGGACTCAGGAGATCCTGCTCATTTTGAAGGAGTACGGCATCCGCTGCTTCGTGGACGGCATGGGCACGGAGGTCACGGAGATTTTGCTTAAGAATCCGAAGTTCGTCCGGGACTCCGGCCGGCTCAAGTCCGCCTATGGTAGCGCCACTACGGTGAAAGGCCCAATGCGGCGCTCGGTGCTGGACGAGCCATCGGTGGTCGTCACCACGGCCGGCATGCTCAACGGCGGCCCGGTCCTTTATTATTTACAGAACATGTACGATAACCCGAAGAACAAGGTCATCCTGACCGGCTTCCAGGTGGACGGCACGAACGGCCGCATGGCGCTCGATACGGGAACCCTGGAGGTCGACGGCGAGATATTGCCGCTCCGGTGTAAGCTGGAACAATATAGTTTTTCAGCCCATAGCGGGGATGCGGAGCTCAAGGCCATCGTGAAGCACATGTGCGACCAGGGCACGGAGAACGTGTTCTGCGTCCACGGAGATCATACCTGGGACTTCGCCGAATGGATCAAGAAAGAGATCGGCGTCAACGCCTTTGCCCCGAGGCTCGGGGAAGAATATATCGTATGATGGTAATTCCCGTTGGCATGGTCATGTGCTGGCGGATTCGAAGATCATATCGATCATGGCCTTAAAGACAAACGGCTTTTTTAGGATCAGGATATCGGCTGACGGGGGGACATACTGGCCTATATCTTCGCCGCATGTCATCAGGATTACCTTCGTATCCGGGAATTCCCCCTTGATCTTTTCCGATGCTTCCAGCCCGTCCATGAAGGGCATGCAGTAGTCCAGGAAGACGACGTCCGCAGGCGTCTTCCTTTGCCGGTCCACGGCCTCCTCGCCATCACGGGCCAGGTAAACGATGGAGAAGCCGCGCTTTTCGAGAATAAGCCGGAAAAGGTACAGGATATCGGGCTCATCGTCAGCAATGCCAATGGATACTATGGGATTCACCTTTTATTATAATTATATATTATATAACATACTTATAATATTATCGCTTGCCTGGCAAGAGGCCGGATACGCCGGGGAGCTTGCTCCCCGGCACCGATTCAATGGCTTGAGGCATTTACTATTTCATCATTTTGCGGATGTTATGGTGCCCAGAGGATGCAGGTTACGGTAGGTCGCATACAGGCTCTTGTAGTTATCCTCGTAGGCGGCCATGCTGTCCTTCATGTTCTTCTCGTTAGTGTCGATGCTCTTGTAGTCAGAGCCCGACGGGTCAAGGTAGCTCTTGCAGGCGTTGCCGGAGGCTATTGCATCGTTGCAGGCGGCGTCGAACGCGTCGATCTTCTGCCTGTAGCCATCAAGCCAGCTTTTGTCGAGCTTTTCCATGGCTTGAGCCGTGCCACGATATTTGTCCAGATCAGTCTTCATGGCGCTTACCTTACCGACCTTGTCCACGTAGTCCTTGAACGTGGACTGGGCGGCGCTCTGGGCGCCCATCTTTTCGTCGTAGTCGCTCTTGTACTTATTATATGCGTTCTGGCACTGGCCGATATTATCCTGCAGTGCCTTGTTATTGGCCTCTACGGCCTTGTATTCCTCGCTTCCAGGGTCAAGGTATATAAGATACTCTTCGCCCGCGTTGATGGCCGTTTCCGCGTCGCTCTCGAAGGAGTCGGCCTTCTGCTTGAATCCGCTAATAAAGCGGGCATAGTCGCTTACGGATTTGACCTTAGTCCCGCTAGCGTAGTTGTTCAGGTCGTTATAGCTGTCAGCGGTCAGATTAAGGTCTCTGCGATACTCTTCCAGGGCGGCCATCTTTTTAACCGACGTATCGTAATTGCCGGCATACTGATCGTATGACCTGTTGAGCGATTCGATGTCGGCCTTGAACCGGGCGTCTTCCGCGGTCACGTTCCGGTACTCGTCGCTCGAGTTATTCAGATAGGCGAGATAAGTTTTCGAGGCCGCGCTCATATTATCGTACATTTGCCGGCAGAGGGCGATGCGGTCCGCAAGGCCGCCGAGCCATGCCTGGTATTCGTCCAGCGTAGCGTTATCCGTCAGGCGATAGTGGTTCTGCAGGTAGCTTATCTCGGTGGTGAGATCCCCTGCGTATTTTTGGTAGTCCGCCCGGGCGGACTGGCCGGCCGCCGGGAGGCTGTCGCTTCCCACCATCGTTTTAGTTCCCGTACAGCCGGCCGTAATAAGCGCTGCGATGATCAGCAGTCCGAAGAGAAGTCGTGTTCTAGACATTAAATATGGCACCTCAACCTTTAATATGGCAGATTATAGGGTTTATTATATAATAGTCTGTATATAAATATAATCCAAAGAAGATATTGGGGCTGACTTAACATGCTTTAACAATTTGGCGTTTTCTCGCTGTGCCTTCGTGTTGTATCGTTTTGCTGCTCTGGCTTCCTGCTTTTTCCCGTTATGCCTTCCCGAGTCATTTCGCTGATACGACTTCTTGCATTTCCCGGTTATGGCTCGATAAAGTTCCGTCAAGTCTTCGGTCGATAACGATTTTCATGGCATTACATCAATGACTTTAGGTCGCCATCAACCGAAGACTTGACGGAACCCTTTAAAAACAATTTTGATCTTTTTATTTTACACCTTTTATCTGAAGACCTAATAGATTCTCAGAAACCAATGTCGTTTTCAATTTCGTCCCGGCCAGGATCTCCACTATCTCGCTTTTCGTATATGCGGCGGCGATCGAACTCTTAAGCCCTGGCCTGATCTCTTTTGGCTTAGTATTGATTTTTAAAA
>Ga0335071_10003333_pt1 | contig 16974 bp, 10 predicted proteins | sample Lox_Sample_15_FD_206724 | JGI IMG/M metagenome (GOLD analysis project Ga0335071, IMG submission 206724) | Soil microbial communities from Loxahatchee National Wildlife Refuge, Florida, United States - Lox_Sample_1.5 | ecosystem: Environmental > Terrestrial > Soil > Wetlands | place: USA... | reverse complement strand
TATTTTCTGCTCCAGTTGGTTCCTCTGCTGCTCGATGAATTGCAACTCCTGCAGCGCCATTTTCAATAAGCGGCGGTACACCGGATTCAGTTCGATGCAGGCTCCCAGTGCGTCGCGTAACTGCGCCTCGGTTGCGCGCAGACGCTGATGCGCCAACGCAGCCAGAGCCAGGGGATTGGTTTCCCCTTCCGCCAGCGCGTTCAGCATGCGACGGGCACTCACTCCCAATAGGTCCGAGACCAAGCTGGAGAGCTTGATAGGAGCTTCTTCCAGCAGGCTTTCGAGTCCGTTATGCAACTGCACACGATTGCGGGTAAGTTGATACTTGCGCCGCGTCACCGCTCGCCACAGGCGCTGTTCCGCCGGGGGCACGAAGCTGAGGATCAGTTCCTGAGCTAACAGGCGCTTGATCAAGCGCTCGGCATCCGGGAAATCTTTCTTCCGTCCCTTGCGCCCACGATTGGAGTGGGCCTGCGCAAATGCAGCGCTCCCGACATCGCGCCTGCCCCTTCTCGTGCTTGACAGACTGGCCTCCAGTACCGCTCCCGCGCCCCCACACCGGTTGCCAGTACTGTGCCTTCGATTCCATAACCACTACCTCGACACCGTGCTGGTTCAGCCATGCCGATAGCTGCCTCAACTGCTTTGAGTTACTGCCAAATCGTTGTCGTAGAAAATCGTATTCGCTTTCCACTTCCACGTCGGCTACCACGACGGCGAGCATCTTTTTATGCACGTTGATTCCCGCTATCCTGTAAGCCATCGTTATCTCCTGGCGGGAGCGGAGAGCGCGCCGCGTCTCACACTAAGCAGGGTCGCGGGCTATCGCCGCTCCCACAGGGGAACCGCAACGCCCATTTACTCGTTCAATCATGCACGCTCCAGACCAGACAGCGGAACAGCCTCGACTTCTCCATTCCTGTTTCGATCTTGCCACTCTGCGCCACTGGCATTCTGCGCCGAGCTCGAAATCATTTTCATGACTTCTCGCGGGCCGTGGGCCCTAAACGACGGCGGAAAAAGTCGCTTTGAGCGCGAGAAATGATCACCTGGGGCCAAAGCCCTCACGGATTTTCCATGGTTTGCGGTGCGACTGAAGCTGCACCCTGATCCGAATCGGCCAGGGACGAGAGCTTAGCGACGCTTGACAAGTGCGCCATAGATGATCTATGTATTGTCGAACTATGGGGAGAAAGAACGACTTCCTTCCGGGAACGCTCGACATGCTGATCCTTAAGACGCTGAGTCTTGGGTCGCAGCATGGTTACGGAATCGCCCAACACATCAAGCAAACCTCTGACAGCGTACTGAACGTCGAAGAAGGCTCGCTCTATCCAGCGTTGCAGCGCCTGCTTGTGCAAGGCTTCGTCAAGGCGGAATGGCGGCAATCGGAAACCAATCGGCGCGCGCGTTACTATTCGCTCACTCCCGCCGGGCGGAAACAATATGGCCTCGAAGTCTCGCAGTTCGAAGATCTGATTGCAGCCATCGGCCGGGTGCTGCAGACGGCCTAGGAATTGCCGATGAAGTTGTTTCGCCAGTTGCGCGCCTTCATCCACCGGTCGCAATTCCGGCAGGAAATGGACGAGGAGCTGGCTTTCCACGTCGAAGCCGCCGAGCGTGAATTGATCGATGCAGGCATGAATCGGGAAGCGGCGCGGCGCGAAGCGAGGCTGCGGTTCGGCAGCCGCGACAGCGTCCAGGAACGGGTTCATACCGAATCGGCTTCATGGTTTGAGGGTCTGCTGCACGACGTGCGCTACTCGCTGCGCTTGCTGCGCAAGAGTCCGGTGTTTACCGCGGTTATCGTCCTGTCACTGGCGTTGGGAATCGGCGCCAACGTAGCCATATTCACGGTGATGAACGCAGTCATGCTGCAATCGGTTCCAGTGCGCGATCCGCAAAGGCTGGTGGTCCTGAATAGCGCCGTGAAGGGAGGATTCTTCCCCGAGAAGTACATGCACGACTACGAGGGCAGCAACTTTACCGACGAAGCGAGCGGACTGACTATCGGCGCTTCGATGCCAACAGGCGTGTACGACACGGTCAGGACACAAAGCAAGTCGTTCGACAGGACGTTCGCCTTCGTTGCCAATGACGAGAAGGTCAACGTTGGTCTAGGCAAGCGCGCCGAGTCAGGCACGTTACAAGCGGTTTCAGGCGGTTACTTTGGCGGGCTCGGAGTTGTGCCGGCGCTGCGGCGCATGATCGCCGAATCGGACGACGATCCGTCCGCTTCGCCGGTGGTTGTTGTCGCCTATGCGTTCTTCCGGAACCAACTTGGCGGCGATCCATCGATCGTCGGCCGCACCATCACGATCAATGACACACCCGCGCAGGTCATCGGCATTGCGCCAACCGACTTCTTCGGGCTGGATCCGATGATCGCGCCCGACTTCTGGGTTCCACTGTCGCTCTACCGCGCGCAATGGGAGCGGGGGAACAATGGCGAGGAGAAAATCGACAATCCGTTCGTGTGGTGGTTGACGGTGGTTGGACGCCTCAAGCCAGAGGTTTCACAGCAGCAGGCGCAGGCGGAGAGCTCGGTGCTCTTTGGGCGTGCCATCGGTGCGCCGGCGAATCCAACGGACCCTACTATTCCGTCACTTCGGATTACGGCCGGGTCACGCGGTCTCGGCTCTCTGCGCAGAAGTTCGTCGTCCTCGTTGTGGCTGCTGATCGGCATCGCCGGGATTGTGCTGCTGGTTGCATGCGCCAACGTCGCGGCGTTGATGCTGGCGCGGGCAACGGCTCGCAGCCGGGAGCTGGCGACACGGCTGAGTCTGGGGGCGTCGCGGGTGCGCCTGGTGCGCCAACTCATGACCGAGAGTATTCTGCTGGCGCTGGCCGGCGGAATGATTGGAGTCGCCGCATCGCACTTCATTACAGCCATGCTGGTGCGGCTGTTGAATAATCACAGCGACCCAATAGGGCTCGTGGTCCACGTCAGTCCCAAGGTGCTGCTGTTTGCTCTCGCCGTTTCAGTGGCCTCGAGCGTAGTCTTCGGACTTGCTCCGGCGTTGCGCGCCACGAAGGTCGAGATCAGTTCCGCATTGAGGCAAGGTGGAACACAGCGATCCGGCGACAACCGGTTTCGTTCCGGCAAGGCGCTGGTTGCGGGGCAGATTGCGTTGTGTGTGCTGCTCGTGGTGGCCGCAGGCCTCATGCTGCGGACACTCTACAAGCTGCAACGTGTCCATCTCGGATTCACGGCCGAAAACCTGTCAGCCTTCACCGTCCGACCCGGCTTGAACGGCTATGGCAAAGACAAAGTCATGCACTACTACGAGGAGCTTTTGCGGCGGGTTACGGAGCTTCCCGGAGTCAGTTCGGCAACCTACTCGCAATTCGGGCCGATCGGAGAAGGGTGGTCAACCAGCACGGTCTACGTGCCGGGGTTCAACACGCCCGAGAAGCGCTCCGAATATTCCCGTCACGTCGTGGGTGACCGTTACTTTGAGACGTTGGGGATTCCGATTCTGCTTGGCCGCGCACTGGACGAGCAGGATAGCGCGTCGTCGCCGTGCGTTTTGGTCGTCAATGAGACCCTGATGCGCAGGTATTTCGGCGGACAGAGCCCGATTGGCCGCGAGGTGGGGCTGGGCACGAAACAGTCAGCGCGGCAATGCGAAGTCATCGGTGTTGCCGCTGATGTTCGCTATGCGCGCATTCGCGACGAGGTGCCGCCGACAATCTACTTCCCAGATCGTCAGAATACATTTGTGCCGGATCAAGTCAGCTTCCTGGTGCGGTCCAGCGGCGATCGGCGCGAGCTGGCGCGAGCCGTCGAGGCGGTGGCGCGGCAACTCGACCCGACGGTTCCGGTGGTGGCGTTTCGCGAGGAGGAAGCTGTGATCGCGCGGCACTTGTCGCTGGACAGGGCGTTCGCGCGACTGAGTTCGGCTTTTGGGTTGTTTGGCCTGTTGCTGGCTTGCATCGGGCTTTACGGAACTGTCTCGTACACAGTCGCGCGACGCAGCGGCGAAATCGGTGTTCGGCTGGCGATGGGAGCCAGTCGTTCCGACATTCTTGGAATGGTCTTGCGTGACACGGGGCGAGTGGTGCTCGTCGGGCTCGCCGCAGGCTTTCCTGTCACATGGATTTGCAGTCGCTTGCTGGAGTCGCGGTTGTACGGATTGAGCCCGCATGACTCGGTGACGCTGGCAGCGACATTTTTTGTGCTGCTGCTGGTGACGTTAGTGGCCGGCGCCATTCCGGCGCGACGAGCTTCGAAGGTCGAACCGATGACTGCGCTGCGTCATGAATGAGTTGCGCGTCTGGCCGACAGGACGCACAAAGAAGAGTGCAATCTGTGCAAAGTGCCGAAAAGAAACTATTCCGCTCAACAACACGCCAAACATTCACAGGCTTTTCCACGAAGCTGTTGATAACTGTATTTGAACAGGTGAAGCAGTGAGCAAACAGAGGAGGAATGGGAAGCGAATTCGCGGAGGGAATTGCGACCAAAAACAAGAAGGGCTGTGACCTTGGTTATGCTCTAGCCGGCGCCTCCTGCGAGGGAGCCACTGGCGTGGACGCATGTACCGTCACAGCCCTTGATGTGATCACCGCTTTCGCGGTTCCCCACCCCGGCTGACACCTCGCAGTGCAGTCGGTTTTTTCGGGTCGGGCCGCTCGCCGGGTCGCCCCGGGAGTCGGATCACTCAGCCTACTTCGCTCTGGCTACGTTTTAAAGTTGCCAGCCTTTTCGGCCGTCGACGTAGGCAAATGTAATACAGAAAGCCGAGGTGTCAACGCCCAAGGTTGGTGCAATCGTGGATTATTTTGCAGGTGTGTCACTATTGCGTAAGATGCTGAAATTCAATTAGTTGAATTTCAGTTGAAAGTGTTGCCTCCGCATTTGTCACACGTTATTCACAGTGACCGTGCGGGAATTTTGCACAATGCTGTACCCAGATTGGTTCTTGACGGCGCTGAAGGAGTGCGACATTGTCGCAAGCAGGAGTCTGATGCCCAGCCTGACAGCGTATGTGGACGGCGGATCCCATGGCAGTCCGGGGCCATCGGGGATTGGCGTGGTGATCGAGCATCCTTCGGGAGAGCGGGTGGCCATTGCGCGGGCCATCGGGCGGCAGGATAACAACGTCGCCGAGTACCTGGCGCTGCTGGAGGCGCTGCAGCATGCCGTGGCAGTCAAGGCCCGAGGGCTACACGTATTTACCGACTCGGAGCTGGTGTTTCGCCAGATGACAGGGTTGTACTGCTGCCGCAGCCCGCGCCTGTACTCCTTGAACTGGACCTGCCGGAAGCTGGCGCAGTCGCTGGAGTTCTCGATTGAGCACATTCGGCGCGAGCACAACCTTGAGGCAAATCGCCTGGCCAACCTGGCAGCGCGGGGACATTGCGCAGAGTAGTCTCTCAGACGGAATAGATTATTGACTTTCGAAGCCAGAAAAGAGGCCGCCCGCAAAGGGCGGCCTCTTAGTGACGCAAACGAAGTCGGCTAGTTGAACTGTCCGGAATAAGTCACCGGAGTGAAGTTGATCGTTAGCGGCCTGGAGGCATGGAATTGGATTTGGACCGAGGCCGACTGGCCCGGGCCAAGCACTACAACGTTGGGCAAAGTGATATACGGACTGCCCTGGTAGTTCCCCGACGCGTTGGCCAGGGTGACGCCCGGCGTCAGGTTGGTGAGCACGACTTGCATCGGGCCATAGATGGCATCGCCCGACACATTCTTGACGGTGAGGGTCCGAAACAGCCCGATTGCGGAACCCAGCGCTGTGGTCACCGACACCTGTCTGGAGACATTGGCGATCACATCGTAGGTAACGCTCACCGGCTGGGCCAGATTGTCGGCCTTGTCGGTGCCTCCCGAACAGGTCGCGGTGAACTGGCCGGTGCCGTGACCGTTGCCCCCAGAGATGCTGACGGTGGCATTGGTCGCGACGCCCGACAGAGCGTCAGTGGTCGAGCAGCCGGCGGGCGGAACCGAGCTGATGTCGTAGATCGATCCCTGAGTGACACCTGTGACGCTGACCACGGGAGGCGTGGCATCGAGGCCGAACGAGAGCGACGCCAGCGAGCTGACGTTGCCGGCGTTGTCGAGGGCACGAAGTCCCACGGTGTAAGATCCCTCGCTGGTGGCTTGGGTTGAGGCCGCGCTTCCGGGCACAGAAGTAACCGTGCCGTTGTTGATCCAGTAGCGAAGCTGTTCGACGCCGCTGCCGGAATCGGTCGCGCTGAGGCTGATGGTGGTGGGCACAGCGTTGGTCCAACCGTTGCCGTTGACGCCGGGTGTGGTCGAAATGGAGGCCACCGGCGGCGCTTCGTCGATGTTGACCGGTGCGGGCAGCAAGACCACGCCGCTGCGCGGGGGCAGGGTGAGCTGCACATTGCCCGAGCTGACCGTGTACATCGCGCCGGACAACGCATCCTGGAGCTGCGTTCCGTCGGTGAAGAGCGAGCCGACGGGAATGTCCGGGGTGTTGCTCGATGAGCCGTTGTTCATGGCGACGAGAGCAGTGGCTTCATTGGCCAGTGTGCGGGCGAAGGCGTAGGTGTTCGGGGCGTTGTTGGTTTGCTGGGTGTCGCCGGTGAGGAGGGTAACGACGTCCCCGAGACGCAGCGAAGGATACTGCTTGCGGAGGTGGGCCAGCTTTCCGTAGGTGGCGGCAACGGAAGTGTCGGGCGGTCCGTAGATTGTGTCATCGCCGGACTGATCGGGCCACGGGAAGGGAGCGCGGTTGTAAGGATCGCCCACCGGGCCATTGTTGCTGTTGTAGTGCGAAGGCGCGTTGATAGCGACTTCATCACCGTAGTACACCATGGGCGCGCCGAGGTAGGAGAACTGGAACAGCGCCGCGAGTTCGAGCCGTTGTTTCGCCTCGGTGAGTCCGTTGTCGCCGTTCTCGGTCATGACGTAGAGAGCGCGGTTGGTGTCGTGCGAATCGAGCAGGTTGAGCATGGCCGCGGTGGCCTGCAAAGGATAGTCGTCGCGCACGGCACGATTGGCATGGTCGAACTGGCTCGGCGAAAGACCGGGAATGTAGTTCGAGCCATTGTTGTTGTTGTCGCTCCAGTCGGCGTTGCGCACGAAGCCGGTAATGTTCTTGCGGAAGCGATAGTTCATCACCGAGTCCATCTGGTCGCCGGCCAGGTACTGGCTGGCGTTGGGCCAGATTTCCCCGACGAGAGGGCCACTGGGGTTGTACTGCTTAGCGTAGGTGCGATAGTCGACCCACCAGGGATGGCGGAAGTTGTCGTCGTCCGCCACGTCGAAGCGCCAGCCATTGGCGCCTTGAGCGTACCAATACTGAGTGACGTTGTTGGGACCGCGGTAGAAAAAGTCCTTCACTGCGGGATTGGTGTGATCGAAGGTGGGCAGGCTGTCGAAGCCGAACCAGCCGGTGTAGTCATTGGAATTGCAGGGGACGTTGTTGTCGTTGAAATGGAACCAGCTACGCCAGTACGAGGAGAGCGATTCGCACGCGCCGTCGGTTGGATAGCGGTGGTAGCGGTCGAAGTAGAGACCGTCGGAGGAAGCGTGGTTGAAGACGCCGTCGAGGATGACCTTCATGCCGCGGCGGTCCATTTCGCTTTGCAAAGCGGTAAAGGCGCCGTCGCCCCCGAGCGCGGGATCGATGTGCATGTAGTCATCCGTGTCGTAGCGATGGTTGGAACGAGCCTGGAAGATGGGGTTCAAGTAAAGGGTGTCAACACCCAGCGCTTGCAAATAATCGAGCTGGTTCTGGATGCCCAGCAAATCGCCACCGAAGAATTGGTTACTGAAGGCGCCGGGGCACGGGCCGTTCTGGTCGTTGGGGTCGCAGATGAGCTCGTTCCAGTTCTGATGGATGGTGGCTGACTGCGAACCGTAGTAATAAGGACATCCTGTGGTGGTGCCATTGCGACAGTAGTCGTTCGTCTGGTCGCCGTTGCGGAAGCGGTCGGGGAAGATGTGGTAGACATTGGCGTTCTGCAACCATGCCGGTGTCTGGAAGGCGGGATCGTACACGGTGATCTGGAAGGAGGGGTAGGGTTCGCCGTCGCTGGCCGAGCCGGTGCCGTCCTTATTTACGTTGTCGTAGTCGTCGGTGTAGTCGTCGCTGTAATAGCCATTGGTCTGGTCGCGATTGATGTGGAATTTGTAATAGTAGACGCTGGCGGTTGAGGGCATGTTGATGGTCGTCTTCCAGACGTCATATTCGACGTTGTTGACGTAGATGTTCTGCTCCCAGGGCATGTTGGTATCGACCGGGCCCGTGGTCTGTCCACTGGCAGTGTCGAAGATGTAAGCGCGAGCGTTGACGCCCCAGATACCGCTGGAGTGCAGCGTGCGGAAGCGCAAGGTGACGGCCGTGTTTTCCGGTACAGCGCCTTCCTGATCGCGGTAGAAAGGATCGAAGGTATCGTGCAGGAAGCCGGCTTTGTCTCCGGAGCTGAAGCCGGCAGGCTGTTCCATGGAGAACGGCGGCGTGCTGGTGCCATTGCCGGTATCGATGACAGCATAGTATTGCGTGGCCGTACCGCTGGTGCCGAGGAAGCCGCCGATGTTGTTGTCGGTGGGAGCCTGTCCGTAAACGTAGCCTCCGCTGGAAGTGAGGTAGCCGAAGAAGACGAAAGACGATGGTATGCCTCCGCCGGTAATGGCGCTCCAGGGAATGGCGAGCTCGCGCGTGTTGGTATTGCTCTGATTGTCGGCGTAGCTGCCGTAGTTTGAGGTGGAGCCGGTCCAGCCGCCGCTGCCGTCGGAGTTGCGGTATTCGCGATAACCGTTTTTGAAGTACGTGACGAAAGCGGCGCGGAAGGGCAGCGAAGAAAAGCTGGTGTTGTCGTAGTTGAAGCCGGTGAGGTTGCCGTCGGCGTCGCTGCAGCAGGTCGGCGGGTTCTGCGGGTTGGCCTTAATGTAAAGCACGCCGGCCTCGTAAATATTGGCATTGACAATGCCCAGGTAGAGGTAATTGGCATCCCAGGTCATGTACCAGGTCTGGCCGGTGTTGCCGGCGTTGTTGAGCTGGTTGTTGTTGCCGTACTCACCGCTAGCGATGAAGCCGTCGATGGTGGGAGTGGCCCACTGGGCCAACGTGACTGTGCAGGCCAGGACAAGGAACACGGAAACGAGCAGGGTGGTTCGCAGGGAGAATCCGTGCATACAGAACCTCACAAGAACTCTGGCAGTGGAGAGCCAGGGAGTGAAGGCGGATTCTGGTTCCATTAATACGGCAAACGCGCCGACAACACTTTCGTGTGTGTAGGGGGAGTTGCGCGTACTAATCGAGGCAGAAACGCCCCAACGAATTTACACCACGTGTGGAAGTTTGTGGCTACCGCATTCGTCGTATTTCTTGGTTTCTTGAGAGTGCTGACGGGATGGATCTTTACTCTGTTGTCTCCGACCGGCAGCAGGGCACATTAGTCGTAACGCTATGAAGCGCTGCAGCGCGCTTCCCGTTCTGAAACGCACCGTTGACGTCCATCTGCTGTTGATTGGCACCAAGCCGGAACATCCTCCGCGCCATCCGCGTATGTAGGGTGTGAAGGGGCAAGCGATTTGGGCCAAACGGGGCGCCCCGTTCGGGAAGAAACCATGAACCTGCTCGACATCCTGAGGCAAACCTGGGCGACGCTGCGAGCGCACAAGATGCGCAGCTTCCTGACGATGTTCGGGATCATCTGGGGCATCGCGTCGGTGATTTTGCTAGTCGGGCTGGGAATGGGCTTCAGCAAAGATCAGAAGAAGCGCATGGAGACGCTGGGCAAGGACCTGGTGATCATCTGGGGAGGAAGAACGAGTTCACAAATTGGAGGGCTGGCGGCAGGAAGGCCGATCACACTGAACATCGAGGACGCTCGTCTGATTAAGAAGGAAGCGTATTTCGTGAAAGCCATCAGTCCGGAGCTGGACCGGACGGTGACAGAGGTGAGCCCGTTCAACTCGGCGGCGCGACGGGTACATGGCATCTGGCCTGCCTACCAGGATTTCCGCTCGCTCAATGTGGCCGAAGGGCGGCTGATCAATGATGACGACGAGAGCGAGGCACGGCGGGTGACGATTCTCGGGGCGAATGCGGCGCGGCAGTTGTTTCCCGGGCAGCCGGCGATTGGGGCGACGGTAGAAATCGCGAAGTATCCGTACCGGGTAATCGGCGTGCTGGAGGAAAAGAAGCAGAACTCCAACTATAGCGGCCCGGACAACGACAAGATTTACGTGCCGTATTCCGCAATGGCACGCGATTTTCCGCCGCCGCCGGCGAAGGGACAGATCATCGACAAAGGGTATCTGTCGGACATCGTGCTGGAGGTTGCCGATCCGGAATACCACGAAGAAGCGGTGATGCAGGTGCGGCGGCTGCTGGGCCGGATGCACCACTTCGAGGAGACGGACAAGGACGCGTTGTTCATCTGGGACACGATGGAGTTCTCGAAAGTTCTGGCGCGAATCTTTACGGTGATCACGATCTTTTTTGGATGCGTTGCGGTGACGACGCTGTGCCTGGGCGGCATTGGCGTGATGAACATCATGCTGGTGGCGGTGACGGAGCGCACGCGGGAAATTGGCGTGTTGAAGGCCATTGGCGCGACCAAGGCGGACATCCTGAAGCAGTTTTTCAGCGAGTCGGTGGCGTTGACGGTGCTGAGCGGATTGCTGGGCTATGCCGTCGGCGTCGGACTGTGCGTGTTGTTGGCAGTGACGCCGCTGCCGGACTTCGTTCCGAAACCCATTGTCTCGATAGTCGCCATTGTGGGCTCACTAGTGACGCTGTCGATCATCACGATCAGCGCGGGAATGTATCCGGCGCAGCGGGCGGCCGACATGGATCCCATTGAATGCCTGCGCTACGAGTGAAGCGAGGGGCCGTATGTATGTGACCGAACTGGTGCAGCAGAGTTGGACGGCGTTGCGGCGCAATCGCATGCGCTCGGTGCTGACGATGCTGGGCATCAGTTGGGGCGTAGTGTCGCTGGTGCTGTTGCTGGCGTTCGGCGAAGGATTGGGCGGTGCGATTCTCGAGGCAGTAGGCAACCTGGGGAATAACGTCATCGTGCTGTGGCCGGGGCAGACGAGCATGCAGGCCGGCGGACAGCGAGCCGGGCGAAAGATCCATTACGAATACGACGACATTACGGCAATTCGCGAAGAAGTGCCCATTATCAAGGCAGTGAGCGCAGAGTCGGTCACGGACTTCGGCTTCAAGGCAGGCACCCGGGTGGTGTCGATCCAGACGCGGGGCGTGGAATTTCCGTATGCGTCGATGCGAAAGATTCAGGCGGCCGAGGGTCGCAACATGGAAGAGGGCGAGTTTGCGGCGCGCAAACCAGTGGTCGTGCTGGGGCACCACGCAGCGGAGCGGATTTTTCAGGGTGCTCCGGCGGTGGGACAGACGGTGCTGGTGAATGGGCGCAGCTTTGAGGTTGTGGGAGTAATGGACATCAAAATCCAGGACTCGATGTATGAAGGCCCTGACAATGAGCAGGCGTTCATACCGTACGAGCTTTTTAACGACCTGACGAACGCGAAAGATCCGCAGATGATCGTGATACAGCCGATCGATGCGTCGTTGCATACCCAAGCGCTGGTGGCGGCTCGGAACGTAATCGCGCGGCGACACCACTTCGATCCGAAGGACAATAAGGCCACTCCGGAATGGGACACGGTGGAGAGCGGGCAGATGCTGCGAGCCTTCACGATTGGCCTGGACGCGTTGCTCGGCATGATCGGCGCGCTCACGCTGGGCGTCGGGGGCGTGGGCGTGATGAACATCATGCTGGTGAGCGTGACGGAGCGGACGAAAGAGATCGGTCTGCTGAAGGCAATCGGCGCACGGCCGCGGCACATTTTGGTGCAGTTTCTGATCGAGGCGCTAGTGCTGACCTTCATGGGCGGGGCGCTGGGCGTACTGGCGTCGTGGCTGCTGACGGCAGTGATTCCGCCATTGCCGCTGTACAGCGAGTTCTACAAAACGACGAATCACCAGGGCGATATCTTCCTGAAGTCATCCTTGGGGGTGATGCTGGTGTCGGCGATCGTGCTGTCGTTCGTGGGCATCGTCAGCGGCTTTTGGCCGGCACTGAAGGCTTCGCGCCTGCAGCCGATTGAGGCGCTGCGGTACGAGTAGCCGGACGCGATGGAAGGAAGACTGGTACGCTGCTGTTGTCGTGCCAGGCCGTGGGCACGGACTGGGGCCTGTTTATAATTCAGAAATCATGCACAAACTTTGCTCTCTGGTCATGGCGGCATGCCTGAGTGTGTCGGTGTGGGCGCAAGCGCCGCAGGCCTCGAAGGAAGTGGACGCGGTTTACGCCGACTCGTACGCGCTCTATCTCGACTTGCACGAGCATCCGGAGCTGTCGTCGCACGAAGTGCAGACAGCGGCAAAGCTGGCGGCGAAGTTGCGCAGCTTCGGCTACGAGGTGACCGAGAAGGTTGGCGGGACGGGCATCGTAGCCGTAATGAAGAACGGCGCCGGGCCGACGATCATGCTGCGCAGCGAACTCGACGCGTTGCCGGTGGAAGAGAAGACGGGTTTGCCATATGCCAGCAAGGCGCACATGAAAGATGATGCGGGCAAAGACGTTCCCGTGATGCACGCCTGCGGGCACGACCTGCACATGGCGTCGCTCATCGGCACGGCTGAAGTGATGGCCAAGAGCAAGGACACCTGGCATGGCACGCTAATCATTATCGGGCAGCCGGCGGAAGAGACGATCACCGGCGCCGAGGCCATGATCAAAGACGGCCTCATGACCCGCTTTCCCAAGCCGGATGTGGCAGTGGCGCTGCACGTCGGCAACAACTTGCCGGCGGGACAGGTCGGGGTGACGCCGGGTTACATGTCATCGAATGCGGACTCGATTCGCATCACGATCTTCGGCAAGGGCGGGCACGGATCGGCGCCGCAGACCACGATCGATCCCATCGTGCTGGGCGCGAAGATTGTTTTGGCACTGCAAACCATCACCTCGCGCGAAGTGAAGCCGGGCGAAGCGGCGGTGGTCACCGTGGGGTACTTCCAGGCGGGATTGAAGAACAACATCATTCCCGACCAGGCGCAACTTGGGCTTACGGTGCGCACCATCAAGCCCGAGGTGCGGAAGCAGGTGCTGGCGGCAATTGACCGTATTGTGAAAGGTGAGGCGGAGGCGGCGGGCGTTACCAAATTGCCCGAAGTGGTGAACTACGAAAACACAGACGCCGTGTATAACGATCCGGCTCTGGCGGAGCGTTTGACCGCGGTGCTGGAAAAGACGCTCGGTAAGGGCAATGTCGAGATCATTCCACTCAATATGGCTTCCGAAGACTTCTCGTATTTCGTGGAGCAGGGCGTGCCGGGGTTATACTTCTCGCTCGGCGGCGCAGAGCCGCAGAAATTCGCAGAGGCGAAGGCTTCGGGAGAGAACTTGCCATCGAACCACTCGCCGCTGTTCGCGCCGGACGCTGAGCCGGCGTTGAAGACGGGCATTACGGCGGAAGTGGCGGTGCTGCGTGCTCTCTTCACCTCTTCACCCGCGGAACTGCACAAGCTGACGTCCGGCAAATAATCATCTTGTTATAGTCGGGTCATGGGGACCAGCGCGCACGGCGTGTCAGTCCGAATAAACGACGAGGAGATGCGTGCCAAGGCAGAGCGGCGCGACACCCGCATCCTGCTATGGCTAATCGTGGCGCTGGGTGCGTTTCTACGCTTGCGAGGACTGCAGGCCAAAAGCTTCTGGCTCGATGAAATCGCCAGCGTCGTCATCGCGCGCATGCCAGGTAACTCCTTCTGGCACTGGCTGTGGACGAACGAAGGCAACATGGCGCTCTACTACGTCATGTTGCGGCCGTGGCTGGAGATTCATCTCGGCGAGGCGACGATCCGGCTGCTGTCGGTCATTCCCGGGATCGTGAGTATTCCAGTGACGTATCTGCTAGGCAGGCGGCTGTTTGGTCGCCGCACTGGTCTGCTGGCGGCGCTGCTGCTCACGGTGAGCACGTGCGCGGTCGTCTATTCGCAGGAAGCGCGTGGCTACAGCTGGCTGGTGCTCGGCACGATCGTCTCAACCTATTTCTTCGTACGGCTGATAGCGCGGCCCACCTGTCCAATGGCGATCAGCTATTCGCTGGCAGTGGGCGTCACCTTCTACGTCCATTACTTCGGATTGCTGGTGCCTCTGGCCCATGCTGCGTCTGTGTTCGCTCTGCCGAAAGGCCGGCGACCGTGGAAGCAGTTGTGGCTGGCGGCGGTGGTGATCGCGGTTTTCGCTGCGCCCGTGCTGTGGATGATCCACATCCAGCCGGGGCGGCATCTCGATTGGCTTCAGCGGCCGTCCCTGCTGGAGTTTTACCATCTCGGCGTGTTTCTCGCCGCGGGAAGCGGCAAGGCCGTAGGCCCGGTGCTGTTGTTAGTCGAGTTGGCGCTGGTCGTGATCTTCTCCCAACAGATGATGGCGGCGAGGCAAAGCAAGGACGGCGATTTCTTCCCGTACGCGCTTGTATCCAGCAGCTTGGTAACACCGATCGCGGTTTCGCTGCTGGCTTCACTCTTCAGGCCGGTGTTCTTCCATCGCTTCCTTATCATCTGCTTGCCGGCTTGGCTCCTGGCAGTTGCCGTCGGTGCGTTGGCCTTGACGAAAGCGCGTCGGAAGCTGGCAGCGGTGGTCGGATTATTCACCCTGTCACTGGTAAGCACAGGGCTGTCGTACTCGCGCATGCCCGAAGACTGGCGCGGGGTGGCCAACTATCTCATCGACAACGCCAGCGCGCAGGACGCTGTGGTGTACTACCGTGGCGTCGGACGCTTCGCTGCTGAAAGCTACCGGGATTGGCTGCCCGGAGGCGGGTCGAACCGTCCCATGCCGGTAGAGGTCGGCGAATCGGGCCCAAACTGGCGAGACAGGATTGAGGGCGTGCGACGCGTGTGGCTGGTGGAGTATCCGTCAAACGTCAACGATGACACATCGCGCACGGTCGAAGCAGAGCTGCATGGCCGGTATTCCGCAGTTGCGGTAGTGCCGTTCCGCGCAATTACGATAACGGAGTTTGTGCAGCAGCCGTGACCCGCAGACTTCCCGGTGTTCAATTTCGATGAAAACCAACGCAGTTCGACTACTCGAGAGGCTTGGCGTGCGCTACGAATTGCGCGAGTATGAGGTCGATCCTGGGGACCTCGCTGCAGAATCCGTTGCGGCGAAGATCGGCATGCCGCCGGAGCAAGTCTTCAAGACGCTGCTGGCGCGCGGCGACCGTAACGGCCTGTGCTTCGCGGTGGTCCCTGGCAACTACGAACTTGATCTGAAAGCGCTCGCCAAACTCAGTGGTGACCGCAAGATCGAACTGGTTTCCCTGAAAGGGTTGCAGCCGTTGACGGGCTACATCCGCGGCGGCGTGACCGTGCTCGGAGCAAAGAAGGAATTTCCCGTTTACGTGGACCAGACCGTCGAGCTATGGGACGTGGTATCGGTATCGGCAGGTGTGCGTGGGACACAAATGCTTCTGGCTCCGGCGGATTATTTGCGGGTCACCAAGGCGACAGTAGGAGAGATCAAAAAGGAAAAATCGACCGGTGACGACTAACCATAATCGAGTCCGGCACTACGTCCGAGCTTCTTCCTGCACCATGATTGTCCTGACCTTCCCAATTCGCCAGCAGCCAGAATGCGAACCGTGCCTCGGATTCCGTGTTCGAAGGGCGCGGCTGTCGCGCGCGCGCAACCAGGTCTGAAACATCATTGAGTTAGTTGGGAACGGGGTCTCGGTGCCGATCGACTCCGACCGTCGTTCGGGGCGCATCACCGATGGGAAACATGTGGAATCGGAACTCCCTGGCTCGTAGGTCGTCGTCCGACGGGACGCGCGGCCCGGTTCGGCAGACACCATGCAAACCATCACACATCCGGACGGTCCCGGGTCGAAGCCAATAATGGCCAATGTTTATGTTAGCTTCAGCACCACGACCGACAGGCGAATCGATTATGAAAACGGCGGCGAAAGAAAGAGGAAGTTTTTTTCGCGGGAAGGGTTGCACGACGCAGATCGGTTTGTTATATTAAATAAGTCAGCGAGAGGCACGGTTGTCGAGTGTAGCTGTGTGCAAGGAATTGAATCGCACAGCTGTTACCGGCATCCAACGGTGTGGGCCTCAAGTATGCTGCCCTGGCCACAGGGCTGGAAATCGGGGACAATGCGCTCCGATGGGTTAGCGGGAATCGCCGGACCTCCAGAACAAGATCTTTAACTGAATTGGAACGCTCGGGTGCCTTTGTGCGCTGAAAAATGAAGCACTTAGGCTGACTTGGAGCGGCGTATCGCGTGCCCTTTCGTGGCGTAGCAAGGGACTCGCCAAATCCGGTGCTGGGTCGTGCATTTTCGTTAACTGAGGATGTACAGACGTTGACAGCACGGCGAACGTCGCGATATGTTTGAGAGGTTTCGAGGACAGGCAGAGACGACGTAGTCGTTTCGGCCAAATCCGAAGCGTCCGCCTAGTGCGGGTCGTCATCGGATCTTTGACAACAAGGTTGAACGTGCCAGTCGTGAGAGTTCATTTGAGCTTCCGTTCAAGTGATCTCACAAATTAAATTCGCCGCCGTGTCTTAGGACAGGGCGGTTGTTCTCCGACCTCCGTCGGAGAACGCTTTCAGGTTTCAAACGAGAGTTTGATCCTGGCTCAGAATCAACGCTGGCGGCGTGCCTAACACATGCAAGTCGAACGAGAAAGTGGAGCAATCCATGAGTACAGTGGCGTACGGGTGAGTAACACGTGACTAACCTACCCTCGAGTGGGGAATAACCTCGGGAAACCGGGGCTAATACCGCATAACATCTACGGATCAAATGCGTAAGCAGCTTGAGGAGGGGGTCGCGGCTGATTAGCTAGTTGGCGGGGTAATGGCCCACCAAGGCGGTGATCAGTAGCCGGCCTGAGAGGGCGCACGGCCACACTGGAACTGAAACACGGTCCAGACTCCTACGGGAGGCAGCAGTGGGGAATTTTGCGCAATGGGGGAAACCCTGACGCAGCAACGCCGCGT
>Ga0335071_10003332_pt1 | contig 16978 bp, 14 predicted proteins | sample Lox_Sample_15_FD_206724 | JGI IMG/M metagenome (GOLD analysis project Ga0335071, IMG submission 206724) | Soil microbial communities from Loxahatchee National Wildlife Refuge, Florida, United States - Lox_Sample_1.5 | ecosystem: Environmental > Terrestrial > Soil > Wetlands | place: USA... | reverse complement strand
AGATCCTGCCGCGCATTATGCCCGGTGGCAGGCTCATCGGCATCGACAGGGACCAAGAGTCGTTGGCGATCGCCGCCAGGCGTTTGAGCGATTTCAAGGGTTCCTACGAATTGGTCCACGGCAACTTCATGGATATCGACTCCGTCCTCAAGGAATCAAACGTCAAAAAGGTCGACGGCATCCTGCTTGATCTGGGGATTTCTTCTTTTCAATTGAGCAACCCGGAACGCGGTTTTAGTTTTCAGCAGGAGGGGCCCCTGGATATGCGCCTTGACCGCACCAGCTACATATCTGCCTACGACCTGCTCAACAACCTTAACGAGGAAGAGATCTCGGATCTTCTTTGGGCCTTCGGCCAGGAGAGGTGGCATAACCGCATCGCCCGCTTCCTTGTCGAAGCAAGAAAAAGCCGCCCGATCAGCACCACCGCGCAGCTGTCCGATATCATCGTCAGGGCCGTGCCGTACCGGCAGAGGTATTACCGGATCCATCCGGCGACGCGCACCTTTCAGGCAGTACGCATTGCCGTCAACAGGGAGCTGGAGACCCTGGAAACCGCCCTCCAGAAATCCATCCCGCTGCTTAATCCCGGCGCCAGGATATGCGTTATCTCTTTCCACTCCCTGGAGGACCGTATTGTCAAATTAGCTTTTCGCGAATTCGCCGCGCAAGGACTCATTGATCTTATCACTCATAAACCGCAAACCCCGACTTACGCCGAGACCAGAGATAATCCCTCCAGTCGAAGCGCAAAGCTGCGGGTAGCAGAAAGACTGTGACATGAAATTGAAGCATATCCTGATCGTTGTATTGCTCGGCACCCTCTTTTGCCTCCTTTACGTATATCAGCAGGCCGACATATACAGGCTTGCCTACGTCCTCCAAAAGCAGCAGGCGGTATTCCAGGAACTCCTTGATAAAAACACCTTACTAAGATACAATATAGAGAAAAGCGCCTCGCTGATACGCATCGGTGATAAGATCTCCGATACAAGAAATTTCCAGATGCCTGATACCTTTCGCCTGGTCAGCATCAGGACTCCCAGGGTAATGGTCCCAAGCAGATATGTCGCCCAGAAGGAAAGCTTGGTTTCGCGCATCTTCGGTATCAAGCGCCAGGCCGAGGCTAGCACTATCAACCGTTGATACGCCTTCAGGGCTTGATCCGGCACGCAATCCAAGCAACTTTTATATAATCCATCGATAATGACGGCTTCCTGTTGAAGCCTTCATTAATTACCTCTTTATATACTTGTGTATACCCGTAACTATCGTCGCCGTTTCGACGCGGTATTCGTACTCTTCATCGTTTTCCTTCTGCTTTGCATCGCCCGCCTCCTGTACGTGCAGTTTTTCCGCTCAGCATACCTTGCCGAGATCGCCAGAAAGCAACACAGCCTTTTCGTGGAGCTTGAGCCCCGCCGGGGCACTATCTATGACGCCAATTTGAAGCCCCAGGCGATCAACATATCCGTTGATTCGCTCTTTGCCGACCCTCATGAAATCCCCGATAAAAACAAAGAAGAGCTCAGCCGGCAGCTGGCGTCTATCCTGAACGTGGATTATGCCTACGTACGAGACAGGCTTTCCCGTAAGAAATCTTTTATCTGGCTGGCCAGAAAACTTACCCCGGAACAGAGCCAGGCGGTCAGGGCCCTCAAGGGCAAGGGGCTCGATTTCATGAAAGAGGGCAAGCGCAGTTACCCTAACGGCTATTTAGCCAGCCACATCATCGGCTTTGCCGGTCTCGACAATAAGGGGCTTGCCGGTATCGAGATGTCCTGTGATCACTACCTCAAGGGCGAGGCCGGATGGATGTTTGCGTTACGCGATGCCCGCCAGAAGAAGCTGGACCTTTCGGAAAAGATGGTTTCTCCGAAAGACGGCTACGACGTCATCCTGACAATGGATGAGGTGATACAGTATGTCGCCGAGAGGGAGCTTGATAAGGCGGTCAAACAATTCCACGCCAAAGGCGGCAGTATCGTAGTATTGAATCCGCATACGGGGGCGATCCTGGCATTGGCGAACCGCCCCACCTTTGACCTGAATGAGTATAACCTCGTGGACAAGGATGCCTGGCGCAACCGGGCGGTCTGCGATCTTTTCGAGCCGGGTTCGGTGTTCAAGATCGTGACCGCTTCGGGGGCGCTCGAAGAGAACAAGGTTAAGGAGTCGGACAGGTTTTTCTGCGAGAATGGCTCATATTCATTTGCCGGGCACGTCCTGCATGACCACCGTTCGCACGGCACCCTTACGTTCCAGGAGGTCATTGAGCAGTCCAGCAATATCGGCACATCCAAAGTTGCCCAGTTGCTGGGGCCGGATCTATTGTACCGGTACATAAAACTTTTCGGATTCGGAGCCAAATCCGGAATCGACCTGCCGGGAGAGATCCCCGGGATGACCCGCGAGCCGCGTTTCTGGTCGAAGCTGTCGCTGGCCACCATTCCCATGGGGCAGGAGGTGGGCGTGACCGCGCTGCAGCTTGTCGATGCGGTCTCCGTGATTGCCAACGGCGGTCAATTGATGAAGCCGTATATCATCAGCGAGATACGCGATAAATACGGAGAACCGATCAAGACCTTTGGCCCCTGCCTGGTGCACAAGGTGATATCCCTGGAAACCTCCGAGCGCGTCAAGAAGATACTACAGGGCGTCGTAGACAGCGGTACCGGCAAGCTTGCCAAGATCAACGGGCTGACTGCGGCGGGCAAGACCGGGACCGCGCAGAAACTGGAACCCAACGGCACCTATTCGCATGACAGGTTCATGGCGTCATTCATAGGGTTTGCGCCGGTGGAGGATCCGATGGTGGCAATTGCCGTTATCATTGATGAGCCGCACCCGTATTATTTCGGCGGAGTGGTCTCTGCGCCGGTGTTTAAAGTCGTTGCCGCGGATTCAATACGGTACCTGATGACCAAACAGCCAGGGCAGCAACCCGGAGTCATGCATGAAGCTAAAAGAACTGATTAGGTCTCTGGGCAGCTATGAGGTGTATGCTGCGCAGGAGGATTTTGAGGTCAAGGGCATAAGCGCCAGTTCCGCACACCTGGCTGACGGCTACCTTTTTGCGGCGATAAAAGGCGTCAACGAAGACGGCCACCGTTTTATTGACGACGCCATCGCCAAGGGCGCGCGCGCGGTCGTTATCGATAGCCGCCAGAAGGAAAAGGGGCTCCAGGCCCTGGGCGCTAGCGGCAGGCAGGATGTATGGCTGATCGGTACGGACCAGCCGCGTAAGAGCTTAGGCAGGCTTGCGGCGGAATTTTACGGGAATCCTTCCCGGACCATCAGAATGACCGGCGTCACCGGCACCAACGGAAAAACCACGATCACCTATTTAGCCGAAGCGATAGCCAGGAAAGCAGGTTTTACCCCCGGGGTTATCGGTACGGTTGATTACCGCTTCAAGCAGGAGCGTACCCCTTCGAAAAATACCACTCCCGGGCCGGTCGACCTGCAGTCCCTATTGGCCCGCATGCTGGCTCAGGGTGTTACGTATTGCGTGATGGAAGTCTCTTCGCATGCCCTCGACCAGGATCGCACCGAAGGCATCCTTTTTAACAGCGCTATCTTTACCAACCTTACCCAGGATCACCTCGACTACCATCGTAATCTGGAAGAGTATTTTCGGGCCAAGTGCAGGCTTTTTGCCGCGATGCCCGCCGATGCATCTGCCATAGTCAATAACGACGATGCATACGGCAGAAGAATAAAGGCCCTGACCCCGGCACGGGTCACAAGCTACGGCATAGAAAATCTATCCGATGTGGTGGCCACGGATATAAAATTTGACGTTTCGCATACTACCTTTTTCCTGCGCAGCTTTAAAGGTGCGCAGGAGTTTACGGTCCGGCTCATCGGGTTCCACAATGTCTATAACGTGCTGGCGGCGGTTTCTTGGGGGCTGGTAGAGGGGTTTGATCTGGAAGTCATTAAGTCTGCGGTTGAGGCATTTCTTTGCGTGCCGGGGCGCCTTGAACGGATAGAGACAACGGCAGATTTCGCGGTCTTTGTGGATTACGCGCATACAGATGACGCATTGCGCAATGTCATCAAGACCCTGCGCTACGTTTCGCCGAAAAGGATCATCGTCGTCTTTGGCTGCGGCGGCCAGCGCGATGCCACCAAGAGGCCAAAGATGGGCAGGGTGGTGACGGAATATGCGGATTACGCCGTTATTACAAATGACAATCCCCGGTCGGAATCGCCCGAAGGCATCATCGAGGATATCAAGAGGGGGATAAAAACGGATAACTATTGCGTCATCCCGGACCGCCGGGAAGCGATCCGTAAAGCCATCTCCTGTGCGCGCTCCGGCGACATCGTATTAGTGGCAGGCAAGGGGCACGAGGATTATCAGATTTTGAACGAAGGGGCCATTGTTTTTGATGACCGTCAAGTCGTGCGCGAATGCTTACGGCAGATGCGCATACAGGATAGCCCGGAGAAAATAGATGTATAAATGCGGCGAATTGCTGCGGGCGGGGCGCGGCAGGCTGGTCAGCGGGCCGGATGACATCAGCCTTAAAGGGATCTCCATCGATTCCCGCACCCTCAAGAGCCAAGAGGCCTTTGTGGCGATTAGGGGCAAGAATTTTGACGGGCATTCCTTTATCTGTGCGGCGGTCAGGAAGGGGGCCGCATGTATTATCGTACAGCAAGGCGCAAGGAAGCCGAAGGTGCCCCGGACAGTAGCGGTCATCGAAGTCCCGGATACCGAGAAGGCCTTGGGGGATTTTGCGCGTTTTCAGCGTAAAAAATTCGATATCCCGCTCATCGCGGTTACCGGTTCAAACGGCAAGACCACCTGTAAAGAAATGACGGCCCGGATCCTGTCCGGGCGCCTGAAGGTTCTCAGAAACGAAGGCACCCAGAATAACCAGATAGGGGTGCCGATGGCCCTCCTACGGCTTGACCCAGGCTGCGATGCGGCGGTCCTGGAGCTGGGAACGAACCATTTCGGAGAGGTCGCGTATCTGGCCCGTATCTGCGAGCCCACCGTCGGCATTATTACCAATATCGGCCATTCGCATCTGACGTTTTTTAAGGATCGGCAGGGCGTATTGCGGGAGAAGGGCGCTCTTTTGGCGCATCTTAAGAAGCCGGCGGTTGCCATCCTTAACGCAGACGACGACCTCTTGTTGAAAGAGCTGCTCAAGAAAGGCGCGCAGCGGCGCGCCTTCGGCTTCGGCATCAAGAACCGGACGGATTTCTTTGCCTCTCATATCCGCTACCGCGATACGGGAATCGAATTCACCGTAAATCAGAAATACAGGTTCAGGTTGCGTTCGCTCGGCCTGCACAATATCTACAATGCCTTAGCCGCGATAGCCGCATCCAGCTTCTTCGGGATATCTTTCGAAGATATGGCCGAAAGGCTGGCGCACTTCGAATTTCCGCAAGGCAGGCTTAAGGTCAAAAGGCAGGGCCGCCTCGTCTATATCGATGACACCTACAATTCCAATCCTACCTCTCTGGTCCAGGCCTTGCAGGCGCTGGCTCATTATAACGCTAAAGGCAGAAAGATATTTGTTATGGGGGATATGCTTGAGCTGGGCATTCAGGGGGAGCTGTTCCATCGCCAGGCGGGTAGCCTTGCTGCCGGCGTGTGCGATACCCTGATTACAGTCGGCCCTCTGGCAAAGGCAGCTGCGTCTGCCGCGCAGGCCTGCGGCCTTGACCGCCGGAAGATATTTTCCTGTGCTTCTTCCCGCAAGGCAGGCGATATCCTGCGCAAAAAAATTTCACCCACACACCGCGATGTCGTATTAGTTAAAGGTTCACGCGGCATGAAAATGGAGGAGGTTTTCTAACTGACCCATGCTTTACATCCTATTGTACCCTCTGCACGGCGCTGTTTCTTTCTTTAATCTTTTCCGTTACATCACCTTTCGCGCCTCCATGGCGGCGCTGACCGCCTTTATCGTAAGCCTGGTGCTTGGACCCCCGGTCATCCGGGCGCTTAGAAGGCTTAAGATCGGGGAGAACGTCAGAAAAGAGGAGAGTGCCAGGCTATACGAATTGCAAAGCAGCAAGCAGGATACCCCTACCATGGGAGGCATCCTGATTCTGCTTGCGATCGTTTCATCGACCTTGCTGTGGGCGGACATCTTTAACCACTATATCGGCCTGGCCCTGTTCAGCACGGTCTGGTTGGGGGTAACCGGTTTCATGGATGATTACCTCAAGCAGGTCAGGAAGAAATCAAAAGGCTTGACCGCGACGGCAAAATTTACCAGCCAAATAGTGCTGGGTTTAATCTTGGGGACGCTGCTTTTCCTGATGCCGGACAGCAATACCCGCATCGACGTGCCTTTCTTGAAGGATGTCTCGCTTCAGTTGGGGGTCCTGTACATCCTCTTTGTGATCCTGGTCATCGCCGGCACTTCCAATGCCGTCAATCTTACCGACGGGCTGGATGGCCTGGCGATAGGGATAGTCATTATGGTCTCTATAGCCTTCAGCGTGCTCAGTTATGTCACCGGGAATAAGACCCTCAGCCATTACCTGCTCGTTCCTTTCATTAACGGCAGCGGAGAGCTGACGGTGTTTTGTGCAAGCATCCTGGGCGCGGGCCTGGGCTTTCTGTGGTTTAACTGCTATCCGGCAAGTATCTTCATGGGAGATGTCGGATCGTTGGCTTTGGGCGGGGCGCTGGGGACGGTAGCGATCCTCATCAAAAAAGAACTGCTCCTGGTGATCGTAGGCGGCATCTTTGTCGTAGAAGCCCTTTCGGTCATCATCCAGGTAGCTTCGTTCCGGTTGACTAAAAAACGGGTTTTTAAGTGCTCTCCTTTGCATCACCATTTTCAATTCGCCGGCTGGCCCGAAAACAAAGTGATCATCAGGTTCTGGATCCTGGCCGGGCTGCTGGCCCTGTTGACCCTGGTGACATTGAAGATCCGCTAGGAACGCGCGCGCAGATGAACAACGCTGGGTATTTCAAAAACAAAAAAATAACGGTGATCGGCCTGGCACGCTCTGGGCTCGCCTGTGCCAACCTCCTTGATGAACTGGGGGCGCAGGTAAGCGTCACGGACAACAAGGATGGCGAAGAGGCCAGGCGCAATGCGGCGGGCCTGCGTTCGGCCCGGATAGCCTGCGAACTGGGCAGGCATACCCCCGGTAGCATTGTCGGCCGGGACATGGTTGTCATTTCTCCGGGTGTGCCGGATTCAAGCCAGGCGGTGTTGCTGGCGCAGCAAAACAAGATACCCATTATTTCCGAGATAGAGGTCGCGTATCTGCTGTGCCCGGCTACCCTTATTGCGGTTACCGGCTCAAACGGCAAGACGACGGTGACTACGCTGATCGGCAAAGTCATCGAAGCGTCTGGGAAACGGTGTTTTGTCTGCGGTAATATCGGGAATCCCTTTTGCGGCGAAGTCCGCAAAATGAACGAGGGGGATTTTGTTTCTTTGGAGGTTAGCTCTTTTCAGTTGGAGCACATAGAAAAGTTCAAGCCCAAGGTTGCGGTTATCTTGAACTTTTCATGCAACCACCTTGACCGCTATCGCACCATGCAGGAGTATCTTGACGCCAAGAAGCGCATCTTCATGAACCAGGACCGGCAGGATTACTTGGTCTTGAGCCATCGTGACGATACGCTCAAAGGAATAGCCGCAGAGGCGAAGTCTCAGGTCGTTTTCTTTGCGCAGGACCCCGCCGCCAATCCTAATTACGACGCAGTGATGAGTGTCGCTTCGATACTCGGGATAGAGGCGCAGGTATGCCGGCGAGTCTTCGATGATTTCAGGGGGATCGAGCATCGCATGGAATACGTGGGGCAGATCAATGAGGTAAAATTCATCAACGATTCTAAGGCTACCACCGTGGAATCCGCGCGCTGGGCGCTGGAACGCATTAATGAACCGGTGATTCTTATCGCCGGCGGCAGGCACAAAGGGATCGATTATTCCGGGATCCTGGCGCATGCGGCTAAAAAAGTAAAAGCGGTTATCTTGATAGGTGAGGCGAAAAAAAAGATCGCCGATGCCTTGGCCGGCAAGGTGCCCTTGGAGGAGACGGATACCCTGGAAGAGGCGGTGCACCGGGCCTTTGCCAAGGCCTCCCCCGGCGATTGCGTGTTGCTGTCCCCGATGTGTTCGAGTTTCGACATGTTCTCCAGCTACGAAGAGCGGGGGAGAGTGTTTAAGGATATCGTAGGGCGCCTGATCAGGAGTACTCACTAATAAAATGGTACGCAATATTCGGGTTAACATATTCACCGTCAGCTTGATCTTGGTCTGCATCGGCATCGTAATGATCTACAGTACCTCCAGCGTCTATGCGTGGGAGCGGTATAAGGACAGCTTTTTCTTCTTGAAGCGCCATATCAGTTTTGTGCTTGTCGGTGCGCTGCTGACCTTCCTCATTATGTGTTTTGACTACCGGCGGTTCAGGAAAGCTTCTAAACCGATGCTGGCAGTCGCGTTCTTCTTGCTGGTGCTGGTACTTATCCCCGGGATAGGCAGGGAGGTAGCCGGCGCCCGCAGATGGTTCCGTTTTAAATTCATCAGCTTTCAGCCTTCCGAATTCGCCAATCTAGCAGTGATCATATATATCGCGGATTTCATTGCGCGCAAAGGAAGCGCCATTGAAGAATTCTGGAAGGGATTCCTGCCGCCGATTATGGTGCTGGGGGCGGTAATTTTATGTATCCTCGCCCAGCCCGACCTGGGGACATCGGTAGCGTTGAGCCTGGTCGTGCTGATTATGCTTTTTGTCGCAGGGGTGAGGTTTTCGTATCTTTTCGGGCTTGCCCTGGCCAGCATCCCGGCGTTATACGTGCTGATTTTCAGCGTCCCTTACCGAAGGGCGCGCATCCTTGCATTTTTGAATCCCTGGCTTGATGCCAAAGGAGGCGGGTTCCAGATCATTCAATCCCAGATCGCCTTGGGTTCAGGCGGCATCTTTGGCGTAGGGTTGGGGCATTCCAAGCAAAAACTGTTCTATCTGCCGGCGGCACACACGGACTTTATCTTTTCCATAATCGGCGAAGAGCTTGGGTTGCTTGGCACCGTAGGAGTGATCGTGCTTTTCTTGATTTTTATCCGGAACGGCCTTAATATAATCAAGAATTCTCCCGACAAGTTCGGCTATTTTTTAAGCCTGGGTCTGATCCTGATGATTTGCCTGAAAGCGGTGATCAACATCGGGGTTTCCTGCGGCATATTGCCGACAAAAGGGCTGCCCCTGCCATTTATCAGTTATGGAGGTTCTTCTTTTGTTTTTGATATGATCAGCGTTGGGATCCTCATGAATATCGCGCGGACAGGCGAATATCCTTAAGGAGGCGACAGGTGAAGATCCTGGCAGTAGCTGGAGCCAGCGGAGGGCATATATTCCCCGCGCTTGCCTTTATCGAAAGCCTCAAGCGCAGGGATCCCGGTGTCCAGATGCTTCTGATTTTGCCCCGGCACAGCGCCGTGCCGCAGGCGTGCGTGAACGCCTGTGCGGTCAGGTATATCGCGATATCCGCGATACAGCGCCGGCCGAGCTGGAAAAGCATTGCCGGTATCTTTCGTTTTCTCAAGGGCTCTTTGCAAAGCGTATTGATAGTATTTGATTTCAGGCCGGATGTGGTCGTCGGTTTTGGCAGCATTGTCTCTGTACCGGCGCTTATGTGCGCCTGGCTGTGCAGGCTTAAGACGGTTATCCATGAGCAGAACGTGATACCGGGCGCGGCCAACCGCCTGCTGGCCTGGTTTAGCGACGCTATTGCAGTATCTTTCCCCCAGACGGCGACGTATCTGGAGCCGTACAAGGCCAAGATCACGCTTACCGGCAATCCCGTACGCGCCGGTTTGACCAGGGTCGGCAAAGAGGAAGCGTTGCATTTTTTTGGTTTTCGCACGGGCAAAAAGACCCTTTTGGTGATGGGAGGCAGCCAGGGGAGCCACCGCATTAATACGGCGGTGATTGAGGCCATCTCTCAGCTGCCCGATAAAGATTCCCTGCAAGTCATTCACCTGTGCGGGGCGCAGGATCTGCAGGGCATGAATGAGTCCTACGCAAAGTTGGGTATCCCGTTTCGGCTTTTCACTTTTTTTGAGACGATGCAATATGCCTATTGCGCCGGGGATATGGCGATATCCAGGGCAGGGGCAACGACACTGGCGGAGCTGATCCATTTTAGCCTGCCGGCGCTGCTTATCCCGTATCCGTATGCGGCAGCGCACCAGGCGGCCAATGCCAGCGTGCTTCAAGAGCAGGGGTGCGCGCGTGTCTTGGAGGAATCTGCGCTTACTGCGCAGAGCCTGCGTGAGGTCATGCATGCCTGCCTTGGCCGGCCGGAAACCTTGAACAGGATGCGCCAGGCCTACGCCGGGATCAGCCGCCCGGATGCAGGCGACGCATTGGCGCAGATCGCGACACATACCTATGCGTAATGTGCAGGCGGCGGTAAAAAATTCTATTCTCCTGATAACCGCATGTTGGTGCGGCATCGCCTCCGGTGAATCAAGCCCGCGGTGGGAAAAGGATTCCGGCACGCATTTTGTGGTATATTATCAGAATGCGGACGCCAGGTTCGTAGAGGCAGTGCTGGAAAAAGCGGAAGATTATTACACGCAGATCACCGATGCCCTGGGGTTCAAGCGGCGCAAGTTCTGGCTGGGGTCGGAGCGGGCCAAAATCTATATTTATGATACCGCCCAGGATTACCGCCAGGCCACCGATCAGCCTGGCTGGTCAGCCGGCTGCGCCTGGCCGCTGGTCAAGACGATCCATACGTTTCCTTACGCATCGGGGTTTTTCGAAACCGTATTGCCGCATGAGATGGCCCATATTATCTTTCGTGAGTTTGTAGGGCTCCATAATTCCGCCGTTCCCTCTTGGCTTGAGGAAGGCGTGGCTTCATATCAAGAGGTGAACCGCGCCGATTCCGTTACGCCGGCAGTAAGGAAATTGGTGGATGACGGTTCTTTTGTGAGCCTTGTTGAGCTCGATAGGCTCAATCCGGCGGTGATCCCGGACGCAAAGCTGGTCAACATCTTTTATATGGAAGCGGTCGGGGTAGTCGATTTTTTAGTGAAGAAGTACGGCCCGGACGATTTTGTCGACTTTTGCGAGAAACTCGAGGATACGCAGGATCTGGAGCGCGCCTTGTGGGGCGTGTACCGCTTCAAGGGTGTGGATGAATTGGACAGGAAGTGGCAGAGGTATCTGAAAGAATAGGACGCGCATGGCAGGGCACTATCATCTTATCGGGATCGGCGGTATCGGCATGAGCGGCATTGCGCAGCTGCTTTTGAAAAGAGGCGTAACCGTCACCGGTTCCGACGTGAAAGAAAACAGGATTACGCAAGACTTAAGGCGCAAAGGGGCGCGTATTTTTATCGGCCATGACGCAAAGAATGCCTGCGGGGCCGACGCGGTGGTATATTCTTCGGCGATAGCGCAGGATAATCCCGAAATGGTTCAGGCTAACCTCCAGGGCAGCCGGCTGCTTAAGAGGGCCCAGGCCCTGGCCGAGCTTATGCAGGGCAAAACCGTAGTTACCATTGCCGGCAGCCACGGCAAGACCACGACGACGTCGCTGGTGTCTTATCTTTTGCTGGAGGCAGGGCTTGCGCCGACCGCGGCTATCGGCGGGGTCTTCAGGAATATCGATACCAACGCCTATTTCGGAGACGGCGATTTCTTTGTGGCCGAAGCCGATGAATCGGATGCGTCGTTTTTGTGCTATCATCCGAAATATTCCATTGTCACCAATATCGACCGCGAACACCTTGATCACTACGGGGATTTCCGCAGGGAAGTAGAGACCTTCCGGGAATTTATCAACTTGACCGATACGGCCGGTTGCGTGTTTTACTGTAACGATGATCCATCCTTGCGCAAGATCATGAAAGATTACCGGTATGGTTGCGTTTCTTTCGGTCTGACCGAGGAGGCGCAGATATATGCTTCTGGTATTCAGCTGCAGGGATTCCACTCGCAATTCGATTGCGTCTATAAAGGCAAGGCAGTGGGCCATTTTGAGATAGCCCTGGCCGGCATGCACAACGTTTCAAACTCCCTGGCGGTGATCGCGCTGGGGCTTGAGTTGGGCATTGCCTTTGAAACCATACAAAGGACGCTGATCGGTTACAAAGGCGCAGGCCGCAGGTTCGAAGTCAAGTTTTGCGCGCATAAGTGCCTGGTGATCGATGACTACGCGCACCATCCTACGGAGATACGGGCGACCCTCGCGGCGGCAAAGAATCTGCAGTATGGTCGTCTTATCGCCGTTTTTCAGCCGCACCGTTACACCAGGACCCGGCTCCTCTTGGATGAATTCGGCCGCAGTTTTGACGCGGCGGATTATGTGATCGTTACGGATATTTACGCAGCTTCCGAGGCCCCGATAGAAGGCGTAAATGCCGCAGGGGTCTGTGACGCGATAAGGGCAGCTGCGCCGGGCAAAAAGGTTTGCTATATGCCGAAAGCCGACATTGTCGAGCATGTCCTGGGGATGCTGCGAACGGGGGACCTGGTGATTATCCTGGGGGCAGGCGACATTGTGAAAACCGCCGAAGAGATCGCCGTAAAAATGGAGCAACAATGCAGTGGCGCGCATACATAAAAGGCACGGTCAAAGAGCGGGAGCCGTTGAAACGCCATACGACTTTCAGGATAGGCGGCCCGGCAAAGATCTTCGCTGAACCCCAAGACGAAGCGGATTTAAAAATGTTGCTTCGCCTGGCAAAAAGAGGTAAGATAACTTGCCTCCTGCTGGGGGCGGGCAGTAACATTTTGGCATCCGACCGCGGCGTCAACGCCGCAGTGATACGCCTAAGCTCAGCCGCCTTTACCAAGATTTCCGTTTCCGGTTCGCGTATGCGCGTAGGCGCGGGCTGCGCCTTACGCAGGGCGATCGCCTTGTCGCACAAGTACGGCTTGGCCGGACTTGAGTGCCTGGCGGGGATACCCGGTACCGTAGGCGCGGCGCTGGTCGGCAATGCCGGCCAAGGTAAAGCCGGAGGATGGATCGGCGATACCGTCGAATCAGTCAGGGTTATGGACCGGGCCGGCAGGATACGAACGCTCCCCAGGCAGCGGTTGCGTTTCGGCTATCGCTGTTCCGGCCTTGACGGATACATAGTACTGGAGGCGTGCCTGCGGCTGCATAAAGGAAGTCCGCAGAAAATCCGGCAGAAGATCCGTCAGGCCCTGGTAATGCGCAAAGCAACCCTGGGCATTTCATTGCCCAATGCCGGGTGCGTTTTTAAAAACCCCGCTTCCGAACCGGCAGGAAAACTCATTGAGCTATGCGGTTTGAAAGGCAGGCGTTCAGGCGGGGCATGCGTCTGTTCTAGGCACGCCAACTTTATCGTCAATACCGGAGGCGCCCGCAGCCGGGACGTGCGCAGATTGATGGATGTGATCAAAAAAAAGGTGAAAGAAAAGTTTAACGTGTCTCTAAGGCCGGAGATCAAAATATGGAATTAGAAGCTAACCGCTACGGTAGAATAGGCGTATTGATGGGAGGGCCGTCCACCGAGCGGGAGATCTCTTTGAAATCGGGTAAAGCGGTATATGAGCACCTGTGTAACGCGGGTTTTGAGGTTGTGGCCATTGACGTTACTACCGATGACCGGCAGCAGAATATTGAGCTTATACATGCGCAACGCATACAGTGCGCATTTCTGGCGCTGCACGGGCGGTTCGGGGAAGACGGGCAGATCCAGGAGATACTGGATACATTGCGCATTCCGTATACCGGACCCGGGGCCCTGGCCAGCAAATTAGCGATGGATAAAGTCGCCTCGCGCAGGATATTCGAACGTCACGGCCTGGATGTGCCGCGCTACAAGGTGCTCGATGAGGTCTCCTATGCCGCAAATAGCCTTTCCGGGCTCCCGTTTTGCCTGCCGGTAGTCGTCAAGCCTGCCAGTCACGGCTCAAGCATCGGTTTATCGATCGTTGACGATCCGGCCGGGCTCGGGGCGGCGATAGAGGAGGCGTTTCGCTACGATCGGCAGGTTATCCTCGAAGAGTATATACACGGCAGGGAGGTAACGGTGGGGATACTGGATGAGCAGCCCTTGCCGGTAATCGAGATCATCCCCAAAAGAAAATTTTTTGATTACGAGGCAAAATATAAACCCGGGATGACCGAGTATGTCGTCCCGGCGCAATTGGACGAGCAGATAGCCAGCAAGATTCAGGCAGCCGCGTTATCGGCGTACAGGCTGCTAGGCTGTGTCGGTTGTTCCCGCGTCGATATAATCCTGGACGGCCGGCAGCGGCCCTTTGTCTTGGAGGTCAATACCATCCCCGGACTTACCGCGACAAGCCTGCTGCCTAAGGCAGCCATGATCATCGGTATTGATTTTACCCGGCTGTGCCTGCGTCTGCTCGATCTAGCTTATGAGAAAACAAAAACTCAGGCTCAAACTGAATCTGCCGTTTAAGTTAATCGCAAGCACCCTGGCGGTTTTCTGCGTGCTGGCTTTGGTAAGTTGGTCGTTGTTGCAGGTAATCAGGAAGCTTGATTATTTCAAGCTTAAAGAGGTCATTGTCGCCAAGGGCGCAGCGATTGACCTGGCATACCTTAAAGGCCACAACATATTCGACATAGACCTGGAACGGGAATCGGGTTACATCTCTTCGCTCTACCCGAATTATAAGAATATCCGCCTGGTCCGGATCCTGCCGAACCGCCTGTTCGTAGAATTCATCAGTCGCAAACCGGTTGCCTGCATAAAATTATACCGTTATTTCTGCGTGGATCAGGACATGGTGCTGTTCGACTGGGTCCCTCAGGCCCAGGCGCAGGAGTTGCCGTTGATCGTGGGGCTGGAAACAAAGATCTTCGGCCCCAAAACAGGGGTAAAGTATCACGCAAAGGACTTGGCGTTTGCCTTGCAAATCATCCAGGAGTTAAAACGCAACAAGATACTGAAATACTGCAGGCTTGCGCGTCTTGATGTGACCGACCCTACGAATACATCCCTGTCGCTGGTTATGCCTCAGGTGGCGGCCCCGGTGGTGCGTAAGGGCAAGCCGCCTGTTCAGGAAGCCCTGGAAATAAAAATGGGGCAGAACCAGGTGCGGGAAAACATCGCGGTCCTCTCGGGGCTGCTTGTGCAGATGCGTAGCGATTGGCAAAACCTTAAGTACATCGATTTCCGTTTTAAAGAGCCGATAATCAAACTGCGGGAAAAGGAAACGGGAAAATAATTTTTTAGTTAAGAAAGGATCCAGCAATGTTCGCAAGCAATTACATCTGTGCCTTGGACATAGGTTCCAGCAAAATATCTGCCGCGGTTGCCCAGATGAAAAAGAAGCACATTACCAATCTCTTTTTTGAAAGCGGTCCCTCCAAAGGGTTTCGTAACGGTTCGATCACCGACGCGCTTGAGCTGATCGGCTGCGTAGGCGCGGTGTTAAAAAACCTTGCGCGCAAATCCGGGATACCGATCAAGTTCGTCTACACCACGATCTCCGGCCAGGATATCACCACCAAGCACAGCCCCGCGATCATACCCTTGGCGGAGCGGGGTAATAAAGTAATCACGCCGTCGGATGTCCTGCAGGCCAACGAACAGGCGCGCATCCTGGGTTCCAGCCTTGAAGAGGAGATCATACATCAAATACCTTTCGGTTACGTCATCGATTCAAAGAATGAGATACTCAACCCCATCGGGCTCTACGGCCACCGCCTCAAGGTCGACTTGTATCTGATCTGCGGCAAGCTGTCTTCTATACAGAGCATCATCCGCATCGTCAACCAGGCGGGGTTTGAAGTAAAAGATATTTTTTTCTCGGGACTGGCGACCAGCGAAGCGGTATGTAACCGCGAACTAAGGCAAGGTATCAATGTCCTGTGCGATATCGGCAACGACATGACGGAGCTGTTGGTCTTCAAGGAAGGGCTCTTGAGGAGCGTCGAGATCCTGCCCATCGGCGGCTACGATGTGACTGCGGCGCTTGCCGATTCCCTCAAGATACCTCCGGAACTGGCGGAAGAGGTCAAGCAGTCATACGGCGTCATCGATGATTCCGGCGCTATCCGGGAAGATAAAGAGATACTGCTGAAGAAAAATAATATCTACCATACCGTAAAGCAGAAAATGGTGGTTGAAATCGCTACTGCCAAAGCCAAGCAGATATGCCAGGCCATTAAGGAGCGCTTGGAAAAGATGGTCAATTTGTACGAAGTCGATAATGTCGTAACGGTCGGCCGCACGGTTTTGCTGGAGGGCTTATTGGAGAATCTCGAGGGAACCCTGGGTGTCTCCGTGAGGCTGGGCAGGATCGTGTATCCCGAGGTCGTCTCGGTCATTACCAAGGATAACGCCCTCTCGGGCCAGAAATACGTCAATCATATCAGTTCCATCGGGATCATCTGCCAGGTGCTTAAGAAACAGCAGCCGCTTTCTCTTTCCGCGACGCAACCCGCCCCCACCTTGGTGCATCGGGTCATCAATAAAGCTAAAGAAGTCTATCAGGAATATTTTTAGCGGTTGACCCTGCATATTTCTGGGGTATAATATATTTTTCAAAGTGGTCACCTTATGGTAGAAGAGAACATCCGCAGGGTCAAAGAGCGTATTTCTTTCATCTCCTCCCGGCTGGGCAAGGATCCCGCAGCCGTTACGGTCGTGGCGGTCAGCAAGGGCAGGACCGTCAGTCAAATCAAGGAAGTAGTTGCCTGTGGCATCGGCGATATCGGCGAAAACCGGGTCCAGGAAGCGACGCTTAAGGTGCCTTCGGTGCCGTCTGCGAAGTGGCACATGGTCGGCCACCTGCAGACGAATAAAGCAAAAGAAGCGGTCAGGTTATTTGACCTGATCCATTCCGTAGACAGCCTGCGGCTGGCGCAGGAGCTTGATGCGCAAGCCGGCTCTATCGGCAAGGTACAGGATATACTGATCCAGGTGAACGCTTCCGGAGAGGCCAGCAAATTCGGGCTTAAGCCCCAGGATGCGGCAGGGGTTATCAGGCAGGCAGCGGTCCTTAAAAGCGTGCGCATACGGGG
>Ga0335071_10003331_pt1 | contig 16978 bp, 15 predicted proteins | sample Lox_Sample_15_FD_206724 | JGI IMG/M metagenome (GOLD analysis project Ga0335071, IMG submission 206724) | Soil microbial communities from Loxahatchee National Wildlife Refuge, Florida, United States - Lox_Sample_1.5 | ecosystem: Environmental > Terrestrial > Soil > Wetlands | place: USA... | reverse complement strand
GTGCGGGCGGCCAGTAGCCATGCTCGTCGCATCTCGGCTATCGTCGCCACTCAGGGTGGGCGCGCGCGCGAATATCCTGGTGGTCGACGACTCCCGGACGCAGCTCGACTGGCTGGTCCAGGTGCTGGAGCGCGAGGGCTACCTGGTCCGCACCGCCCTCGACGGCAAGGACGCGATCCGCAAGGTCCGATCCGATCCGCCCGACCTGGTCCTCCTGGACATGATCCTCCCCGACATGGACGGGCTGGAGGTGCTGCGGATCGTCAAGGCGCGGCCCGATGACCAGTTCGTCCCGGTCATCATCCTCTCGGTGAAGTCGGATCTCGATTCCAAGGTGACCGGGCTGCGCATCGGTGCCGACGACTTCTTGGCCAAGCCCTTCGCCGAGGCGGAGATCCTGGCCCGCTGCGCGGCCATGCTCCGCATCAAGTCGCTGCAGGACCAGCTGCGCCGCACCCAGCTGAAGCTGGCCGAGCAGGCCATCACCGACGAGCTGACCGGGCTCAAGAACCGGCGCGCCTTCGACGAGCGGCTCCAGGAGGAGTTCCGCCGCGCCCAGCGCTACTCCGACCCGGTATCGCTCATCATGATCGACCTCGATCACTTCAAGCAGGTCAACGACCGGTACGGGCACCCCTTCGGCGACGTGGTCCTCCGTGGCGCCGCCGACCGGATCCGCTCTGCCACCCGCGAGCCGGACATCTGCGCCCGCTATGGCGGCGAGGAATTCGCGGTGATTCTCCCCAAGACCCACCTCGCCGGCGCCCTCTCGGTCGCCGAGCGCATCTGGAAGCAGCTCGGCGCCAACGAGTACACCCCTCCTGCTGCCGCGCTCACCCCCCCGCCGATCCGGGTCACCGCCTCGCTGGGCGTCGCCGTGTATCCGTCGCAGGATATCGCCACGCCCGAGCTGCTCCTGAAGTTCGCCGACCAGGCGCTCTACCAGGCCAAGCGGGCGGGCCGGAACACGATTTGCCTGTACCAGGCGCAGGCCTATCGCTACGAGGCGGGGCGCTGACCGGGCCGACCTTGGCGCGGGGCGCCGGTCTGACGCAGGGGCCGTCTGACTCCTTGGGGCCACTCCTTCGGACTGGGTCATGGGGTAATATGACCCCAGAGGAAGAACGGACCCGGGGCGTGGCAGAAGCAACCCCCTGCAAACACGGGCACCCGGGTCCCCGCGGACTGGACCGGAGCATGCACCTGCACGGGCCGCCTGATGGAACTCGAGGTTGCCCAGCTCGGAGGAGATGCGCGGCCGGAGCCGGCTCAGGAGTCCACCCTCCTCATCGTGGACGACGACGAGCACGTGCGCCGAGCCCTGCGCCGCGTCTTGCGCCGCGCCCGCTGCCGGGTGCTCGACGCCCCCGACGCGCAGAGCGCCTTGGAGGTCCTGGGACGCGAGCCGGTGCAGGTGGTGGTCTCCGACTACCGCATGCCGGGCATGTCGGGGGTGGAGTTCCTGCGGGCGGTCAAGGAACGCTGGCCGCGCATCCAGCGCGTGCTGCTCACGGGCCAGGCCGACTCGACTGCCATCGAGGAGGCGGTCAACCAGTCGGAGATCTTCCGCTTCATCTGGAAACCCTGGGACGACGGCCATCTTCTCATCACCATCCAGAGCGCCGTCGACCAGTACTGGATCGTCGAGGACAACGTCCGCCTGCAGCGGCTCCTCGAGCAGCGCAATTCCGAGTTGGAACGGCTCAACCGCGACCTGGACGGGCAGCTGTCCGCCCGCTCGGCGGCCCTGGTGCGGGCCGCCCAGGAGTGGCGGGCCTGCTTCGACGCTCTGGGGGATCCGCTGGCCATCATGAAGGAGGGGGGGTGCGAGGTGGTGCGGGCCAACACCGCCTTCGCCCGGGCCGCCGGCGTGCCGCTCAGCTCGCTCTCCGGGCTCAGCTGCACCGACCACGGCTACGGCTCGCTGCCGTGCCCGGCCCGCTGCGCCATGCCCTCGGCTTCGGCCGCGGAACGGGAGCTCTTCTTCGGCGACCGGATCTGGCTTTTGCGCTCCTTCCCCTTCGCTCCCGGGGGCGGCCAGGTGGTGGTCTTCAAGGACGTGACCGACGAGCGCGAGGTGACCCGGCGCCTCTTCCACGCGGAGAAGATGTCCGCCGTGGGGCAGCTGGCCGGGGGCGTGGCCCACGAGATCAACAACCCCCTCGGCGGCATCCTGGCCTTCGCCCAGCTCATGAGCCGCGAGGACCGCTCCGCCGAGGACATGGAGAACCTGCGGCTCATCCAGGACGCCGCCAACCGCGCCAAGCGCATCGTCGAGTCGCTGCTTCGCTTCTCCCGCCGCCCGCGCGAGGAGGAGAAGGGCCCGGTGCCCCTGCCGCAGGTGGTGGAGGATGCGCTCTTCCTCCTCTCCTCGCAGCTCAAGGAGGGGCGGACCGAGGTGATCCGACGCTGCAGCCCGGCCGTGGCCATGGGCAACGCCAACCAGCTGCAGCAGATCGTGGTGAACCTCCTCGTCAACGCCCTGCAGGCCATGAACGGCGAGGGCACGGTGACCATCCTCACCGGCGAGGCCGGCCCGGGGCGCGTCCAGCTGACGGTGACCGACACCGGGCCCGGGGTACGGCCGGAGATCGCCAAGCGCATCTTCGAGCCGTTCTTCACCACCAAGCCGGAGGGGCAGGGGACCGGGCTGGGCCTGTCCATCTGCTACCAGATCGCCGAGGAGCATGGCGGTGCGATCCGCGTGGAGAGCGGTGGCGATCGCGGTGCCTGTTTCGTCCTGGAGCTTCCCGCCGCCACTCCGCGGGCTTAAGAGGTCTCATCCAAGGAAGGAGAGTCAGATGGCCGAGGCGAACGAGGCGAAGCCGATCCGCGTGCTGGTGGTCGACGACGAGCCCACCCTGCTCCGCGCCCTCGAGTCGCTGTTGCGCAAGAAGGGCTACGACGTCACCGGGCTCGACTCGCCCATCGTCGCCACCCAGAAGCTGGCCCAGGAGGACTTCGACGTCGCCCTCCTCGACATCAAGATGCCCCAGCTCTCCGGGCTGGAGCTCCTGAGCGCCGTCAAGCACCGCCGGCCGGAGGTGGAGGTCATCATGATGACCGGCCACGCCACGGTGGAGACGGCCCTCGCCGCGGTCCGGGCCGGGGCCTACGACTACCTGACCAAGCCCTTCGAAGACGTGGAGCTCGTGGCCCGGGCGGTGGCCAAGGCGGCCGAGCGCAAGATGCTCTTCGACCGCAACCGGCAGCTGGAGACGGCGCTGCGCGAGCGCGAGGGCCTCCCGGGCGAGGGCCTGGTGGGCAATTCCGCCCCCATGCGCGAGGTCACCCGGATGATCGACGCGGTGGCCTACAGTGCCGCCACCGTGCTCGTCACCGGCGAGAGCGGGACCGGCAAGGAACTCGTGGCCCGGGCGCTCCACGCGCGCAGCCCGCGCAAGGGCCATCCCTTCGTGGCCCTGAACTGCGGAGCCCTGACCGAGACCCTGCTCGAGTCGGAGCTCTTCGGCCACGTCAAGGGAGCCTTCACCGGCGCCCAGCGGGACCAGAAGGGGCTCTTCGACGCCGCCGACGGCGGGACCATCTTCCTCGACGAGATCGGCGACATCCCGCTCGCCACCCAGGTCCGGCTGCTGCGGGTCCTGCAGGAGGGGGAGATCAAACGGGTGGGCTCGGCCGACTCGGTCAAGGTGGACGTGCGCATCATCGCCGCCACCCACCGCGATCTGACCAAGCTGGTCAAGGCCGGCAAGTTCCGCGAGGACCTCTTCTACCGGCTCAACGTCATCAACATCCCCTTGCCGTCGCTGCGCGAGCGGGTGGAGGACACCCCGCTCCTCGCCCACCACTTCCTGCGTCGCTACGCCGAGCGGCTAGCCAAGAAGGTCCGGGCCCTCTCCCCCGAGGCCATCGAGCTGCTCTGCGGTTACCGCTGGCCGGGGAACGTCCGGGAACTGGAGAACGCCATCGAGCGGGCGGTGGTGCTGTGCCGGGGCGAGGCGATCACCCCGGCCGACCTGCCCCCCGCGGTCACCGGCCGGACCGCGCCACTCGTCCGCGAGGCTCCCAGCAACGGTGACGAGAGCGCCTGGCTGACCCTCTCCTACGCTGCCGCCAAGGAGCAGGCGCTGCGCCGGTTCGAGAAGAGCTACGTCGAGGCGCTCATGCGGGCCTGCGACAACAACATCTCGGCCGCGGCCCGCAAGGCGGGCATGGACCGCTCCAACTTCAAGCGGGTTCTCCGCAAGTACCGGACCGACGTGGAGCCGGACGGCGCCGACGAGAACGGGCCGCCCAACGGCGAGATGGTCACCGCCTGAGGGCCCTCCCCGGAGGGGCTCCGGGCCTCGAGGGCCGGAGCGCCGCTACAGGGCGAAGCTGTTCACGAAGAGCACCTGCTCCGAGCTCCGGATCCTGCCGAGGAGTTCCTCGCCCGGCGGCGAGGCCAGGTCGATGGCTGCCGACGCCGCTGCCGCGCTCTCGAAGATGGTGTTGCGCATTCCCTCCACGTTGATGCCCGCCTCCCGGATGAGCCCCAGCACCTCGGCCAGGACGCCCACCTGGTCGCGGTGGCGCACCACGAGCCGCGCCCGGGCCGGCGTCTTCCGGGCGACGTTGACGCAGTTCGGGACCTCGCCGCTCCGCACGAAGGAGGCGACGATCCGCACCGTTTCCCGGGCGATGGCGTCCTGGGCCTGGGCCGTCGAGGCGCCGATGTGGTGGGTGCCGTAGACCCCGGGGAGCTGGGCCAGCTCGCTGTGAAACTCGGCCTTGCCCTTCTCTGGTTCGCCGGCGAACACGTCGGTGGCGAGCCGGAGCCGGCCAGCCCGGACCGCCTCGAGGAGCGCTGCCTGGTCGACGAGCTCGGCCCGGGCGGTATTGAGCAGCCCCGCCCCGGGCCGCAGCGCCGAGAGCACCTCGCGGGAGAGGATGCCCCGCGTCTCGGGGGTGAGCGGCAGGTGCAGGGTGAGGTAGTCGGCCGGCCGGGCCGCGGCGAGCAGGTCCGGCGCCCGCTCCACCGAGAGGGCCCTAGCCTGCTCCTCGGTCAGGGAGCGGGACCAGGCCACGATCCGCATGCCCAGCGCCTGGGCCCGGCGCACCACCTCGCGCCCGATCGATCCCAGCCCGGCCACAGCCAGCGTCCGCCCGAAGAGCCCCTCGGCCTCGGAGAAGGTCTTCTTCTCCCACTGGCCCGCTCGCAGACGGGCCACGTTGTCGGGGATGCGCCGGTCGAGCGCCACGAGGAGGCCGATGGCCAGCTCGGCCACGGCGATCGAGTTCTGGCCCGGACAGTTGGCGACGTACACGCCCCGGCGTGAGGCGGCGGCCACGTCGATGGTGTTCACGCCGGCGCCGGCCCGGACCACGAGCGAGAGCGCCGCCGCCGCCTCGAACACCTGCGCTGCGACCTTCTTCGATCGGACCACCAGGATGGAGGCGTCGGCGGCGGCGGATGGAAGGTCGGCCACCGGAAGGTCGGGCCGGCTGTCCACCTCGAGGCCCAGCGCGGCGAAGTCGGCCAGCCGCTCGCGAGGAAAGGCGTCGGCGACGAGGATCTTCATGTTCGGCCCTCCGGCCTCGCGCCGGGCGGGTCCCGGCGGCGGTCTCGTTGACGGGTCTGTCCATTCTGGGCGGCCGTGCTGGAGACTTGCAGCCCCTGGTGGGGTACATTCCGACGGGCCCGCGGACGTCGGTGGGGTAGGGCCCGCGGCCGGCGAGGGAGGGATGGCGCGTCGACCGAGAGGGACCGAGGCGCGGCGGGGTGAGCTGCTGGAGGCGGCTGGCCGGCTCTTCGTCCGCGAGGGCTTCGCCTCGGTCTCGGTGAGCCGCATCGTGCGCGAGGTGGGCGTCGCCCAGGGCACGTTCTACTACTACTTCGAATCGAAGGAGGCGGTGCTGGACGCGCTCTTGGCGGCGCACGTACAGGAGGCTGCCGCCCGCCTCGCCGCCGTGGCCCGCCAGGCGGGACTCGATCCGCGGGGGGCGCTCGAGGCCATGATCCGCACCGAGCTCTCCTTCGACGAGCGGCGGGCCCGGGAGCTCGGGTCCATCCGCGGCGCGGACGCGCACACCAAGCTGTTCGCCGCGACCATGCGGGCCCTGGCCCCGATCTACGGGGCGGTCATCGCCCGCGGGGTGGCCGCGGGAGGGTTCCGCACCGATCACCCCGACCTGTTGGGCGAGACCATCGTTCTGCACGCGCACTCGCTCTTCGACCGGGACATGCTCGGCTGGAGCGAGGCGGAGTACGCAAGGCGACGGCGGATCCTGGCCGGTCTGGTGGCCTTCCTCCTCGGCCTTTCGGCAGGAGCCCTCGACTTCGGAGTCCACCCCAAGACCGGCGTGCTCACAGCTGCCACTCGCAGCGGTACTCGCAGCAGGGGTGGCCGCGGGTCCGGCAGCGGGTCTCGGTGACGGTCACGTTCCGCCCGCCGCACAGCTCGATGGCCCGCACGTGCCAGCCGATCACCGTCAGGCAGTCCTCGGCGCTGACGCTCTCGGCGTCGTAGGTGCGCAACGCCGCCGAGTTCGGGCCGGTCTTCTCGTACTCCCGCCGTCCGACCGCGTAGTACGCGGCGAAGATCTGCGGCGCGGCGCTGAGCAGCCCCTGGGGATCCCCCACCTTGACGAAGGCCCGCTGGCCGGCGAGCAGGTTGGCCTCGGCCGAGGCCCGGCCCATTTCCAGGAACACCCGCCGTCGGTCACCGGGGGAGAGCTCGCTGGCGATGGCGTCGTCGAGGCGCTGGTTCAGGTCAAAGGGATACCAGGTGGCACTCTGGATCCACCCGCGCAGGATGCTCTGGTCGCCGACGGGCAGCCGGGCCAGCACTCGGTCGCGTACCTCCGGCCCCCCCTTCTCCCGCACGTACCTCAGGCGGGAGGCGAGCACGTACCCGCGGATCCCTGGCCCGATCGGTCGTTCGTTGTCCATGGCCGATTGTCGACGGCCGGGCAATCGGTGGCAAGGGACAACGGGGGGACCCGGTGCTACCAGGCCCCCTCGGCGATCCGGCCGTTGGCCGAGGCCCGCTCGGTCGTGAACCGCAGCCGCAGCGCCTCCCCCTCCGCCACCTCCAGCGCCCGGGGGAACCAGTCGCCGCCGGTGGGTGAGCCCCACCCCAGGAACCGCACGTCGAGAAGCGGGCCGCCCTCGGCGGCAATGAGCCGCAGCGGCTGGAAGCTGTCCTTGTCCACGAAGAGGAGCGGCTTCGGGTCACGGGGTCGGCCGCCGATGACGTAGGCCAGCTTCCCGTCGAAGCGGCCCAGGCTCTCGTCGGCCAGGGACACGCCGCGCCGGGCCAGGGCGGCGGCGAAGCCCGGGGAAGCGTCTCCCGCGGTGGAGGTGGCGAGCAACGTGCACACCGCCCGGATGAGGGCCACCGCGGCCGGATCGGAGGCGAGCGCCCCCTCCGGCGCCCCCTTCCCCTCGCGCAACACGAGAAACGGGCTTTCGGCGGGCGTCGCCCCGACGATCTCCAGCCGGCAGCGTCCGGGGACCTTGAGGAGGATGCGGGCGGCAAGGCCGGGAGCGCCCGGCGGCTGTGCCAGCGAGGCCTGGAGCCGCTCGAGGGAGGGGCCCTGGGCCTGGAGCGTGCCCTGAACCTCGAGGGTGGAGAGGGAGAGCGCCTCGCGCCGTTGCCCCAGGCGCTTCAGGATCGCGGTCGGGGGCAGGAGATACGCCAGCACTGGAAGCGCCAGGGCAGCGGCCATGGCCGCAACCAGGGCGCGAGCGCCACCGGGACGGCTTGCCATCAGCGCACGACCCCGCGCAGGAACTCGCGCAGCGGGGCGGCCAGATCCGGCCGCTTGAGGGCGTACATCACGTTGGCCTTCAGGTACCCCAGCCGGTCCCCGGCGTCGTACCGGTCGCCCTCGAAGCGGTAACCGAGCAGCCCCTCCTCCCGGGCCAGCACCGCCAGTCCGTCGGTGAGCTGGATCTCGCCGCCCACCCCGGCGGGGAGGCGCTCCAGGACCTCGAAGATGCGGGGCGGGAGCACGTAGCGGCCGATCACCGCCAGGTTGGAGGGCGGGTCGCGCTTCGGCTTCTCCACCACCCGTTCGATGCGGGTCGTGCGTTCGTCCAGGCTCACGCCGGCGGCGATGCCGTAGAGGCTGGTCTCCTTCGGCGCCACCTCCATCAGGGCGACGGTGGCCAGCCCGTGCCGCTCGAAGCAGTCGGCCAGCTGCTTGGCGGCGGGGACCGGCGCGTCGATGATGTCGTCGCCCAGCATCACCACGAAGGGCTCGTCGCCCACCACGTCGCGGGCGCACAGCACCGCGTGTCCCAGCCCCAGCGGTTCCTGCTGGCGCACGGCGATGACGTGAGCCATGCCGGCGATGGCCCGCAGCTCGTTGCGCAGCTCGACCTTGCCGGTCCGGGCCAGGTGGGCCTCCAGCTCCAGGGCGACGTCGAAGTGATCGACCAGCGACTCCTTCCCCCGGGCGGTCACCAGGATCACGTCGCGCACCCCGGCGGCCACCGCCTCGGCCACGATGTACTGGATGGTGGGGGTATCGACGATGGGGAGCAGTTCCTTGGGCACGGCCTTGGTGGCCGGCAAGAAGCGCGTTCCCAGACCGGCGGCGGGGATCACCGCCTTGCGGACCTTGCCATTCGTCATCGCTGGGAATCTAGCCCAGGTCGGTGGGACGATGAAGAGAAAGGGCAGCGGCCCGGCCGGGGTCGCCCCCGCCCCCACCGGACCCCCCGGGAGGCGGCACGCTCAGCGCTCCAACTGCTCCGCCTCGGTCTTGCACTCGATGCAAAGGTCGGTCATGGGCCGCGCCCGGAGCCGGGCGCTCCCTATCTCGCGACCGCAGCGCGTGCACTGGCCGAAGGTCCCCGCGTCCAGCCGGGCGATGGCCTCCTCGAGCTTGCTCATCAACTTGCGGTCTCGATCGCGGAGGCGAAGCGACCAGTTGCGTTCCTCCTCGACCGTGGCCCGGTCGCTGGGATCGGGCAACTCGTCCGCTTCCTCCTCGGCCATCTCGTGTACCGCCTGGCTGCCTTGACCCCGGAGCGCCTGGAGCTGGGCCTCGAGGATCTCGCGGTACCGTTCGGCCTCGTGCTTGCGCATGGGAGGGCTCCGTTACCCTCTGACGCTAGCGCGTTCGCGGCGAGGGGGACAAGCAACCTTGCCGGGGCCGCAACCTCCCCGTATCCTCGCGGGGTGCACACCCGCCCACTTCTCCTCATCGCGGCCGTGTCCCTGGGTGGCGGCGCAGGCGCTGCCGAGCCGCCCCCGCCCCTCACCCCGCCCGATCTGACCGGGCCGCGGCTCTTGGCCCTCCAGTCGGGAGTGGGTGCCGCGACCGGGACCGAGGCGCTGTTCGTGAACCCGGCCGCGCTGGCCGCCCGGCGACGCTACGCCATCGATGGCTTCTACCTCACCGACCGAAGGCCCGGCCTCGACGGCTCCTCCAGGCAGCAGGACTACTTTGGCGGCGCCGTCGCCGACTCGAGCACCACCTCCCTCGCGGCCGGCTTCGGCTACGCCCGGGCCATGAAGGGGGTCGAGACCGGGACGCTGCTTCGGCTGGCGCTGGCCTTGCCGTTGACGAACGCCTTCTATCTCGGCACCCAGGTCAACTATCTCGACCTGGGCGGCGCGGACCGGGTCGCCACGACCTTCAACCTCGACGCCGGAGCCATGTACCAGGTGACCCGCATGGTGTCGGTGGGAGGGGCCGCCTACAACCTGCTCTCCAACAAGCACCACGCCATCATGCCGCGCGCCTACGCGCTCGGATTCGCGGCCGGCTCGGAGAACTCGCTCCAGGTGGTGGGCGATTGGCGAATCGACACCAACCGCGTCCGCAGCAGCAGCGGCTCGGCCCGGAGCACGAGCCGCTTCGGCCTGGGGCTCGAGTACCTCCTCGCCGGATCGGTGCCGGTCAGAGCCGGGTTCCAGGTGGACGACACCTCCCGCAACGCCGCCGACAAGGGCACGAAATGGTGGTCGCTGGGAGCCGGCTGGGTGAACCCCCGCCTCGCCGTCGACCTCGGCTACCGCCAGAGCACGACCGATCCCAGCGCGCGGACCATCGCCCTCGCCCTGCGGATCTTCATCCCCCCCGAGTAGGCGAGGGCAGGTCCGGCAGCACCACCGGCGCGCCGCTTCGGGCGTTGTCCCCCCGCCAGACCGGCACCTCCCAGACCTCCCGGACCCGCTCGGCCGTGAGCACCTCGCCGGGCACCCCTTCGGCCACCACCCGGCCGCCGGACAGGACCACGAGCCGGTGGCAGGCGGCGGCGGCCAGGTTGAGGTCGTGCAGCACCGCCACGACGCACAGCCCGCCCCGGGCGGCGGCCTGGGCCAGGCGCATGACCGCCACCTGATGGCCCAGGTCGAGAAAGGCGGTGGGCTCGTCGAGGAGCAGCAACCGCGGCTCCTGGGCCAGCGCCCGTGCGAAGAAGACCCGCCGCCGTTCGCCGCCGGACAGGGCGTCGATGCGCCGGTCGGCGAGGTGCTCGAGGTCGCAGGCGCGCAGCGCACCGTCCACCGCGCCCCGGTCGAAGCGGCCGGGCAGGGCGAGCAGTCCCTGGTGCGGGGCCCGGCCCATCATCACCGCCTCTCGGACCGTGAATGGCCAGGACAGGTGCGGCTCCTGGGGAACCAGGGCGCAGGTGCGGGCCACCAGGCGGCGGGGGGAACGCGCCGGATCCAGCCCGGCCAGCCGAACCTGGCCGCGGTCGGGGGGGATGAGGCCAGCAAGGAGGCGCACCAGGGTGGACTTTCCCGCACCATTCGGGCCGACCAGTCCCACGAACTCGCCCGGCCGTGCGCCGAAGGAGACTCCCTCCAGCGCCAGCGTCCGGCGATAGCGGAAGGAAACGTCGCGCAGCTCCACGATGAGGCCCTCGCCCGGGCCTCCTGGCGCGCCTTTCATGTGCCCCCCTCCACCTCGGGTCGGGCTCCGCGCCGCAGCAGCCAGAGGAAGAACGGCCCTCCCAGGAAAGCGGTCACCGCCCCCACCGGCGGCTCGGTGCCGAGGGGCAGGAAGAGAAGCCGGGCCAGGGCGTCGGCCAGCACCAGGAAGGCCGCCCCGAAGAGCGCCGATGCCGGGACGAGCAGCCGGTGATCCGGCCCCACCGCCCGGCGGACCAGGTGCGGGACGATGAGACCGACGAAGCCGACCATGCCGGCCAGGGCCACTGCTGCCCCGGTGGCGGCGCTCGCGGCGAAGAAGATGGCATTGCGGGCCCGGCGCACGTCCAGCCCCAGCGAGGCCGCCTCCTCCTCCCCCAGGGTAAGCAGGTTGAGCCGCGCCGAGAGGACCACCAGCCCGCCGAGCGACAGCGCCACGAGCGTCGCGCCAGCGGCGATGGTGCCGGGGGACTCGTAGCCGACCGATCCGAGGAGCCAGTAGAGCAGGCGGCTCGCCTGCTCGGGCGGTAGGAGCAGCTTCACGAGCGAGATGACACCGGCGGCGAAGGCGTTGAACACCACCCCCACGAGGAGCGCCGCCTCGGGGACCAGCTTCCCTCCGACCCGGCCCAGCGCGAAGACGAGGAGGGTCGCCGCGGCCGCACCCGCGACCGCCCCTACTGCCACCGGCGGTGCGGCCCCGATGAGCTTCCCCGCTCCCGCTGCCACGCGGGCGAGCCCGGCGGCGGTGGCGAGCACCAGCGTGCCGCCCAGGGCAGCCCCGCCCGACACGCCCAAGACGAACGGCTCGGCCAGGGGGTTCCGCAAGAGCGCCTGGAGCGCCGTGCCGGCCGCGGCCAGCGCCGCGCCCACCACACAGGCGACCAGGGCGCGTGGCAAACGCAGGCCGAAGAGGATCGAGGCGTCAGGGTCCACGCCCCGAAAGGCCTCCCCAAGCGATATGCGCTGCGGGCCCAGGGCGCAGGAGATGGCCATCGCGGCGACGACCGAGAGGAGGGCGAGCGCGAGGGCCCCCATTAGGCGGGTGCGGGACGGCCACCCCGCGCCCCGGGGGCTGGCTGGCAGGGTGGCGCTCACCGCCGCGCCTCCCGCCGCAGTGCCGCCAGGAGCTCCTCCAGCCCGTCGATCATGCGCGGCCCGGGCCGAAGCAGGTCGTCGTTCGAGAGCCGGATCACCTCGCCCCGCCGCACCGCCGCCACCGCCGAGAGACGGGCGATCCCCTCCCTCGGTTCCTGGGCGGCCGCGTCCACCACCAGATCCGGGTCGGCAGCGACCGCCTTTTCCAGCGGGTAGATGGGCCAAGGCCGCTCTCCGCCCACGGCGTTGGAGCAGCCAGCGATGCGCAGGAGCTCGTCGGGGAAGCTACCTGGACCGGCAACCACCAAGGGGTCGCGCCCGACCACGAACAGCACCCGCCGCCGGGGCAGGCCGCGCGCCTCGGCTCGCACCCGCTCCACCCGCTCGGCCATCTCCGCCGCGAGCCTCTGGCCCGCCTCCGCCGCGCCCAGCGCTTCGCCCACCACCCGGGGAGCGGCTAGGACGTCGGCCACGCTCACCACGTCGAGCGCCAGGATCGGGAAGGGCCGGACCGATGCCCGGGCCAGCTCGGCCAGCCGGCGCACCGGGGCGGCGGCCGCGCCATCGGTGACCCAAAGCACCAGGTCTGGCCGCAGCCCGAGGATCGCTTCCGGGTTCGGGTCCACGAACCCGCCCACCCGGGGGAGCGAGCGCACCTCGGGCCGCCGGTCGACGCTCGTCACCCCCACGAGCCGGTCGCCGAGCCCCAGGGCCAGCACCACGTCGGTGAGGCTCGGGGCCAAGACCACCACCCGCCGGGGAGGAGCCGCCGGGGGGGAGCCAATCCACACCGGTCCCCCCTCGGCGAGGTGGCGCGAGTGCGGCTCGACGGGATCGTCGGCCCGGACGGCCGGCGCCCCCAGCGTACAGAACGCCGCCACCAGCGCCGCCGTGCGGAGCGCCGCGCTCACGGGCGAAGGCAGGCCAGGTCGGCGGCCCAGGCGAAGCTCTTCACGCTGGGGCATACGGTCACGGGCGCGTCGGCCAGGCCACTCCCCGGGTCGAAGCGGAGCACCATGCCGGACGCCTGGTCGGTGACGTAACCCATCCCGCCACAGATGGCGAGCCCGCCGGGGACGACGGCCGAGGCGTCGACCTGGATGCCCAGGACCGGGGCGGGACCGGAGAGGTCGATCGACACCACCGTACCCGGCGCCTCCGACCGGAAGGTGAACGAACCACACACCACCCAGGCCCGGTCCCCGTCCATCTCGATGTCCCCCGGGTTCTTGCAGCCCTGGCCGAGATCGAGGATCGACACCGCGTCCTCGAGCGGCGGGGTCGAAAGCCGAGTGGTGTCGATGACCGCCAGCTTTCCGTCACCGGCTGGCTCACAGTACCCGAACAGCCCCCCGCCGCAGTCGGCGCGCTTGAGGTTGGCCAAGGTGACGTAGACCTGGGTGCCGTGGACTGCCACCCGGGACGGGAAGGGATACCCGCCCTGGTCCAGGTCGGACGAGCCGCTCACGGCCATGAGGTCGATGGCCCCGGCCACGGTGGCGCAGTCCGAGTTCGTGCCCGCGATGCATCCGGGCAGACCGGTGAGATCGACCAGGGCGATCTTCTGACCGGTGGTCTGGGCATACCCGGAGAATCCGTTCGGGCCGTCGCCGTAGAGGGCCACGAATGCCGTCGACCCGGCCAGGGCGGTCCCGTGCGGATTGGGCGCCGTGCCCTGGCCGCCCAGGGACACCTCGTCGAGGACGGTGCCGTCGGCGGCCAGGATCGCCAGGGAGTTCGAGGCGGCGTTGGCGACGAGCAGGGCGCCGTTGACCGCCGCGAGCCCCTCGACGTCGCTGCCGGAGAGGGGAACGACGTGAGCAGCCTGGCGGTCGTCGATCGGGAACACGGTGACGCCTCCGGGGTAGCCGTTGCCGCTGTAGAAATAGCTCACCCCCACCGCCAGCGCGGTCGGGCCGCCCTGTGCCAGGCGGGCGGCGCCGGCTGGCAAGAGGTCAAGCGTCACCGGGCGGACATCGTCGCTCGCGTAGCAGGCAACCTCGAGCGGAGCGGCGCAGACCCCTGCCCGGCAGGTCTGGGTACCGTTGCAAGCATGGCCGCAGGCTCCGCAGTTCAGGCGGTCGGTGGTCGTCTCCACGCAGGCGCCCCCGCAGGCGTCATAGCCCAGCGGGCAGCTGCTGGTGCAGCGCGTCCCCCCCGAGTCGGTGAGGCACAGCTCGCCGGCGCCGCAGGCCGTCGCGCAGTCGCCGCAGTGGTCGGGGTCGCGGGAGAGGTCGGTGCAGGTGCCGCCGCAGACACCGACGTCGGGGGCGCAGGCGAGCCCGCCGGCGCGGCAGATCTGGAGGGAGGTGGCGGCCACCCCGCAGCTGCCGCAGTTGTCGAGGTCGGTAGCCAGGGAGACGCAGCTGCCGCCGCATTCGGTCTCCCCGGCGGGGCACTCGACGGACTTGCCGCAGGCAGCGAGCGTGGTGGCGAGGATGGCGACGGCGGGGCGCAGGGTTCTCATGGCTCTCCCGGTTCGGAGGCCCCGGCGCGGAGCGTGACCATCACGCTCCGGCCGGGAAGGGGGTTGCCGAAGCCGTCGACGAGGTCGCGGCGGTCGGTGAGGTTGTCGATCTGCACGTGCAGCGAGGCTCGGGGCGACGAGAGGAAGCGGACCGAGGCGCCAGCGCCGACGGTGCTCGCGTCGGGCAATCGCTTCACGTCGTAGCGGTCCTGGAACTGGACCCGGGTACGACGGAGCTCCACGTGCGCCTCGAAGGGCGAGGGGGCCACCGCCAGGCGGGCGAAGAGCTGCTCCCGGGGACGGCGCGGCAGGTCCTTGCCCACGACGCCCTGCGGGCCGGAGAGCACCTCGCTGCGCAGAAGGGTGCCGGCCAGCTGGGCCGAGAGGTTCCACAGCTGTTGCAAAGGGGCGCTGGCCACCTCGACCTCCAGCCCGCGCAGGAGGGCGGCTTGCGTGTTTTGCGGCTTGAACCGGCCCAGGCTGGCCGGCTCGTAGGTGATGATGTCGTCCTCGCGCTCGGCGAAGCCCCCCAGGGAGACCAGGCCCAACGGCCCGTCGTAGAGCAGCGCAGCGTCGCCGCCCACGCCGCTCGCCGGACGCAGGTCGGGGTTCGGCTCGAGAGCCCCCTGCCGCAGGTACAGCTCGGTGAAGGAGGGGACCCGGTAGGTCCGCCCGGCGCTGGCCCGGAGCCGGAGGTTGGCCGGGAGGGCCACCCGAAAGCCCAGGTTGCCGGAGGCGCCAGTGAACGGCCCGGTCTGCTCCGCCCGCACGGCCGCACCGCAATTCACCCGCGAGCCCAAGGCCAGCTCTCCATTGAGCGTCGCCGCGACGGTGGCCCGCCGGCGCTCCCCCCCGAGGGCCGTGCCCGAGAACCGCTCGTCCTCGGCCGAGGCGATGGCCGAGAGGTGCGCTCCCCCGTGCCGCAGCTCGGCCTCGAGCTGCAGACCGCCCGCGCCGCCCCGCTGGCGGGTGGGGTCGGTCCCCTGGCCGGCGACGCGGACGTCCAAGAGCTCGGCCCGGCCGTGGACCCGGGCCGAGAGGGTGAGCGCGCTCCCGAACTCCCGGGCCACCCGGATCATGGCCAACCCCCGGCCGTCGTCTTCCCAGTCACCTGGGGTGGGGTTCGCGACCGGCCCGGGCAGCTGGCGGTGGCCGCCGGAGACCTGGACAAGCGCGTCGACCCGGGCCTCGGCCATGGTGCCGCCCAGCTTGAGGAGCAGGCCACCCCGTTGCGAGGCGTCGTTCCGAGCCGTCTCCCGGAGGATGGGGTGGGGGTTCGGGTCGTCGGGGGTGGGGTCGTAGCGGTAGGGAAAGTCGCCTCGGGTGCTCTCCCCGGCCGCCCCCGCGAGCAAGGACCAGCCCGCAAGCCGTGCCCCAGCGTCGGCGCTCAGCTGGTAGGTCCCGAACGAGCCCGCACTGGCCTCGGCGGAGGCCCCCGCCGCCGATCGGGTGACCACGTTCACCGCTCCGCCCAGCGCTCCCACCCCGAAGAAGGCGCCGGCCGGCCCCCGCACCACCTCGATGCGCCGGATCCAGGCGCGTGGAATGGTGGACAGGTCGATCCACCCGGCCGCTCCGCCGAGCGGCAGTCCGTCGATGAAGACCTTGACCCCGTCGGCAGCGACTCCGCGGATGGACACGGTGGCGAGCTGTCCCGCCGCGCCGTACCGCTCTACGTCAACGCCGGGTGAGACAGCCACCAGTTCGGCCACTCCCTTCGCCTCCCCGGCGAAGCGATCGGCCTCGACGACCGTAGCCGCAGCCGCCGGGGCCTGGGCGATCTCGCCCTTGGGCAGGCGAACCGTCACCTCCTCCATGGTCACGGTGTCGCTGGGCGGCTCGTCGGCCGCGTCCGCTTGGGACGTGGCGAAGGCGAGGGCGCACAGGCCCCATACGGCAGGAAACCTCGGGTCCACGTGGTCCCGGGTCTCCTTCGGACCCGGACTTCACCTGCCGCGAACCATTCGCGGCGGACCTGGAGGGAGGTCTCCTGGCTCCCGGGACAGCGGAACGGCTCGTTCCGCTCACCACCCTCACCTTCCCGCCGCGGACGAACGCGGCAGTGGCACTCACGAGGGCGGCTCCATCCCGGCTACAGTGGCGGGACCGCGCCGGACTTCGACCGGCTTCCCTGTCCTCCGGGTCGTCTTTCCAAAGAGGCTCAACTACCGGAGGCGAGCGGCGAGGTCAAGGGCCAGCTTGAGAAGCCGATGACGGCTACCTCTCGCCCGCAGGGTGGGTCCGACCAGCGCGGGTGCCCCGCCGGCGGGCCCACCCGCCTCGAGCCGTCCCGTGCCCGCTCCTCTTGGGCGATCCCCTTCGCCCCGAGGTGGCGCGTCTCGGGGCGACGGGACCGATCCCCCCAGTTGCTAGTTGGCCCCCATCGGAGGCGGGAACCCTCTCACGCTGCCCACCTCCACCACACCGAAGCGCGCCTCGTATTTCTGGAGGTTCTCCTCGAGGGCGAAGAGCAGACGCTTCAGGTGCTTGGGAGTGGTGATCACCCGGGCTCGCACGGTGGCCTTGGGGGCCTGGGGCTGGACGTAGATGAGGTCGAGCGTGAACTCGGTGTCGGTGTGGT
>Ga0335071_10003330_pt1 | contig 16978 bp, 13 predicted proteins | sample Lox_Sample_15_FD_206724 | JGI IMG/M metagenome (GOLD analysis project Ga0335071, IMG submission 206724) | Soil microbial communities from Loxahatchee National Wildlife Refuge, Florida, United States - Lox_Sample_1.5 | ecosystem: Environmental > Terrestrial > Soil > Wetlands | place: USA... | reverse complement strand
CTGTTGTTCGGCTGGCTGGGCGACCGGCTGCCCAAGCAGATCCTGCTCGGGCTCGTGTACATCCTGCGCTCGCTGATTCTCGCGACGTATTTCCTGATCCCCGTCAGCCCGGTTTCGACGCTGCTGTTTGCGGCATTCATGGGCACGCTGTGGCTCGGCGTCGTCCCGCTGGTCAACGGCCTCGTCGCCGAGATCTTCGGCACTCGCTTCATGAGCATGCTGACCGGTGTGGCGTTCCTCAGCCACCAGGTCGGCTCGTTCCTCGGCGTCTGGGGCGGCGGCGTCCTCTACGAGACGATGGGCTCGTACGACCTGGCCTGGAAGTTCGGCGTCGGCGTCGGACTCACGGCTGGGCTGGCGCAGCTCATGATGAGCGTGCGACCGACCGCGCGCATGGCGGCCGCGGCGTAGGCGGTGGCTATCCGTCGACCAGGGCGTCGGTCGCCTTGGCGTCGAGCCGGCTGTGGCCGGCCTTCATGAGCTTGTCGAGGTAATACTGGCCGGAGGTGATCGGCGGATACTTGGCGGTTCCGTCCGCCCCCAGGCAGCTCTCGATGCAGCGAATGACGGCGTTCGGATTTGGCTGCTGGAACGACACGAGCGAGATCCGGTCCTGCGGCACGGCATCGGGCGGCGGGACCGCCACCCGGTGCAAGGTCGAGACCCAGTGATCGTTGGTCCAGCGCATCATCATGTCGCCCAAATTGCACACGAACGAGCCCGGCACCGGATGCACGTCGATCCAGCCGCCGTTGCGCTGCTTGACCTGGAGACCACCCGGCGTGTCGTCGCCGCGCACGAACGTCACCACGCCGTAGTCGGTGTGCTCGCCCGCGCGCAGCTGGCCCGGCTGCGGCGTCTCGGTCACGGCCGGGTAGCGGACCAGGCGCGTCACGGTGGCCGAGCGCTCGAATTTCCCGGTGAAGTAGTCCTCCTCGACCTTGAGGGCGATCGCCATGATGCGCATGAGGTCGATGCGCAGCCGTGTCATCGCCTCGGCGTAGGCGAGCATCACCGGCTTGAAGTCGGCCGGGCGCTCGGGCCAGCGGTTGGGCGCCAGCATCCGGGTGGCGAAGCGGTCGTCCAGGCCAGTCTCGGCGCGCAACTCGGGTCCGAACGCGTACGCCTCCTGGATGTCGGGCGGGCTGGCCTTGCCAATCCCATAGGACAGCGCGCGGTCGAACAGGCAGTTGTAGCCGCGGCTGATCTTGTCCGGCGGACGCTCCACTTTCAGCTTTTCCTGAAGCGGCAGGGCGAAGAAATCGACCGTCGCCTGGCGGACCTTCCGGATCTGGTCCTCGCACACGCCATGGCCGACGATCGTGAAGAAGCCGACCTCGGTGCAGGCCTCGTCGATCTCGCGGGCGACCCGGCGCTTCTCCGCGTCCCCGCCGCGGAAATACGGTGCCAAGTCGATGACCGGAATGGCGGCGTCGCTCATGCAAAACTCCTCAGCTCGTCTTCCAGCTTATGAAGGTGCCCGGCGCCTGGCAATTCCCTAGTTGGCGGGAATGGGCGCCTCCAGAGGCCGGCCGCGGATGAGGTCCGACGCCTTCTCGGCCAGCATCAGGACGCAGGCATTGATGTTCCCCGTGACGAGATCGGGCATGGCCGATGCGTCGACGACCCGCAGGCGGTCCACGCCGCGCACGCGGAACGACGGATCGAGCACGGCGGCGTGTCCGGCCCCCATGGCGCAGGTACCGGACGGATGATGCGCCGAGCGCGCCACTTTGCGGATCCATGCGTCGATCTGCGCATCCGTGGCGAGTTCGGCGCCGGGCGTGCGTTCGGCACCACGATACGGGGCGAACGCCTTGCCGGCGAGCACGTGGCGGGCGAGCTTCACCCCCTCGCGCAAGGTCCGGAGGTCCTTATCCGCGGAGAGCGCCCGGTAGCTGATGCGGATCTTGTCGCGCGGATCGGCAGACGCCAGCCGCACCTCGCCGCGGGATTCCGGGTGCAGAAGCACCGGCGACAGCGAAAACCCGTCGCGGTACGCCGGCTTGATGCCGGGCCACCACAGATCGGCATCGAGGGCGGTCCCACGGGTGAAGAACTGGATATCGGGTACAGCGGCGCCGCCGTCTGTCCTCACGAAGCCGGTGACGCCGCCGGGCAGCACCGTCGCCGGCCCGGTGCCCAGGCAATAGGCGCGTGCCAAGGCCGTGACCGCGCGGTCGAAGCGCAGCATCCCGTGGAACGGGCCGGGCTCGCGGCGGAAATGCGACACCGCCACGGCGAGGTGGTCCTGAAGGTTGGTGCCGACGGCGGGAAGGTCGACGACCGGTGCCACGCCCACATTGCGCAGGTGATCCGCCGGCCCGATGCCCGACAGCATCAGGAGATGCGGCGAGTTGAACGCACCCCCGGCGAGGATCACCTCGCGCTCTGCACGGGCCCGGATCAGACGGCCGCGCCGCAGGTAGTCCACCCCCACCGCCCGCGTGCCGTCGAAGACCACGCGCGCGGCCAATGCCTTGGTCTTGAGCACGAGATTGGGGCGCCGCAACGCCGGCCGCAGGAATGCAACCGCGGCACTGCACCGGCGCCCCTGGCGGATCGTCGACTGCGTGCGTCCGAAGCCCTCCTGCTGCGCCCCGTTGTAGTCGGCGGTCTGGGCGAAGCCCGCCTCGCGCGCCCCCTCGAGCGCGGCCTCGAAGAACGGATCGGTCGTGTTCGACCGGATGACGGTCAAAGCACCGCCCGTCCCGCGGTAGCGGTCCGCCCCGCCCTCCCAGTTCTCGTAGCGCTTGAAATACGGCAGGACGTGCGCGTAGGACCACCCGTCGCAGCCATTGGCCGCCCAGCGGTCGTAGTCGCCGCGGTGCCCACGCACATGGGTCATCACGTTGATCGACGACGAGCCGCCCACGACCTTGCCGCGCATCGATTCGATCGAACGGTTGCCGAGGCCCTCCTCGAGCTCGGTATCGTAGCCCCAGTCGTGGAGGCGGTGCTCGTGCATCTTGCCGAGGCCGATCGGGATGTGGATCAGCGGATCGATGTCGCGCCCGCCGGCCTCCAGGAGAAGGACGGTCGCGTCGCGGTCCTGGCTCAGCCGGTTGGCGAGCAGGCAGCCGGCCGAGCCCGCCCCGACGATCACGTAGTCGAACTCCTCCACCCCCGCCATATGCATGTTCCCCGCCCGATGCTGATTTCTGACTGTATCGCCGATGCTATGATCGGTCCACGCGGCCGCGTGGGACGGCCCGGGGAGGGTTCGATGGACGTGAAGACGGGTGCGGATCACATCAAGTCGTTGCGGGACGGCCGCACGGTCTATATCGACGGGCAGCTCGTAGCCGACGTGACCGAGCATCCGGCCTTCCGCAACTCCATCCGGTCGGCGGCCGCGCTCTACGATTACCAGGCGCTGCCCGAAAACATCGAGCTGATGACCTTCGCGCCGGACGGCAACAACCGCCGCGTCAGTCGCTGCTGGCAGATGCCGAAATCGTACGACGAGCTGGTGATCCGGCGTCGCGCGCTGACCGCCTGGTCGCAGCAGACCTACGGCTTCATGGGCCGCTCTCCCGACCACCTGGCCTCGAGCCTGATCGGCCAGGCCATGGGGATCGAGGTGTTCCGCAAGCACGGGGAAGCGCGCGCCAAGGCGCTGCTCGACTATCTGCGCTATGCGACCCTCAATGATATTTTCCTCACCTACGTCATCATCAATCCGCAGGCCGACCGCGCCAAGGATTGGGGCGACCAGGACGAAGACCTCGTCGCACGCATGGTCGACGAAGACTCCTCAGGCATCACGGTGCGCGGGGCCAAGATGCTCGGCACCAGCTCGATCATGGCCAACGAGGTGTTCGTCGCCAACCTGCAGCCGCTGAAGCCCGGAGAGGAGGACCTCGCCCTCTCCTTCGCTGTGCCGATGAACGCAAGGGGCCTGCGCGTCCTCTCCCGCAAGTCCTACGAGGCCTCGGCCGTCTCGCGCTTCGACAACCCGATCTCGTCCTGCTTCGACGAGAACGACGCGCTCATCTACTTCGACGACGTCAAGGTGCCGTGGGAGCGTGTCTTCGTCTTCCGCGATACCGACATGTGCCGCGCCCAGTTCCACGACACGCTCGGCCACACGTTCCAAAACTACCAATCGCAGATCCGGCTTGCCGTGAAGATGAAATTCCTGGTCGGTCTCGCGCGGCGGCTCGCCGAAATCATCGGCACGTCTGCCATGCCGCAGGTGCGCGAGCAGCTGGGCCGGCTCGCCGCGCAGGCGGCGGGGGTCGAGGCCATGATGCACGGCATGGAGGCGGCCGGGCATCAGCAAGGCCAATGGTACGTGCCAAACAAGCATTTCATGTATTCGGCGCAGGTGATCACGCAAGAGCTGTACCCGCAGATCGTGAACAAGATCCGCGAGCTTGCGGGCGGGGCCTTGATCATGCTGCCGTCGTCGGTCGCGGACTGGGGCAATCCCGACCTCGTGCCGATCCTCAACAAGACGCAGCGCTCGCAGGTCGCGGATCCCGTGGGGCGCGTGAAGTTCCTCAAAGCCGCCTGGGATGCGGTCGGCTCCGAGTTCGGCTCGCGCCACACGCAGTATGAGATGTTCTATGCCGGAGCGCAGTTCGTGACCTGCGGCCACAGTTTCCGCACCTACGACTGGAAGGCGGCGGCCGGCATGGTCGACCGGCTGCTGTCGGGCTACGACCTCGAAACGAAGGGACACCCATGAGCTACCAGGAGCTGACCTACAACGTTGAGGACACGGTTGCGACGATCACCCTCAACCGGCCGGAGCGGCTGAACGCGCTGACCCCTAACATGGAGACTGAGATCCACCGCGCGTTCGACGAGGCGGATGAAGATCGGGCGGTCAGGGTCATCATCCTCACCGGCGCCGGGAACGCGTTCTGCGCCGGCTATGACCAGGGCCAGCCGGCCAAGCCGAGCGAGCGCCGGAAAACGGATCCGACCGGCAAGTCGCACGCCGAGTTCATCGAATACTGGCAGCGCAGCGACGGCTCGAAGATCGCGCACTGGCAGCATATGTGGCGGCTTGGCAAGCCGATCATCGCGGCCGTGAACGGCTGGGCGATGGGCGGCGGCTTCTGGTATCAGCTCGCCGCCGACATCACGATCGCCTCCGACAAGGCCGTGTTCGCCCAGCCCGAGGTCCGCCACATCTCCAATTCGACCTTCCTGTTCGCAGCGCTGTGCGGCTGGAAGGCAGCCAACCGCTGGGCCCTGACCGGCGACCATTTCGATGCGGCCGAGGCGCTACGCATCGGCATGGTGAACGAGGTGGTGCCCCATGAAGAGCTGATGGCGCACACCACGGCGTTGGCGCGCCGCATGGCTCTGGTACCGGAGCCGTCACTCCGACTGAACAAGGCGATCAACATGCTGGGCATCCAAGCGGCGGGGCTCCATTCCGGGCTCCTGCTCGAAGGGGCATTGGGCGCGCTCGCCCACGCTTCGCACAACGAGCACCGCGAGAAGCTCTTCGAGGCGCAGCGGACAGGCGGCCTCAAAGCCTATCTCGACCTGCGCGATGGGCCCTTTCAGCCCGAGCCGATGGGGCCGCGTTCCGCCAAAGGGCGCGCCGAGCGTGCGAAGGCAAAGAAATAAGCCGGTCGTTGCTCAGGGCACCATCCAGGCGTTGGCCGCGATCCGCAATTCGACGGCAGCCCCATTCGGCAGGACATTCCCGCTGACCGGCTGCAGGATTGTCAGCGTCAGGCCGCACGTCTCGACGGTGTATCGCGCGAGCATGCCGAGATAGTCGGACCCCACGACCGTCGCGGTCACGATCGAAACCGCTGGCTCGCGCGGGAAGCTCTGTCCGATCTGCACGCGTTCGGCGCGCAGCAGCAGCCGGATCGAGCTTCCAGACGCCGCCCTCGTCGCCGCCACCTTGACCGCGGCACCGCCGGGAAGCCGAACGACCAGATGCGGCCCATCCGTTCCGGTCACCGTCCCCGCCAGCTCGTTCACCTGGCCGAAGAACCGCGCCACGAACTCCGAACGCGGACGGTTGTATACATCGTCCGGGCTTCCTTCCTGCTCGATCCGGCCGTCGCGCAGAACGACAACGCGGTCCGCCATCGACAGCGCTTCCGACTGGTCGTGCGTCACGAATACCGTGGTTATGCCCAGCGTGCGTTGGATGCGCTTGAGCTCGATGCGCATCTCCTCGCGCAAACCCGCATCGAGCGCTGACAGCGGCTCGTCAAACAGCAGCAGGTCCGGCTCGATCACGATGGCTCGCGCGACTGCAATGCGCTGCTGCTGCCCGCCGGACAGCTGCGCCGGCAGCCGGTCCTCCACGTGCGGCAGGCGCACGATCTCGAGCGCCCGCTGCACGCGCCGCACCACCTCGCTCTTCTCGACCTTGCGATAGTTGAGCCCGAACGCCACGTTCTCGAACGCCGTTTTGTGCGGAAACAGGGCGAGGTTCTGGAACACCATGCCGAAATTGCGCCGATGTACCGGAACATCGTTGACCCGCCGCCCCTTGACCAGGATGTCGCCTTTGGTCGGCTGCTCGAGACCGGCGATCATGCGCAGCGTCGTGGTCTTGCCGCAGCCCGAGGGGCCGAGCAACGCCACGAATTCGCCGTCGGCGACCGAGAGGTTCACGTCGTGCACCGCGACCACCGGCCCAAAGCGCTTTTCCACGCTGCGCATCGCGATTGCCGGCGTGCTCATGTGCGGCGCATTCCGCTGCGGGACGTGGCCGCGCGCGCCTGCGCGTACAGGATGGCAAGGATGGGCAACGCGACGGTCGCCATGATCAGAACGGTTGCCAAGGCGTTGATCTTCTGGTCGACCGAATATTCGAGCATCGCCATGATCTGGGTCGGCACGGTCTGCACGTTGGGCGGCAACCAGAACAACGTGGCCGTGATCTCGTCGAACGAGATCATGAAGGCGAACAGCAGGGCCGTGACGATCGCGGGCAGCGCCAGCGGCATGGTCACCGCAAGGAAGCTCTGCAGCCGATTCGCCCCCAGGGTCTGGGCCGCCTCCTCCAGCGAATGCGGGATCGCTTCCAGCCGATGGCGGGTGGTGAGCACGACATAGGGCAAGGTGATCGCCACGTGACCCGCCACCAGCAGCGGGAAGCTCTTGACCAGGCCGGCCAGGTGGAAGCTCAGTAGCAGGCCGATTCCGAGGATGATGTGGGGTACGAGGATCGGAATTGTGAGGACCATCTGCACCATATCGCGCCCGCCGAAGCGGAAGCGCGCCAGCGCATACGCGGCGGCGGTTCCGAGCGACGTCGAGATGAGGCTGACCGTCACGCCGAGCACCAATGACGTCTTCAGGGCCTTGAGGATCGCCGGATCGCCGGTCAGCGCCGCGAACCAGCCCAGGGTCAGGTGCGTGATCGGAAATGTGGCAAGCGGCGAGGCATTGAAGGCGAGGGCCACGACCACGCCGACAGGGGCCAGCAGGAACGCGTAGAGGGCCACGGTCAGGCCGGCGAGCGCACCCTCTATCGCCGCGGCCCGCGTCATGGCTGGGTTTCGCGGAACATGGTCGAGAACCCGGCAAGTCGTCCATAGCCGTAGAGGCTGAGGGCCAGGAAGAACACGACGACCAGGGACAACGTGGCGCCCAGCGGCCAGTCCTGCTGCGACACAACCGTGTCGTAGACGAGGTTGCCGTAGTACGTCGTCCCCGGCCCGCCCAGCACCATGGGCGTGATATAGGTGCCGATCGCCAGGATGAAGCTGAGCAGGCAGCCGGCCGAGAGCCCGGGAAGCGCCAGCGGAAACGTCACGGCCAAGAACGCCTGCGCGTCACTGGCGCCCAAGGTGCGCGCCGCGTCGACCACATTGCGGTCGATCAACTGCAGACCGATGTAGATGTTGATGATCATCAGCGGCAGCAGATACTGGATGAGGCCGACATAGACCGAGAAATCGTTGTAGAGCAGCGGCAGCGGGGAGGAGACGAGCCCGCTCCCGAGCAAGGCGGTGTTCACAAGTCCGTTGGGTCCCAGGATATGCAGCCACGACATCGAGCGTACGATGTAGCTGATCCAGGACGGCAGGAAGAGCAGCAGCACGAACGCGTTTCGCCGCCGGGCCGGCTGCAGGGTCAGGTAATAGGCGGGTCCGTAGCCAAGCACGGCGCAAACGACTGTCGATACCGCCGCCAGCCGGATCGTCTTGAGCAGAATCTCGCCGTAGAACGGATCGGTGAACAGGTCGCGCCAGTTCTCGAGCGTGAAGCTCATGTTCACCGCCCCAGTCGCGAGGTGCGACCAGAAGGAATAGAGCCCGACGCATGCGACGGGGGCGATCACGAACGCAGCCACGCAGCACAAGGCCGGCGCGAGCAGGCACCACGGAATCGCCCAGGCCGGTGCGGCCGGTCTCGTCATCCCCTCCCCTTACCCCGCTCGACCGGACCTCATGGTGGAACAATCAGCGCATCGACCACGACACAGCCCTGGCCGGCCTGCCGTACGATCACCGGGTTGACGTCGATTTCGCGGACGCGCTCCCGCTCGGCGTAAGCGAAGGCTGCGATCCGCTCGATGGCTTGCACCAGGGCCCGGATGTCCGAGGCCGGCCGGCCGCGATAGCCCGCCAGCAGGCGGGCCAGGCGCGAGCGCGTAACCATCTGCTGCGCGTCTCCCTCGCAGAGCGGCAGCGGCCGTACTTCGACCTCGCCCAGAAGCTCGACCAGCACGCCACCCGCGCCGAACGCAATATAGGGGCCGGTCTCGGGATCGCGACCGATTCCGATCAGCACCTCGAGCCCGCCACTGACCATCGGCTGCACCAGCCGGTCGACCGACCCCGCCGCCACACCGAGGCCGGCCAGACTGTGATCGAGTCTGGACCACGCAGCCTCGAGCTCCACCTCGCTGCGCAAGCCTACGGCAATCAGGCCGTGCTCGGAGCGATGCGGAATATCGTCGCTCACGACCTTCAGGACCACGGGATACCCGAGCCCCGCCGCGGCGCGGATCGCATCGGGCAAGGTTCGGACGATCTGCTCGGGGACGACATCGATACCGGCCTCGCGTAGGACTCGCTTGGCATCGACTTCGCTGATGATTTTGCGCCCCTGCCGCAGCGCCGCCGCGAGCGTCGTCCGTGCCGCCGTCGGCGGCTGGAGGTCGAGAGCCGGCCGCTGTCTCCGCTGCGCCCACCGGCCCAGCCGCCCGATGGCGCCCAGCCCCTGGCGCAGGCCGGTCAGCATGCCAACGCCCGTGCCTTTGAATTTGGTCACGGTCTCCATGCGCATGAGACCGAAGCGCGTGTTCATGAAGTAGAACGGCTTGTCCGAACGCTCGCTCGCCGCCTGCAGGATGTCGGTGTAGCGCGTGGGCGTCATCGGCTGGCCGTCGTTGGTGTCGCTCACCAGGACGACCGCGTCGATCGCGGGCTGGTTTGCCAGGCAGTCGAGCCCGGCCGGTAGGTTCTTGGTGTAGTCGCCGTTGCCCCAGGAATCGAGCGGATTGCCGGGGCCGCTGATCGGCCCGATCGTCTTGCTCACCTCTGCCGCCGCGTCGGCCGGCAACGGCGGCAGACTGAACAACGTCGGATTGACCTCATCGAGGATCATCTCGACCTGGCCGCCCGAGGCGGTGACCACACCGATGCGAGAGCCCCGCGGCCGGCGTTTCGACTGACAGGCGGCCAGGATCTCTGTCATCTCTTCGAGCGACGTGACCTCGATCGCATGGTGGCGCGCCAGCAGGGCCGAGAACACCCGCCCATCGCCGGCCACAGCCCCGGTGTGGCCAACCGCCGCCTCGCGCGCATGCGTGCTGCGGCCGATCTTGAGGATCACCACGGGCTTGCCCGCCTGGGATGCTCGGTCGAGCGCGGCCGTGAACCGCGGCATGTCGCGCACCGATTCGATGAACGCGGCGATCACGCGGGTGGCTGAATCGTCGATCAGATAATCGATGTAGTCGGCCGATGTGACCACCGCCTCGTCGCCCGACGAAATCACGTGACTGAAGCCGAAGCGGCGGCAATCCCCCAGCATGCCGATTGCAACCGAGCCGCTATGCGTGACGAGCCCCACGTCGCCCAGCACCGGTGCCGGATCGAGCATCACCTGGAGATACAGCGAGCTTTTGCTCGCCGGACTGAACACCCCCATGCAGTTCGGCCCGCACAGGGCCATGCCGTGCCTCTCCGCGATCGCGGTGATACGGCCCCGCGGTGAGGTCACGTCGCCGGCGCGGCTGCCCATGCCTCCGAAAATGACGCCGGCGCGTGCACCCTTCTCAGCCGCCGCCTGCAGAGCCGCAGGCACGCCCGCACCGTCGATGCAGAACGCCACCGCATCGATCGCCCACGGTACCTCCTGCGGGCTGCGGTAGCATTTGAGGCCGAGCACGGTCTCGTTCGACGGATGGATGGGCGCGATCCGTCCGGCGAATCCGATCTTCTGCAGGCACTCGAGCAGCCGCCGGCCCGGAGCGCCTTGACGCTCCGAGGCGCCGATCACTGCGATGCTCTGCGGCGCCAGTAGCGGGCGCAGGTCGATCTTGCCTGTCACGAAGACCTCAGCTGCGGGCGATCACGCGCTGGTATTCCTTCTGCCAGGCATCGGCGTGGTCGGTCCAGTAGAACGGGTCGAAGGTCCGGTACCCGGCGAGCGTGCCGGTCGGATCGTAGCCTGGAAGCTGCTGAACCTCGGGCGGCATCGGATACTTCTTGGGATCGAGGAGCGGCACGTTGCCGACCGCGACGCCCAGCGGGATCATCACCTCCGGCCGCAGCAGGATGTCGAGGATCTCGTAGACCGCGTCCATCGGGGCCGACTTGAGCACCATGAAGCTGCCGAAATCGACATAGGCCCCCTGCGCCGGCCAAGTGTCGAAGTGCACGCCCTGCTTTTTGAGGTTGTAGCCGGGGACGAACCACGCATCGCCCACGACGGCACTCCCGGACGAGAAAAGCTGCATCTGCTCGGCACTCGAATGCCAGAATTTGACCACGGTGTTCTTGGCCGTGCGGATCTTGTCCCACACTGCATTCATATCCTTGATGGCGTTCGGATCCTGGCCGTCTTGCAGGGCCGCGAACCAGATCCGCTGCATCCACAGATCCAGACCGGTGGCACGGCCCTTGTATTTGGGATCGATGAGGATTTTGTATCCCTTCTCCTCCATCTCGGCCCGCGTTACCTGATCGGTGTTGAAGCCGAGCCAGCCACCGGACAGGCCGAAGGGCACGCCCGGGAGCTTTCCGCCGCCGAGCTTGCGATAAGAGTCCACGGCGCGCGGCACCACGTCGACCAAGCGCGGTATCTTGCTTTCGTCGAGCTGGGCCGCATAGCCGAGCCGCACGACGCGCAGCGCCGTGCCCTGCTCGGAGCAGTTGAAGAAACTGTAGTTCTCCACCCCGTCGGCCTGGATCCGGCTGAGCATCTGGTCCTGCGAGCCGAACGAGCCCTGATTGACGGTCTTCCCGGTCTTGGCTGTGAACGGCTCGAGCACGAGTTTGCTGAAGGCGCCCTGCGACACGCCGCCGTACCCGTCGTAGCGCATGGTCTCGGCGGCCTCGGCCGTCCCGGCGAGCCGCAACAGGGCGGGCCCGGTGACGCCGCAGGCGATCGCCGTCCGCGCGATGCGTCCGAGGAACGTCCGCCGATCGAGACCGCCGTTGCCGTAACGCTCCAAAAGCCGGCGGTACTGCGTGTCAAAATCCATGGTCTCCTCCCGTTCAATCTCAACCGAGCGCGGCGGCCCTTGCACAGGGGCCGCCGGTTTCGCATATCATGCCCGCATGTCGCCCGAAGATCGATTGGCCGAACTCATTGACGATGCCGAGCGCGTGGTCGTGTTCACCGGTGCGGGCATCTCCACCGAATCCGGCGTGCCGGACTTCCGCAGCCCCGGCGGCGTGTGGAGCCGGATGAAGCCGATCTATTTCGAGGAATTCTGCACCAGTGAGGCGATGCGCCGCGAGGCGTGGCGCCGCACCTTCACCGGCGTCATGGGTTGGACGGGTGCGAAGCCCAATGCCGGACACATGGCCGTCGCCCGTCTCGTGGCACGCGGCAAGGTCTCGGCCGTGATCACGCAGAACGTCGACAATCTGCATCAGGATTCCGGCGTCCCTGACGACCGCATCATCGAGCTCCATGGCAATGCGAGCTACGCCACCTGCCTCGAGTGCGGACTGCGCCACGAGCTCGAGGTGCTGAAGCAAAGCTTCCTCGGCCGCGACGAGATCCCGAGCTGCCGCGACTGCCGCGGCCTCGTGAAGACGGCGACGATCTCCTTCGGCCAGCCGATGCCGCAAGGCCAGATGATCCGCGCCGAGGAAGCGACGCTTGCGTGCGATCTGTTCCTGGTGCTCGGCTCGTCATTGGTGGTCTACCCGGCGGCGGGATTCCCGCTGCTCGCCAAGCGGAATGGGGCAACGCTCGCCATCGTCAATCGCGAGCCCACCGAGCAGGATGCCTACGCCGACCTTGTCATCCATGACGGGATCGGCCCCGTGATGTCAAAGATCGTTCCGCCGGAGTAATCACGCGATCACTCGGCGGCCGCGGGCAGCGGCGCCTGCCAGACGTCCCGCACGTAGGCGCGCCTGGATTCGATGACCTCGCCCGCGCGCACGACCCGGGCGGGCACCAGGCGCGTGTTGACCTTGAGCACCTCGCCGCTGCCGTCGCGCATCTGCCACTCGCCCTCGACCATGTCGAGGATCGTGACGTCGGCGCGCATCCCGGGCTTCAGGGACCCGATCCGCTCCTGCTCGCGAAGCGCGATCGCGGGATTGCGCGTGGCCGCGGCGACCACCTGGTCGAGCGGCATGCCGAGCGCCCACAGCCGGGTCATCGCCCCGCACAGGCTGTAATCGAGCTTCGAGTTGTCGTGATACGAGGTGAAGTCGCCGTGCGTGTCGCTCGAGACCGTGCGCGGGAAGATCCCGGCATCCATCATCTTGCGGGCGATGGCATAGCTGAAGTTGATCCCATAGCCGATGTCGAACTGCACGCCCTGGGCGTCGGCCTGGCGCACGAACTCGGGGATGCCCTCGCCGTGGCCAACGATGCCGTCGGGCATCGAGCTGTAGACGTGGGCCAGGATGTCGCCCGGCTTCAGCAGCTTGAGCACAGCCGGCAGCACGTCGTGCGGCGCCGGGCGGTTCGCCTCGTCGACCGGGAACAGCTCGCCCGTGTGCACGTAGAGCGGCAGCCCCGCCAGCCGGCCGGCGCGCGCCGCCATCTCGAACACCTGCAGGCCCCAATGCGAGAACGCCCCGGATTCCGCGTGGCACTTGATGCCGCGGATGTGCTCGGGGTTAGCGCGGGCCAGCGCCACGAGCTCGTCGATCTCGACGAGGCTCGGATTGTGCAGGCGAGGCCCCTCCATCCCGCCCTTGATGGCGCCCAGCACGTTGATCGACACGAAGGCGCGCACGTCGGTCTTCGCCTTGTCGATCACGTGGGCCTTGAACCCTCCATAGGTCCACGCACCCGAGCTTCCCTGGTCGACGATCGTCGTGGCCCCCGCATCGACGCCGGCGTCGTCCGCCCACACGCCGAAATTCGTCACCCACTCGTAGACATGGACGTGCAGGTCGATGAGGCCCGGCGTCACGAGCGCGCCGTTGGCCTTCAACACCCGGCGCGCCGGGTGGGCGGCCAAATCTTTGCCCACCGCGGCAACGCGCCCCCCGATGATGGCGACGTCATAACGCCCGTCGAGTTGTTGCTGGGGATCGACAACCCGCCCGCCCGTGATCACCAAATCGTACATTGCATCGGCCATGGGCAACCTCTTCCGCTCGGCAGGAAATCTTGCGTGCCGGGCCCTCTAGGCGCTTGGAGACACAGCGAAAGCCATGCCATAGTGGACCCGGTAACTGACCAAACGGCCAATAGTCTAATCCCAGGATCGGCGTGAAGCCCGCAAAATTTGAATACCACGCGCCCGCCACGGTCGACGAGGCGGTGGGGCTCCTGAAGCGCTACAACGGCGAGGCCCGTGTCCTGGCCGGCGGGCAGAGTCTCATCCCGATGATGAATTTCCGGGTGGCGGCCCCCGCCGCGCTCGTCGACCTCAACCGCATCCCCTCCCTCGCCTATATCCGCGCCGACGGCGATACCGTGCGCATCGGCGCCATGACCCGCCAGAGGGCCATCGAGTTCTCCCCGGTGGTGCGCGAGAAGCTGCCGCTCCTCCACGAAGCGATATCGTGGGTGGGCCACCTGCCGACGCGCTCGCGCGGCACGATCGGCGGCTCGCTCGCCCACGCGGACCCGGCGGCCGAGCTCCCGATGGCGCTGCAGGCGCTCGAGGGGGAGGTCGTGGCGCGCGGCCCCGCGGGCGAGCGCACGATCAAGGCGGGCGACCTGTTCAGCTCGTCCCTGACCACCACGCTCAAGCCCGACGAGATCCTGACCGAAATCCGCTTCCCGGCGAGCCCGCCGGGTGCTGCCTACGCCGTGGAGGAGTTCGCGCGCCGGCACGGCGATTTTGCGATCACCGCGATCGCCTGTCTGCTCGTCCGTGACGGCACGCGCTGCAAGATGGCGCGGCTGGCCACCGGCGGCGTCGGACCCGTGCCGCTGCGCCTGACGGCAGCCGAGACGATCCTCGAGCAGCGCGGGCTTGCTGAGGACGCGATCGAGGCGGCGGCCGCAGCGGCCGCTGCGGCGGTCGATCCGATGTCCGACCACCAGGGATCGGCGGAGTACCGCCGGCACCTCACGCAGGTCCTCACCCGCCGCGCCGTTCAGAAGGCGCTCGCGCGCAAGCCATGACGGAACCGAAGATGTCACTGGTCGACGTACGACTGACGGTGAACGGCAAGCCCTATGCCGGGCAGTGCGAGCCGCGCAAGCTCCTGGTCGATTTCCTGCGCGAGGATCTGGGGCTGACCGGTACCCATGCCGGCTGCGAGCACGGCATCTGCGGCGCCTGCACGATCCTGTTCAACGGCGAGGCGGCGCGGTCCTGCATCATGCTCGCGGTCCAGGCGAACGGGGCCGAGATCACCACGGTCGAGGGCCTCGCGAAAGGTGCGGAGCTGCATCCGCTGCAGCAGGCCTTCCACGAGCACCATGCGCTCCAGTGCGGCTTCTGCACGCCCGGCATGCTGATGGCGGCGATCGATTTCCTCAAGGTCAACCCCGCACCGACCGAGCACGAGGTGCGCGAGGCGATGTCGTCCGTGATCTGCCGCTGCACCGGCTACCAGAACATCGTCAAAGCCATCCTGGCGGCCGCCCCCAAGATGAGGGCCTCGGCATGACCATCGCGACCGAGAGCCGCTATGTCGGCAAGCCGATGGTACGCCGCGAGGACAAGCGGCTCCTTACCGGGCGCGGCCAGTACATCGCCGATTTCACCCTGCCGCGAATGCTGCATGCGGCATTCGTGCGCAGCCCTGTGGCACACGCGCGCATCAAATCGGTGGACCTGTCGGCAGCCCGCGCGGCACCGGGCGTGGTCTATGCGCTGAGCGGGCCTGAGCTCGCGAAGATCGTACCGCCCGTGAGCGATTCCCAGCTGTCGCTGCCGGCGAAGTGGAAATCGCAGATCCAGCACAAGTTCCTCAACCCGCAGCAACCGATGCTGGCGCACGACAAGGCGCGCCACGTCGGCGAGGCGATCGCGATCGTGGTCGCGGAGAGCCGCTACGCCGCCGAAGACGCGGCCGAGCTCGTCGCGGTCGATTTCGAGCCGCTGCCGGCCGTGGTCGATGCCGAGGCCGCGCTCAAGCCCGACAGCGCGGTCGTGCACGAGCAATACAAGACCAACACCATCGGCGAATTCATGCTGCGCAAGGGCGACGTGGACACAGCGTTCGCCCGCGCCAAGCACAAACTGCGCCGGCGCTTCCACCACCACCGGTACGCTGCCATCCCCATGGAAACGCGCGGCGTCGTCGCAACCTACGACGAGCGCACGGATTCCATGACCATCTGGTCCTCGACGCAGGTGGTACACTGGGTGCGCAAAGAGGCGGCGACCATGCTGGGCATCCCCGAGGCGCGCATCCGTAGCGTCGCCCTCGACGTCGGCGGCGGGTTCGGCGTCAAGGGCCACGTCTACCCCGAGGACCTGTTGATCCCGTTCGTGGCGCGCGCCATCGGCCAGCCGGTCAAATGGATCGAGGACCGGCACGAGCACCTCATCAGCGCCTGCCATTCGCGTGACCAGATCCACGAGATCGAGGTCGCGTTCGACGACCAGGGGCACATCCTTGGGTTTCGCAATGACTACGTGGTCGATTGTGGCGCGTGGAACCCCATCGGCTCCGGCATCGCCTACAACACCGCGGTCCATATGCTGGGGCCGTACAAGTTCCAGGATTTTTCCGTGCGCGCCAGGATTGCCGCCACCAACAAGGTGGCCAATGCGCCATATCGCGGCGCCGGCCGTCCGGAGGCGGCCCTCGTCACCGAGCGGGTGATGGACCTGATCGCGCAGGAGCTTAAGCTCGAGCCCGACGAGGTCCGCCGGCGCAACATGATCCGCGCCGACGAGATGCCTTACGCGATGGGCGTGCCCTATCGCGACGGTCAGCCGATCGTCTACGACAGCGGCGATTTTCCAAGCCTTCTGGCCAAGGCGCTCAGCGCGCTGGGCGGGATGGGGGCGTTCCGCAAGCGCCAGCGCGAGGCGCGCGCGCAAGGCCGCTATCTCGGCTTCGGCCTCGGCTGCTACACCGAGGGCACCGGCGTTGGCCCGTTCGAGAGTGCCACCGTGCGGGTCGATCCCTCGGGGAAGATCTACGTGACCTCGGGCGCCTGTCCGCATGGACAGGGCATGGAGACGATCTTCGCCCAGATTGTCGCCGATTTGTGGTCGGTCGATCCGGCGGACGTGGTCGTACAGCTCGCCGATACCTCCGCGATCGCCATCGGCTTCGGCACCATGGCCAGCCGCAGCACGGTGACCGGCTCGGCCGCCATGCACGATGCGAGCCGGCGGCTGCAGAAGAAGGTGCTGGCGATCGGCGCCAATCTGCTCGAGTGTGCGGCCGGCGACGTCGAACTGCGCAAGGGCGGGGTCGGC
>Ga0335071_10003329_pt1 | contig 16982 bp, 11 predicted proteins | sample Lox_Sample_15_FD_206724 | JGI IMG/M metagenome (GOLD analysis project Ga0335071, IMG submission 206724) | Soil microbial communities from Loxahatchee National Wildlife Refuge, Florida, United States - Lox_Sample_1.5 | ecosystem: Environmental > Terrestrial > Soil > Wetlands | place: USA... | reverse complement strand
CGGGGCCCTTTTCGTGGTGCTGGTGTCCGCGCTGCGCCGCGGCGAAGAGGAGAGCCGCCGCGACGCCGAGCTCTCGCGCGACCTGCTGCGCCAGTCCGAGGTCCGCTACCGCAGCCTCATCGAGCGTGCCCCCGCCGCCATGTTCGTGATGGAGGGCGGAAGGCTCTCGTACTTCAACGACCGCGCCGTGCAGATGCTGGGCTACGCGCGCGAGCAGATGCGGGGCCTCCCGATGACCTCCATCCTGCACCCCGACGACCTGAAGCTGGCGCGAGAGATGTTCGACGCGCGCTCGGAGGGCGAGGATCTCCCGACCAGCCTGACGCGGATCCGCACTCGGAGCGGCAGCCTCCTGTGGGTGGAAACCGTGGGGCAGAGGATCCAGTGGGAGGGCCGTCCCGCGGTGCTGTACTTCTCCACGGACGTCAGCGCGCGGGTGGAGGCGGAAAAGGCGCTGCGGGAGAGCGAGCTGCGATACCGCATCTCCGAGAGCAAGTACAGGAACCTCATCGAGGTCGCCCCCGAGGCGATCTACGTGGTGGAGGACGGCCGGATCTCGTTCTGCAACTCGCACTTCCAGGAGATGCTGGGATACCGCGAGGAGGAGATCCGCGGCAAATCCATCCAGGACCTCACCCACCCGGATGACCTGGGCGCCTCCATGGAGCGCTACGCGCGCCGCGTGGAAGGCCAGGTGCTGCCCGCCGCGGTGCTGCGCCACGTGCGCAAGGACGGGGCCGTGATCTGGGTGGAGACCGTGGGCCAGCGCATCGAGTGGGAGGGCCGTCCCGCGGTCCTGTATTTCTCCTCGGACGTCACCGCCCGAAAGACCCTGGAAGAGCAGTACGTGCAGGCCCAGAAGATGGAAGCAATCGGCCGGCTGGCCGGGGGAATCGCCCACGACTTCAACAACCTGCTGCAGGTGATCCTGGGATTCGCCACCACGCTGAAGGACTACCTGGACGACCGGCCCGCGGTGCTGCGGGACCTCGGGATGATCGAGGAGGCGGCCACCAAGGCCGCCTCTCTCACGCAGCAGCTCCTGGCCTTCAGCCGCAAGCAGGTGATCAAGCCGCGGGTCATCGACATCGGCCAGCTGCTGCAGCGGTCCGAGCAGATCCTCGGGCGGCTGCTCGGTCACGACATCTCGCTGGTCGTCAGGCTGGGCACGGAGGACAGCCGCGTTCGCGCGGACGAGAGCCAGCTGCAGCAGGTGGTCATGAACCTGGCCATCAACGCCCGGGACGCCATGCCCTCGGGCGGCACCATCACGGTCACGCTGGACGCCGTCGTCCTGCAGGGCGGCGACGCCGCCGAGCTGCCGGCGGGCAGTTACGTCCGCCTGGTGGTGGAAGACACCGGCCGCGGCATGGACGCGGAGACCCTGCGGCGCCTGTTCGAGCCGTTCTTCACCACCAAGGAGAACGGGACGGGAAGCGGGCTGGGCCTGTCCATCGTCTACGGCGTCGTGCGGCAGGCCGGGGGCCGGATCCACGCGGAGAGCGCGCCGGGCAGCGGCTCCCGTTTCGTGGTCTACCTGCCGCGCGTCTTCGAGGAGAGCGAGACCGCCGCCGTCCCATCCGGGGAACGCCCCCGCGGCTCGGGCTCGGTGCTCGTGGTGGAAGACCTGGCCTCGGTGCGCAGGTTCGTGAAGGAGGTGCTCGAACGGTCCGGCTACTCCGTGACCGCGGCGGCCAGCGGGGAGGAGGCGGTCAAGATCGCCATCGCTAGGGGAGAGGGCTTCGACCTGCTGCTCACCGACATCTTTCTCACCGGTATCCGCGGGGAGGAAGTGGCGGATGCCGTCCGGGTGCTCAACCCGCGCACGCGCGTGATCTACATGTCCGGCTACGTCAGCCCGGCCCGGATGCAGTGGGTGAGCGGCGCCGCGTTTCTCCAGAAGCCGTTCACGCCGTCGTCCCTGCTGCAGGAGGTGAGAAAGTCGCTGGCCTCGTGAGCGCGGCTTGACTCGCGTACCCGCGGCGCGGCAGGCTGGGCAGGTCGAGATGGAATGATGGCAGACGTCCCCACCGCCGCGGATCGCGGGAGCCCGGCGTTCGGCCAGCGGCCCGTGCGCCCGGGCGAGCTGCCGGCCATCATGAAACGGCACATTGCCACCGGGACGATGGGCTCGGCCTGGGGCAACCTCATCACCGGCATCATCTACGTCTACTTTGGAAACGCGGTGGGCCTGAGCCGCCTGCAATGGGGCATCCTGACGGGCATCGGCTCGTGGGTGGTGGTCGCGCAGCCCATCGGTACCATCCTTGCCGACCGCCTGGGCTCGCGCCGGGTGTTCTGGTTCTGGACCGCGCTGACGGATCGATTCCTTCGCATGGCCGGCGTGCTCACCGCGTTCCTCCTCTGGGCATCCGGCCGGCCCGAGGCGGGCGTGGCATTCATGTCCGCGATCTGCGTGGGCACTCTCATCGGGAACCTGTCGCCCGGGCCGTGGTACGGGTGGTTCGTCACCATCATCCCCAAGGAGGTGCAGGGCGCGTTCTGGGGACGGCGGGACAGCTGGATCTCCCTGGTGGTGACGCTGGTGGTTCTCCCCTCGGGGCTGGTCATGGACCTCGTGCCCCCCGCGTACAAGACGGAGATGGCGGCCGCGATCCTCCTGGCGGCCAGCTGCGTGGGGTTCATGGACCTGCTGATCCACCAGACCCTGCCGGAGCCGCCCATCCGTCGCGTCGCCGTGGAGAGGCGCAGGAAGTGGTTTCGACGGGCAACGTTCGGCATGCTCGTCCCGCTGCGCGACCGGCGGTTCCGCCCCTGGCTGGTGTTCACCGCGTCCTGGAACCTGAGCCAGTCCCTGGGCGGCTCCCTGGCCACGCTGTACCTGCTGGAGAACATCGGGTTCAAGAACGACCTGCTGGGCGGAATGTTCTCCATGACGATCACCGGCCTGCTCGCCACGTTCGTGGCGGCGCGGCGCCTGGGACGCATGGTGGACCGCTTCGGCGTGAAGCGGGTGCTCAAGTTCAGCCACCTGTTGTGGAGCTTCGTCCCGGCCTGCTGGCTGGTGGCAACGCCGGGCCACGCGCTGTTCTGGGTCAGCCTTGGCAGCGTCCTGGGCACGGTGTTCTCCACTTCCGCCACCAACGCCAGCGTGAAGCTCGCCACGCGTTTCCCTTCATCGGACGACGGCGGGATGTACATCGCGGTTTCCACGGTGATGGCCAACGTGGCCAACGGTGTCGGTGCGCTGCTGGCCGGCCTCTTCCTGACGGCCCTGGGACCATGGACCCTGAGCGTGCTCGGCCTGGTCCTGAGCGCGTTCCCGGTGCTCTTCCTCATCAGCACGGTGCTGCGCCTCGCCACGTTCCTTTTCCTGCTGCCGCGCGTACGGACCACCACCGGCACCCCCGAGGCGGAAAGCCCGTTCCTGTTGCCGCTGTTCTTCGAAACGGTGCCGGGCCTCAACCGCCTGGCCCGCGGCCGCCCGACCCGGCGCCAGCTGGACCGGCCGCCCCCGGAGCCCGAGGACCCGGCAGGACGGCCCCTCTCCTGAATATCCCCTCGGGACGATGGGGTCCGCGCTAGTCCTCTCCCTTCTCGTAGTTCCGCCCGTCCCATGCCGGGGCGCGGGACTTGCCCACGAGCCCCGCCAGCACGACCACCGCCAGCACGTACGGGAACATCTGCACGAACTGGCTCGGGATGGGGAGGCGGGACTCGAAGACGATGCGGAAGGTGTCCGCGTAGCCGAACAGCAGGGAGGCGAGCACCGCCCCGAGCGGGTCCCAGCGGCCGAAGATCACCGCGGCCAGGGCAATGAAGCCGCGGCCCGCCACCATGCCCGTGATCCATTTGTCGGCGAACAGCGTGGCGGAGGCGATGCCGCACAGCGCCCCGCTGATGAGCACGCCGGCGTAGCGCATGGCGGTGACATTGACCCCGAGGGTATCCGCGGCCTCGGGATTTTCCCCGACGCTCCGTAGGCGCAGCCCGAAGACGGTGCGGTACAGCACGAACCAGCCGATGAACACCGCGGGGATCAGCCAGAACGCCAGCGAGTTCACGCCCAGCAGCTTCGGGAAGAGGTACGGGTTGATCTTGGACTGCGTCTCCGCTCCGAAGAAGCTCTGGCAGAGGAACCGCGAGAGCCCGATGCCGAACACGTTGATGGCCACGCCGGACACCACGTGGTCCACGCGGAAGGTCACCGTGACCACGGCGTGGATGAGGCTCACCAGCACGCCGGTCAGGATGGCCACCAGCAGTCCCACCCAGATGCTCTGGAACGTGATGGCTCCCCAGACGAGCGTCAGCGCCGTCACTCCCATGATCCCTTCCAGCGCGATGTTGACCACGCCGGCCCGCTCGGAGTACACGCCGCCCAGGGCGGAGAACGCGATGGGGGAGGAGATCTCCAGCCCCTTGGCCAGGAAGTAGACGATGAAGCCCATCAGCCCTGCTCCTTCCTGCGCATCGACCGGACCGCGCGCACGATGACGGCGTTGATGGCCACGATGAACAGGATCATCAGGCCCTGGATGGCGTAGGTGACCGAGTTGGGCACCTTGGTGGACAGCTGCAGGCCGTAGCCCGCCTGCTTCAGGAACCCGAACAACAGGGAAGAGAAGACCACGCCGACGGGATGGTTCTGCGCGATGAGCGAAATGGCAATGCCGTCGAAGCCGAGACCGGACGCGATGTTGTAGGTGTAGAATCCGCGGATGGCGAAGATCTCCTGCAGCCCGATCAGCCCCGCGAGCGCACCCGAGAGGAGGAACGCCGTGACCTGCACGCGCCGCACCTTGATGCCCGCGTAGCGCGAGACGTCCGTGGAGGTGCCCACCGCGCGGATCTCGAAGCCCTGGCGCGTGCGGAAGAGGAGGAACCAGATCACCAGCCCCGCCAGGATGGCCACCACGAGGCTGTAGTCCAGGTACACGTAGTCCGGCACGTTCCAGCCGATGGACCGGAAGAACCCGTTCAGCTTCCCGAACAGGGCCGTGGGCAGGATCTTCTTCGTCTGCGGCTCCAGGCTCACGCCCTTGGCCATGCCGGAGAGCGGACCGTTGATGAGGTAGTTCACCAGCGCGAAGCCGATGTTGTTGAACATGATGGTGGTGATGACCTCGCTGATGCCGCGCGCGGCCTTCAGGATCGCGGGCACGAGCGCCCACAGCGCGCCGCCCACCATGGCGGAGATGACCACCACCGGGATGTGCAGCGGCGCCGGCAGGTGCAGGTAGACGCCCGCCAGCGCCCCCACCAGGCCGCCCACGAAGTACTGTCCCTCGTTGCCGATGTTGAACACGCCGGCGCGGAAGGCAATGGCGATGGAGAGGCCCGAGAGGTAGTAGGGGATGGAGATGGACAGCACCGCCCCCAGCTTGGCCGCCCCGTTGAGGGCGAACTTGTACACGGCCTCCACGGCCTTGACGGGGCTCTCCTTCATCAGGACCACGATGACCACCAGCACCACCATGGAGGCCAGGAACCCGATGAACGGCGCCGCCTGGGAGAGGACGAGGTGCCCGCTGATCCGCCGTCGTGAGCCGCTCATCCCGCCCTCTCTTCCCCGGCCTTGCCGCCGGTCATTGCGAGCCCCACTTCCTCCCGCACGGCTTCCGCGTGGGTGAACTCGCGGATGATGCGGCCCTTGAAGATCACGCCGATGCGGTCGGAGAGGGACAGGAGCTCGTCCAGGTCCGCGGAGACCAGGAGCACCGCCTTTCCCTCCGTGCGCGCCTTCATGATCTGGCGGTGGATGAACTCGGTGGCCCCGATATCCACGCCGCGCGTGGGCTGGGACGCCACCAGGAGGCGCGGATCCGCCGCCAGCTCACGGGCGACGACCGCCTTCTGCTGGTTGCCCCCGGAAAGCGCGTTCGCCGGGGTGTTTTCGGACGGCGTGCGGATGTCGAACTGGCGGATGATCCTGCGCGCGGACTCCCGTATGGCCCGCTGATTCACGGTCTGCAGGCGCGTGGCAAACGGCGGCTTGTCGTGTCGCCCCAGCGTCAGGTTGGTGGCGATGGAGAACGGCAGCAGCAGCCCGTACTTCAGCCGGTCCTCGGGAATGTGCGTGATCCCGTTCTCCCGGCGTTTCCTCACGCTCCATTTCCGGGTATCCGAGCCGTCCAGGAGGATCTCCCCGGACTCGATCTCCACGCCCTCCGCGATGGCGTGCACCAGCTCGCTCTGCCCATTACCCTCCACCCCCGCGATGCCGTAGATCTCGCCGGCCTTCACGGAGAACGAGATGCCGTCCACGGCCGCCAGGCCCCGGGGGCTGCGGACCTTCAGGTCCCGCACCTCCAGCACCGTGGCTCCCGCCTCCCGCGCCGGGCGCTCCACTTCCATGAGGACCGGCTTTCCCACCATGAGCTCCGCGATCATGGGCTTGGTGACGCCGGCCCGGTCCATGGTGCGCACCACCTTCCCCTGGCGGATCACCGTGATGCGGTCCGCCACCGCCAGCACCTCGTCCAGCTTGTGCGTGATGAAGATGACGCCTTTCCCGTGCGAGGTGAGCGCGCGGAACGTGCGGAAGAGCTCCGCGGATTCCTGCGGGGTGAGCACCGCCGTGGGCTCGTCGAAGATGAGGATCTTCGCGCCGCGGAAAAGGATCTTGAGGATCTCCACGCGCTGCTGCAGGCCCACGGCGAGCTCTTCCACGCGCGCGTCCACGGGCACCGTGATGCCGTTCTCCTGCATGATGGACTGGACGCGCGCGCGCTGCGTGCCGGTGGCCAGCACGCCCGCATGGTGCGACTCCTCCCCGATGACGATGTTCTCCAGCACGGAGAAGGGGGGGAACAGCATGAAGTGCTGGTGCACCATGCCGATGCCGCGCGATATGGCGTCCCGGGGACCGCGCACGCTCACGGCCGATCCCTCCACCGAGATGGTCCCGGAGTCGGGCCGGTACAACCCGTAGAGGATCTTCATCAGCGTGGTCTTGCCGGCGCCGTTCTCCCCGACCAGCGCGTGCACCTCGCCGGCGCGCAGGTCGAAGGAAACGTGGTCGTTGGCGATCACGCCGGGAAACTGCTTGGTGATCTCCCGCAATTCCAGAAGGGTGTCGGCCATACCTGGTCCTCCCGGGGTCGGTGCCGGCCGCGCGGGCGGCGTGTCCGCGGGCCGATCGGCGCGCAGCAGGGCGCCGAAATCCGCGGAGTACCGCGGCGCGCTAAAAAAAAACGGGAGCAATGCGTGCATTGCTCCCGTTCGAAACGACCGCTCCTACATCAGGCCCTTTGCGTAAGCGGCCATGTCCGTGTTCTCGTCCGGCACGGTGATCTTGCCGCTGATGATGTCCGCGCGCAGCTGGTTGACCTTGGCTGCCACGTCGCTCAGCTTGGCCTTGTTGAAGCTGTTCTGGGCGAACCCCACGCCGTCCTCCTTCAGTCCGAAGGAGCGGTAGCCGCCGTCCAGCTTGCCGCCGGCGTCGATGAAGTCCTTGGCGCTCAGGAACACCGCGTTGTCCACGCGCTTGATCATGGAGGTGAGAATCCACTGCGCGCGGGCCTTGGTGGCCGCTTCCTTGGCCGAGGCGTAGATGACGGTCTGGTCGGAGTCCACGCCGATGGACATCTTCTTGGCTTCCTGCGCGGCCTTGAACAGGCCGTCACCGGTGCCGCCGGACGCGTGGAAGATGATCTCCGCGCCCTGCTTGTAGAAGTTGGAGGAGATGTTGTAGCCGGTGGTCGGGTCGTTGAACGCCGTGGGGTCCTTGCCCGCGTACTGGCCCATGATGGCGCCCTGCGCGCGGTACGCCTTGTTCACGTACATGGCGCCCGCGTCGAAGCCGTTCTCGAAGCGGTGGATCAGCGGGATGTCCATGCCGCCGAGGAACCCGATGGGCTTGCCCTTGGCCTTCAGCGCCGCGATGGCGCCGACCAGGAACGATCCCTCGTTCTCCTTGAAGCTGAGGCAGGTGATGTTGCTGGACGCGTCAAGGTCCGGGATGTACCCGTCGATCAGCCCGAAGTGGGTGTCGGGGAAGTCCTTGGCCACCTTGGCAAGGGCGTCCGAGAACAGGAACCCGATGCCGTAGATCATCTGGTAGCCGTCTTCCGCGAGGGCGCGAAGCAGGATCTCGCGGTCCTGCCCGCCGGCCTTCGGCTCGAGGTACTTCAGCTGCACCTGCTGGCCGAAGTTCACCTTGCTGGGATCGTCCTGGATCCAGCCCTTGTAGGCCTTCGCGATCGCAACAAGGCCGTAGTACGCGGAGTCGTTGAACGAGTTGTCACCCCTCCCCGCGAGGTCGAACACCATGCCGATCTTGAACTGCGGCGCGGCGCTGATGGCGAGGACGCCGATCATGAGCAGAACGACGAGAACCGCAAAACGCTTCATTCACACCTCCTTGGCCGTATGGTCATCGCTAACTCTACGGCCGCCGCCGGGGTAAGTCAAGTCGCTGCGCTGCGTGGATATCGGAGCACGCGCCGGTGCCGGCGAGGCGGGGGGGGGTCAGCCGCGGCCCAGCAGGGACAGGAACTCTTTCTCGGATACCAGCTGGGCCCCGACCTTGCGCGCCTTTTCCAGCTTGGAGGCTCCGGGGCTTGCGCCGACCAGCAGGTGGGTGGTCGCGGAGGTCACCGAGGAGGCGGCCTTGCCGCCCCGCTGCGAGACCTCTTCCAGCGCCTTCTCGCGGGGCGTGAAGCTCTCGAAGCTGCCGGTGACGCTCCAGGTCTGGCCGGCGAATACCTGGGGCACATCCGCGCGCGGCGCCGGGGCTTCCTTCTCCGCGAGCTGTACCCCCGCCTTCCGCAGGCGTTCGATGCGCGTTCGCATCTGCGCGCGCCCCAGCTCGCGGATCAGGGTCTCCGCCGTGCGCTCGCCGATCCCGTGGATCTCGAGCAGGGGGTCGGGGGTGCCCGCCTCCGCTACCTCGAGCAGGGAGTCGATGTCGCGGTAGCCGGCGTCCACCAGCAGCTCCGCCACCTTGGTGCCGATGTCCGGTATCCCGAGGGAGGGGAACACCACGTGGAACGGCTGCTCCAGGCTGCGCTGGAGGCCGGCCCGGATCTGCGCGACCTTCTTCTCTCCGAACCCGTCCAGCTCCAGCAGCTTGTCGGGATCGAAGAAGTACAGGTCCGCCACGTCCTTGACCAGCCCGTTCCGCAGCAGCACCTCGATGGTCTCGGGCCCGATGCCCTCGATGTCCATCTGCCCCCGCCCGACGAAGAACGCGAGTCGCCCCCGCACCTGGTCGGGGCAGTCCTCGTTGGGACAGAAGTGATGGGCGCCCTGCTTCACCAGGGCCCTGCCGCAGGTAGGACACTCGGACGGCAGCTTCCACGTGGAGGCGCCGGTCTCGTTCTTTTCCAGCACGCGCTCCACCGCCGGGATCACGTCTCCCCGGCGGGAGACTGCCACCCGGTCTCCCACCGCGAGCTCCAGCAGGTCGATGTATTCCTGGTTGTGGAGGGTCACGTTGGAGATGGTGGCACCGGAGAGCTTCACCGGCTCCACGCGCGCCACCGGGGTGATGCGCCCGGTGCGGCCCACCTGCACGTCGATGGCCCGCACCGTGGTCACGCCCTGCGGGTTCTCGAATTTGAAGGCGATGGCCCATCGCGGATGGTGGCCCGTGTATCCAAGGCTCTCGCGGGCGGGGATCTCGTCCACTTTCACCACGATGCCGTCGATCTCGTAGTCCAGGTCCCTGCGGATCCGCCGCTCCTCTTCGATGTAGGCCACCAGGTCGTCGAGCCGGCCCGTGCGCCACTCGGGGTGGCGTCCCGAGATGTCGGCGGCGGGTTCCGCGTCGGAGAAGAACCCCGTGTGCGGGTTCAGGCGGAACCCCATCTCCTGCAGGAGCTCGAGCGCCTGGTGGTGGGTGGCCGGCGGCTTCTCGCGCGAGCCTTCCGGCAGGAACCCCTCGTAGACGAAGACGCTCAGGGGGATGCCCGCCACCTCGCTGCTCTTGACGCGCCGCAGCGTCCCCGACGCGAAGTTGCGCGGGTTCGCATACGGCTCCTCCAGCTTCGAGTTGATGGAATCGAACAGGCTGCGGGCCAGGAACACCTCGCCCCGGGCGGCAAGCGTGAGCGGCCGCGAGAGCCGCAGCGGCACGGCGCCGATGGTCTTCACGTTGCCGGTGACGTCGTTGCCCACCAGCCCGTTGCCCCGGGTGACGGCGCGCGCGAGCACCCCGTCCTCGTAGTACAGGACGATCGACGCCCCGTCGATCTTCTCCTCGCAGACGAAAGACAGCTCGCGCCCGGCGTTGCGCGCGGTCTTCGCAATCCAGGCGGAAAGCTCTTCCCCGGTGTAGGACTTGTCCAGGCTCAGGACGGGCACGGTGTGCGCGACTTCGGGAAGCTCCTGCGTGAGATCGGACCCCACGCGGCGGGTGGGGGAGTCGGGGAGCGCCAGCTGGGGGAACTCCGTCTCGATGGAGACCAGCTCGTCGAACAGCCGATCGTACTCCGCGTCGGAGACGAGCGGCCGGCTTTCCACGAAGTACGCCCGCTGCAGGTTCCTCAGGGTCTCGGAAAGCTCCGCCGCCCGCTTCTGCGCTTCCTTCCTGGTCATCGGGGCGGCGCCGGGTCCTCGGGCCCTACTCCTGCTTCAGGAACGCGTCGGGGTAGCCGCGGTAGCGGAACCAGAGGAGCAGCGTGCCGCTCTCCGCCCGATTGAGCGGGCCGATCACCACGCGGTACACGGTGGCGCCGGCGCTGGCCGGGGCCACGACGAGCGCCGGGTAGGTGGCGCCCAGCTTCGTGGCGAGGTCCCGCGCGTTCTGCTCGGTGCCGAACGCGGCGAGCTGCAGGTAGTAGGTTCCCTTGCCCGTCTTCGGGACCGAGGCGATGACGGCAGCGGCCGTCCGCCCCTGCTGCGCGGTTGCGGATGCCACCGTGGCCGCAGGCGTGGTCGACCCGGGCGTGGTCGCGGCTGCCGCGGTGGTGCCCGTGGAGGCAGGAGAAGTGGCCGCTGGTGTCGTGGCCGCCTGGGTGGCCGACGCGGGTGCCGGCGCCTCGGGCGCAGAGAGCGCCACCGCGGGGGCGGGCCCCGGCGTGGGGGGAAGCGTCTGCGGCGCCGTGACCTCGGTCTGCACCGGCTCCCCGGCCACCGCGGCGGGCTGCTCGACGTCCGGGGACGGCAGCGAGGCCTGGGCGGTCGCGGATGTCCCTGGCGCCTGGGCGGCTTCGCTTTCCACCTCCTGGGGCCGCGACTCCTCGGGAGCCGCGACGTCCGCAAGCGGCAGGCTGGCGGAAGCCGTGGGCCCTGGCTTCACGCCCGGCTCCCCGTCCACGGAAGTCACCGTCGCGCCTCCGGCGGCGACCTGGGCCGTGGCCTGACTTGCGGCGGGAGTACCGGCCTTGGGCCGGTAGACGAACTTCTGGTCCTCGCGCGGCGGCTGGAACACCTGCTTCTGCGGGATCCGCGCCTTCGCGTCCGACACAATCGCGGCGTCGTCCGGGTTGCCCGCTGGGGCCTGCGCCGTGGCCGTGCCCTGCTGCTGGTTGGTTTGCTGCTGCGCGGCCTGGTCGGTGGCTGCCGGCTGCTCAGTGGAGGTTGCCTGGTCGGTGGAAGCGGGCTGCTGCTGCGCGGCCTGGTCGGTGGCTGCCTGCTGCTCGGTGGAAGTGGCCTGGTCGGTGGCTGCCGGCTGCTCGGTGGAAGTGGCCTGGTCGGCAGCCGCGGGCTGCTCGGTGGAGGTTGCCTGGTCAGTGGAGGCCGGCTGCTGGTCGGCCTGGTCCGTCGCGGACGGCTGCTCCGAGGCGGTCGATTGGTCCGTGGTGGTCGGAGCCTGGGCGACCTGGACCGGCGGCTGGGACTGGGATGCGGGCAGCTCGGGCGAGGCCCCGGCCGCCGGGTTCACGTCCGGGTCATTGGAAAGGGTCTGGTCCGTCGGCCGACGGGAGATCATGGAGTTCGAACCTGCAGGGACCGTGACCCTGACCCTCCCGAGGCTTCCCTGGGAGACCCCGAGGGCCTGGGCCGTCTTGGGGGACAGGAGCACGAGGATGTCGGACTGGCCCTCGATGCGCCCGGTTACCGTGGCGGTAACGGTCTTGCCGGTGTCTTCGTTCAGGATGGTGACCTGTGTGCCCGCGGGAAACGCGTTGGAGGTGACGTTGAGGCCGCTCTCGAAGTCGGCATCCCCCCTCTGCAGGGCGGCGTTCCCGTCCCAGAAGTCGGCCGCGACGGCCAGCATCGGGACCAGGAGCAGTGACAGCACGAGCCATCTCTTCATACGAGGGTACTCCTCCTTCCATCATCGGTAAAACAGGGGAGTTTCCGTGGCGAAATTGTCGCGCCGGTGCCTGTCACTCTTCTATCATAACGCCGCGGCAGGGCCACGAAAAGCCGCTGCCGGGGCCCGGGTCAGGAGCCGCGGAGGTCCAGCAGGCGCTTGATCTGCGCCGCCACCTTTCGCCCGATCTCCCCGCCCAGCGCCAGGCGGTCCACCTCTTTCTCGCGGTCGCGGTTGGTCGCCTCCTCGGTTCCCGAACCGACCGTGCGGCTGGTAGCGGCGTCCAGCACGGTCCACGTCGTGCGGGCCGCGATGCGGAGGAGGTCCTTCTGGAGCTTCGTGTCCGTGTAGACCGTCGCCACTTCCACGACCGCCTCCGCGCCCGCGGCCGCGGCCAGGCGCACGGCCTCCGCTGTGGGGGGCATCCGTTCCGATCCCGGCGCATCCAGCACGATGACCCCGGCATCGAACAGCCCGTTCGAGAGCCCCTCGCGCACCGGAAACGGCGGCGGCAGCGCGCTGGAGTCCACGTTCTCGCGCACCACGAGCAGCACGGTCTGGGTCCCCGCCGGCATGGCCAGGCCCAGGACCGCGGCGAGGACGAGGCAGGTGGCCCAGGGGCGATGAAGGTGGAGCATGATTCCTTATCGGCACGTCGCGCACCGGGGCGATACGCGGGGTCCGCCGATTGACGGCGCGGCCCCCGGGCGGCCATCATCCGGCAAATGGCGTTCTACGCGCTGCAGGTCTGGACGGGCCACGAGGCCAAGTTCTTCACGCTCGCCGGCAAGGTGCTGGAAGCGCAGGGATCCCGGATCCTGTGGCCGCGGCGCAGCCTGCGCATCCGGCGTGCCGGTGTCTGGCGGGACGCAGTGGCCTCCATCTTCCCCAGCTACCTGTTCCTCCAGGCACCCACGGTGGATGCCGCGCTGTACACCGAGCTGCGGCACCTGCCGGGGTTCGTGCGCTTCCTGCCGTCCAACGACGGGGCAGCGCCCCTGGAGCCCAAGGACCAGGCTCTCCTCACGCACTTCCTCTCCTTCGGCGAGGTCGTCCAGAAGTCCTCCGCCTACTTCGACGAGAACCAGAGGATCCGGGTGCTGTCGGGGCCGCTGAAGAGCCTGGAAGGCATGATCGTACGGGTGGACCGCCGCAAGGGCCGCGCGAGGGTTCGACTGGAAATGTACGAGGACTCCTTCGAGGTGGATTTCGGGTTCGAGTCCCTGGACGCCGCCCCTCCGCCGAAGGAGGCGTGATTCCCGCGGCCGCGGAAGGCCGCTGTCAGGGACCGCCCCGTTTCAACCGATGCTTATCATTGATGGCGGACGCATCGGTCTCGGTTCCCCGGGGCGAGTCCCGGAACAAGATCTACATCATTGGCGCGGGGTTCAGCGGGGTAACGATCGCCGCGGAAATCCGCGCCAAGCGCATTTTCGGGCGCGTGGTCGCCTTCCTGGATGACGACAGCGCCAAGATCGGCTCGCGCATCCACGGCGTGCCGGTCCTGGGGCCCATCGAGGCCGCCGCCCAGCTGATCGTGGCCACCCCGGCGGACGAGGCGATCATCGCCATCCCGAGCGCCACCCGCGAACAACTCGCGAGGATCTATGCAATCCTGAGGCGCGCGGGGTTCGCGCGCATCCGGATCGTCCCGCGCATCTCGCAGATCCTGGACGGGGAGGCACACCTCATCCAGGCGCGGGAGATCGACCCCGAGGACTTCCTGGCCCGCAGCCCGGTGCGCGTGAACCTCCGCAAGAGCCTCTCGTACGTGCGCGGACGCCGCGTGCTGGTCACCGGGGCCGGGGGCAGCATCGGCTCGGAGCTCTGCCGGCAGCTGCTGGAAGGAGGAGCGGAGCGGCTGTACCTCTTCGGCCACGGGGAGAACAGCATCTTCGAGATCCAGCGCGAGCTGCGACTGCTGCAGGAAGAAGGGGTCGGGGAGAAAGCGACCCTGGTGCCCATCATCGGGGAGATCCAGGACCGCGACTACCTGAACTTCATCCTGGCCCGCACGCGGGCGGACGTGGTATTTCACACCGCGGCGCACAAGCACGTAGCCTTGATGGAAGCCAACCCCGTGGAGGCGGTGAAGAACAACGTCTTCGGGACCCTCAACATCGTGGGCGCGGCCCGCAGGAGCGGCGTGCAGCGCTTTGTGCTCATCTCCACCGACAAGGCCGTGGAGCCCACCTCGGTGTACGGTGCCTCCAAGCTGCTCGCGGAAGAGATCGTGCTGCGGGAGGCCCGCAATGGCCACCACTTCCTCGTGGTGCGGTTCGGGAACGTCCTGGGCTCGCGCGGGAGCATCCTGCCGCTGTTCCGCCGCCAGATCCTGAAGGGCGGGCCGGTCACGGTGACCGACCCGGCGGCGCGGCGGTTCTTCATGACGATCCCGGAGGCCTCTTCCCTCGTGCTCACCGCCGGCGGAACCGGTTGCGGCGGCGAGGTCTACCTGCTGGACATGGGAGAGGACGTCTCGATCAAGGACCTGGCCGAACAGATGATCCGCTTCTATGGCTTCGAGCCCGGCACCGACATCCCGATCGTCTACACCGGGCTGCGGGAAGGGGAGAAGCTCCTGGAAAAGCTGCACGCGGACACCGAGGTTCCCGAACCCACGCCCCAGGCGCGCATCATGAAGCTGCGGCGCAAGACGCTCATCAACGGGAGGATCAACTCGGTGCTGGACCGCCTGCGGCCCATCTGTTTCCACGACCCCGAGCATCCGCAGCTCTTCAGGAACCGCCGCGCCCTGCGCGCCGTGCTGGAAGAGGTCATCCCCGGCATCGGGCCATCGGTCCATGAGCCCGAGTTCTAGGGGAGCCGCGGTGGTGCCCGCCGAGCCCGTCCCGTTCGTGCCGTTCTTCCGCCCGTCACTCGGGCAGGAGGAGGAGCAGGCCGTGCTGGCGGTGCTGCGCTCGGGGTGGCTCACCACGGGGGAAATCACCGCGCGGTTCGAGGAGGAGTTCGCCCGCCGCGTAGGCGCGCGGCACGCGCTGGCGCTGAGCTCCGCCACGGCCGGGCTGCACCTCGCGCTGGAGTCCCTCGGCGTGGGACCCGGGACCGTGGTGCTCACCAGCCCGTACACCTTCGCGTCCACCGCCGAGGTGGTGCGCTACCTCGGGGCCGACCCGCTGTTCGTCGACATCGACCGACGCACGCTGAACCTGGACCCGTCTCGCCTGCAGGAGCGCCTGGAGTCACTCGAGCGGGAGGGACGCCGGGTCTCCGCGATCATCCCGGTCCACATCGCGGGGCTGCCCTGCGACATGGACCGCATCGGGGCGCTCGCCGACTCCCGCGGCATCCCGGTGGTGGAAGACGCGGCCCACGCATTCCCCGTGCAGTACGGCGGCCGCTGGGTGGGAACGCTGGGAGCCGCCGGCGTGTACTCGTTCTATGCCACCAAGACCATCACCACGGGTGAGGGCGGCATGGTAGTCACGGACCGCGACGACCTTGCCGCGCGCATCCGCATCATGCGCCTGCACGGGATCGATCGCGACGTGTGGAACCGCTATACCACGCCCGGGGCCGGGTGGAGGTACGACATCGTGGCGCCCGGGTACAAGTACAACCTGACCGACCTCGCCGCGGCGATCGGCCGGGTGCAGCTGGCCCGGGCCGACGAGCTGCTGGCCGGCCGGCGCGCCGCGGCCCGGCGCTACCTCGAGGAGCTCTCCGGCCTGGACTTCCTCGCGCTGCCCCCCGTCTCCGAGCGCCATGCCTGGCACCTGTTCATCATCCGCATCCGGGAAGAGCGCCTCGGGCGGACGCGGGACGAGTGCATCCAGCACCTGCACGGGCAGGGCATTGGAGTCTCGGTGCACTTCATCCCGCTGCACCTCATGAGTTACTACCGCGAGCGCTACGGGTACCGTCCGGAGGACTTCCCCGCCGCGCTCGAGTGCTTCCGCGGCTGCATCAGCCTCCCGCTCTCACCCACCATGGGCGATGACGAAATGGGCCGCGTGATTGCCGCGGTGAGATCGCTGCGCGACCGCTGACCGCCACGTCGATACCGCCCTACGGGCGGTACGCTTTGGCTTCCTTCTCGATTGCCTCGATGTCGGCAAGGGATTCCAGGACCTCGAAGTCGATCGTGACGTCGTACGAGGCCTGTCCCTCGATCATCGGGAGGGCTCCCTGCTCCCGCAGCGGACCGCGGCCCATGGGCGTGATGTTCCCCGGTTCCAGGCCCACGACGTAGAATCCCTTGCAGGGCATCTTCCACTGCGTGAGGGTGGGAAGCTCCTTCTGGTTCCACCGAAGCACGATGCCCAGCGGGGTCCCGTCACCGGTGTCGCGGTTGACCAGGGACACGAACGTGGCGCCATCCGGGCGCGTGGCCATGGTGTGGAAGAACACCTTCTCCGCGTAGCCCTGGACGGGCTCGGGGAACGCCAGGCATTCCTCCACGCCGCGGTCCTTCCGTGCCTGCTCGTCGCGGGGGACGGTCTTCGAGATCGGGCCGACCACGCGGGCCGAGGGGGAGAGCAGGGGAAACCCGAAGTTGAAGTGGTACAGCAGCATCAGCGGGTGCGCGGAGAAGCCGCGGTTGGTCACCCGATCGTGCAGGCGGAAGCCCTTCGCTCCCAGGCGCGTGGTCACCGTGCGGGTCAGGGCGAGGTTTTCCACCATCGCTTCGGTCTCCCGCATGGTCCCTTTCAGGCGGATGCTGAACTCATCGCCCTCCCAATCCTGGTCCACGCAGAGGTTCTCCGCGGCGGCGTTGGCCACGCGGCCGTGCAGCCCGAAGCTCTTGCCCTGGTCGGTGCTTGGCGCGCCGGCGTTGGCAATCCCGCATGTGGTG
>Ga0335071_10003328_pt1 | contig 16989 bp, 13 predicted proteins | sample Lox_Sample_15_FD_206724 | JGI IMG/M metagenome (GOLD analysis project Ga0335071, IMG submission 206724) | Soil microbial communities from Loxahatchee National Wildlife Refuge, Florida, United States - Lox_Sample_1.5 | ecosystem: Environmental > Terrestrial > Soil > Wetlands | place: USA... | reverse complement strand
TAGACCTCGAGGGTATCGCCTGCCACAAAGGATCTGCATTCGGATCGCTTGGGCAACCGCCCCAGCCTACCTCGGAGCATTTCGCAAATATCCTGTTTTCGCAGCTTGTGAAAACAGATCCGGGCAGACCCGTCTGGCTTGAGGATGAGAGTAAAAACATCGGAGCGGTATTCATGCCCGACGGATTTTACTACAGGATGCAGGAATCACCCCTGGTGGTGCTCATGATGGATGTAAAGACAAGGTTGCCACGCCTTCTGGAAGAATATTCCGGTCATTCACGCAATGAGCTCCTTGCCTCTGTAACAAGGATCAGCAGGAGGCTGGGCGGTGATGGTACAAGAGAATCGGTCGGGAGTATAGAATCGGGCAATTTTGAAAGGGCCATTACGATTACCCTCAACTACTATGACAAGGCATATATGTACGGGATAAAGAAGCGGCCCGAAAGAAATATAAGATACGTTGAAACCCTTGCTGATGATCCATCGGGGAACATGAAGCTTGTGCTGGAGGCAGCTGAATATTTCAGGGTGAAAGATCTTTAATCCCTTCCTGCATCAACCCATTTATAAACCTTGTCGGAACGCCTGAGCACGGACCCTGTTTTTACTGAACAGAATTCTCCCATTGCCGCCTTCGGGGAATCTTTAAGATCGACCCTGATCTCATCCGCATCAAGCTCCACAACGCCAGTGGTCGGGCCGATAACAAGAATATGATCGCCCCTCTCCAGGTCGCCGTTCTCGAGCTTGATTTCAGCTACCCCGAGCCTGGTAAAGTAATTCGTGATCTTCCCTATGTAGATTTTTTTCTTAGTGGCGCTCGATCCGTATCTCCCTGTCCATTCCCCCATTTCCCGCCCCAGATAATATCCATCCCAGAAACCCCTGTTGAAGACGGTAGAAAGCCTTTCGGTCCACTCCTCTATCCTTCCCGGAGTATAGGATCCATCTGCCAGGGCAGAAACAGCCTCGCTGTAACACGAGGTCACTATCCTTACGTATTCGGCCGAACGCGCCCTTCCTTCAATTTTCAGGACCCTTACACCGGCCCCGGTTATTTTGTCGAGAAACCCGATGGTACACAGATCCCTGGGCGACATGATATACTCATTGTCAATTCCCAGCTCGTAGCCTGTTTCACGGTCGGTGACCACGTACTTCCTTCTGCATATCTGGTAACACTCACCCCTGTTAGCCGATTTGCCATACTCGTGAAGGCTCAGGTAGCATTTACCGGAAATAGCCATGCAGAGGGCCCCGTGAGCGAAAAGCTCTAGCCTCATCAGGTCGCCGCGGGGACCCCTGATATCCTGCTTTTCTATCTCCGAAGCAATATACTTCACCTGATCGAGCCTAAGCTCCCGTGCCAGCACTGCCACGTCGGCCCACTGTGAATAGAATTTGACCGATTCAAGATTTGAGATGTTCAGCTGGGTCGAAAGATGTACCTCAACCCCGCGCGACCTTGAATAGCTTATCACCGACTGGTCGGATGCAATAATTGCCGTTACGCCGCTTTCAGCGGCCGCGTCGACGATGTTCTTCATCTGCCCGATCTCGTCATCATAAACAACCACATTGACCGTGAGGTAGCTCTTGAGACCGTTATCACGGCAAATGGAGGTAATCTTTGCAAGTTCGCCTGTTGTAAAATTCCCGGTCGATCCGGCCCTCATGTTCAGCTGTCCGATACCAAAATACACTGAGTCGGCCCCGCCCTGAACGGCAGCCATCAGCGATTCAAACGAACCTGCCGGGGCCATTATTTCGATATCTTTCCTGGTCATCGTATAAAATGTGCGCAAATATAAGGATTACCTTGCTAATTTCTTCAAAACGATCCTGATACAGGTCCCTCTTCCCGGTTCCGAATACCTGACGAAAATCCTGCCGTTATGGTATTCCTCAATGATCCTTTTGGCCAATGAAAGCCCCAGGCCCCATCCGCGTTCCTTTGTTGTGAAACCGGGCCTGAAAATCTTTTTAAATGATGATTTAGGCATTCCCTTTCCAGTATCGGACACGTCGATAACAGCATGGTCGGCAGCTTCAATGATCTTCAGGGTGATCATCCCCGTTCCCTCGGTCGCATCAATGGCATTCTTGCAGATGTTTTCGATTACCCAGCTGAACAGGGCCGCATTTACAGGCACAATTATTGAATGGTCAACCGGATCGAGGGTGAATGTCATCTTCGATGAACTCCTCGATCTTAAATATTCAATCGTCTGCTGGATTATTGCAATGATGTCTTCACCGGCAATATCGGGCCTTGCCCCGATCTTTGAAAATCTCTCCGTCACCTTCTCGAGCCTGGCGACATCACGGGCCATCTCAGCGGCAAGACCCACTTCGGGGTGCTTCATCTGAAGGATCTCCACCCAGCCCGCCAGCGATGAGGTTGGGGTGCCAAGCTGGTGGGCCGTCTCCTTCGACATCCCGACCCATACCTGGTTCTGCTCTGCTTTTCGTGAAGAGCTGAATGCCACATAGGAAACAAGGATAAACATGATTATAACGCTGAGCTGCACGTAAGGATAGTAAATCAGCTTGGTAAGTATCGTGCTGTCGCGGTAATAGATCCGGTTTATGTAACCATCGCCGAAATCGATAACGATAGGTTCTGTTTTCCCTTTCATCTTCTCCAGCCTTGTCCGGAGGTATTTCCTGTCGCCTGTCCTTGAATGATCAAAGTTAACGGCTGAAATGATGCTGTCATTTCCATCGGTGAGAATTACCGGGACAGTGGTGTTATCCTCTGTTATTGAATAGACGAAATCAAGGTTTTTGCCCTGTTCGGGTGAGCTGATTATCTGCCTTGTCGCCCTTGCCCACAGTTCCACCTTCTTCCTCTCCTCAGCCTTCAGCTTTTTGACAAGGCTGTTGGTATATAGAAGGGAGGTAAAGCCGATCGCGGCAGCCAGCGCCAGAAGAATCATCTTCCAGAGAGTCTTATGCGTGTAGAAATTCATCTGTTCAGGAAGGGTCCTGGCTTAATTTCCTTTTAAAGATACGGTTAATCCTTTTATTGCTTCCGGTTTGAACCGTATCTTTCCTCGTTCCGGAGCTGTCGGTCTCGGGGAAGACAATTCTGAATTTCGGCCTTGATTCGTTCTCTTTTTTTGCTGATGAATCGCGCCTGAACCAGCCGTACTCCTGGTTCAGAATAGTTTTAAGGTTTTCCTTTTCCTTTTTCAGGTTCTGCTTTACATTGTTCCCGGCAGCCTTAAGATCGTAGGCAACTTTCAGCTTATCGTCCACCCCGGTGATTTTAAGAAAGATAGAGGTCCTCCCAAGCCCATCATCCTCCACGGCTCCAAACTCATCGCGACTGTTTTTGCCTTTCCTGGCTTTCTTGCTGAGAATCAGCGAAAGGCAGGTCCTTACATGATATTCATAGCTGTCGTCAAACCGGTGCTTGCCGCTGACTGTAAAATCGGCAGCCGAAGATTTGATGTCCATCTGGGGAATAGCCACATATTTATCGCGGATGAATATTTCATTCTCGAGCCTGGAGAAAGTGATGTTTTGCAGTTCGGAAAGCTCGATATAGTCCGATAATGCCCTGACGGGTTCAAAATTGATCAGGGCGCCGTTCAGCAGAACATATTTTCCTTCGGCCGTAACACCTTCTGCCACCGGGTTCAGCATCGAGTCGAGGGGCATCAGGATATTCAGATTTCCCGTGAGCGACCCTGCCAGGTTATCCGAAACTATGAAAGTCTGCCCGAAATTTTTAAAGGATCTGAAAGTCTTGTTGATGTCGATGTTTTCAAATGTAAAGCTGCCATGCGTGATGTAACCCTGTTTATTATCCCTGGTCAGAAAGCAATCACCACCAGCCGTGCCATCGAGGGCATTGACAGATAATGACCTGAGATCGATTCTCCGCGGGGTGTAGAACAACCTGCCGGAGATATTTCCCGCATCGAAAAGGTTCCACTCTAAACGGTTGATCCTGAACGAGATATTTGCTTCGAGGTTTTCAGGCAGCTTAAACATGTTCCCTTTTCCCGGGGCTGATGATGAGTCGGGAAGGAAGAGTGGCGGACTGAGATAGTCGGCGGTGACATCGGCAGATGCCCTTACGATAACATTTTCCCCCGAAAGCCGGGCGGGTAACCCGGTCAGCTCACCATTCACCCTTAAACGCTGACCCAGCCAGGTGAATGAAAGATCATCGGCCCACAAGTTTCGTGCAACCATGATGTCGCCATCAACATCTTCAAGGGAATAATTTTTCTCCCTGCACTTCAGCGAAAATGATCTGAATCTGATATCTGCCTGGGGGTTCATGGCGAGAAAGTCGGAAAGCTGGTATTTATCTTTTTTCCCTAAGGTCCCTTCGACAGACATGTTCAGCCTGGCTGAACCTTCTGCCCGGGTGACCTGCGGTATTTTCAGGAAGCTGATCAGCTCGGCAGGTATTATATCTCCCGAAAAAACCGCCCTGACCGAGGGCCTGGTAAAATCAGATATGATGACATTACCCGACCACCCGGCTGAGCCGATCTTAAAGCTGTAATTTTTAATATCGAGGGAAAAGGTCTCCGGCCTCCTCAGGCTGCCGTTAGAGAAGCTGCCGGAAATGCTGAGGTCGCGGATACTGATATCGGATTTCCTGTAGAGTATGCTGCCATCATCGAGCGAGAAGGAAAGATCGATGGATGGGCTTTCTTTCCTGCTCGCCTGTCCGCCAATCCTGCATTCGGTTTTGAAGATGCCTTCAGGTGAATACTCCGATACCGCACCTGCGATACCGGCAGGAAGGTATTTTTTCACTTTTTCAAGATGAATGTTCTGACCTGTAATGGACAGGTCCAGGATGCCCCGGGAGCTTATTTTTCCAGACAGTCCGAACCTGAAGTCCTCAAGCTTCAGGATGCTCTTTCTGAATACTGTTCCGCTGTCGGACCGGTGGAGGTTAAGATCGAGGCTCCCCGATGCATTTGCCCTTACCGGAACGGAGAACAGGCCGATGTCGCCTATTCTGAATGCCGTGTTGCACTGTAGATCAATTTCTTTTCCCGAAAGCCTGCTTTTGAATTTACCGTTTATTACAGCACCTGAAATATCCAGGCTGGTTGCCTTGTTTATATATCTTATCCTGAGGCCCGAAACAACTATTTTATCAAGGTTTACAGAAGTGGTATCGGCCGATTGTCTTTCATTGCTTTTTGAGGCAGTTACTTCATAGTTTACCCTTCCCGAACTGTCGGAAAACAGGTTAAGTCTTCCCCCGGATACAGTGATGCTCTGGATATTATAGGTGCCATTCAGGATGTTGCCCATACCGAATTCAAGGGATACTGATTTTGCAGTCAGGAGGGTATCGGTATTAATTCCGGTGAACTGTTTTTTGTCGAACCCACCGGAGGAAAGAACTACCAGGTCGTGAAGTTCGACTGAAGCCCTTGGAAACTTCCTGAGCAGCGATAACCTGTAACCGCCAATTTCCACCCTGGTTGCAATTTCTTTGTTAAGCGAGGACAGAAGTATGCCTGCCACCCTGTCGCTCATGATAAATGAGAGTGTCAGCAGGGCCAGAATTATGGCTCCCGTGGTGACGATTGTCCATTTCAGTATGTTTATAAGAAGCTTCATACCGCTGAAGGTGCATTACTGCCCGACGGTTATAAACGGCACCAAATTTAGCTTATTTGATCGAAGCATGATTCTTTGCAGTGTTGTAAAGAGAGTTTATCCCCCGGTCATACAATCTGCCCTATTGAGGAAAGATTGTGATTCGACGGAATATTTTTAACCGAGATAAGCCTGAAGCTGTTTGTAACAGTATTGAAGAACAGAACTTTCCCGCTGAGAACGGTTCCGGCCCCGGTAATTATCTTGATGACCTCGTTAGCCATGCAGGTACCGGTAATACCCGGAAGAACGCCCATCAGGCCGACTTCCGACGGAAGAGGGTTTGTATATTTTTTCCCCGGTGAAAAGGGGTTGAAGCACCTGTAAGTGGGGCCATTTTCGTAATTGAACACCGCAACCTGCCCCTCGTACTTGTAAATTGCTCCGTACACCATCGGCTTGCCAAGTATTACACATGAGTCGTTTATTACATACCTCGTTTCGATATTATCGGTAGCATCAACAACCAGGTCGTAGTCCCTGGTTATCCTGAGGGCATTTGAACTGTCCAGCCTCAGGTTGAGGATCTCAAGGCTTACCAGGGAATTAAGGTATTCGAGCCTTTCCCTCACGATCACGGATTTGAGCTTGCCGACATCATTTGTCCCGTACAGGACCTGTCTCTGCAGGTTCGATTCATCCACCTTGTCAAATTCAATTATCCCGAGCCTGCCGGTTCCTGCGGCCGTAAGATACTGGAGGACCGGACAGCCCAGGCCACCGGCACCAACCACCAGCACCGAGGCTTTTTTGAGTTTTGACTGGCCTTCGGTACCAATCCCGGGAAGCATTATCTGCTTCCCGTACCTTCGTATTTCACGCTGTGAAAGAGGTGTGGTTTCCATCGGCCGGGTGTATATGGCAAAGATATATTCAAAATAAGAAATTGGTGTTGATAATAAATAAAAAGGTGCCTTGCGGCACCTCGTCATGTAACGGTCACAGGGGAATGAAAATTAACCGTTGAATGTAAATGACAATCCTATTTCAAAAGGATTCAGGTCGTGACCCCCGGGGCCCTTCCCTTTTTTGAAGAGCGGTGTGACGTAATAGGTGGAAATGATCTGGAGGCTTCCATAGCCTATCCTCACCGTCGGACCCCACCTCAGGAGGTTCATGCTGAAATCATCGGTTGCCTTTAACTTGTCGTTACCTGTTGTGATCATCTTGGTCGAGGACCAGAGCTTTACACCGCCAATCACTCCTGCACCTACAATTATCCTGCTTCCTGAGGTCCTGATCTGTCCTTCCAGGATGAGTGGAACGGTAAGGTACATGGTGCGGAACTTCGATTTTTTAAGAGACTGGGAAGGAACGGAATCCCTGATTACCCCGTTGGTGCCGGCCACGATTGTATTCTGCCCGCTGAACCTGTAGAAATCCCAGTTCAGCCCGAGTCCGGTTACCAGCCCGAAATGCCTCGACAGGCCAATGCTTTGCTGGGCGAAATTGATGTTGAGGAACTCCGACTTGGAAGAGAAAAGGTCCATGTAATAAATATCATCGGGAATCACAAAGCTGTAATTGTTCGTAAGATAATTTGCAAAACCCCATTCGACCCCGGCCCAATGGCCCCTGAAATGGCTTGCCCTGTGGTGATGCCTCGAACTTCTGTCGTTATCGTTGTCATCCCAGTCATCGTTTATGGTCTCGAACCTTACTTTCTGGCCGCCTTCGAGCGACTCAAGGATGCTCATTGCATGGTTGCCGATCCTTATCCTGAAGTTGTCGGGTTTGTCCTCTACTGAAAGAAAATCCCTGCCCACCGAAAATTTTGTTTCATCATCACTTTTCAGTAATGTATCCGATTTTTCTTTTTCCTTCTTTTCCACCGAGATCGCCTCCTGGCTGTATGCCTGGAGAAGGATGGTTATAAAAAGAATAGTGATTCCAATCTTTTTCATATGGCTTTATTTTACTGTTGTTTTTACTGTAGTGTGACGGGGAGAGGGAATAAAAAGTTACTCGGAGGCACTGCTTTTTTTTACTGGGGTGCTGAATTTCAGCAACCCCGATTTAAACTGTACCGATTGTGTCTCCCCCTTGCCTGCTGTGTTCTTTTTCAGCGACATATCCCATCCGAACGCCTTGTTTAGCAGGGTTACTCCTGCATCGGCAATCTCAAAGGCATCGATCGTCATTTTGGACTTATCGGGCGATTTCAGGATCTTCTCCCTGAAGAACCTGATGAATGCCCTTCCCGGCCCCCTGTCCTCTTCAGGATCGTAATCATTAATGACCGCTGGAAGATTCATTGAGGCCAGCTGAATATCAGGAATCTGAGCCTCATAGGTGAACTGGCGGAAAGAAACTGCAGAGATTTCGATCCTCGCGCACCCGGGCCCGGAGGTATCTACATTTATCACCGGAGGTAAAGCCGACACTGACCCGGTAACGGCTTTCCGGACTTTTACCGCTACTTTAACCTCATCTTTGGGCTTCACGATGGATGGAGCTGTAACCCGGGGCCGTATGTTTTCTACGGTTAGTGCATTATTGCCCTGATTAGTGGCCATTGAGAGTTCACCGCGGTGCCGTTCTGCCGTTCCGGAGGTGTTGACCGATAAAAGGATCAGGGTTACCGCCGCAGCTGCTGACAGCAAAGCGATGGAGTATCTCACGATTTTTCCGCCGGTTGTCAGTTTCTTAAGCCTGCTCTTTCCTCTGAAGGTTATGGCGGGAGCTTTCAGTTTGATCTTTGCAATTTCCTCATATATCTTTCTTCTTCCGGGATCCGGTGAAATGATTTCCAGTAATTCACCCCGGCCCGCGTCATCAAGATCGTTTTCGGCATCCGCGATGCACAGTATTTCAAACTGGCCGGCAGGTATGTTTGATGTATTTTTTTTAAGAAGGTCCTTCCCCCTGAATTCAGCCATGTTGCCCGGGTGAGGGAGGGACCTTATATCCTCGAGCTCCTCTTTCAGGTCAGGATTCTTTTCAAGGAATGCAAAAAGAGCGGCCTCCCGTGTACTGTCGAGGGTACCATCGAGATAGTCGATGAGCCAGACCTGGTAATCATTCCTGTCGGGTGCCTCTTTCATATTATCGTCTCGATCTTCCCAATATAGCTCCTTAAGGCGCTTCTTGCCCTGTAAATGTTTATTTTTACCTGGGCTTCATTCTGTCCGGTTATTTCCCCGATCTCATGGTAGGAGTAGCCTTCATAGTCGCGAAGAAGCACTACCGACCTCTGGTTCTCGGGGAGTCTGCCGAGCGCTTCGTGGAGTATCTCGTTCAGGTCGCTGTAATGTTCATTGTGCATTCCCTCCTCAAGATTCTCTGTTTCGACCGGGATAATTCTTTTTTCGTGCCTTATAATATCTATCATGTTATTATACGAGGTTGAAAAAAGCCAGGATTTCACAACTTTAAATTCGATTTCCGCAACACGCATCCACAGCCTTTCAAAGGCATCCTGCACAATGTCGTGAGCGCGGTCATCATCCCTGATGCTTCCGCGAATAAACCTGAAGACCGGGTCGGCAAACTGATCCACGGCATTGTTGTACTCCTTTACTGTCATGATCCGGATTTCGTGGGTAAGACGATTTAGGGTATTTCAAAGTTACATAAGAGACGAAAAAAAAACAGGGTTGTTGCATCCAACGACCCTGCTGTTTATAAGTGAAGGGGATGTTTTCTCCCTATTTCTTAGGCTGGTAGACCCGTATCCAGTCGATCTCCATCGCGGTCTGCCCGTTAATCGGTTTATTAAGGCCTCCGGCGAAATTGATATACATGGCTTCCTGGGGGACGTTTTCGGTTTGCCTGAAGGCTTCAACACCATTGACTTTCCATACAAGGCTGGCGGAGGTCCATTCGAGGGTGAAGATGTAGCTGTCGCCGGCATATTTGCCTCCCACGGTCGATTTTACAACCTTGTTTGCACCCGGGAAGATGTCGAACCAGACCTTGCCGCCGGTGGTTCTGCAGATATCGATATGCGGTGTCATATTTTCACCAAGGAGCCAGAAGGCTGATTTGGCAGAAGGATCCCCAAGCTTGATTTTAGCAATGAATGTCCCGAATTTCTGCCTGAAGCTTTTGCCTGTATTCACGAGCCCGGAAGTATAGCCGAATTCCTTAGTGGTGAAACCATTAACCGGCGACCATGCTTTCCCGTTCATCTTCTGCGGCTTTGTAATGATCTTCAGGAAGCTGTTCCTTACCTCGAAGTTTTCCTTTTCGGTATAGAAGTGAAGATCCGTATCGATCGAATAACGATCCTTCAGAAGTTTTTCTCCCCAGAAATAATTCGTGATCCATTTCTGTGAATCGAGCTTATCGGAATCAAACTCATCGCTGAAGATCAGCTCCCTGTGCCTGAGAACATCGAATTTTTTTGAGTCCTTTACCTTGAAGTACCAGATTATATCGGCCTCATTTTTAAGCTTGCCGTATTCCTCGTGCTCCTTGTATTCTTCATGCTTTTCGAATCTCTTTGCATCGAGAAGGTAAGCCTTCCTGTCGGCAAATTCCTTCGAAGAGGTAAACTCCTTTAGTTCATTATACCTTGCCAGCTTCTGGGAGCCGTCGACATTTTTAAAATTGGCAAGTTCCTTGGATGCCTTGAACCTGTAGAAGTCCCTGATTTCCTGTGAACCGTTGAGCTGCCTGAATTCGGCAAGCTTTTTAGCTTCGGGGGATGAGTCAAACTCTTTGTCCTTCATCTTAGCCTTGAATTCGGCACCTGAAACAAGCTCTTTCAGAGATTCATACTTTAATATCTTTTCAGAGCCGTCGAGTTCCTGGAACTTCCTGAGAGTGCTGCCGCCAACGGTACTGAAATAGAGCAGGAGATCTTTTGCCTTCTTCAGAGAATTGAATTCCTTCTCTTTCAGAAACTCTTCAGATCCTTTATACCTGAGGCTTTCAATTTCTTTCTTCTTTTGAACATAAGCGGCTGAATTAACCAGCTCGTGGAGTTCATTATATCTGGCCAGCTGTTTTGATTCTGCAAAAGACTGAAGTTTTTCAAATTCGGCGATCAGCGCCTTTTCTTCCTCTTCAATCTTTGCAGTTGACGGGATCATTCCCAGTAAGAACTTGATACTTGCCATTGCAGGATTGTTTTTTGATATAACCTGTTAAAGATAGAAAATCTTTTAAGAAATCTAATCAGGGGGCCTAAATATTTCCACTACGGCGCTTCTTTGAAAAGCTATATTCACAAAAGAACCTGTTGGTTTTAAGCTTATATCTTATACTGATTTGGATTTTGAAGAGTTATTGCTTATATTTGACCAAACGGTCAGTCAAAAATGTCACCTCGTACTGCAATACAGTTTCAAAAGATCAGGGAAAATAAACGGATGGCGATCATGGATTCTGCCCTGTCGTGTTTTGCCAGTGAAGGTTACAAATCCACAACAATAAGCCAGGTGGCACATCGAGCTGGAATTTCCAAAGGGTTAATATATAGTTACTTTCAGGGAAAGGAAACACTCCTGCTTGAAGTATTGCTGAGGAGTGCCACAGAGCTTCATTCAAGGCTCAGACCTCGGGATCAGGAACTTGCAGCACAACAGGATTTCGAAAGCTACGTGAGGGATCTGACATCCCTTTTTGTTGAAAAAAGATCTTCCTGGAGACTCTTTTTCAGGATGATTATGCAACAGGATATCCGTGAACAGTTCGACCGGATGAGAAATATGTTAAAGGGAACTGATGTTTCGGACAAGATACCGGATGATGATGAGTTTATACCTGGAATTACAAGAAGGCTGGAAAGCCATTTCAGTAGCCGTGAACGGGAAAGAGGTCTGGAGGCTGCAACTGAATTAAGTCTTTTCAAGATGACCATGAAAGGTTTTGCAGTAACTTATCTCTTTTCTGAAAAACCTGTCGACAGGCTTTTTAAAAGGGAAGTTGAAAGGATAATTGCCATCTTCAAATGATATAATTCTTAATATGAGAACGCTTTTAGTATCTCTCTTCATTGCATCCCTTGCCTCTTCTGCAAGCCTGTTTTCACAGGATCTTTCCGCAAGGGAGATTGTAACGCGAGCTGATAATAAATTCAACGGCGAAAAATCGAGCATAATGGTAATGTCAATGACCATTATCAGGCCTGCATGGGAGAGAACGGTTGAATTCAAAGCTTGGTCACTGGGGCATGATTACTCCCTTACGCTTATTAGTTCACCTGCCCGGGATGCAGGTCAGACCTTCCTTAAAAGAAAGAGCGAAATGTGGAGCTGGAATCCTGTGATCTCACGACTTATTAAACTGCCCCCGTCTATGATGACACAGGGCTGGATGGGCTCTGATTATACCAACGATGATATCCTGAAAGAATCATCAGTGGTCGATGACTATGTTCACGTGATTGAGGGAGAAGAAAACATAAACGGCAGGCCCTGCTACAGGATTAAGATGACAGCAAGGGAGAATGCTTCCGTTGTCTGGGGTCATCAGCTGAGATGGATCGATAAAAATGAATTCCTGGTACTGAAAGCTGAATTTTTTGACGAGGACGGGAATCTTGTCAGGACTGAAACAGGTTCTGACATAAAAATGATGGATGGAAGGAACATACAGTCAAAAATGGAAATAATACCGGCAGATCAGCCTGGTTCCAGGACAGTTGTCATTATCCGCGATATTAAGTTCAATGCCCCGCTTGAAGAAGCATTCTTTTCTCAGCAAAACATGAAGAATATCAGGTAAAGATATTTGGTGTATAAAGCATAAGATATAGAATATGAGTATCTTAAAAATGGCATGGAGAAACCTCTGGAGAAGCAGGAGGCGTACTTTAATTACTGTTGCGTCGGTTTTTTTTGCCGTCTTTTTTGCCCTGCTTATGAGATCGCTTCAGCTTGGAGCATATGATCACATGTTCAGGAATGCTATTGAATCTTATACAGGTTATATTCAGATACAGAATGAGGATTTTTGGGACGATAAAATTGTTGACAACACTTTTGCATTTACTGGTGACCTCGAAAAACGTGTCTCTGCCTGCAACAATATCCTGGCAACGGTCCCGCGATTCGAGTCTTTTGCTCTCGCCAACTCGGGTAATCTTACCAAGGGAGTTCTGGTAATGGGAATAGATCCTGAAAAAGAAAAATACCTTTCAAATGTGAAGAACCGTCTGGTCAGATTCAGACTCAGCGACAGTGCAATAGCAGTACTCTCACGTTCAGGCATGCCTGTTGATCTGAAAAAAAGGCTTGTGCTTCTAAGGGGAAACTCTTATAGCAGCCCCGCATCGCTTTTATCGGATCTTGGAGTTTCGGACAATGATTCTTCAGTGATCCTCCCCTTTTTCAGGAAGTATGCTTCATTTTCCAACGCCTACATCAGCAATGGTGAAAAAGGAGTGCTTGCAGGTGACAGGCTCGCTAAATTCCTTGGCATAGGAAGAGGCGACACAATTGTGCTTCTGGGACAGGGCTACCATGGAACAACGGCTTCGGGCAAGTACGTTGTAAAAGGAATTGTCAAGCTCCCATCACCTGATCTCGACAACAAAATTCTTTACCTGCCATATGATGTATGCCAGGATCTCTTTAACGCTCCGGGAATGTTAACCTCACTTGCTGTCAGCGTCAGGAAAAATGACGATGATGACATTAGACGGCTTATGAATGATCTCAGTTCGGAAATTGCTCCTCCGCTTAAGGTTATGGGGTGGCGTGAGATGAACAAGCTTATGATAAACCAGATGGATGCTGACAATAAGAGTGGAGGAGTGATGGTCTTAATATTATACCTTGTCATTGCTTTCGGCATATTTGGTACTGTACTAATGATGACTTCAGAAAGAAAAAGGGAGTTTGGGATACTCGTTGCCATTGGTATGCGGAAGACCAGGCTGGCTGCTATTTTTGTTACAGAAATGTGTTACATAGGCTTGCTTGGTATAATTGCCGGAATAATTTCTGCACTTCCGGTAATTTACTACGGGCATGCCCATCCGCTAAGGTTCCACGGTCAGATGGCAAAGATGTATGAAGATTACGGGCTGGAAGCTGTAATGCCTTTTCTCCTTCCCGGAGGCTATTTGATCTGGCAATCGGTTGTGGTAGCAGTGATTGTGTTTATCGCACTTATATATCCGCTTAGAAAAATCAGCCGAATGGTTGTTGTTAATGCTCTTAAATCGTGATATATGATCTGGAAAACTGCTTGGAAAAATATATGGCGTAATCCGGTAAGGAGCATCATAGTCATAGCCTCTGTGACGATTGGCATTTTTGCCGGCGTTTTCTCGGTGGCCTTCATGAACGGTATGATCGCCCAGCGCTTTGATTCCGCAATTGACGAGGAGATATCTCACATCCAGGTAACAGGCAGGGATTTTTCACTTAATAATGATCCGGGTATTATAATTCGTGACGCTGATCACCTGATTGATTCAGTAAGCTCCATCCACGGGATTGAGAGCTATGCTGAAAGGATACTGGTAAACGGGATGGCCCAGACAGCCTCGAGGAGTGAAGGTGTCGAAATTGCAGGCATTGATCCGGAGAGGGAAAGAAAGGTCTTTGACCTGTATAAGAAGATTATCCCGGGAACAGGAAGCTTTTTTGAAAAACAATCGAAATATGATCTTGCGCTTATAGGGCAGGATCTTGCAAAGGAGCTGAATATCATCAGGTATTCAATCGACAGCGTATCACTTGCAAAACTTGCATCAAAGGGGATCCCTGCGCGCGTCACCACCCTGCTTAAAGCGCTTGAAGGCAGAAGGTTTTCGGGAGAGAAGAAATTTGAAAAAACACTAACCGGGCTGCTGGACAAGAAAGATGCTGAGGAATTTGGATCCGCAATCAAGGAAGCTGCATGGTCGTTCCGTGAAAACTCGAAGGTTACACTTACTTTCCTCGACAGGAACAGTAACCAGGTCTCCGCAGCTTTCCGGGTTGCCGGAATCTATGATATTAAGAACTCCTCCTTCGAGCAGACAATGGTTTTTGTGAGAGATGAGTCCCTGCGCCGTCTTGCAGGGTTCGACAGCGGCTCTTTCCATCAGCTGATCATAAGAATTTCTGATATCGGATATACTGAAGATATAACAGGGAAGATAAGGTCGGCTTTTCCGGGTTACGAGGTAAGGAACTGGAAAGAGCTCCAGCCAGATCTTGCTATGATGACCGATTATGTTCACCAGATTTACGGCATATTCATGTCAATAATACTCGCTGCGCTTGCCTTCGGAATAATAAATACAATGCTTATGGCGGTGCTGGAAAGAACAAGGGAGCTTGGTATGCTTGCTGCAATCGGGATGAACCGTAAACGTATCTTCACAATGATCATGCTCGAGTCGGTCTTCCTCTCAATTACCGGAGGTCTTACAGGAATGATGGCTGGATGGTTATCGGTCCTTGTTACCTCAAGCCATGGCATAAATTTCTCACAATACTCTGAAGGGATGGAAGCTATCGGTTATTCTGCACATGTATACCCGGTGATCTCAGCAGGTTTTTTCCTTCTGGTCACAATTCTTATAATATTCACAGGCATAATATCTTCGGTTTACCCGGCATTCAAGGCATTGAAACTTGATCCGGCAGAGGCTATCCGTACAGAATAAAAAAAAAGTTAAAATGAAAGTGCTGGAAATAGTAAATGTGGGCAAAGTTTACGACGGGTCTGAAGTGCACGTACATGCTGTCGATAATGTGACACTCACCTTCGAGGAAGCCGAATTTGCAGCAATAGTCGGTCCTTCCGGTTCAGGTAAGACGACTTTGCTCAATCTGATAGGAGGGCTGGATAGCCCATCTTCAGGAAGTATAATTATAAACGGAACAGATCTTGCAACTTTAAAACCGTCGCGGCTGATCGATTTCCGACTGAGAAATATCGGATTTGTCTTCCAGGCTTATAATCTAATTCCCGTTCTTACAGCAAGGGAAAACGTTAAGTTTATTATGGATCTGCAGGGAAAACCAGGGAAGGAGATTGAAGAACGGACTGATGAACTGCTGAAGGCAGTCGGACTGCTCGACCGGGCCGAAAGCCGTCCTTCGAAACTATCCGGCGGACAGCAACAGAGGGTAGCTGTAGCCAGGGCGCTGGCTTCGCGGCCAAGGCTCGTTCTGGCAGACGAACCTACCGCTAACCTCGATTCAAAATCTGCTGCCACACTTCTTGGCATAATGGAAGAACTGAACAGGCTGTCGGGGATTACCTTTATTTTTTCCACTCACGATCCGCGTGTTGTAAGGATGGCCAGGAGAGTAATAACACTCGAAGACGGAAAGGTGATTTCTGATGAAAAAACAAAATAAACCTGATGCGGAAACTGCTGGTAATAATACTTCATCTCTCGCTCTTCCCATTGGTTGCTCTTACCGGACAGGAAAATAAAAAGGTTTTATCAGTAAACGGATATTTAAGCTCACTGCAATCAGTGATGTTCGATTCAATAAGAGGGAAGGTCCTTTACCAGAACTTGCTTCACAACAGGATTAATCTGAAAGCATTTGCAAATGAGCAGTTTTCTTTCGGACTTGAACTGAGAAACAGATTTTTTTCAGGGAACATGATCTCTGAAACACCTCGCTATGCTGAGATGACGGGCACCGACCAGGGTCTTTTTGATCTCTCCTTTAATCTCCTGGAAGGGAAATCCTATTTTCTGAATTCAACTATCGACAGGTACTGGGCCGACTTTCACAAGGGAAAAGTCGGCATCAGGCTGGGCCGCCAGAGAATAAACTGGGGCCAGTCTCTTGTCTGGAACCCCAACGATATTTTTAATGCTTATTCGGTGTTTGATGTCGATTATGAGGAACGACCTGGTTGTGATGCCCTGCGTGTCCAGGTTTTCCCCGATCCCTCATCCAGCTTAGAATTTGCAGTCAAGGGAGACGCTGCAGGAAAGCTGACAGCTGCATCTCTGTACCGCTTTAACAAATGGGGCTATGATATGCAGTTCATTGCAGGCTATTCTCACAGCCACGATTTTATTACAGGTGCAGGATGGTCAGGCGCCTTCGGCGCAACATCTTTCAGGGGAGAAATGACCTGGTTCGTACCTGCCGGCAGATATTATGGTGAGAGCGGAACAATCCTGCTTACGAGCGGGCTCGATAAAATTTTCGCCGACAACTCTGTTATTGAGGCACAGCTTATGTATTGCAACAACCCTGTTTCGCCGGCAGGATTTAATTCATTCTATAACGGCACCTTGTCGGCAAGAGACCTTGCCTTTTCACATTTTTCTGCATTTCTGTCGGGAAGCTGGGCAGCGACACCCCTGGTAAAATTATCCCTATCCGGTATGGCTCTTCCGGATATAAATGGATGGTTCACGGCCCCATCTCTGGATATTTCACTTTCAGAAAACTTCGATCTTTCTTTGATCTGGCAATATTTT
>Ga0335071_10003327_pt1 | contig 16991 bp, 13 predicted proteins | sample Lox_Sample_15_FD_206724 | JGI IMG/M metagenome (GOLD analysis project Ga0335071, IMG submission 206724) | Soil microbial communities from Loxahatchee National Wildlife Refuge, Florida, United States - Lox_Sample_1.5 | ecosystem: Environmental > Terrestrial > Soil > Wetlands | place: USA... | reverse complement strand
CTGGACCACGTGCCCGCGCCGGGCCAGGGCTTCGGCAAGTGCCACGAAGGCGGACTCTGCCCCCCCGAGCGGCCCGATCTCGGGACTCCGCCCATCGAAGACGAGCCCGTCATCGGCCATGACGATACGGGTCATCCGGCGGACTTGCAAAAAGCCATATGCATGCCAGGGACTTATAGGCATAGCGCGCGGGCTTGCCAATCAACCGCGTGGCGCTTACCTGTTGGCGCGGGCGCTGGGACGTATTCCGTCCCGCGCGGGCGAGGTCTCGATGGCGGATCGTTCCTACCTGGTGCTTGAGGACCGTGGCGTTTTGACCATCGCCGGAGACGACCGCCAGTCGTTCCTGCAAGGCCTCGTGTCGAACGACGTCACCAAGGTCTCGGGCCAGCGCGCGCTCTATGCCAGCCTGCTGACCGCGCAAGGCCGGTTCCTGCATGATTTCTTCATCGCCGAGTGCGGCGGCGCCTTCGCGCTCGACGCCGAGGCGGCGCGGCTCGACGACCTCCGCCGCCGGCTCACCCTCTATCGCCTGCGCTCGAAGGTGACGTTGACTGCCGCGGCCGACCTGGTCGTCGTCGCCTTGTTCGGTGAGCGCGCCCTGTCTTCCTTGGGACTTGCGGACGAACCAGGCCACGCGCAGCCGCTGGGGGACGGCATCGTCTTCGTCGATCCGCGCCTGGCACGGCTCGGGGCGCGCGCGATCGTGCCGCGCGCGGGCCTCGACCACATCGCCAGCCTCGGCTTCGTGCCTGCCGCCGCGGCCGACTATCACGCGATGCGCCTGGCCCTCGGCGTGCCCGACGGCAGCCGCGATCTTCCGGTCGAACAGGCGCTGCTGCTCGAGAACGGCTTCGACGAGCTCCACGGGGTGGACTGGCAGAAGGGCTGCTATGTCGGCCAGGAAGTGACCGCGCGGATGAAGTACCGCGCCCTGGTGCGCAAGCGGCTGACCACGGTGCGCATCGAGGGCGAAACCCCGCCGCCCGGCACGCCGGTCCTGCTCGACGGCGAAGAGGCCGGCGAGATGCGCAGCGCGCAGGGTGCTACGGGTCTGGCGCTGCTCAAGCTCGAGATCGTCGAGCGCGCCGACCGCGAGGGGCGCCCGCTCACCGCCGGCACGGCGTCGCTGACCCCAATCAAACCGGCCTGGGCCGCTTAGGCCGTCCGGCCCTAGAACGCCCCCCGGATCCGCTCGGCGAGCTTCGCCAGCTCCGCCATGTCGCCGGGCTTCGGTTCCCACGTCATCCTGATGCCATCACCCACGGCACGCGGGATCACGTGCAGGTGCAGGTGAAACACCGACTGCCCGGCGCCCGGGCCGTTGGCCTGCAGCAGGTTGAGCCCGGCCGGCTGCAGCACCTTGTCGATCGCGGTCGCCACCCGGCGCGCGGTCGCGATGGCCGCCGCCAGATCGACGTCAACGCTGTCGAACAGGGTGGGCGCGTGAGCCTTCGGGATCACCAGCGCGTGCCCGGGGCTCACCGGATTGATGTCGAGAAAGGCCAGGCTCGCCGAATCCTCGTGCAGCTTGAAGCACGGAATCGTGCCGGCGACGATCTTGCAGAAGATGCAGTTCGGATCGCTGGCCATGCTGCCTCCCGTCTGCGTTACCTCTTCTTGCCGCCCCGCGACGACTTGCCGGACGTGCGCTTTGGCCCCTTCCCGCCCGTTTTCTTGCGAGATGCGGCCTTTTTCGGCTTCGGTGCCGCCTTCTTCGGCTTGGGCCCGGCCGCCTTGGCCACGGCCGCACTGCGCGCCCCCGGCAGCGGGCGCGCATGCGCGATGCCGCCGGAGATCCGGCTCGCCGCCGAGCGCCGCCCGGCCGCGATCAGCACGCGGCGGTGATGGTCGTCGGACGGGCGCGCGGGGCGCCGTTTGCCAATCGGGGCCGTCGCACCCGCGGGCGCCTGCAGCGCCGCCTGGGCCGCCGCCAGGCGCGCGATCGGCACGCGGTAGGGCGAGCACGAGACGTAGTCGAGCCCGATCATCGCGCAGAAGCGCACCGAGGCCGGATCGCCGCCGTGTTCGCCGCATATGCCGAGCTTGAGCTCGGGCTTGGTCGAGCGGCCGCGTTCGGTGGCGATCTTCATCAGCTCGCCGACGCCGTCCTCGTCGATCGACACGAATGGGTCGCGCGGGATGAGCTTCTTCTTCTCGTATTCGTCGAGGAAGTTGCCGGCGTCGTCGCGCGACAGGCCGTAGCAGGTCTGCGTGAGGTCGTTGGTCCCGAAGCTGAAGAACTCGGCGATCTCGGCGATCTCGGCGGCGCGCAAGGCCGCGCGCGGCAGCTCGATCATGGTGCCCAGGCGATACTCGAACTCCGCCTTGGTCTCCTCGCGGACGGCCTTGGCGACGGCCTCGACCAGCTTTTGCATGAGCCGCAGCTCGGCGCGGCCGGTGATCAGCGGGATCATGACCTCCGGCACCACCGCCTTGCCGGTCTCCTTCTTCACGGCGATCGCCGCCTCGAAGATGGCGCGCGCCTGCATTTCATAAATCTCTGGATACGTAACCGCGAGGCGGCAGCCGCGATGGCCCAGCATCGGGTTGACTTCGTGCAAGCGGGCGGCACGCGCCTTCACCGACGCGAGGTCCCTCCCTGAGATCCGCGCGATCTCCTCGAGCTCGGACTGGGCGTGCGGCAGGAACTCGTGCAGCGGCGGATCGAGCAGCCGAATGGTCACGGGAAGGCCGTCCATGATGCGGAACAGCTCGACGAAGTCCTGGCGCTGCATCGGCAGGAGCTTGGCCAGGGCCTTGGACCGCCCCTCGCGGTCCTCGGCCATGATCATCTCGCGCACCGCGATGATGCGTTGCGGATCGAAGAACATGTGCTCGGTCCGGCAAAGCCCGATGCCCTCGGCGCCGAAGCGCTTCGCCGTGCGTGCGTCGAGCGGCGTCTCGGCGTTCGTCCACACGCCGATCTTCCGGTATTTGTCCGCCCAGCCCATGAGCTCGGCGAAGTCGCCCGACAGCTCCGGCTGCACCGTGGGCACCTCGCCCGCGAACACCTCGCCCGTGCCGCCGTCGATCGTCAGCTGCTCGCCCGCCCGTATGGTCTTGTTGCGGACGGTCATCGTCTTGCCCTGGTAGTCGATGCGGATCTCCCCCGCACCGGACACGCAAGGCCGCCCCATGCCACGCGCCACCACGGCCGCGTGGCTGGTCATGCCGCCGCGCGTGGTCAGGATGCCGCGCGCCGCATGCATGCCGTGGATGTCCTCCGGGCTCGTCTCCACGCGCACGAGGATGACGTGCTGGCCCTTCTCGGCCATCGCCTCGGCCTCGTCGGCCGAGAACACGACCGTGCCCGAGGCGGCACCCGGCGAGGCCGGCAGCCCGCGCGCCAGCAGGTCGCGAGGCGCCTTCGGGTCGAGCGTGGGGTGCAGCAGCTGGTCGAGGGCCACCGGGTCGATGCGCTTGACCGCCTCGGCCTCGTCGATCAGGCCCTCGTGCACCATGTCGGTCGCGATCTTGAGGGCCGCCGCCGCGGTGCGCTTGCCGGTGCGCGTCTGCAGCATGTAGAGCTTGTTGCGCTGGACCGTGAACTCGATGTCCTGCATGTCGCGGTAATGCGCCTCGAGCCGCCCGCGGATCGCGTCGAGCTGCTTGAACACATCCGGCAGGGTCTCCTCCATCGCCGGAAGCTTGGACTTGTTCGCAAGCTTGCCCTTGATGGTGAGGTGCTGCGGCGTGCGGATGCCGGCGACCACGTCCTCGCCCTGGGCATTCACGAGGTACTCGCCGTAGAAGATGTTCTCGCCGGTCGAGGGGTCGCGGGTGAAGGCCACGCCGGTGGCACAGTCGTCGCCCATGTTCCCGAAAACCATCGCCTGCACGTTGACGGCCGTGCCCCAGTCCTCGGGGATGCCGTGCAGGCGGCGATAGGTGATCGCGCGCTGGTTCATCCAGCTGCCGAACACGGCGCCGATGGCGCCCCACATCTGCCCGTGAACGTCGGCCGGGAAGTCGCGGCCGAGCTCGTCCTTCACCTTCTTCTTGTAGGCCGCGACCAGCGCCTTGAGGTTCTCGGCCGTGAGCTCGGTGTCGAGCGAGACGCCGCAGTCGGATTTGTGCTGCTCGAGGATCTCCTCGAAATGGTGATGATCGATGCCGAGCACCACGTCCCCGTACATCTGGATGAAGCGGCGGTAGCTGTCATAGGCGAAGCGCGGATCGCCGGTCTCCACGGCCAGGCCTTCGACCGTGCTGTCGTTGAGGCCGAGGTTCAGCACCGTGTCCATCATGCCGGGCATCGAGGCGCGGGCGCCCGAGCGCACCGACACCAGGAGCGGCGCCTTCGCATCGCCGAACTTCCGGCCGGTGATCTCCTCGACCTTCTTCAAGGCGGCCGCCACCTGACCCTCGAGCTCCGGGGGGTATTTGCGGTTGTTGGCGTAGAAGGTGGTACAGACCTCGGTCGTGATCGAGAATCCCGGAGGAACCGGCAATCCAAGATTGCTCATCTCGGCGAGGTTGGCGCCCTTGCCGCCGAGCAGGTTCTTCATGTCCGCGCGGCCTTCGGCCTTGCCGTTGCCGAAGCTGTAAACCCATTTGGTCATGGCTTGACTCCGAAACCTCATCCCTCGATTTTCGAGAAGTCCGCGACGGCACCCAAGGTGCGGCGGATCTCCGACAGCAGCCGCAACCGGTTCGTCCTGAGATCGGCCTGCGGCGCGTTCACGGTCACCTTGTCGAAAAACGCATCGACCGGGCCGCGCAGATTGGCCAGCGCCATCATCGCACCCCCGAAATTCTCCTCGCGCAGCAGGGCTTCCATGGCCTCGCGCACCTCGGCGAGCTTGTGGAACAGCGTCTTCTCCTCCGGCTGCTTCAGCAGGCCGGGGGCCACGGCCCCGTCGTGGCGCTGCTTGTCCTTCTTCTCCTCGATCTCGACGATGTTCGAGGCGCGCCGGTACGCGGTCAGCAGGTTGGCGCCGTCCGCGCTGACCAGGAACTCCTTGAGCGCGTCGACGCGCGCCAGGATGCGCACGATGTCGCTGTCGCCGCCGCGCTCGAAGATCGCCGCGATCAGGTCGTGGCGCACGCCCTGCTCGCGCAGATGGACCTTGAGCCGGTCGGCGAAGAACGCCAGCAGGTCGGCGATGAGCGCCGGCACCTTGTCCTGATTGGTGCCGTGACGCGTGAGCGCCTTGGCGAACAGCCGACGCAACGGGACGCGCAGCTTGTTCTCGATGACCAGACGGATGACGCCGAGTGCCGCGCGCCGCAGGGCAAACGGATCCTTAGAGCCGGTGGGCTTCTCGCCGATGCTCCAGAACCCGGCCAGGGTATCGATGCGGTCAGCGAGCGCCACCGCGACCGACACCGGCTTCGTCGGGCAGCGGTCGTTGGGCCCGAGTGGGGCGTAGTGGTCGCGGATCGCGTCCGCCACCTCGGGCGGCTCGCCCTCGTGGAGCGCGTAATAGCGGCCCATCACGCCCTGGAGCTCCGGAAACTCGCCGACCATGCCCGAGGAGAGATCGGCCTTGCACAACAGGGCCGCCTGCCGCGCCATATCCGGATCGCAGCCCGGAATGACCGAAACCAGCTTCGACAGCAGCGACTGCATCCGGTTGACCTTGTCGGCCACCGTCCCGAGCTTGGCGTGGAACACGCGCGTGGTCAGCGCGGGCACGCGGTTCTCGAGCGCGATCTTCCGGTCCTGATCCCAGAAGAACTTCGCATCCGACAGGCGCGCGCGCAGCACCCGCTCGTTGCCGGCGACGATGTTGCGGCGCCCCTCGTCATCGGTCTCCATGTTGGAGACGACGAGGAACCGCGGCGCCAGCGTGCCGTCCGCCTTGAGCAGGGTGAAATATTTCTGGTGCGCGCGCATCGACGTGCTCAGCACTTCGGGCGGCAGCTCCATGTAGGCGCCGTCGATCGAGCCCAGCAGCACGACGGGCCATTCGACGAGACCGGTCACCTCATCGAGCAAGCCCGGGTCGTTCTTGACCGTCAAGCCCTCGCGCCTGGCCGCTTCGTCCGCCTTGCGCAGGATCACATCGCGCCGTTCGACTGGATCGAGGACGACCTTGGCCTGCTGGAGCTTGCCTTTGTAATCGGCGAAGTCCTTTACGCGGATTTCACCTGGTGCCAGAAAGCGATGGCCATGAGTTCTGTCGGAAAGTTCGATCACCGTCTCACTAGTAACAGCAGCAATCGTTTTTGCGTCTGGTACATGAAGTGAGAAGCCCGCAAGGACTTCGGGCGTAGCGCTGCTTCCTAACCGTAGCGCACCAGGAATTTTACTTCCGCCGAATAATGCTAGCACAGAGTGTAGCGGCCTCACCCAACGAAACCTGTTGTTCGCCCATCGCATGGACTTTGGCCAATCAAAGCCCGTGAGAATTTCGTTGACGATCCCGGCAAGGACGACGTTGGACTGCTTTCCCGCCTTCTTGATAGTCGCGAACCAGAACTCCGCCTTGCCGACCGTGCGCTTCTCGCATTGCTCGAGGCTCGACAGGCCGGCGCCTTTGAGGAAGCCCTGGATGGCCGCATCGGGCGAACCGACCCGCGGGCCCTTCTTCTCCTCGGTGATGTCGGGCTGCTTCTCCGCCAGGCCGTCGACCACCAGCGCCAGGCGGCGCGGCGTCACATAGGAGTCGGCGCGGGTGAAGGCGAGCCCCGCGGCCTTGAGCTTGTCGGTGACGAGCCGCTTAAGATCCTCGGCGGCCCGCCCCTGCATGCGCGCCGGGATCTCCTCGGAGAACAGTTCGAGAAGGAGCTCGGGCATCAGCCGGTCCCGTTCAATGTCTTGAGGACGTCCACTACCTCGGTCGGCGGCCGTCCCAGCCACGCCTCGCAGCATGCCTTGGCGAGGGCGCGCACGCGCCCGATATAGGCCGCGCGCTCGGTCACCGAGATCACGCCGCGCGCATCGAGCAGGTTGAAGCGGTGGCTCGCCTTGATGCACTGGTCGTAGGCCGGCAGCGCCAGATTATGCCCGAGCAGCTTCTTGCACTCGGTTTCCGCATCTTCAAAATGGCGGAACAGCGCGTCGGTGTCGGCGAATTCGAAATTGTGCGCGGAGTATTCGACCTCGGCGCGCTTGAACACGTCGCCGTAAGTGACGCCCGCCCCGTTGAAATCGAGATCGTACACGTTCTCGACTCCCTGGATGTACATGGCGAGGCGCTCGAGGCCGTAGGTCAACTCGACGGAGACCGGGTCGCATTCGATCCCGCCCACCTGCTGGAAATAGGTGAACTGCGTCACCTCCATGCCGTCACACCAGACCTCCCAACCAAGCCCCCAGGCGCCGAGTGTCGGACTTTCCCAGTCGTCCTCGACGAACCTGATGTCGTGACGCTGCGGATCGATCCCGAGTTCAACGAGACTCTTGAGGTACAGTTCCTGACTGTCGGCCGGCGACGGCTTCAGGATGACCTGGAACTGGTAGTAATGCTGCAGGCGGTTGGGGTTCTCGCCGTAGCGCCCGTCGGCCGGCCGGCGGGACGGCTGCACATAGGCGGCGCGCCACGGCGCCGGGCCCAGCGCGCGCAAGGTCGTTGCCGGATGAAATGTGCCGGCCCCCATCTCCATGTCGTAAGGCTGCAAAATGACGCAGCCTTGCGCCGCCCAATATCCCTGGAGCCTGAGAATAAGGTCCTGGAAACTGGGCTTCGGAGCGCCAGATCGGTCGTGCATCACAGAGTCGCTGCGTGAGAAGGTGTGCGCTGCACCATAGTCCTCGGCTTTCGGGCGATCAAGCGCGCCCCGACGATAATTCAGGGACAAACTAAGGGGTTAGATCAACTCGCGGGCGCGCCTTGGCGTCAGGCGCGCGGCAGCGGGCAGTTCGGCCGGCCGCAGGCTCGCGCGGTCGTCGACACATAGGTACCGCAGACGGCGCAGGCCTTCATCTCTTCCGCGCCGCCGCCGCCGATCGGCCCCGGGCGGCCTCCCCCAAGCCGCCCTTGCGTGCGTTCCGCGGACTGGCGCCGTTCGCGCTCCCAGCGCTCGAACCAGCGAAAGCCGAACCAGATGATGGCGACCACCGCCACCAGGACAACGAGCTTGGGAAAGCTGAGCATGATCCAGGTCTCAGAGGCCGAAGCGGTTCCACCACAGGCGCGTCTCGACGGCAGCCAGCAGGTCGTCGGCCCAGCCGTCGGGCAGAATCGCCGGCACGTCTCCGGGAAGCGACCCGGACGCGAGGCGCCGGCGCAGCCAGGACCGCTCGCCGCCCACCAGCCGCAGCCTGACGTCGTCGCCAAAACGCCGGCGCATGGCCGAGCGCAGATCGTCGATCCCGTCGATCAGGCCGAGCTCGAGGGCACGCCGGCCGGTCCAGAACTCGCCGCTGAACAGCTCCTCGGGCGTTCCGCGCAGCCGGTCGCCGCGGCGCTCGCGCACCCAGGCCTGGAACCCGGCATGGATCTCGGCCTGGATCGCCTTGAGGCGTTCCACGTCCTCCGCGTTTTCCGGCTTGAACGGATCCAGCATCGATTTGTGCTCGCCGGCCGTATAGATCCGCCGCTTGACGCCGATCTTCTCGATCGCGTCGGCAAAGCCGAAGCTCGACGCGATCACGCCGATCGAGCCGAGGATCGAGCTCGCGTCGGCATAGATCTCGTCCGCCGCACAGGCGAGCCAGTAGCCGCCCGAGGCCGCCACGTCCTCGGCGAACGCCACGACTGGCACCTTTTTCTCGGTCGCGAGCTGCCGGATGCGGCGGGCGATCAGCGATGATTGGACGGGCGAGCCGCCCGGCGAGTTGACCGCCAGTGCCACGGCCTTGACCCGTGGCACGGCGAACGCGCGCTCGATCTGCGGCGCCAGCCGCGCCAGCGACAGGCCGGCCCGCAGCGGCCCCACCTGGCCGATCACGCCGGTGAGCCGCAGCACGGCCACGACCGGACGGGCCGGCTGCAGCGGTCCCAGCGGCAGTCGCGCGAACAGCGAGCGGAGCTGTTCCATCACGGGCTCCATCGATAGGGCTCCGGCTACACGACCGTGAGCGGCACGCCCTCGCGGAGGATGGCGCTCGCTTTGGCGGTGAAGCGCTCGTCGTTCTCGTGGAGGATGAGGCCGCTTGCCGTCTGCACGTCGGGCTTGGCGCCGCGGCGGGCGATCAGGATCACCCGTTTCGGCTCGGTCCCCACCTTCGGATACAAGGGGCACATCACCATGCCGCCGCAGCCCGCTTGATCGACGGCCGCGCGCAGCTCGGCCAGGCGGTCCATGCGGTGGATGAACAGCACGAAGCCTTGTCCGCGCACGAAGCGCGCCGCAGCACGCGCCCAATCCGCGATCCGGGCGTCGCCCTCGTGGGTCGCGGCCGCCTTGCCCGGCACCGGCGAGGGCGTGGCGTTGTCCGTCTCCAGATGCGGCGGGTTTGCCATCACCGCATCGAAGCTGCCGACCATCAATTGGGGCGGCGGGTTCAGCAGATCGCCGGTCACCACGCTGACGCGCGTCCCGAACCCGTTGGCCGCGATGTTCTGGCGCGCGAGCTCGGCCATCGCAGGATCGCGCTCGAGTCCGACGACGGTCAAATCCTCGCGCCGCCGCGCCAGGCACAGCAGGGCGGCCCCGGCACCGCAGCCGAGATCGAGCACCCGGCCCTGGACGGCATCGGGCACGGCCGCGGCCAGCAGCACCGGGTCGATCGCCGCGCGATACCCCGCGGCCGGCTGGCGGAATTTCACCTTGCCGCCGAGCAAGGTGTCGTCGGTGGTCGAAGAGGTCGGATCAGGTGTCATCGCTCAATAATCTGTGATCGGCGTCCGCGAGCAGACGCCGTGCGGTTGAGTAATCGTCATCGCCGACCATCAGCCGGCGCGGTATGGCCGAGATGGACCCCTCGATAATAGAGGTATGGACGTCCAGAAGCACGGTGGCAATTCGCGAATCCGCCAGCAGCGCCTCGACCCACGACAACAGCACCGGATCGTTGCTGCGCAGAAGCTCCTTCACGGACGGGGAATCCCCTTCTGGGCGGCCCCCTATTCTGCGTGGTCCCTCTGACTGGTCGTGGGGGCGGCTTGACCCGATGCACCGGAATACTATGCTCGCCCCCGTGGAACAAGGGGTGGGGGTGCAGCCAGCATTGCTGCCGAACCCTGGAGGGCAACGCGTTGGCAGTCATCGTCAATCTGCAGGAGGGGCGCAAGGCGCGGCCGTCGATCGATGCGCTGGCGGCCCTCACCGCCGACGATCTGCGCCAGGTCAACGAGCTGATCATCCAGCGCATGCAGAGCCCGGTCGCGTTGATCCCTCAGCTCGCCGGGCACATCGTGGCGGCGGGCGGCAAGCGCCTGCGCCCCATCCTCACCCTCGCCAGCGCCAAGATGTGCGGTTATTCGGGGCGGCGCCACGTGGTGCTCGCGGCCTGCGTTGAATTCATCCACACCGCCACCCTGCTCCACGACGACGTGGTCGACGAGAGCGACCTCAGGCGCGGGCTTGCCACGGCGAACGCAGTGTGGGGCAACAAGGCGAGCGTGCTGGTGGGCGATTTCCTGTTCAGCCGCGCCTTCCAGCTCATGGTCGACGACGGCTCGCTCGCGGTCCTCGGGATCCTCTCCAACGCCTCGGCGGTCATCGCCGAGGGCGAGGTCCTGCAGCTCATGACCGCCAACGACACCGAGACGACCGAGCACGCCTATCTCGAGGTCATCAAGGCCAAGACGGCGACCCTGTTCGCCGCGGCGTGCCGGATCGGTGCCGTGGTCGCCGGCCGGCCCAAGGTGGAGGAAGAGGCGCTCGACGCCTACGGGCTCAACCTCGGCATCGCGTTCCAGATCATCGACGATGTGCTCGATTACGCCGCCCAGCAGGCGACACTCGGCAAGACCGTGGGCGACGATTTCCGCGACGGCAAGATCACCCTGCCCGTGGTGCTGTCGTTCCTGCGCGGCGACGAGAAAGAGCGCCAGTTCTGGCGGCGCACACTCGAGGACCAGGAGCAGACCGAGGCCGACCTCGCCACCGCGATCGGCCTCATGGAGAAGCATGGCAGCCTTAGGGATTCGGTCGAGCGCGCCCGCCATTACGGCGCCATTGCCCGCGACGCGCTGGGCGTGTTCGGCGACAGCCCGGAAAAGCGCGGCCTTCTGGAGCTGGTCGACTTCGCGATCTCGCGCACCCACTGAGCCGCCGGCGGGCACGCGCCCGGAGTTACCAAATCCTGTATGAGAGCTTGCCCGGGCGGACAGGAGGGCGCTATAACCACCCGCCCACGGACGGAGTGTAGCTCAGCCTGGTAGAGCGCCAGCTTCGGGAGCTGGAAGTCGGAGGTTCGAATCCTCTCACTCCGACCATTTTCCCTTATACGTCCGAGACTTCTGCGTCCTCGCCTGGGCGGGTGCGGTGGCGCGCACTCGCGGTGAGGGTGTCCGCGGCATCGATCGGATGCCGGGAATTCACCCTCCACCGGGCCGCTCTCTGCGCCCTGCCCACGGGCAAGATATTCGGCAGACAGTTCCGCCGATCGCCCCGTCACGCTCCGGAATTGCCCAGCGCCCGCTCGATCTGACGAGCGGCCTGCCGCATCGGCTCGAGATATCGTCCGACGATCTCCTCGAGACTGATCGCAGACGCAACACAGATGATGTTGATCGCCGCCAGAACCTCCCCGTTATTCATCACCGGCACCGCGATGCTCGTTGTCCCCGGGGCGCGCCCGCCCTCCCGGATCGCATACCCTCTGGCGCGCGTCGCTTGAACCATGCGGTCGACGGCGGCGCGATCACGGGCGTGAAGGCGTTCGCGGTGGCCCCGGGCGGATAGGACGGCAAGGATCGACTCCCGCTCCCGCTTGTCAGAAAAACTGAGATACGCGCGCCCCAGCGAGCTCGTCAGCACCGGCGGACGGTGACCGGCGCGTTCGGGCAGCATGGCGAGCGGGCTGGTCGTGTTCGTCGTCTCGCGAATCAGCATGGCGCCGCGCTCATAGGTCGCGATGTCGGACGGCCAGACAACCTGCCGGAGCAAATCCTGAAGCACGGGGGCGGCGATCTCTCCGACCCACGCCTCGTCGTCGTAGCCCCAGGCGAGCCCCCGGACCGCGATGGTCAAGCGAAACGTGTTGCCGTTCGGGCCGCGATCGACATACCCCTCCTCCTGCAGGGTCGCCAACAGCCGGTAGACCGTGGGGCGCGGCAACGCGGTGGCGCGACTGATCTCCAGGACGGTCGCGTCGTTGTGGTTGTTGAGGGCGCGCAACACCGCGAGGCCTCTCTTCAGCCCGAACACCTGCTTGGCGGTCCTCATCCGCCCGATTTTAACCTCTAACCCGCGTGTCCACTATGCGGACATATTTGCGGCCGGCATTGCGCGCGGCGGCACAACGGAATGATCTTCGGCTTCAGTCAAAAACGGCTCGACGGGAGGAGCGGATGAAACTCACAACGTGGCGCATCGCGGTCTGCGGCGTTTATTCCTTGATCCTGAGCGCCGGCGCCGGACCGGTCGTCGCCGAGACATGGCCCACGCGTCCCGTGCACATGATCGTGGCCGGAGCGCCAGCCAGCGCACCGGACATCATCGCGCGGATCATCGGCGACAAGCTGAGCGGAATATGGGGGCAGCAGGTCGTCATCGACAACAAGCCGGGCGCGGCCGGCAACCTCGGAACCGAGGCCTCCGCGCATGCCACGCCGGACGGCTATACGCTGCTGTTCGGCCAAGCCGCGCCGCTGTCGATGAACCGCTGGGTATTCAAGAGCCTTCCGTTCGACGTCGACCAGGACTTCGTGCCGGTCGTCAATATCGGCCTTAGCCCGATGATGATCGCTGCGAACCCGAATCTGCCGGCCAAAACCATCGGCGCGCTGATCGCTCTCTGCAAATCCGAGCCCGGGAAGCTCACGTTCGGGACATCGAGCTCGCGCAACATCCCGCATCTGACGGGCGAGCTGTTAAAGCACGCCAGCGGCTGCAGCATGACCCATGTACCCTATCGGGCGAACACACAAGCGATCCAGGACGTGGTCAGCGGCGAGACGCAGCTGATGATCGACGGGATCCCTGTCCTGCTGCCTCAGGTGAAGGGCGGACGCCTGAACGCCCTGGCGGTATCGTCCGAGAAGCGGCTCCCGGGCCTCGAAAACATTCCGACCGTGGCGGAAACGCTGCCTGGCTTCGTCAGCAACGGATGGTTTGCGATGCTCGCCCCCGCCCGGACCCCAAAAGAGGTCATCAGCCGCGTCAATCGCGACACCAACCGCGTGTTGAAGATCGGCGCTGTCACCGATCGCATGCGCGACCTCGGCGTCTATGCGGCGGGCGGCACGCCCGAGGACCTTGCACGGTTCATGAAATCCGATACCGCGCAATGGGAGCAGATCGTGCACGACGCCGGCATCGAACCGGAATGATCGATAAGACGAGGCCGGCGCATCCATGATCGAAACAGACGTGCTCGTTGTCGGCGGCGGACCCGTCGGCTTGTCGCTTGCTTGTGAGCTTGGCTGGCGTGGCGTGCAGTGCCTGGTGGCCGAAGAAACCGACCGTGCCTTCGGGGCCGAGGCGCGCATCAACCTCGTGAACATACGCTCGATGGAGTTTTGCCGCCGGTGGGGAATCGAGAAGGCCATCCGTCACGGCGGCTTTCCCGACGACTATCCGATGACGGTGTTGTTCCTCACGAGCCTGCGCGGGCGGGAGATCGCACGGCTGGAATATCCCAGCATGGGTGCGCAGCCGCCGTTGGCGACGAGCCCGACCAATCGCCAACGCATTCCGCAGATGTGGTTCGAGCCGATTTTCGCCAAGGCGGCGACCGGCTTCCCGTCCGTAACCCTGCGGCGGAAGCTGCGCTTCGAGCGCATGCGGGAAACGACGACCGGCATCGAAGCCGAGCTGACTGACCTCACGACGGGTGCGACCGAGACCGTTCGGGCCCGCTATGTTGCGGGCTGCGATGGTGCCCGCAGCCCCGTGCGCCAGGCGCTCGGTATCGAGATGCTGGGCGAGCAACGCCTCAGCTATTCCTGCGCTCTTTATTTCCGCGCGCCCGAATTGTGGAGGCGGCACGACAAGGGCAAGGCGATCATGAGCGTTCTCGTCGACAAAGACGGGATGTGGGCCAACCTGAACGCGATCGACGGTTATGAATTGTGGCGCCTGTCCATGGTGGGCGGCGACAGCTATGTCGACCCGGCGACGATCGATCCGCAGGCCTGTCTGCGGCGCGCGCTCGGCGCCGACCCCGACTTCAACTGCGAGGTGCTGTCGCTGATCCCCTGGGTGCGCCGCGCCGTGGTCGCCGAAGCCTACCACCGCGGCCGCTGCTTCATCGTCGGCGATGCCGCGCATCTCCTGTCACCCACCGGCGGCTTCGGCATGAACACCGGTGTCGCGGACGCCGTGGACCTGGGCTGGAAGCTGGAGGCTGCGCTTGCCGGCTGGGGCGGCGGCGAACTGCTCCCGAGCTATACGGCAGAGCGCCGACCGATCGGCGAGCGCGCGGTGCGGGAGGCGACGATAAACTTCACGAATTTGCGCGACATCCCGCGATATCCCTGGATCGACGATGACGGGTCCGCCGCTGACGACGCTCGCCGCGCACTCGGCCAGCAGGTGATAGCGACCACACGGCGCGAGTGGGAATCCGACGGCGTCCAGCTCGGGTACCGATACGATCCCTCTCCCATTTGCTGGGATGACGGCAGCGCGGCTCCGCCGGATGACCCGTCGATATACACCCAGACTGCCAAGCCTGGGTCGCGGGCGCCCCACGCCTGGATCGCTCCGGGAACGTCTACCCTCGATTTGTTCGGACGCGGGTTCGTGCTGCTCGATTTTGGTGCCCCGGCCGAATCTGCGGTGCTCGTGAAGGCCGCGCGACAGCGCGGCGTACCCCTGGCGGTGAGTCGAATCTCCGATCCCGGCGTGACCTCTCTGTACGAGCGAAAGCTGGCGCTCGTCCGGCCGGACGGCCATGTGGCATGGCGGGCCGACTCGGCGCCGGACGACCCGCTCGACTTAATCGACGTCGTGCGTGGGGCGCCCCCCAAAGCTGCGGGCGCGCGCGGGTGATCGGATCAGATTCGCCGGTCGTTTTCTGCCCGAACCAGCTTAAACAGATCCGGCCTGTTGCGCCGCTCACCGGTTCACTGAAGCTGGTGCGAATTGTCAGAGTTCGATCCGGGGCATCGACTGGAGAAAGCGGCAATCGCTGGGATTAAAAAAGCATTCATTTGGTCTGGAACAAGCCGTCAGCTAACATGGTCTCCAGCCAAGGTCAGCCGCAACGCGGGCCAGACCACAGGGTTAGGGGGGATCAATGGCAGACCGGCCGCACGCCTCCGAAGATGTCCTGTCAAGCTGGTGGAAGCTCGCGTCGGTCATTGCGATGGCCGCGGGTTTCGCGGTTCTGATCCTTATCACCGTAAAAGCCTATGAGAACGCGCCGCCGATCCCGGCGCGGGTCGTGGACCCCGGCGGGGCGGTCGTCTTTACCGGCGCCGACATCGCCCACGGACAGGAGGTGTTCCTCAAATACGGCCTCATGGACAATGGGACGATCTGGGGCCACGGCGCCTATCTCGGCCCCGATTTTTCTGCTCAGTACTTGCACAACTGGGCTCTCGATCTCGCGGAACAGAACGCCCGCACGCAGTTCCATCGCGGCTACGGCGATCTCAGTCCCGCGGAAAAGGCAGCTGTCGACGGGGTGGTCGCGCTGAGCCTCAAGCAGAACCGCTACGACCCCGCCGCCGGCACGCTCGCGTTCAGCGCGACGGATGCGCAATCCTTCACCCGCCAGGTCGGGGCATGGATGAAATATTTCGCCGTGCCCGCCGAGAATGGCGGGCTCAAAGCCCGGCTAATCACCGATCCCACGGAACTCCGACACTTGACCGCTTTCTTCGCTTGGACCGCCTGGGCATCGGCCGCCGAGCGGCCGGGAGAGACCTATTCGTATACCAGCAACTTTCCCTACGAGCCGCTCGCCGGCAATCATCCGACGGCGGGAGCTGTGCTCTATAGCGGCATCAGCCTCGTCTTCCTTCTGGGTGGGACGGGGCTCGTCCTCCTGGCCTTCGGCCGGTTTCAGACGCTCGGCTGGCATCGCAAGGACGGAGGTCCTCCGCACACCCCAGCAATTGCCACCACGGATGAGCAACGCGCGACCTTGAAGTTCATGGCCGTCGCCGCTCTCCTCTTCTTTGGGCAAACGCTGATCGGCGGCGGCACGGCGCATTACCGCGCGGAGCCAGGCGACTTCTACGGATTCGACCTCTCTGCGATCTTTCCGAGCAATCTCCTGCGCACGTGGCATCTACAGCTCGCCATTCTTTGGATCGCGACCGCCTATGTCGGCGGCGCGCTGTTCGTCGCGGCCATGCTCGGACGCTCCGCACCGCCGGGGCAGCGGCGGGCGATAAACGTCCTCTTCGGCGCGATTGTCGTCGTCGCGCTCGGAAGCTTGCTCGGCGAATGGATAGGGCTCCAACAATGGCTCGGTTCGCTCTGGTTCTGGCTCGGCAATCAGGGCTGGGAATATCTTGAGATTGGCCGCGCATGGCAGGTGTTGCTTGCCGTCGGGCTCGTCTTCTGGTTCTGGCTGGTATGGCGCCAGGTCGCCCCTGTGCGGCACGATCCTGAGCGGCGTGAGCTGGTGTACCTCTTCCTGATCGCCGCCGCCGCCATCCCCATCTTCTACCTGCCGGCCCTGTTCTTCGGCAGTGCGACCCATTACACGGTCGTCGATACATGGCGGTTCTGGATCATCCACCTCTGGGTCGAGGGCTTCTTCGAGCTTTTCGTGACCGTGATCGTCGCGATCATTTTTCATGAGCTCGATCTGGTAAGCCGGACGACAGCACTTAGAGCGGTTTATCTGGACATCATCCTGATTTTCGGCGGCGGGCTTATCGGCACGGGGCATCATTGGTATTTCACCGGCCAGAGCCAGCTCAACATGGCCTTGTCCTCGGCCTTCTCGGCCCTCGAAGTGGTGCCGCTCACGTTGCTCACGCTCGACGCCTGGGGCTTCGTGCGGGTCACTCGGGTCGAGACCGGCGCGC
>Ga0335071_10003326_pt1 | contig 16995 bp, 16 predicted proteins | sample Lox_Sample_15_FD_206724 | JGI IMG/M metagenome (GOLD analysis project Ga0335071, IMG submission 206724) | Soil microbial communities from Loxahatchee National Wildlife Refuge, Florida, United States - Lox_Sample_1.5 | ecosystem: Environmental > Terrestrial > Soil > Wetlands | place: USA... | reverse complement strand
CAAGCTCGTCCAGCAACTGGTGCGGCTGCCGGGCAAACTGGAAACTGTTCTGAGCCACGAAACCATCTACGACGAATTGGTGAAGAAGCTCTTCCGTGCGACGGATTTTCTATTCCTCGGCCGCGGTATCCACTTCCCGATCGCTCTCGAAGGCGCGCTCAAGCTGAAGGAAATTTCCTACATCCACGCCGAAGGCTACCCGGCCGGCGAGATGAAGCACGGACCGAACGCGCTGATCGACGAGAATCTGCCCGTTGTGGTGCTGGCCACGCGCGATCCTAACAGCGAAGAGAGCCGGGTGCGCTACGAGAAGACCTTGTCGAACATCCAGGAAGTGAAGGCGCGCAACGGCATCGTGATCGCGGTGGTGTGCGAAGGCGACGAGGGCGAGGTCGGCAAAATGGCCGATTACATGATCCCGATTCCGCCTACCAGCGAGCTGCTACTCCCGATCCTGGAGGTCGTGCCGCTGCAGTTGCTGGCGTACCACATCGCGGTGCGGCGAGGCTGCGACGTCGACCAGCCGCGCAACCTGGCTAAGAGCGTCACGGTCGAGTGAGGCAGGCCACTCACCAGATCTCCATCGCAACGCGCGGCAAAGGTTTTTACGAGTTCACTCGCGAAGTGGAGGCCTGGGTGGCCGCGCAGCATGTTCAGACCGGCCTGCTCACGGTGTTTTGCCAGCACACTTCGGCGTCTTTGGTGATTCAGGAAAACGCCGACCCCGACGTCGTCGCGGATCTGGCCGATTTCTTCACGCGCCTGGTACCCGAAGACACGCTCCTTTACCGTCACACCGCCGAAGGCCCGGACGACATGACCTCGCACATCCGGTCCGCATTGACGCAAACGCAATTGTCGATTCCGATTCATAACGGCCGGCTCGCCCTCGGCACCTGGCAGGGGATTTATCTGTTCGAGCACCGCGTGCGGTCGCACCGCCGGAGTGTGATTCTGCACCTGCTCGCGGATTGATTAGGCCGATCGAAATGTCGGCCGCTGCCGCGCTCTTGTTTGTGTTAGGAAATTATCGCCCTGCTGCTTCCCGACCAGCTTCAGGCGATCGCGGTGAAGTTCGCTCCGATTGAGATCGTCAGACGCTACGTTCAAAGCCGCACGTACTTGTTCATGATGAGGGCCACAGGTATCATGCTCCTGCTCGGCGGGATTGCGTTGGTTTGGGGCTTTCTCCAAGACGGAAGCTGACCTCTGTGTTGATCAATCGCGTGTCACCATTGACACGCGGTGTCTCGCCAAACACGCCGCGGCATTTAGGCATCTCTTTAAGAATCTGGCACTTACGCGCTGGTGAACCACCTGCCTTCCTCCCCGCCAAGAGGAGAGAAGGCAAATGCAAACAATCAAAATCATGGCGATCCTGGCAGCCGCGGCAGCGGAGGTTTATGGCGAAAGCGCAACCCGAAAACTGGTGGTCAGCATCCCGGACCGCAAGATCGCGCTGATCGAAAACGGGCGCGTGGTGAAGGTCTACCAGGTGGCGGTCGGCGCAGCGCACACGCCCAGCCCCAACGGAACGTTCCATATCGCAAGCCGCGTCATGAAGCCGACCTGGTATCAGCCCGGAAAGGTGGTTGGACCTGGACCCGCGAATCCGCTCGGTACGCGCTGGATGGGCCTGGGCTTTAAAGGCTACGGCATCCACGGCACGAATCGGCCGGACTCCATCGGCAAGGCCGCCTCGCACGGTTGTATCCGGATGCGGATCTCGGATGTCGAGGATCTGTTCGAGCGCGTTCAAGTCGGCGATGAAGTGGACCTGCTGAACGAAGTGCCGGCCGACCTGGCCAGTGTGTTCGCGCCGGCGCAACCGGTGCAGGTCGCCGCGTTGACTACCGCCGCGGTCGCCGGGGGTGCGCAATGACCGGCCTGACGCTCCTTGGGGATTTTCCAGGGGCTGCCCTGGGATTAACGCTGAGTCTCGGATGCGCTCTGCTGACTGCCTTCTGCCTTCTGAAATTCGTGGTGTGGCTGGTAACGCGCGATAATGTGACCGATGCTCCGCGTCGCGTTCGCGCTATTGTTTACGATCCTCGCCCCGCTGGTCGAAGCGCAGCCGCTAGCGGACGCGGCCGGCCAACTGGCGCCCCGTATCTCCTCCCTGCTGCCGCGCCGCGCAACCGTTTCTCTCGACTTTCGAAGTCTGACGGCGAAGGCGCCGGACGGGTGGTCGAGCTTCCGTGCTCAACTGCAAGCCGCGCTCCAGAAAGCGGGTGTCGAAATGGTGAGCACAGCGACGACGCCGCCTGACGCGCGCGTCCCCGATGCACGAGTGACGATCACGCTGGCGGAGAGCGCCCAGGGGCTGCTGTTCGTCGCCGAAGTGACGTCGGCCGAGAACCATCAGGTCGCGATGCTGCCGTGGACGCAGCCGCGCACAGAGACGAAGCCACGCTTGACGCTGGTGAACCGACCGCTCTGGGAGCAGCCGGAGCCCGTGCTGGATCTTCTGCTCCTCAACTCCGGCGCGCAGATGCTGGTGCTGGGCACGTCGAGCGTGACGAGCTATCAGTGGAATGGCGGCAAGTGGACCTTCGTGTCGGCTGCACCGCTCGCGCTCGCGCGACCCATGCCTCGCGATCCACGCGGACGGATCCTCAGCGCCTCCGACGGGTTCCGCGTTTATGTCCCCGGAACCTCGTGCAGTGGATCAACTCAGCCGTCGCTCAAGCTCACGTGTACGGCCGGGAACGAAACATGGAACGGAGTGCGGTGGGTGTCGGACCGGAACGTGCTGGAGTCGGATCAGACGCGGGGATCGTTCTATGCGCCGGTTGTTCCGCCGGCGTCCGGCGCAGAGTCTTGGGGCAGCGACGTAGCCGCCGCGGACACTTCTTGTACACAAGGTACGATGGTGATCGCCACCAACGCCGGCGCCGAGCGCGAGCAGGTGCAGGCCTACGAGGTCGCGGGCGGGCAGGCTTCTGTTGCCAGTGCGCCTTTGTCGCTGCCGGGGCCCGTCACTGCGATGTGGTCTTCGGAAACGCGCGGACAAATCACGGTGGTGGTCCGAGACGCGCAGACAGGAGAATATGCGGCTTCGCGCCTGGGCCTGGCTTGCGCTGAGTAGTTTGCCGGCCTCGGCGGCTGCTGGTGCGACGCGTCCTCGCTACGGCGGCGCGCTGGCCATTGAGCTTTCCACGCCCTGGACGAGCCTGGATCCGGCCGATCTGCATAGCGCGATATCAACGGGAGTGGCCGAGACATTGGTGCGCATCAATGAGCGTGGCGAGGCTGAGCCGCTGCTGGCGACAGCCTGGCGCACGAACGGAAGGCGTTGGACGTTCACGTTACGCCCCAAAGTGGTTTTCCATGATGGCGAGCCGTTAACGGCGGCCACAGCTGCTCCGGCACTCCTGGCGGCCCTCAAGAAGACGCACGCCGACGTGACGGTACAAGCGGGCGGGCAAACGTTGGTTGTGACGTCGGACCAGGTGATCCCGGATTTGATGCTCGAGCTCGCCGCGCCGCGTGCCGCCATCTACCGCAAGAGCGACGCAAATCCGCTGATCGGGACCGGGCCGTTTCGCGTGGCCGCGTGGGAGCCCGGCAAGCGGCTGTCGCTCGCCGCGTTTGACGACTACTGGGGCGGGCGGCCCTATCTGGACTCGGTCAATATCAGCTTTGGCTATGGGCGCGTTCGCGCCGACGTCTTCGACATTCCTCCAGGCCCGAACCGGCGCATTCTCCCGGAAGGCACTGAGACTTGGTCGTCCGCGCCGCAGCGCCTGGTGGCACTGGTCGGAGCTGGTGCGCCTGCCCCGTTGATGCAGGCGCTGGCGCTCGCGATCGATCGTGCGCCCATCGTGAACGTCCTCGCACAGAGACGTGGCGAGCCTGCGTTCGCCCTGCTTCCGCAATGGCTCAGCGGGTACGCTTTCCTGTTCCAAACACCGCCCGACATCGCTCGGGCGAAACAACTCGTAGCGCAGCTTCGGCCCGGCCCGCTTATGCTGAGCTATCCGGCGGATGATCCCTTTCTACGATCGGTGGCGGAACGCATCGCGCTCAACGCGCGCGACGCCGGAGCCACCGTTCAACCGCTGGGCACGCCCAATGGGAACTTGAGTCTGGCGGAGTGGCCGCTCGAATCGAACGATGCCCCAGCCGAACTGTCACGAATGGCCGCGCTGATGGGGTTGTCCGATCGAGCCGCCGCGCTTGAAGCCTCCAAGCCGGACTCGCTCTATCAGGCCGAGCGCGAGCTTCTGGACGGCCATCGAGTAATACCGATCATCTACTTACCGGACACCTACGCTATTGCGCCGCGCGTGCACCTGGCCGTCAAGAATGGAAGGCTCAGGCTGCCGCTCGAAGATCTGTGGGTGGAACCATGAGCTTCCGCACCAAAGTCTTCTTGAGCATTACTGCCACGGTGGTGTTGGCCGTGTGGCTGGTCGCGGCCGTAGTTTCGGCACTGGTCACGCGATCGTTCGAACGTCAGGACGCACAGCGGACTGCGGCTCTGGTCGTCGAATTCCGGCGCGAATTCGACCGTCGAGGCGCTGAGGTCGCGCGTCGCATCGAGGCAGTTGCCGCCTCTGACGCGGTTCAACGGATGGCAGTCAATCTCGGCGGTGCCCAGACTGACACGGCGCAATACTACAGCTTGGCGCAGGCTCTGGCCATGGAACAGTCGCTCGATTTCCTGGAGCTGGTTGGCCCCGATGGCGCCATCATCTCCTCGGCCGAGTGGCCGGCACGCTTTGGATACAAAGAGGATTGGCTGCCGCAGCTTGTCGATTGGAAGACGCAAGGTGTTTTTCTGAAGCAAGAAGATCTCGCCAACGGTTCGGCGCTGGGCCTGATCGCAGTACGAACGTTGAAAGCAGGTGACGGGTCCTTGTATGTTGGCGGAGGGCAGCGCCTGGACAAGGAATTTCTCGATACCCTGCCCGTAGCCGAAGGCATGCGCGTCCAACTCTACAGTAGCTTCGCGGCGGATGCGCATCCGGAGAGTCTAGGGTCCAAACTGGCGACCGATTTGGTGAAGGACGTCCAGCAACAGCCGCGCGAATTGACGCGCGCGGATTCCGCCGCAACCATCACCGCAATTCCTTTCACCGGCCGGGATCAGAAGCTGCTCGCCATTCTGTTGGTGGAGAACTCACGAGCCGAGTTGGCGAATCTCAAACGCTACATCCAGGGAACGGCCGCGGCCGTCGGCGTGGCGGGTGTGCTGATCGGCCTGATGCTCAGCTTCTGGACTGCATCGCGCGTTACCCGCCCGATCCGGTCGCTGGCCTCGAGCGTCCGGGAAGTCGCCGAAGGCCGTTGGGACACGCGGGCGGCTGTAGCATCGTCGGACGAAGTAGGCCAGTTGGCGCGTGACTTCAACCGTATGACCGAACAGCTGGTGGAGCAGCGCGACCGCATGATTCAGGCCGAGCGCGTCGCGGCCTGGCGTGAGCTGGCGCGTCGTCTGGCGCATGAACTCAAGAATCCGCTGTTTCCACTGCAGATCACCGTCGAGAATTTGCAGCGAGCCCGCGAGGCATCGCCAGAGCAGTTTGATGAGGTGTTCCGCGAAAGCACGTCCACTCTCTTGGCTGAGCTGGACAACTTGAAAACCATCATCGGCCGGTTTAGCGACTTTGCCAAGATGCCCGCGCCGCATCTGGAATCGGTGGACCTGAATCAGGTGGCGCGAGAGGTCGTCAAGCTCTTCGATGCCCAGATGCAAGCGCCCGGACGGGCGCCGGTCCAGACGGAACTGTTGCTCGCCGAAGACGTAACCACAATCCCCGCCGATCCCGAGCAGATTCGCCGGGCCCTGCGCAATCTGGTGCTCAACGCGCTCGACGCGATGCCGCAGGGCGGCGCGCTCACGATTCGTACGGCTCGCATCATTGGCAAGGTCTCGCTCGAAGTGTCCGACACCGGCCAGGGCCTCACGCCGGAGGAGTGCGAGCGGCTTTTCACGCCCTACTACACGACCAAGCAGCATGGCACGGGCCTCGGCCTTGCCATTGTGCAGTCTGTGGTGAGCGATCATAAAGGCACCATCACCGTGCAGAGCGAACCGGGTAAGGGATCCACTTTTCGAATCGAGTTGAAGGCATGAGCAAGCTGCTACTGGTCGATGACGACGCGAACACTCTCGCATCGCTGGCGCGGGCCTTCCGCCTTGCCGGCCACGAAGCAGTGGTATGCGACCAGGCCGACCGGGCTCTGGATCTCGCGAAAGCCCAGCGATTCGATGTCATTCTTTCCGACGTCGTCATGCCGGGCAAGGATGGCTTGACGCTGCTGGCTGAGTTGAAAGCAGCAGGCGTGCCGACTCCGGTGGTCATGATCTCCGGCCAGGCCAGTATCGAAATGGCCGTGCGAGCCACGCGACTGGGCGCCATCGATTTCCTGGAAAAACCGCTCTCCACCGACAAATTGCTGGTCACCGTCGAAAACACGGTGAAGCTGTCGCGGCTGGAGGAAGAAAACAAGCGGCTGCGGCAGCGCGCCGGCAAGCAGGAGTTGGTTTGGAAGTCGGCTGTCATGCAAAGCGTAATGGCCAAGGTGGAGAGGGTTGCCGCGAGCGAAACGCGCGTTGCGATTCTCGGCGAAACGGGAACCGGCAAGGAGCTGGTTGCGCGCACGCTGCACGAAAAGAGCAACCGGCGCGATGGCCCGTTCATCACATTGAACTGCGCGGCAGTGCCCGCGGAGTTAATCGAGTCCGAGCTGTTCGGTCACGAAAGGGGCGCATTCACTGGCGCTGCGACGCGACACCTCGGCAAATTCGAGCAGGCCCACGGCGGCACGCTCTTCCTGGACGAGATCGGGGACATGCCGGCGCTTATGCAAGCCAAGCTGCTGCGCGTGCTGGAGCAGAAAGAGATTGAACGCATTGGCGGCGACCGGACTATTCCCGTGGACGTCCGCGTGATCGTCGCCACGCATCGCAACCTGGAAGAGCTGGTGCGCACAGGGACTTTTCGACAAGATCTGTACCACCGGGTTTTCGTTTTTCCGATCCTGCTGCCGCCGCTGCGCGAGCGCCGCGAGGACATCCCGCTACTCGTAGACTTCTTCGCGAGCGCCGTCGCCGAGCAGAACGATTGGAAGCCGCGCGAGATCACAGCCGAGGCGTATGCGGAGCTGGAGCGTTACTCCTGGCCCGGCAATGTCCGTGAGCTGCGGAACGTCGTTGAGCGGTTGTTGCTGCTGGCGGACGATCGGGTCGACGCTGCTACCGCGCGCTTGGCCCTTCCATTTGATCCCACAGCGCAGCCGCAGCCTTTGACGAACACGGGCAGCCTGTCCGAACGCATGGACGCACACGAGCGCGAAGTCATCGTGGCGGAACTGAAAAAACACAACTACAAGATGACCGACACCGCCCGCGCTCTAGGCTTGGAACGGAGCCATCTATATAAGAAGTGCCAGCAACTGGGTATCGAACATCGGAGCGTCGGTTAGAGGTTACGTGAAGAGCCCCAATACCGGCCCCCGAATTGGCGACCCGGCAGGCTAAGCTTGCTTACCAAAGGCTTACATGAGGTGGCACTTGAGAACGCCGCGCCGAGACTCACCTCAACGCCCTTTTTTAGCGACCACGGTAAGAGCGCTCTGGCAGGCCGGCCTTGGCACTCCTCTGTTAGACTTGGCGCATGAGACGTTCGAAGCTCGCCGACCCGCGCCCAAAGGAGGGCGTTAGTCTGCAAGAACAAAGACGCTTACGAGCGCTCCTTCGCGCTCAAGAACACTTCTCAAGGCTTCGCCCCAACGGCAAGCTTCTATCCGAAGAACTGATGGAGGAGCGCCGTAGGGAGCGCGTCACTGAATGAGAATCGGCGTATTCACCGCACTGCTTTCCAAGTTCCCACTCGACAAGGTGCTCGACAAACTGAGCAGCCTCGACATCCACACCGTCGAACTCGGCACCGGCAACTATCCCGGCGACCCGCACTGCAAGCTCGACATGCTGAGTGACCGGCTGGCGCTTAAAGAGTTCAAGCAGAAGCTGGAAGACCGCGGCTTTTCCATCAGCGCATTGAGCTGCCACGGCAATCCACTGCATCCGGATCGCGCCGTCGCCAAGGCTTATCAGGAGACGAGCAAAAGAACTGTGCGGCTGGCGGAGAAACTGGGTGTGCCGGTCGTAATCGATTTCTCAGGCTGCCCCGGCGACAGCGATCGCGCAAAGTATCCGAATTGGGTCACCTGTCCCTGGCCGCCCGAGTATTTGGACGTGCTGGAGTGGCAATGGGAGAAAAAGGTCACGCCCTACTGGACACGGCATGCGCAGTTTGCCAAGGATCATGGCGTGAAGATCGCGATCGAGATGCTCCCCGGCTTCGTGGTCTACAGTCCCGAGACGCTCCTACGCTTGCGCTCCATCGCAGGAAACACGGTCGGCTGCAATTACGATCCCAGCCACATGTTCTGGCAAGGGATCGATCCAATTCATGCCATCCGCTTCCTGGGCGATTCCATCTTCCATGTGCATGCCAAGGACACGCAGATCTACGACGCGAATTTACCCAAGACCGGCGTGTTGGACACTAAGAAATACACGGACGAACGCAACCGCTCCTGGATCTTCCGGACCGTCGGGTATGGCCACGCCTTCGGATGGTGGAAGGAGTTCATCTCCACGCTGCGAATGTACGGCTACGACTACGTGCTCTCCATCGAGCACGAAGACTCGCTGATGTCGCCGGAAGAGGGCCTCGCCAAGGGTGCGGCGTTCCTTAACAGCATCGTGATTCGCGATAAGCCGGCCGCGGCTTGGTGGGTCTAGCGCGTCGCCAGATCGCGGAACTTGGCCGGGGTCAAGCCGGTGTATCTCTTGAACAGCGCGCAAAAGTGGCTCTGATCGGAGAACCCGCACACCTTTGAGATCTCGGCCAGCGACAACATCGAGTGCGACAGAAGTTGTGAAGCATGCTCAATCCTTCGCTTGCGGATATACTCGCCGATCGTCATCTGGTAGTGCCGGCGGAATTCCCGTGACAGATGGACGGGATGCACGCGGGCAACCGCAGCCAACTCAGGCAGCCCGCAAGGCCGCAGATACGATGCCTCCAGGAACTCGTGTACTTTTCTCAGCCAACCCGGTGCATGCGACGCGTTCTCGTTGAATTCCCGCGCGCTTTCGGCCAGAATCTCCAGCAGTACACCTTCCATGGCGAGTGGCGCGACATCGTCCTCGCTGCGGAATTCGCGGAGCATGCGGCTCGCGAGCCAGGACGAAACGGGCCCGGCCAGTTCGCGCGGAGCAGAAAGCGCGCGCACCTGGTCATCTCCTAACCGGCGCAGCACCTGCGAATCCACCTCCACCAGCAAACAGCTGGTCGCTTGGACAAACGCGTTCTCATGCGATTCGTCGGCGGGCAGAAAGTGCAGCATCCCTTCGCTGCACTCTGTTTCGCGGTTCAAATATTTCTCACGGTATCCGCCCGAGAGAACAAACGCGAGGTAGGCGTTGGCGTGCCGATGCCGTGGCAGCGAAGTGCCCTGCTCATAAATTGCCTCTTTGACGGTGAACCCACCCAGTGCCCGGCGTTTGATGGTGCTCCCGGCGCTATCAGTGACAGGACAAACATTGTTCGACCCGATTGTTACCGACCTACAAGGCCCCATACATTCTTCTACGCATGCCAGGTGCTTTTCGTTTGCGAAAAAAGGTAAAGTCCGGCTAAGAGGCTCCCAGAGGTGTTGCCGGCGTACCATTCCGGCAGTATGCAACGACGTTACTTGAGATCTACTTCAGTTCAGGACTACTGGCAGTGGCAGGCTCGGCGGACCAGTTCTGATGGTAAGTCATGTTTTGATCCGTAAAAAACGTTCGGCGCCCGGATGTGTTGTAGACTTTTGGAACGACGCTGAGCGTGTAGCCTTGTGGAGTGCCCGACATCGTAAACATATAGCCATCTTTGTCACCGGCCGCCAGGCTGGCGGGGATTAAATCGGCGGCCTGCGGGCCGGGCCCTCCGCTGGTGGGCGGGCCCAATTGCGCGAGCGTAGTCGCAAAGGTACCGAACTGCGACATGTACTGTGTTTGCGCGGTATTGATGGTCTGCATTTCGCGAATGACCGCCATCTCGTTGGCGTTCATGCGGGCGCTGCCTAATTTCGGAACCGCAATCGCGAGAATGATGAGGATGATCGCGATCACGATCAGCAGCTCGATCAGCGAGAATCCGCGGACACGGCGACGCCTACAAACCGGTTGCATGACAATAATTATGACGCGAAACCGGCCTCCAGCGTGGAGGCGAGTTCCGCGGCTAGAGCAATAGCGCCCAGCACGCCGGCCCGTTCGCCCAGCGCGGGCCGAACGATTCGCGGCGCATCCAGGTAGCCATTCAAGAGATTAGCCGTTTTCTTACGCACCAGGAAGAGCAGCTCTTCGCGCCGCAGGATTCCGCCGCCCAAAATGACTAATTCCGGCGCTAAGGTATACGTCCAATTAACGATGCCCAGCGCCAGGTAATCGGCCTCCAGTTCCCACGCCGGATGGGTGTCGGGCAGGAGGTGAGGCGCCAAGCCCCAGCGCGCCTGGATAGCGGGTCCGGCGGCAAGCCCCTCCAGGCAATCCGCGTGAAAGGGACAGTTGCCAGGGAAAGGGTCTCGTGCCAAATCATGTGGAATGTGGATGTGCCCCATTTCCGGGTGCATCCGCCCGTGCAGCAGGTGCCCGCCGACCATGGCGCCGCCTCCAAGGCCAGTGCCTACCGTCACATAGAGGAAGGTGCCCAAGCCGCGCGCGGCGCCCCATCGGAACTCGGCTAAAGCAGCGGCATTGACATCGGTATCGAAGGCCACTTCAACGTGGAGGGCGCGGCGCAACGTTCCCGCAAAATCGAAGCCACGCCATGCAAGTTTAGGCGTATCAGTGATATAGCCAAAGGTCGGGGATGAGGGATGGGGATCGATCGGCCCAAACGACCCAATTCCAAGCGCTTGAATGGGTTGACGCGCCGCAAAGAACTGAACGACCGGCCCCAGGGTGTTGTCGGGCGTGGAGGTAGGAAATTCAGCCGTTTCCAGATCGCCGGGCCCGGTTCCCACAGCGCAAACGAACTTGGTTCCGCCAGCCTCAATTCCCCCGAAACGCAACATTCATACCAGCTTAACGTTGATTTACGGGCGCGGCTAAGTCTTAACCCGGTACAATAGAGGACGCATGCGATTCATCCAATTTGTCAGCCTCTTCGCGGTTTGCGGTCTGGCCGTCGCCAGCGCCCAGCAAACGCTGCCAACGCCGCCACCTCAGCCCGGCGCAGCGGCGGCCCCTCAGAGCGTTTTGCCGCCCGATACGGTCGTCCTGAGCGTGGGGGAATTCAAGCTCACGCGCGCCGACTTTGAGAACATTCTGGCAGCGTTGGCGCAGGGTGGCCGGCCCGCGTCGACTCCCGCGGCTAAGCGCCAGGTGGCTGAGCAGTTTGGCGAAATGGAAGGTCTGGCCCAGGAGGCGCGCAAGCGTAAACTGGATCAAGACCCGACCGTGAAGGAGATGATGAGGGTTCAGGCGGATAGCTTCCTGGCGCGTTCGCTGGCTGAGAAATTGACCGCCGAGGTGCAGCTGAGCGAGACGGATCTGCAGGCCTACTACAGCGGACATAAGTCCGAATACGAGCAGGCGGAGGCCAGCCACATCCTGATTCGCTATAAAGGATCGCCGGTGCCTCTGAAGCCCAACGAGAAGGATCTCACCGAAGAGGAGGCTCTCGCCAAGGCGCAGGATCTCCGGAAACAGATCGAAGGGGGAGCGGACTTTGCGACCTTAGCGAAGTCGGAATCAGACGATGCCGGATCGGCTGCCAAGGGGGGAGCGCTGGGCAAGTTCGGGCACGGCCAGATGGTCGGCCCATTCGACAAGGCGGCTTTCAGCGCACCGGTAGGCAAGCTCACGGAGCCCGTCAAAACGCAGTTCGGTTTTCATTTGATCAAGGTGGAATCGCGGGAGACCAAGAGCTTCGAGCAAGCGAAGCCGGAGATTGAGCGGCAGCTCAGGCCCAAAATGGCTCAAGAGGCCGGGGAAAAGATCAAGAAAGAGACGCCGGTCACTCTGAACGACGCCTATTTCGTGAAGTAACTGCTTACGACATTCGATCGGTCCATCGGAGGAACCGCGCCAAGTCGGTCCGGTGGCTCCAGATATAGCTCCAGAAATCCGCGAATCCAATCTCCTCGGCGGGAATCCCTGAGAAAGTCTCCATACGCCAGCGCAGATACGGGCTTTGCCACGGCCGCAAGCGGTAGCCTCTGGTAGCGTGCCAGAGAAAGGGAAGCATCAGTGAAGTTCGCTGAGGGCTTTCTTGGGCGCGCTGTCGGGGGTGGCGTAGTAACCGGTGCGCGTCCGGGCGACCGGATGACCCGGTGCGTTGACCATTACCTTTATCTGCCGGAAGCTGCCGTCCATCTCCTGCACGGTCGGCGAATAGGCGATCGTGTACTGATTGCGGATTTCATGCGCCACTTGCAGGGCGATTTGATCCACTTCCGCGGGACTCTTGGGATAAAAGGAAAGTCCACCCGATTCCCGAGTGATGGCATTCAGCGCGCGGACAGCCAACTTGGCTTCCCGGTGCTCCTCTTCGTTCAGTAGACCGATGGCATAGATGAGCACTTCATTCTGGGCGGCTCGAGATACTAATTTCTCCAGGTTGATGGTGCTGGCATTGTCGTTGCCGTCGGTGACGACCAACAGGACCTTCTTCTGGCGCTTGCCGTCTTTCTTCAGGTAGTCAATGGACATGCTGATGGCATCGCGCATGGCGGTGCCTCCGCGCGAATCGATGCGGGCTACGCCTTCCTCCATCTTCTTGATGTCGCTGGTGAAGGGCACATCCAGGAAGGCGTCATCGTTGAAATTGACAATGAAGACCTCGTCCTGTGGATTGGAGGCTTTCACCAGGTCCATGGAGGCCGCCTCCACCTTCTGCCGTTTTTCACGCATGCTACCGCTGTTGTCGATGATGATGCCGAGGGAAATGGCAACGTCTTCGCGGCGAAAGATCTTGATGGGCTGCTCAACACCGTTCTCGAAAACTTTAAACGCTTTTTGCGGCAGATCGGTGATCAGTTTTCCGCCCTTGTCCGAAACGGTGATGGGCAACAGAACCAACCGGGTGCCTACGGAAAATACGGGATCTTCCGTTTTGTCCTGCTGCGCCGGAGCAGTCTGCGCGCAGGCCGAAGAGACGGCGCCGGCGAGCAAGGCAACGGCCAGAAGGCTATTGAGACGGCGCATAGTATCCCAGGCGGAAAAAAGCCTTCAGCGGCGGAAGCCCACGGGGCTGCACCAGCTTCACGTTGACGTGGCGGTATTTTCCGTCCCGCGTAGCATTGCTGGAGGTGTAGTACAGCACATACTGGTTGCGCAGCTCGATTCCGATTTTTGCCGCGATGTCGGCCAGCTCGTTCAAGTTTTCCACGTTGTAGCTGCGTCCCCCGGTCAGTTCGGCTACTTCGCCCAACAGACTGGGCCCCATCAACTCCTCCGGCGTCCGGCCGCGCGATCCAAGTGGCTCGAAAATACCAATGCCATAGATCTGGACGTCGGCTTCGCGCACGGCGTTCTTGATTTCACTTTCAGTATAGCGGCTGTTGTTGTCGCCACCGTCGGAGATAATGAGCACGGCCTTGCGCGGGTTGCGCGCCTTCTTCATCTGATTCATGGCCATGTAGACGCCGTCGAGCAGCGCCGTTTTTCCCTTCGACTGGGCGAACTCCAACCGGTTCTGGATATCCTCGGTGTCGGTGGTGAACGGGACCACCAGCTCCGGCCGGTCGTTGAACTCGATCAGGAAGAATTCATCTTCCGGATTGGCGGTTTTGAAGAACTGAACGGCGGCTTGCCGCGACTTTTGCAGCTTCGGTCCCATGCTGCCGCTGGTGTCGAAAACGAGGCCGATGGACAGAGGCGCGTCCTCGGCGGAAAAGTCCAGAATCTTCTGCTCGACCTTGTCCTCGAACAAACGGAAGTGTTCCTTCTCGAGCCCGGTCACAAAGCGGTTGAGCGGATCGGTGACCGTAACGTTGATCTGAACCAGCGTCTTATCGATGCGGATGCTGGCAGGGTGGCTCTCCAGCTCAGGGTCGCGAGTCTCCTTCGGGGCAGGCTTGGCGCGCGGAGCGATGGTAACCTTGGGGTCATCAGCGGCGGCCGGCGCGACAAGCGCGAACACCACCACGACTGCCGGGATCAGGGAGAGAAGAAAACCGAAACTGCGGACGCTGAATAAGCGCTGCGCCACCGTGAGTCACCCGCCGCTAGGCTACAACTGTCCTCCAGTATAGCATCGCGTCGACGGAGCGACCGGTCTGGACAGGCAGTTTTAGAGCTTCACTTCGCTGATCTGTACGATCGGTTGGATCGCCGTGTAGTTCGGGATATCGGACAGAATTTCCGCCGCATTGGGCCCGAAGGCGGCCCGGAATGCGTCCGCGCTATCGAAGAGCATGTGGGCTGTAACGGAAAAAGCCGGCTTCGAACCCGGATCCGTCCCACTGACACCTTCCTCCACCGTAACCTGTTTGCACGCAGGACCGAGCCTCTTTTGAACCATGGGGATGTGGCTCTTGAGGTAGTAGTCCATGTTGAAGCTACCGCCTTCGTTCGGGTACAGTACGCTGACCTTGACCATGCTTGGGCCTCCTTGGCGACGACAAGCTTCTAGTGTGCCACGGCGCGAAGGCTCTGAGCTACTGGCGCTCGACAACCAATAAAGTAAAGGAACCCGGCTTCGGTTTGGCGCGGCCTTTTTGGCCGGCGGGCGGCGGAATCATTTCGGCGGCGGTCAGAAACATCCGCTTGGTCTTGGGGTCCAGCGCCATGGTCTTGGCGCTCTCCTGCGTCTTGATGTCGCCGGCGGATTCGTATTCATTCGCGCTCTTCTGATGGACAACCGAGATCGTGCCGTCGCGATTGGAGGCGAAGATCATCTTGTTGTCGGCGTCATAAGTGACGGCGTCCACACCGGCGCCGATCGGAACCGTTGTGATCACTTTGCCGCTGGTCGAGTCCATCACTGCCAGAACTTTACTGCGGCAACCGATGAACAGCCGCGAGTTCGCGGCATCCATCGCGAGGCCGGTGGGAGTCTTGCAGCCCGTGATCGGGTACTTGCTCTTGACCGTCAAAGCGTGCGGATCGAAAGCCACCACCTCGGCTTCTTCTTCCAGGTTGACGAAGCCACTGCCCTTGCCGTCCGTCACCGCGGCCTCGGCGCCGCCGCCCAGGTCGACCTTCCCGATCACGGTCGCTTTGTCGGGGTCGATGGCGGTGATCTGTGCAGCATCACCGTGGCAAACCAGGACGCGCTTAGTGGTCGGATCGTACAGGATGAAGTCAGGGTCCTTGTCGACGGAAATCTTCTTGATGGTCTTGAAGCTGTTGGTGTCGAACACGGATATGGTTGCATCGCCGCCGTTGGTAGTGAATCCGCGATGCAAGGCGGGAACGATCGCGATTCCGTGCACGCCCTGGGTGTCTTCCACCTTACCAAGCAGCTTGCCGCTGGCCGCGTCCACGACGTCCACTTCCGTGCCGTGGGAGAGATACACACGATTGGAGGCGGCATCGAAGGTGACGTAGTCAAAACCGCCGTCACCCGGCACCGGGTACCGCTTGGTCAGTTTGAATCCCGGCGCCTCAGCGGCGATGCATAGAGCCGCCAGCGCAAAGAAGGTCGAAAGTCGAGTGATTGGCTTCATCGGTTCGCTGTCCTTGGCAGACACAGTGCAGCATACCGGGCGAATCTGAAAATGAGCTTAAAAGCGATGCGCTCTAGGTGCGCATGCGGGTGAAGAAATACATTCCCGCCATCGCGAAGAGGATATCGGGCGACCAGGCGGCCAGCGCGGCAGGAAGCAGGTTCACGTCGCCCAGCTGCTCAAATAACTTTCCGACCGACCAATAAGCGATGGCGATGGCGAAACTCACGCCCACGCCGGCCATTGCGCCTCGGTTGCCGGCCAGGAAAGCGAAGGGCACTGAAATCAATGCCATCACCAGCGCGAACAACGGCAGCGCGAATTTGCGGTAAAAGCTGACCTGCAGCGTGATGGTATCGATCCCACTGCGCTGCAGATCGCGGATGTACTTCGCCAGTTGCTGGAAGTTCATCTGTTGGTCCTGCAGCACTTCTTGCAGGAAGTAGTCGGGCCGCTCGTCGATTTCATTGAAGGTGGCCGCCTGACCCGCGAAGTTCTCGAATTTCTCCTGGCGCTTCGAGAAGTCGCGGCTCCAGCCGTTTTCGAAAATCCAGGTATGCAGCACTGGCTCCCAGCGCGCCTTTTCGGCGGAGATATGCTTGCGGACGTGGAAGTCGCCACCATCCAACTCGAAGACCTGCGGCCGCGACATCACTTTTTGGGCGCCGTCGATGTAGTTGAAGTAAAAGACGCGCGGGTCGTCGGTCGAACCGGGATCAAAGACCCATTTGCGGTCCGGATGCAGATAGGTCTGCACGGGGCGGCCTTTGATTTCCTTGCGGATGGCGTCCTGCTTTCGATTCGCGCCGGGTACGTAATAGTGATCAAACGCGAACAGGCCGATGCTCAACAACGACGCAGTGGCAAGCACGGGGACCGCCAGCCGGTACAGGCTAACCCCGCTGGCTTTGATAGCGGTGATTTCGTTGTGCTTGGTGAGGATGCCGAACACGATGAGCACCGCTACGAGCACGCTGATCGGCGCCGAATCGTAGATAAGCTGCGGCGTCAGGAAAAAGAGATAGGTGAACACCCGGGACATTGCGATGTGATTCTTCACGATGTCGCTGAGCAGTTCAAAAAACGTGTAGACGTGCGTCATCAGCACGAAACTGGTGAGCAGCAGCGTGAAGTAAAACAAGAAGCCCTGAAGAACGTAGCGGTCGATGACCTGCGGCACGAGAACCAAGCGCCAAGTGCGGCTGCGCGTCCGGACCAGAGATGCCTGCGCGGCCAATCCGCCCCGCACGCGCTTCACCAGGCCGGCGATCCCGTCCATGGCCCACGCGACCCAATCCCGGTCGCCCGGCCGCT
>Ga0335071_10003324_pt1 | contig 17001 bp, 12 predicted proteins | sample Lox_Sample_15_FD_206724 | JGI IMG/M metagenome (GOLD analysis project Ga0335071, IMG submission 206724) | Soil microbial communities from Loxahatchee National Wildlife Refuge, Florida, United States - Lox_Sample_1.5 | ecosystem: Environmental > Terrestrial > Soil > Wetlands | place: USA... | reverse complement strand
GCGTTGGGAAAGACCTTCGAGTATGGCTCGCCTGCGGTAACAGTTTGGCCGAGCTTCGCCGAGAGTTGCGAGGCCAGATAAGCGCCGCTCACAGTTCCCGTAAGCTGGCTCGCCAGATCGCTGAGATTGCCTGTGCGGTCGGCGAGGCTGGGAACGGTGATCAGGCCGGTCTCCTGGCCCTGCGTCATGCGGCTGCCTTGGTAATCGAGGAAGAAGAATGCTTTGTCTTTGCGGATGGGACCGCCAAGCGTTCCGCCGTACTGATTGCGATCGTACGCGGCACGCTCATTGGAGAAGTAGTTTCGGGAGTCCAGCTTGTTGTTGCGAAAAAATTCGAAGGCGCTGCCGTGGAGTGTGTTGCCACCGGATTTCGTGACTGCCAGGACTTGGCCTCCGCTGAAGTTGCCGTACTCGGCGTCGAAGTTGCTTGTCAGAACCTTGAAGTCTTGAATGGAGTCGAGGTTTGGGACGATCGCGGTGCTGTTGTTGAAGTCCTCCTCAACAACGGCGCCATTCACGCTAAATCCGTTGCTTGTCTCACGCTGTCCGCTGACGGAGAGATTGCCGGGATTGAGATCACCCGATGGCGGTGCGCTGGCACAACCCGACATGAGAACAGCATTCGGCTGCGCCGAAGTGGTTGGAATCACCCCTGCCTGAATCGCCAGCAGGTCGGTGAAGCTGCGCCCATTCAGGGGAACGGAGGTCATCTTCTCGGCCTTGATGAGTTCCCCCACCTGTGCAGTTGAGGTTTCGATGGCGGCGTCCCCCGCCTGCTCAATTACGCTGACCGCCTCGCTCTGCTGCTGGAGCGACAGCTGTACGTCTAGCGACAGAGATGTATTGGCAGCAAGATCAACGGCGTCCTTTACCAGCGTCTGAAAGCCGGGCTCAGTGAACTCGACGCTGTAACGCCCCGCGGGGAGCGTGAGCGCGTAAGCCCCCTCGGCTCCAGACGCGGCTTCAACCACCACGCCGTTGGAAAGATTGCGCACGCGCACCTTCGCCCCTGGCACAACAGCGCCAGTAGGATCGGTGACCGTGCCGCGAAGCGCGCCGGTTTGATCGGGTTCGGCCAAAAGGAGCGTCGCAAAACTGACGAGAAAAATAGCAACGAAAACAAGTTGGCGAAGTTTTGAAAGAGGGCGTGTACTCATTGCGTCAGGCTCGGACAATCCATTTAATTCTGAACATGAATTTCATTTTCACTTGCTCAGTATAGCCGCAACTCTCAAACTGCACCTGTGACGTATGTCACGAAGCAAGGTGAGGATTGTCCTCCGTCGAATCTCCGATCGAAGTGGTTTCGAAAAGCACTACTGTTGAGAAGGCCGTTTCGGACTTTTCGTTGAGCTGTGTTTTGCGGAGGTTAGGAGCGGGGTCGACAAAGCGAGTAAGCATGGCAGCATTCGCTTATCTGATTTTCTGGATTCCTCGTCCTTCTAATCCGGCGACCTTCTCCCAAGCGTCGCTGTCTTTGGGACTCACGGCGATATCCATGGTGTCAGACCCGAACGAAATGTCCTCCCGTTTTTGAACCTGCTCCAGGACGTGCGCGAACAGGTAGTTCCGGGCTGCACGGCGCTGCTTGGGCTCGACGAGGTAACGCATTGTAAGGGTCACGTAGTTCGAATCAAAGCTGAGATACACCTGAGGCTTCAGCTCAAAGTTGGAAACCAAAAAATATCTTTGCATTCGTTCGACGTTCTGCTGGGCTCCGACGAGAAACTCGCGTGTGTAATCACTTCCCGCTTCGAGCATGATCCGCGAAGCTTGATCGAAGTTGCTGGCATAAGTGATTGGAAGCCTCACCTCGTCCCAGATATAGGCGAAGCTTCCGGTGTAATTGAACACGGGCGTTCCGAACACCTGAGCGTTCGCAAACTGAATAATTCGTCCGCTGTACTGGTCACCGCCAATCCAGTTTCCGATTTCCATCATTCTGGTGTAGAAAAAGCCCACATCAATGACATCTCCGGACATTTTATTGATCTCGATGCGGTCCCCCACCGTATACATGTGACCTGTAAAGATGGCGATCCGGCCTGCTACGGAGAGCAGCGGTTCCCGCAGAGCGATTGCGAGACCTGCGCCGATAATGCCGAGAAACATCCCGGTGTGCTGCAGCAGACGTGCCCACAAAATCCCGATTATTACAAGCGCGACGATTAGGGCCGCCGTCCAGAGCGCCTGACGTCTGGCGTATTGGTGCCGAGGATCGCCTTCATGTCGATTGATGAATTTAAGACCAGCAGCATTGACGATCCACGCCAATGCGATCGTAACGAGAGTTCCAATGATAGCGACTGGATACGGCAGCGCACGCAGAAAGTCCATAGAATATTGAGATGCTATGAGGGGCCGCAACCAGCTCCGAACATCTCCATCCAGTGCTCTTTCAACTCATTCATTCTGAGAAAAGAACACGCACCGAGTCCGCACCTCTCATCTCGTGATGCATCACATTCCGCAGAAGCACCATCATGCAGGACGAGGTGCAATCGCAAGAGAATGACGCTGCTGCTGGCATTCGCGATTACTTTGATGATCGCGGCTTTGATTTCCGATATTGCGCGAAGAAGTGTTCTCTCGACATCCGTTCTGTTTCTCCTCTCCGGATTCATGGTTGGAAGTGGCTGGGTCGGACACATGGTGCAGCCCAGCGAGGCTCTGCTCGAAAGGGCCGCAGAACTGGCACTGTTCAGTGTGCTTTTCAGCGACGGTATGCGGACCGGAGGAGTGGGTGAAATCCGCAGGTTCTGGCACTTGCCGGGGCGCGCTTTGCTGATCGGGATGCCGCTCACGATCGCTGGTGTCGCCGCTCTCGCGCACTATCTCGTGCACCTTGACTGGTCCATGTCATTACTGATCGCAGCCGCCCTGAGCCCAACCGATCCCGTATTTGTTTCCGCGATTTTTGGCTTCGAAAGCGTGCCTAAGATGATTACGCACGTGCTGAACATTGAGAGCGGTATGAACGACGGACTCGCCCTCCCTGTTGTCCTGGTGATGATGCGCGTTGTGCTGGGCGGCAGAAATAGCCTCACCGATATCGTCGCTGACCTTCTCCTCGGCGTTTGCATCGGCATCGTGATTCCGTGGGGCTGCATTCAGTTAGAGCAGGTGAAGATTCTCGCCCCTACTGGTGTTTTTCAACCTCTATACGCGTTTGCGATTGGCGTGCTCGTGCTCGCGATTTCGTACCGATTCGGCACCAATCTCTTCCTCGCCGCCTTCGCCGCCGGCATCACTGTCGCAAGCCTCAGTCAACGCGTGAAGGAGTCGTTCGAAAAGTTCGGCGAATTAGTCGCTGAACTTCTTAAACTCGCCGCCCTCTTATTGTTCGGTGCATTAATCGCCCCCAGGTTCTTTCGTCCTCTCCCCGCTTTGGAGTATTTGTTCGTCCCGCTTGCTGTCTTCGCGATCCGTCCCATCGCGATCCTTGGTGCGCTGTATAGAACCGAGTTGAGCATGCGAGACATGTTGACGATCGGCTGGTTTGGTCCCAAGGGTTTTGCGTCAGTGGTGTATGGCTTGATGATCCTGCATTCGGGGCTGAACCACGTCGCTCATCTGATCGGACTCGCGATCGTGGCCTCCATCCTTGTTTATTCTTCGACTGACGTTCTCATCGGCCGCCATTTTGACCGCGCTCACAAAGACAACATCTCCCAATCGACACAGGAATCAATCCGATGAGCGTTAAATCGGCAGAGCATATTACCGCGGGCGTTTTCCGCCCTCATTCGGAACTTTACCGCGATGCAAATGAAAGACGGCAGTTCGATTTCATTTACGCGGCGATGCTGATCTTCGGCTCTCTCATTGCGCTGCTTGGACTGTTGCTGAACAGTCCTGCAGTAATCATCGGCGCAATGCTGATTTCACCGCTGATGGGGCCACTACTGGCGTGTGGATTGTCACTCGCACTCGCGGACTGGCATATCGGAATCAAGGCGGGCCGTAACTTGGCGCTGAGCATCGTCGAGACGATTGCGATTGCGGCAATTGCAACATGGCTGTCACCCTTGCAAGCCGTGACTCCCGAGATCGCAGCGAGAACCAATCCGAATGTCATGGATCTGCTGATTGCACTGTTCTCCGGAACTGCGGGCACCTTGGCTTTGTCGTCGCGGCGACAGGCGTTCACCATCCTTCCAGGAGTTGCAATCGCAACCGCTGTCGCTCCTCCGCTCGCTACGGTGGGCTACGCGCTCAGCACAAAGCAGTCTGATATTGCGCGTGGTGCGGCGTTGTTGTTCGTCACAAACATGACCGCGATCATATTAAGTGCAGCGGTGGTGTTTACCATGGTTGGCTTTCGCATGCGTGAGCACCTCGCAACAAAGCCGCCCAGGCTCGTGCGTTTCCGCCTGCCAATTGCGGCTTTGCTTCTGATCGGACTTGCGGTGCCATTAGTCCAGACACTTACGAAGGCGGTGCAGCAGACGCAATTGGTTCGTAGTGCGCGCACCGCTTTCGAGACGATCTCTCGTGAGGAGCTGCATTCCAGCCCATCTTCATTAAGCGTCGCCATACACGAAGACAGAACCTCAATTCGAGCGATTTTGCCAACGCGTGAGTACATCCCGCCAGATAAGATAAGTTCTCTTGAAACGGAACTTGAAAAACGCCTGGGCCGTAAGGTCGAACTGCACATCGAGCAGGTGCAGCTCGCAGTCCGGCCTCAACAGGCTGGGCGCAGTCACGATTATGTGGCCGCAGGAGCGATCAAAAAGGAGGATGGCTCGGATACGAGTGGAGGCCTGCCGAATGCCAGGACGCAGATCGAGAGCAGGATGTGCGAAGCACTCCAAAAAGGGCCAGTATCGAAGTGCGACATCAATTCAGTGGAGATCGATCACGCCGGGCTTGTTCACCTGTTTCTGACGCTTCAGGCAACACATCCTTTATCTCCCGAACTACTGGCATACGCGGTAGGATTCGCCTTCCGTGACCCCTCGACGCCGGTTGTATGCAACGCGAGCATAGAACTTGCCGTTGCGCCTGTTCAAATCGAATTTGCTAATGGTGCTCTAACACCGAGCACCCGCCAAAACTTGGCGCGACTCAAGCCATACTTACAGTCCCAAGGCGTCACACCTGTTTTCACAGGCCACGAATTACGGCCCGAGCAAACGAAGGAGATTGCAAAGCTGCTTGCGACAAGTCCGACGACTTTTCAGCGCCGACCTAAGGACGAGCGATTGACAACCGTTTCTCTTGTCCAGTCGATTGAGACAGGTCCGATGCAAGAGCCGCGCAAGTGAAATTGCGGGGCCACGTGCATTATGGCAAGTGGCGGAAACGAGCCAATCGGTCGAGAGACGAACTGGCACGGGACTTCGGAAGTCCGGAGAGGTAAGTCCTTTAGAATCTTTGGCTGCCCCCCAGGGATTCACATGCGTTGAAAACAAAGGAAATAAAAATGTTTATTCCGGGAATACCACCAACTTTGTCTCTTCTGTGTGAGTCTTACGAATCACTTGAGCATGTATCTAATAGAAAATAAATGCCTTCGCAGTGACACATTAACATCCATCGATTCGATGATAATACCCCCACGTTAAACACTGTGTTTGCAATGATATAAGCCGCTTTTTCATCATCTGCAACATCCCATGATTGCACTGCAATGCTATCTGACTCTTGGAGAAGCATCCTCGCCGGTGAAATGCAGTGTCACCGCAGGACCGTCGTGAAAAAGTTAGATAGTGCTTGGATACTATCTTCACTGAAAGAGCGAGCCCGGCATTCTTCAACCAGCGCTTGAAACGGTCTGTCCCAATCTGGCGGAGTGGCTGCACGATTCCCCAATGTCCTGCATATCGAATATGCCGCTCGTATCGCGCGGCTTCGCGGCGTACCGACACCAATTTCAAGACCGGAACCGGTAGTTGGCAAAGCCAACTTGATCGCCCGCAACTCAGCTTCATAGAGTGTGGTGTGGTGTTCGAACCAGGGGTCTCGTCATACTCGGCGGCGAATCGATCGAACCTTCTATTGAGGGCATTGGAACCTCAACCAGAGCTTGTCGTCGATCACCACGGTAGATTGGGAGTGATCTTTGCCTGGTGCCCTAGGCAGTAACTATCGCAGTCAGAGTCGCGCATAAGCTCATACTCATCGGTATGCCTTCCGTAGCCGCCTCCGCTCCGTCCTTCGCTTCCCGTTTACCGCGACAGATGGAGCTCTCTGCCGGAGCATGCACGAGGCTCTCCCTCTCCCAGAACCTTCGCGTTCCAGGGTGCCGATTGCGCCTTCTAGGTCCTCTGTTTCTTCGATTAGGTTGTCGTCAATCAGGTCGTTCATCTGCTTTTGAGGAAGTGGTCATGTCTGTGGAACAGAAATCCTCTACGGCATAACTTTTGCCTCTCTAGAAGTTTGATCTTGGTGGCATGTGCCGTCCAGACTTCTCGACCCCTATGAGTGTTCTTTGCAGGAAAGTTTTACAGTTCATCGATGCCGATGGTTATCTCTGAGCACGTCAATAACTTGCGGGTCGCATTTGCCTTCGGTGACTCCCAACCGATATTGCACTGACATTGGTGTCCGACGCGCGCAGCGTGGACACATTCACCCACGTACCGTCAGTACTGGACAGTGTGCCTGAGAGATCACCTGCCCTGTTGTGCTCCATGTCGAGCTTTGGATACAAACTCTTCCCCGACCTCGGTTAGGAATACCTTCCTGTGCTCGACGGCAACGAGCTTGGCACCCAGCTCTTTTTCAAAACGGCGGATGTGCTGCCGCAAGTGCGATGGCGAGATGTTCAGCGTCGCCGCCGCGTTGGCGAACTTAAGTTCGTCCGCAACGGCGACTACGTAGCGCAACACGCGTGTTGTCAGGAGTGAGCGACAAGGCTTATCTTTCATGTTCTCGTGAATTCCAAGATGGCAAACGAAGGGGAGCATCAGTGCTTGTGATCGTGTGGTTCCAACTCATGTTGCGGATGCAAGTGCTCGTGCGCGCCGTGTTCGCCTGAGTGCTCATGATCATGGGCGCGCTCGCCGTGTTCATGCGTGTGCTCATGGGCATGATGATGGTCGTGGACGTGGGTGTGAGTATGTTCGTGCTCGTGGGTGTGCGTCACGCCGTCGTGCGCGTGTTCATGAGTATGCTTATGCGTGTGTTGATGGTCGTGGGTGTGGTCGTGTTCGTGCTTGCCTTCCATTCTTCATCTCCGCGTGAGTCTCTGACAGAAAAGTTGGATGCTTACTTTGCAGCCAACGATTCCACTTAACGCAGTCCGGCTCGGCAGGTCCTTCTGCCGCAAACGCGTATCCCAAGAACGAACCCGTCCTGCACGCGGTGCGGAATTAAGAGGATAGAATTGGTTCATATTGAGGAGAGCTGGAATGGCGGAACTAATCAGGACTGGGGTTTCAATTGAAGAGGACTTGCTTGAGAAGTTCGACAAGTTGATTGAAAAACGGGGCTATGGGAATCGCTCGGAGGCGCTGCGCGACCTTATCCGTGAGGCGCTGGTGACGGAGGAAGTGAGCAGCAACAAGCCCGTGGTGGCCACGCTGTCCATGATCTATGACCACCACCGCCCGGAGCTTTCCAGCAAGCTGACCGAGGCGCAGCATCACCATCACGACAACGTGCTGGCGGCCACGCATGTGCATCTTGACGAGAAGAACTGCTTCGAGGTGGTCATCATGAAAGGTCCGGCTGGCGAGGTAAAGCACATGGCCGACCATATGTTGAGCCTAAAGGGTGTGAAGCACGGCAAATTGGTGATGACCTCGACAGGCAAGGACCTGTGAGACGAAGGAGCAACATGATGCGAAGTTCCCTGCGAGACATTTGCCTGATTGCAACCCTGACGCTGGCTGCTACCGCGGCGGCGCAAACGCCAGCACCGGCGGCGAAAGTGGTGGAGCTGAACACTCATGGGCGAGATTACCTCCCGGTGCTGAACGGTCCACCGGAAACGGCCGGAATGCACTCAGGTCTGGTCGTCTTGACACCGCAGAAATCGGTCGGGCGCCATAGCACTGGGCAGCATGAAGAGCTTCTGATCGTGCTGGAAGGCCAAGGCGAGATGCTCTTCGGCGATGGACATACGTTGCCAGTCGAGGCAAACCATGCAGTGTATTGCCCTCCCGGCACCGTGCATGACGTTAAGAACACGGGGCAAAGCGTATTGCGCTATGTTTACGTTGTCGCCGCCGCGAAGTAGAAAATTTATCTCCAGAGCACGCGCATACGTTTTCCTGAAAATTATTCCGCATACGTATTTTATTTTCGTGCTACTTGTGCAACAATCCTCCCGGTGACGTTGATGCTGGTTCCCGCTGCACCGAATTTGTCTTCCTCGGTTCGCAGGGGGCCTTCTGGATCCGATCTTGATCCGGTTGCGCTTTGCGTCCGCAGGAGGGTGTTGCCGCAATGCAATGGAAATGTCTGCTGTTTTTGTTGCTTCTTGTCCCCAGCCTTCTATTTGCCCAGGGAACCACTCAGTTATCAGGAACTGTTGTTGACGCGTCGGGCGCGGTGATTGCCGGATCTAACGTGCAGGTCCTAACCGCAAATGGCAGTGCGCGAACAACGGCGCAGTCGGACGCGAACGGCTCCTTCACTGTTCGTGGACTCGCCCCAGGCAGCTATCGCCTCGTCGTATCTCATCCCGGGTTTGATATCAAAGAAATCGCCGTCACCATCGAAGCAGCCAGGACACTCGCTCCGCTGCGCATCTCTCTGGCGGTGGGGTCCGTGAGCACCACCGTGGAGGTGCAGGGCCGCGAGGATAGCCTTATCGGAATTGCCGAGTCCGCCTCCCAGATGACGGTGGGCGCAACGGAAATCGAAGATCGTCCGATTCTTCGTTCGGGAGAAGTTTTGGAGACGCTTCCCGGTCTCATCATCACTCAACACGCTGGAGGCGGAAAGGCCAACCAATATTATCTTCGCGGCTTCAATCTCGACCACGGCACGGATTTCGCCATTTTTCTCGACGGTATGCCGCTGAACCTGCCGTCGCATGCACACGGCGAGGGCTACTCGGACATGAACACCGTCATCCCGGAGTTTGTCGAGCGGGTGGATGCCCAGAAAGGTCCTTACTACGCTGCTGTCGGCAACTATGGCTCGGCGGGAAATGCCAATGTGGTGCATTTCAAGACGCTGCCCCAGAATTTCTTCACCCTCGAAGGCGGCATGTATGGCTTTGGACGGGGTGTTTTCGGCGTTTCGCAAAAGCTCGGCAAGGGCGACTTATTGTATGGTGGCGAAGCGTATTACGATGACGGCCCGTGGACGCATCCGGATGCTTACAAGAAATTCAACGGCCTTCTAACCTACAGCCAGGGAGGAGACGCCGATGGTTTCAGCATCACGGCCCGCGGGTACCATGGAAAATGGAACTCCAGCGATCAACTCCCCGTTCCTGCCCAGTCCCTCGTTGGTTTCTTCGGCACACTGAACCCAACTGATGGTGGCAATTCACAGCGTTACAGCTTGCAGGGTGAATGGCACCGCCAAGGCGCGAATTCCGAAACGAGAATCATGGCGTATGGGTTCTATTACGATCTCGATTTGTTTTCTGATTTCACCTACTACCTGGTTGACCCTGTTAAGGGCGATCAGTTCGAACAGAAAGACAAGCGCTGGGTAGGAGGGTTGGACGCACGCCACACGATTTTCAGCCGTTGGTTTGGACGCAAGGTGGCAAATACGTTCGGCCTGCAAGTCCGCAACGATTGGGTCCACAACGGCCTCTACCAGGCGGAAGATCGCGTGCGCGTCGACAAAACTGATTCCGATACCGGAACCATTTTGCCAGCGACCACGCAAGCGGATCGCTTTAGCGATACGCAGTTGGGTTTTTATGCGGAAAACAAAATCCAGTGGGCGGAAAAATTCCGTACCATCGCGGCGATACGCGGCGACGTGGGACACGTTGACGTCACCAGTCTGGTTACCTCAGCCAATTCCGGCACAGCCAGCAAATTTCTGCCCAGTCCAAAATTAAGTTTGATTTTCGGCCCATGGGCCAATACTGAGTTCTATGTACAGGGCGGGTTCAGTTACCACAGCAACGATGCGCGTGGCGCAACACTAACGGTGCAACCGGTTTCGGCGGACAATCCTTACCCCAATACGCCCGCCAGACCGATCCCCCTCCTGATCCAAACCAAAGGCGCGGAAGTCGGCGTGCGCACCCTGGCCGTCCCACATCTGCAAAGCACGCTTTCGTTCTGGTATCTCCACAGTAATTCCGAACTGTTGCAGGATGGCGATACCGGAGGCACCTCTCCCTCGGAACAGTCGAGCAACCGCTATGGCATCGAATGGGCGAACTACTACACGCCGACGCAACACTTGGCTTTTGATTTTGACATTGCGGACTCCCGCGCCCTGTTTACCGCAATAGACCCAGATGATGCGGCACCGAACAGTCCCGGGGGTAAGTATGTGCCCGAAGCGGTTGGGTGGGTGATTGCATCGGGCGTCACGCTACACGATCTCAAAGGCCTTTCGGCGAGTCTGCGCCTGCGCTACTTTGGCCCGCGCTATTTGACGTCCGATGGACTTTATCAGTCAAACTTGACGGCGTTGCTCAACCTTGGGGCCAGTTACAAAATCAACAACACATGGAGCATTTCTGGGGAAGCTTTGAATCTGCTTAACCGCCGCGATAGCGACATTGACTACGCCTATCAATCCCGAGTAAGGCCAACAGCCGCGCCGATCTTCTCAAACGTTTACCACCCCGTCGAACCGTTTCAGGTACGATTCGGGCTCCATTACACCTTCGGCCCGAATAGTAAAGTTTCGGCTAATTGATTCATTGATGACCCTGTGCGGAGGCTGGGGACATCCGGTCCTCAGCCTTATTTTTCTTGTATTCCGCTGCAATTCTCTCTCAAGCACAAGCTGCGTCGCCCAGTCAGTAGCTGATCTTCAGCGGAGGTTGCAGGGCGTCCTGAGTGAATAGGCTCGCAAGATGTTGACGGCTGTGGCGCACAGCGCCACCAAGTACCTGAGTGGCAGTGCGCTCGATGCGGGTCGAGGTGAGAGGTCGCCAGTGCAAAGCGGTGTTACTTGCCAGCGACAACCTGCGCAGCACGGCCCGCTGCGGCGTACAGATTCAGTCGCGAGTACACCCCAAACGCCGAACCGTCGTCCAGAAACCCGCCACCTGGGCCTTCCGTTTCGGTCAGGATTTTGTTCGCCTGCTCCAACGTCAACGAGGGGAAAGCCGTCGTCAGTAGATACCCTGCTTCCGGCGCGAGTTTGCCAACATCCTCCAGTACTCCCACGTTCTTCGGGTAGACGACCGGAAGGTTGTACGTCTGTGTCGCGCCATAGAAGGCTTCGTTCGCTGCGGGATTGCTTAGCCGCCCTGTATCCTCGCTGGCACAGACTTCAATCGTGTTGCCGCACGCCGCCCGCAACACCGATGTGACATCGGCGCTAGCCTTCTTCACGGTGGCCTGAAAATCCTTGATCGCTGGAGCTCCCTTCAGCGACTGCCCAACATACGCCGGATCGTTCGCCAGCAGATGCGCCATGTCGTAAAGCGCGAGCGTCCGTCCGCCGAGGACGTCCATCGCGTAGTGCGCCCCGACGATGATTCGGTCATTTCCATACTCGGCACCGCGCGTAATCATCTGTTGGTAGCGTTCCGGCACCAGTATCGCCAGCAGTACCGCGCCGGTATAGCCGTATGTTGTATGTCCGCTCGGGTAGGAAGGACTGTTGATCAGGTTCATGATCGGCCCGCGGTTGTAAACAGTGTTGTCTGCGGGACTGTTGAAGTAATCCACGCCAACGATCCGCGTGACACTCGGCTCCGTTTGGAACGGGCGCGAATTGCCGTATACGTCGGCACTAGGGGTTCCTGCCGGGAGTCCATAGCCTTTGCCGAACATATCGGGAGCCCCGCCAATGTTCTTCAAAATCTCCATCGCCTCGGCTGAAACCGGCGTTTTTCCGTCAGTGGTTGTATTAGCGAAGAAATATTTGCCGGCGCTTGAATTTACGCCTGTAGTGGCAGCGGCGTAAGCGATGAGGTCGGCGACCGACGGAGATGCGCTCGTGAATCGCTCCCTGTCTATGTAGTGGGCGCGCGCCAGGTAGGCACTGCCGAGTGTTGTTCCCAAACCGTCGGCAAGTTGGGCAAGGTTGCCGCTTGTGATGGAAGCGTCGCGAAGCGCCTGCTGTTGCTGTTCTGCGAAGGGCAGAAGCGTGGGCTGCGTGATTGTGCCCGTCTGAATCCCTCCGGTGACCGTGTAGTTCGCGCCGAGAGCCGCTCTGCCCGCGGCAGTGTTTGACAACGCGGTCACCGGGGCGAGCCCCTTCAGTACTGCCATGTCAGTAGCCGACTGTGCCTGAGCCTGGAACGACGCCAACGCACAGAGCATCACCGCTTTCAAAAATAACCCGCTTCTCATTAGTCCTCCGCTTAGTTGCAGCACATGCGAGCACAAACGCAATTTATCAGTCGGTTCCAGAGGCTCGCAAGAATCTCGCGAAGATCGGGTCCTTGCGCAGCCACACAAGAGAAACACGAAAACGGGTCTTATTCCAACGCGAGTGCAGCGACTCCGGCAGCGATTTGAAGCGATCAGATCATGCGCCGGGCAGCGCAAGCTTCACTCAAGAGCTTCGTTCCCCGATAGGCGCCGATTATCATCGACATCTCGCGCTCCGGGACACTATGGCTGGTGATATCTGGCGGTGGACGCAGGCGAATGGACTTTGCCTTCAATGCTTCTGCTATTACAAAAGTTTTCAGGACTGCATCCCATCACGTACATGACGCTCCGCTCACCCGGACATTTCACGTTCAGCGGATTCTCTTCGCAGCCTCTTCCGGCGGGAGAAAAATGCGTCCTCCAACGACTTCAAATCCGTTATCACGTTGCCCCAGTCACTCCATATGAATGTGCGGCAGTTCGGCTGAGCATGGCGCATCGCGCTAATCACCCTGAATCCGTCGCCCGGTTCTCCGACATTCAGGTCACTGATCAACACGTCAAAGCTGCAAGACATAATCGCACTTAGCGCTTCCGAGACCGTTGCGGCGGTTGTTATGTCTAAGTCGTTATGACGGTGAATGCGGGACAGCGCCTCTCGAATCCCAGGCTCATCATCCACGAGCAAGAGCTTTCTCATGGGGCCTTCGATGCAGGAGGCAGGTGTTCTGGTTTTACCGCGCTGTGGGGACACTTCCTAAGCGACGCAGCAGTTGAACGGATCGATCAGGTTGGAGACACGAATGCGCTTTCGGGAACTATGGACTGCCCAACCTATTTACTGCCACTGAACCCGCGATAGTCAACTTCGGCATCACTGGTTCGCAGTTCCGGCATGTTATCGATGCGGCAGGAAATGTTGCACAGCAAGCACGGTGACTCCGAGCACGACCTGCAAGGTTGTGGACAGGGCTATTCTCATCAACAGCGGGCGTGATACACGTCGGAAAAGTACGGGCAAATTGGTCACCGCGCTTGCCATCGAAGCGATCACCGTGGCAGTGCCTGCAAGCGCGGGAACGATCTTATTACTGGCGCTAAGGTTTGCGGCAGCAGCAGTCGCGCTGGCGCTACTGGCTATCCCGCTGATGCCGCTGGCCGCTATAAATCCCAAGTTTCCAAAGAGGCGTTCGGCCAGCGTGCCGATGACCTGAATTGCAAGGAACAGAATTCCATAGGAGAGCACTCGCCGGAGAGATATCGGCGAACTCAACGCCAACTCGCGGCCGGGTCCCTCATCCTGATCCCGCGTCAAGAGCAGCAAAGAACCAACTGCCATGGCTAACAGTGGACCGACCGCCGTCAACAGTGCTCTTGGAGCGAACAGTGCCAGAATGGCCACGTTGCGTATAAACATCGCCAGGGTGGCCAGCAGCACCACGCCCACAATCCTAGGACCTTCTACGACGTTCATGAGTTCGGCAATTGCTGCTCGATTGTTGACGAGTCCGCCCAGCGCTGCCGTCCAGTAAAGTCCGCGAGTGCCGTAGATGCGGAGCAGGACGTAGTTGACGAAGGCGATCCCGGCAATCACAACCACCGTGATCCATGCCTGCCGCACATTTACGAGTTGCCAGCGGTCAACGAAACCGCTGGGGAGAATGGGGAAGATAACGAGACCAATGAGTCCGAGGAGGACGGCGCTGCGCAGTTCATCCATGCTTACGCCACCGGCAAACCTGCGAAGCTCAAGCTTCCAGGCCAGCAGCAGCGTCATCAGGATGGCGGATGCGACGGGAGTGAAAGTGTGTCCAAGGCCCACCAGAACGCCGAGTCCGTAAGTGACAAGGAGCGCGGCCGAGGTGGTTATTTCCAACGATTGCGTGGCGATAAGGGCACGCACATTGAGAAGCGCCACGACCACGATAACGCCGACCATTCCGGCCAACCCAAAAGCAGGAGAGATCAGAATGGAAATCGCCCCAAGGAGCGCCGTCAGGCCGAAGGTGCGGATCCCCACGTCCTTGTTAGCGGACTCGCGCTCGAACCCCACTAACATTCCAATGGCAATCGCAATGGCGATCTTGATTGCAACTGCATTTGGAGGGAATCGAACTGCGTCGTAAATCATCATGTTCGTCATCCCTGCGTTTTGATGATGTATGCCTCAAGATCGCCGCACGGAAGGTTTGAGCACGAAGGCAAACCGAAGTGTTTGTTCCTACTCGCGGTCCTTCGTCTCCGTTCTATATTCCAAAGCAGCAGAGTCTTGGAAGTATCTCTGCCGAAAAATCAGCGTCAATCTATGCACGCCGTCATTCTGCCGGACGATGTGTACGAGGCTTTGTGAGTTGCTGATACATCTGATTAATTCCTGCCAGCATCATATTGCGTTCGAGCAGCGCTGCTGCTTCGAGCGGGTTTAACCGATAACGGATGGAGGAGCAAGTGGCAGCGGCAGCGTTGATTCTGATTGTTGTAATCTTGCTGGCCGTTGGAAGCCAGCTTCCAGCGAATCATGAGGTTAAATTCTTTCGCTAGTCGTCCTCAAGACAGCTGCGCCTCATTGAATGAATCCGATCTTTCTCCTGGAGTTGTTGTCAGCCACCTGCTGTGTCGCGCTGGACGCCCCTAATTTTGAGAGCGCCGAGTAGTCAGTAGCTGATCTTCAGCGGCGGTTGCTGGGCATCCTTTAGCTTTATGCCGAGCAAGTGGGCAAGGGTTGGAGCGATCTGCCGCATGTCGATCACGCCGAGATCGCGTCCGACTGCGATTCCGCGCCCGCGAATGAAGAACGACGCGCGCAACTCCGGGTGTGTCGGCAGATAGCCATGCGAGCCGGTGTTGGGCGCCGGAGTCACCAGGTCGCCCTTACTGGCCCAGCCCATCTGATAGCCGAGTCTGAAGTCCACAAAGAAGCTGGCCGTGGGCGCCCCCCCGAGCTTCTCGATATCCGCCTTCTCCAGCACAGCGCCGATGCCGTTGGCTGGGTCGGCGGCCAAGGTCTGCAGCAGCGTGCGCACTGCCTCTTCCGTAGCCTTGTCAGCGGGATCGTGTAGCACGATTGCAGTCGAGCCCCCGCCGCCGAACGTGATTGCTTTCCACGCGGCAATACCCGCAGGATTGGTGCCGCCCATAGTGATCAGTCCTGCCCGGACCAGTGCCGCGTTCAGATTGACCTTGTGGTCGGTGCGCGAGAAACCGTGGTCACTCACGACGGCGATCACGGTCGCAGGATCGTTAGCCAGAGCTGCCTGCTCGAGTTTTCCCACCTGCTTATCCAGTTCAACGAGAGTTCGGCAGGCCTCGGTGCTGAAAGGGCCGTGCCCATGCTCTTCGTGGTCGAGCGAAGCCAGGTGCAGAGTGACCAGGTGCGCGTGCTTCACGGTGATGGCCCAAATAGCGGCATCGGTCAGGGCGGCGTCGCTGGCTACGGAGCTGCCGTTCGTGACCGGGATGGAGCGGAATTTCGACTCCAGCGCGTCATAAAACTCAGGCGTGGAGAGCGCGCGCACCAGTTTGCGGTCCTCGTCGCTCCAGGCGCGCCAGTATTCGGGAATGTTGTAGCGGATATTGCGTTCTCCAACCGTGACCGGCCAGCCGATGCTGGCCGTAACCAGCCCTTTGCGGGCAGCCGCATCCCACAGCGTGTCCGCCTTAATGTCCTCGGCATACCAGTACCAGCCGCCTTGATTGCGGCCCTCGGGGTCGAACGTGGCATTGCTGACAATGCCGTGCCGCGCGGGTTCAACGCCGGTGATCAGTGTTGTGTGCGAGGGGTAGGTGACGGTGGGGAGCACGCCGACAACGCCCTCGGCGAACGTTCCGTGGGTAAGAAAGCTGCGCAGGGTCGGGAATTCGGCATTGCAGGCCTTGGGATCGGTGATGTAGTCCGGACGCATCCCATCGATGGAGATCATCACCACGGACTGTGCCTGCAGCGAGGCAGCGGTGAGCAGAATCAGGAGAGCAAAGAAACAGAGTGTCGATCGACGCATAACAGTATTGTCGATGATTTCAAAAGAAGTAGAAAGGTCACATCCTACCCGCAGTACTCCAGAAAACTTCGGTGAGCTCAGCAGACGAGGCCGCCACGGGGCGGCCTCGCTGAAGTACAGCGGTCTCTCGTCGATCAGAAGTAGAAGCTCAGGCTGAGCGAAGCAGAGCGGCCGCGCCCGGTCAGAGGATTGATCTGTCCCATCCACATGGAGGCCATGTAGTCATCAAAGTTCACGCCGCCGAGCGGCAGCGCATAGGAGCGATTGAACAGGTTGTCGACGCGGAAGCTGCCCTCGAGGGGTCCCCGGCGGTAGCCAGCATGCACGTTGAACAGAGCGTAACCGGCCGTAGCTTGTTCCAGGCGGTTGGGATCGAGACGCGACTTGCGGTCAACCGCCTCGACGCCGAACCCCGCTGTCAGCGCGCGGAACTGCTCATCGAGGTTCACCTTCAGGTTGAGCGGCATCATCTGGTACAGGCCCTTACCGGTGTCTGTACGCGATCCGTGTATCCAGTTGCCGACGGCTTCGATGCTTCCCCGTCCTGCCTCGCCATCCCAAAGCGTCAGCTTGCC
>Ga0335071_10003323_pt1 | contig 17002 bp, 11 predicted proteins | sample Lox_Sample_15_FD_206724 | JGI IMG/M metagenome (GOLD analysis project Ga0335071, IMG submission 206724) | Soil microbial communities from Loxahatchee National Wildlife Refuge, Florida, United States - Lox_Sample_1.5 | ecosystem: Environmental > Terrestrial > Soil > Wetlands | place: USA... | reverse complement strand
GCGCATGTCGGCCGCGGGCGAGGCGCTGGTGCCGATCGTCCGCGGCGACATCGAGGCGCTGGGTCGCCAGCTCACGGCCCTCGGCGTCGACTCGGTGGCGGTGTGCTTCCTGCACGCCTATGCGAATCCGGCGCACGAGATCGTGGCCGGCAACGTGCTGCGCAAGGCCTGCCCGGGCCTGTTCGTGACCTTGAGCCACGAGATCCTGCGCGAGTTCCGCGAGTACGAGCGCACGTCGACGACGGCGCTCAACGCCTATGTAGGCCCGCGCGTGAACCGCTATCTCGAAAAGCTCGAAGACTTCGCCCGCAACGGCCGCTTTCCCGGCAAGATCGCGATCATGCGCTCGAACGGCGGCACGATGTCGGTCGGCCAGGCCCGGCGCGAGCCGGTGGCAATGATGGAATCGGGCCCGGTCGCCGGCATGATCGGGGCCGGACGCCTCGCCAAGCTCATGCGCCTCGAACGCGCGATCGGCTTCGACATGGGCGGCACGACCGCGAAGACGACCTTGATCACCGACGGCGTGCCGCCCATCGAAGAGGGGTACACGATCGGTGACGAGTTCAGCGGCCAGCCGATGCAGCTGCCGGTGGTCGACATCGTCGAGGTGGGCGCCGGCGGCGGCTCGATCGCCTGGTGCGACGAGTCCGGCGGCCTGCATATCGGGCCGCGCAGCGCCGGCGCCGACCCAGGCCCGGCCTGCTACGGCCGCGGAGCGACCGAGCCGGTGGTGACCGATGCCGACCTGGTGCTCGGCCGGCTCAATCCCGAGCGCTTCCTCGGCGGCGGCATGAAGCTCGCGCGCAACCTCGCGGAGGACGCGATCCGCAAGCAGGTCGCCGACCGGCTGGGTCTGTCGGTGGCGGAGGCCGCCCTCGGCATCGCCAAGATCGCCGACGGCGCCATGTCGCTCTCCGTGCGCGCCGTGTCGGTCAACCGCGGCATCGACCCGCGGGATACCGTGATGATCGCCTTCGGCGGCGCCGGGCCGCTGCACGCGGTGGCCCTGGCGCGCGAGATCTTCATCCCCAAGGTGATCATCCCCAAGCTGCCGGGCAATTTCTCAGCACTCGGCATGCTGATGGCGGAGTGGCGGCAGGACTTCGTACGCACCCTGTTCGGCGGTGTCGGGCGGATCGCGGCCGCCGATGCCGAGCGGGCCTTCGCCGAACTGCGGGCCGCGGGCGAAGAGGCGTTGGCCCGCGACCGCTTCACGGCGAAGGACGGACATTTCGCCTTTGCCGCCGACCTGCGCTACCGCGGCCAGGAGCACACCATCCCGATCCCGGTCGCGGCGGCGGCGGACATCACCACCGACCCGTCGGGCGTGCGGGCGCGGTTCGATGCACAGCATGACAAGCGCTACGGGCACGCGGCCCCGGACCAGTCGCTCGAGATCGTCAATTTGCGCCTCGTGGTGACCGTGCCGCGCATGGAGGACGCGATCGAAAGCTGGCTCCAGGCGCCGTGGCAGCCGACCGAGCAGAGCGAGGAGCGCCAGCGGCCTGTGATCTTCGACGAGGCTGACAGGCCGCTCGAGGCGCGGATCCTCTGGCGTCCGGCCTTGCCGGCGGGTACCAAGATCAAAGGCCCGGCGGTGATCGAGGAGCCCAACTCGACGATCCTCATACCGCCCGATGACGTCGCCGAGGTCGACCCCTGGGGTCACCTCGTGATCACCCTAGCGGAGAGAGACTAGCTATGACGCAAGGTTCGAATTCCGCCGGGAAGGTCAATCCGATCACGGTCGAGGTCGTGCGCAACGCCATCAACGCGTACGCCGACGAAATGGCCACCGCGCTGTGCAAGTCGGCCTACAACATGATGATCTACGAGGTGCGCGACTTCTGCTGCGGCCTGCTCGACACCGAGGGCCGGATGATCTCGCAGAACAAGGGCGGCCTGCCGATCTTCCTCGCCGATCTCGGCATCGCGGTGAAGGACGGGATCGAGCGCTACGGCCTCGCCGGTTTCGCGCCCGGCGATGTGATCATCATGAACCACGGCCATGTGTGCGGCCAGCACCTCAACAACGTGGTGATTTACGCGCCGTGCTTCCAGGACGGCGAGCTCGTGGCCTTCGCCGCGGCGCGCGCGCACTGGGTCGACATCGGCGGTATGCGCGAAGGCTTCGGCTCGGTGGCGACGACCGAGATCTTCCAGGAGGGTTTGCAGTTCCGCTCCCTCAAGATCTACGAGGCCGGCAAGCGCAACGACACCTTGTGGCAGATCATCCAGGACAACACCCGCTTCCCGGACGCGGCCCTCGGCGACATGCGGGCGCAGATCGCGTGCTGCCAGCTCGGCGCACGGCGCTACGGCGAGCTCGTGAAGCGCTACGGCCGCGGCACGGTCGAGACCTGCATCCGGGCGATCTGGGATTTGGCCGAGCGCGAGGCGCGCGCCTTCGTCGAAAAAGTCCCGGACGGCGTCTACGAGGCCGAGAGCTTCCTCGACAATGACGGACGCAATCTCGACGTCCGCATCCGCATCAAGGTCAAGGTCGTCGTCGACGGCAACCGGATGGTGATCGACTTCTCGGACTTGAACGACCAGGTGCCGGGGCCGCTCAACTCGGGATACTCGGGCGGGCTGGCCGCGGCGCGCATCGCCTTCAAGTGCCTCACGCAGCCGACCGCACCGGTGAACGAGGGCTGCTTCCGCCCGCTCGAGCTCATCCTGCCCGAGGGCAAGCTTCTGAACGCCAAGCACCCGGCGGCCCTGGGCTTGTGGAGCATCCCGCTGCCGACGGTGATCGACACCATCCTGAAGGCGCTCGCCCCTGCCCTGCCCGACAGGATCCCGGCCGCGCACAAGGGCGACATGGGCGGGGTATCGATGGGCGGGTTCCGCGACAGCGACGGCCGGCGCTTCCTGCTGATGAACATCTTCGGCGGCGGCTGGGGCGGCCGCCCCCACGAGGACGGCGAGTCAGCCTCGGTGTCGATCTGCCAGGGCGACGTGCGCAACGCGCCGGTCGAGCTGCAGGAGATCCAATACCCCTTCCTGGTCGAGCGCTTCGCGCTGCGGCCGGACAGCGGCGGGGCCGGCAAGTATCGCGGCGGCCTCGGTGTCGAGATCAGCTACAAGGCGCTGCAGAAGGCGACGGCCAACGTGAATTGCGAGCGCACCAAGGAGCCGCCCTGGGGCCTGCATGGCGGAAAGCCGGCGGCGATCAACGAGGCGACCCTGACGCGCAAGGACGGCACCACGCAGAAGCTGCTCAAGGCGACGGGCGTGCGGCTGGAGGCCGGCGACCGTCTCACCTTCCTCACCGCGGGCGGCGGCGGCTGGGGCAATCCGAAAGAACGCGACCGCCGCGCCCTCGAAGACGACATCGCGCGCGGCTATGTCTCGCGCGAAGCGGCGGCGCGCGACTACGGCGGCCCCCTGTCGCCCGGCCGCGCCGCGGAATAGGAGGCGCCTATGCTTGCCGAGGAACGGCTGAACCGGCTGCGCAGCGCCATGGGCAAGGCGCAGATCGATGCCATGGTGCTCTACGGCAATGCCTGGCAGGGCGACTACCTGCGCTATGCGAGCGACTTCGGAATCCTCGAAGGCCACGGCATCGCAGTGGTCACGCGCGACGATGGGGTGCAGCTGTTCCTCGACAGTGCCGCCGACGCGGAGCGCGCCGAGGTCGAGACGCCGGGTGCTGACATCCACCTCGTACGCGACGTAACGCGCGCCGTGAGCGCCTGGCTCGACCGCGCGGGCAACCGGACCACGGCGGCGGCCCCGCGCGGGTTCCTGCCGCACGGGCTGACCGAGACGGACTCAGGCAAGCGCCTCGCGGATGCGACGGCCGTGGTCGACGAGCTCCTGATGCACAAGCTGCCCGGCGAGGTCGCCACCATTCGTAGCGCCGCACGCCTCGCCGACGAGGGCTACGAGGTGTTCAAGGCCGCGGCCCGCCCGGGCCGCCGGCAGTACGAGCTCGTGGCCGATGTCGAGGCATTCCTGCGCGCCAACGGCTCGGCCGACAATTTCATGATCATCGGCTCGGGCGGCCAGGACGTGTACGGCATGGCCCCGCCCTCGCAACGGCGCCTGGCACCGGGCGACCTGGTCACGACCGAGCTCACGCCCTCGATCGGCGGCTATTACGCGCAGATCTGCCGCACGCTCGTGATCGGCGAGGCGAATGCGGCGCAGAAGCGCGCGTTCTCCGTCTATCGCGAGGCGCTGGAGGCCGGCATCGCCGCGGTGCGGCCTGGTGTCACAGCCGCCGACGTGGCGCGCGCCGAGAACGACGTCTTCCGCAAATACGGCCTCGGGGATTACGTCACGAACAAATACACGCGGGTGCGCGGCCATGGCATGGGCCTGTTCGCGGACTCGAAGCCGCACATCCTGGAAGACGTGGACACGAAGCTGGTCCCGGGCATGGCGCTGATCGTGCACCCCAACACGTATCACCCGGAGGTGGGCTACATGGTGCTCGGCGACGCGGTCGTGGTGACGGACACGGGATGCGAGGTCCTGTGCGGAACACCGCGCGATCTGTTCGAAGTACCGGCCTGAAGCGGGGGCGAAAGCGATGCGCCGCGGTCTGATCTCCTGGTCACGCGCCGAGCTTCCGGACGCCGTCCTCGCCGCACGCGTGGCGCGGGCACAGGCCGCGATGGCGGCGGCGGGGCTGGACGCGCTCGTCCTTTATACGAACAACACCCGTACCGCCGCGGTCTCGTGGCTGACCGGGTTCGTGCCCTACTGGTCCGAAGGCCTGTGCATCCTGCCGCGCACGGGCGGCCCGATGCTGGTTGTCGCACTGTCGAACCGGGTGCGGCGGTGGATCGAGAGCGTAAGCCGCGTCGAGCGCGTGGTGCCCTCCCCGCGCATCGGCGCCGAAGCCGGGCGCGTGATCGCCGAAACGAAGATCAATGCCACGGTGGGCGTGGTCGAACTCGAGTCCTTGCGCGCCGACGTGGCCGATGGACTGCGCAAAGCCGGCAGCGGTCTCAAAGTAACCGACGCCACCGCATTGTTCGAAAAGCTGCGCGGCGGCGCGGACGCGGCGGAGATCGCACTTGCGGCCAAGGCTGGCACCATCGCGCAACGCGCGCTCGCGTGCGTGCCGCCGAAGCCCGACACCATCGGCACGGCGATCGCCGCGGCCGAAGCCCAGGCCCGAGCCTTGGGGGCCGAGGAGATCTACCTCGCGGTGGCGGCCGATCTCGCGCGCGACCAGCGCCTCGTGCGGATCGAACAAAACCCGCCGGCCCTCGGCCGCTCGTTCGCGATGCGCGCCACGGTCGCCTACAAGGGCGTGTGGGTGCGCCTCACGCGCACGGTCCTCGAGGGTGCGCCGAACGGCGTACTGGCCCAAGCGACGGACCAGCTCGCGGCCGCCGTGTCGGCATTGCCCGACGATCGCGGGTTCAAGGACTGCGCCTCGTGGCTGGTCGAGGGATGCCGCGTGGCCCAGCCGCTCGAGCCCTTGATGGGCTCCAAAGTGGCCGAACCGCTGCGCCCGGCCGCAGGCTCGGTCGTCTCGGTCCAGGCCACCATCAGGATCGATGGACACCCGCTCGTGCTGGGCGGCCCGGCGCTGCTGGGAGCCGCCGGTGCGCCCGCGAGCCTGCTCGTGCCGCCGCTGTTCGAGGACTAGCTTTCTTCGTCACTCCCGCGCAAGCGGGAGTCCAGGGCCGTCAAAGCCGAACTCGCCCTGGGTCCCCGCTTCCGCGGGGACACGTGTAGCTTCGCTACACGTGATTCTCGCGGCTTCTGAGGAAGCCGAAGAACTCCACACCCTCGCGCAGGCGGCGCTTCAGCATCTCGGTGCTGCAGGCCATTTCCCAGGTCAGCTCGGCGATCTTGCCGGGGCGGAAGTAGAAGCGCTTGTAGAAGTGCTTCACCGCCTCGAAGATCTCGGTGTTGGAGAGGTGCGGGTACTGCAGCGAGCTGATCTGGAACCCGTCATCGGCCACGAGATGCCGGCTGTTGTCGTGCAGCCAGCCCTCGGCGATCGCCTGGCGGTAGAGCTCCGTGCCCGGATAGGGTGCCGCAAGCGACACCTGGATCGTGTGCGGGTTGACGTCCTGGGCGAAGCGGATCGACTCCTCGATCGTCTCCTTGGTCTCGCCGGGCAGGCCGACGATGAACGTGCCGTGGATGGTGATGCCGAGCTTGCGGCAGTCCGCCGCGAACTTCCGCGCCACCTCGACCCGCATGCCCTTCTTGATGTTGTGCAGGATCTGCTGGTTGCCGCTCTCGTACCCCACGAGCAGCAGGCGCAGTCCGTTGTCGCGCAGGATCTTGAGCGTCTCGTAAGGCACGTTCGCCTTGGCGTTGCACGACCAGGTCACGCCGAGCTTGCCGAGGCCGCGCGCGATCGCCTCGGCGCGCGGGCGGTCGTCGGTGAAGGTGTCGTCGTCGAAGAAGAACTCCTTCACCTGCGGGAAGAGTTCCTTCGCGCGCGCGATCTCGGCGACGACGTTCTCGGCGCTGCGCGTCCGGTAGCGATGGCCGCCGATCGTCTGCGGCCACAGGCAGAACGTGCAGCGCGACTTGCAGCCGCGCCCCGTATAGAGCGACAGATACGGATGGAGCAGGTAGCCGATGAAGTAATCCTCGGCCACGAGGTCGCGCTTGTAGACATCCACGACCCACGGCAGGACGTCCATGTCCTCGAGGATGGCGCGCTCCTTGTTGTGCACGGCCTTGCCATCAACCTTGTAGCTCAGCCCGTCGATGTCCTTGAGCGCCTTGCCTTCGGCGACCTCGCGGATCGTGAAATCGAATTCCGACCGGCCCACGAAGTCGATCGCATCGCTCGCGAGCACCGAGGGCTCGGGCGACACGGCGACATGCGCGCCGACCATGCCGATCAGGAGCTTCGGGTTGGCGCGCTTGAAGGCTTCGGCGATCTTCACGTCGGATGCGAACGACGGCGTGCTCGTGTGCAGGACCAGGAGCTCGTAGTCATTCGCGAGCGGCAGCACGTCCTGCAGGCTCAAGCCGCGCGCCGGCGCATCGATGAGCTTGCTGTCCGGGATGAGGGCCGCGGGCTGCGCCAGCCAGGTCGGGTACCAGAACGAGCGGATCTCGCGCTTGGCCTGGTAGCGCGACCCGGCGCCGCCGTCGAAGCCCTCGTACGAGGGCGGATTGAGGAAAAGCGTACGCATCATGATGCTGAATCTTTCGCTTCGACGACCATGCGGCCGTCCGGCCGCACGATGAAATCCCGATTCTGCCACGCCACCCGGCGGCCGGTGAAGCTCATAACCCGGATACCGAACGTGAGCAAATCCCGTATCGGCACCAGCCAAGGCATTGCGGGACCTGACAGATTCAGCCGGGCCCGGCCGGCATAATGGGCCGCGACCCGCAAGCCCACGGCGATGCCGATCAGGACCAGGTCCGGGCCGGCGAAGCCCCGCAATGCCCCGCATAAAATTGTGAGGGGGATGGCATCCGTCAAGCCACTGAGCGCGTAGCCCACCGGGCGGACCGTGCGCATGGTGCGGGCCCAGCGCAGCTCATGCCGGAGCAACGCCCCAAAGCCACCCTCATCGACCGTGATGTCGACCAGGTGGGGCACCAGCACGACCTTGCGGCCGGCGGCAGCCACCAGGTGGCCCAGCATGTAATCGTCCGCCAGGTAGGAGGCGAGCGCCTCGAACCCGCCGATCTTCTGCAAGACCTCGCGCCGCACCGCCATGGTGGCGCCGAAACAATAGCGGAGCGGCTCGGTCAGCAACGCGACGAGGACCGACGGCAGGAACCATTCATTGATGAACATGGCACCGAGGCGGTCCGCGAGCCCCGGACGCAACGGCGTTCCTTTGTAGAGGCAGGTGGCGGCCCCCACCGCCGGATCGGCAAACGCCTGCGCGATCTCGGCCAGATATGAGGGCCCGACCCGGCAGTCGGCGTCGGCCACGACCAGCAGGTCGTGGCGCGCTCGCGGCATCATGTTCAGGACGTTGGAGATCTTGAAGTTGCTGCCGGCCACGGCGGGGTCGATGACGAGTGCCGCGTGCCGCTGCGGGTAGTCGCGCACCAGGCGCTCGATGATCGGAATGGCGGGATCGCGGCTGTCGCGCACCCCGAACAGGACCTGGAAGTCCGGATAATCCTGCGCACAGAAGCTGCGCAGGTTCTGCTCGAGATTCTGCTCGGCGCCCGCGACCGGCTTCAACACCGTGATGGGCGGCTGCTCGCCCGCAGGCGGCTTCGGCCGCGGGAATGTCCATACTCGCATCATGGCGATGATCGAATAGGCCAGGGCTGCGGCGACGAGCGCATAGCCGCACAGAGAGATGAGATCCGCGAACATGGGCGCCATGGGCGATCGGTTGGGGGCGAGGTAGACCTTCGAGCCCAGTTTAGCAGCAAGCGGGCGGCCACTTGGTAAGGCCGGTGCCTCAGTTTGACTAAAATGTGGGCCTTTCCCACAAAGAAATCATGGATTTACAGACTTGCTCTGCCGCACCCGGATAGTCGGCGCGCTTGTTGTTTCGGCAGTGCTTGCTAGAATCCGACAGTTCTATCAACAGCTGACGATTCCCGGCGCATATGCAAATCATCCTGGCCCAGCCGCGCGGATTTTGTGCCGGCGTCGTCCGTGCGATCGAGATCGTCGAACGCGCGATCGAACGATACGGCGCACCGGTCTACGTGCGCCATGAGATCGTGCACAACCGCCACGTGGTCGAAAGCCTGAAGGCCAAGGGCGCCCGATTCGTCGAGGAGCTCGACGAGATCCCGGAAGGTGCGGTGACGATCTTCAGCGCCCATGGCGTGTCGCATGCGGTCGAGGAGGCGGCCACCGGCCGCGGGCTGCAGGTCATCGATGCCACCTGCCCGCTGGTCGAGAAGGTCCATCTCGAGGGGCAGCGCTATGCCTCGCGCGGCCGCGAGGTGGTGCTGATCGGGCATGCCGGCCACCCCGAGGTCATCGGCACGATCGGCCAGATCCCCGGCGTGGTGCATCTCGTCTCCAAAGTGGAAGACGTCGAGGAACTCGAGGTCACGGATTCGAGCCGGCTTGCGTACGTGACCCAGACCACGCTCAGCATCGACGACACCCGGCAGATCGTGGACGCGCTCCGCGCCCGGTTTCCCAACATCGTCGGGCCGAACACCAAGGACATCTGCTATGCCACGCAGAACCGCCAGGTCGCGGTGCGCGAGCTGGCGGAACTCGCCGATGCGATCCTTGTTATCGGAGCGTCGAACAGCTCGAATTCGAACCGCCTGCGGGAGATCGCGGCCGAGCGTGGCGTGCCCAGCTACCTGATCGAAGACGTCGACGCGCTCGACTGGCGCTGGCTCGACGGCGTGAACACCCTGGGCATCACGGCCGGCGCCTCGGCCCCCGAGAGGCTTGTCGAGGAGCTTATTGACGCCCTAGGTAAATATACAGATATTCGCGTCTCGATCCTGCCGGGCCGGGAAGAGAACATCCACTTCCGGCTCCCAGCGCAGCTTTCTTAACACTCAGGGTTTGGTGGCGGGCTCCAAGGGGCATTCATGGGTATCCCGATTCGGCAACAGGTCAGCGTCGGTTGGTATGTCGTGCGTCAGCACCTCATCGGGCGGAAGCGATATCCGCTCGTGCTGATGCTCGAGCCGTTGTTCCGCTGCAATCTGGCCTGCGCCGGCTGCGGCAAGATCGACTATCCCGACGAGATCCTCAACCAGCGCCTGAGCGTCAAGGAGTGCCTCGACGCCGCGGCGGAATGCGGAGCACCGGTCGTCTCCATCGCCGGCGGCGAGCCGCTGCTGCACAAAGAGATCGACCAGATCGTCGAAGGGCTGATCAAGCAAGGCCGTTTCGTCTATTTGTGCTCGAACGCGCTGCTCATCGAGAAGAAGCTCGACCTGTTCAAGCCGAGTCCCTATTTCACGTGGTCGATCCACCTGGATGGCGACCGTGAAACGCACGACCACGAGGTCTGCCAGACCGGCGTATATGACCGCGCGGTGGAGGCAATCCGCGCGGCGAAAGCGCGCGGCTTCCGCGTCAACATCAATTGCACCCTGTTCTCGACCGCCGAGCCCGAACGCGTCGCGCGCTTCTTCGACGACGTGAAGGAGATCGGAATCGACGGCATCACCGTCTCGCCCGGCTACGCCTATGAGCGCGCGCCGAACCAGACGCACTTCCTCGCGCGCCAGAACACGAAGCAGCTGTTCCGCGACATCTTCCGCCGCGGCGAGGGCGGCAAGCGCTGGGCGTTCGGCCAGTCCTCGCTGTTCCTCGACTTCCTGGCCGGCAACCAATCGTATCGCTGCACGCCGTGGGGCAACCCGACGCGCAACTATTTCGGCTGGCAGCGGCCCTGCTATCTGCTCGGCGAAGGCTATGTGAAGACCTTCCGCGAGCTGATGGAGGAGACGGACTGGGACAGCTACGGCACCGGCAATTACGAGAAATGCGCGGACTGCATGGTCCATTGCGGCTATGAGGCGACGGCGGTGGCCGATGCGGTGCGCCATCCGCTGAAGGCGCTGACCGTCAGTCTGCGAGGCGTGGCGACCTCGGGGCCGATGGCGCCGGAAATCCCGCTGGCCGAGCAGCGGCCGGCGCAGTTCGTCTTCTCGCGTCACGTGGAAGACGCGCTGGCGCGGCTGCGCAACCACCACGCCGCCAAGGCCGAAGCCGGCGACGACTGACCGTCAGATCAATCCGTAGCGCAGGACGATTCCGAGCTTCACGAGCGCCGGGATCCGCGGCCGTGCGCCGGTCACGTCCCAGCCGCGCTTTTTCAGGCGCCTGAAAATCGACCAGTACATCGCGCCCATGATCGCGGCGGGCCGCATGGTGCGGCGCGGGCAGAGGCGCATCGCGGCCCGCGCGTCCTCGAAATGCCGCTGCGCCAGGTCGGCGAGCTTGGCACACACCTCGGGCAGCGCCGCGTGGCCCAGAATGGCGCCGAGCGGCGCTTCGGGAATGCCGTGGGCGGCCAGCATTTCGCGCGGCAGATAGACGCGCCCACGCTCGGCATCTTCGGACACGTCGCGCAGGATATTGGTGAGCTGCAGCGCGCGCCCAAGCGACGCCGCGACGCGATCGGCCGCCGGATCGATGGCGCCGAAGGCGCGCACCGAGAGGCGTCCGACCGCACTCGCCACACGGTCGCAGTAGAGATCGAGCTCCGCCATGCTCATGAGCGACCACGGCGCCCGTGCGTCCATCTCCATGCCGTCGATGATGGCGAGGAAATCCTCCTTGCGCAGCCGGTAGCGACGCACGGGATCGGCCAGCGCGCGCGTCACCGCGCGCGTGGGCCGGCCCGCATAAAGCGCCTCGATCTCGGTACGCCAGGCCGCGAGGCCTGCCTCTTTTGCCGCGGGGTCTTCGAGGTCGTCGGCGATGTCGTCGACGTCGCGGCAGAACGCATAGATCGCATACATGGCGGCGCGGCGCGGTGCGGGAAGCATCCGCATCGCGTGATAGAACGACGTCCCCGCCGAACGCACCCGTTCGGTGACGGCGCGCGCATCCTCATCGCTGACGGGCGTCTCACCGCGCGTGGTCAACCCCCAGGCGACGCCGCCGATCATGGCGAGGAGGATGTCGGACTTGGTCAGCTTCACGCGGCGGCGCAGGGGATCGCCGCGGCGAAGGCGGCGGACGAGGCGGCGGGCCAGCCGGACGATGATCGCCGTCTCGCAGCGGAGCCAGGTATCGACCACCAGCGGCGGAAAGCCTTCCGCGGTCGCCACCAGCTCGGCCGTCCTGTCGAGCAGGCCATCGAGGCACCGGCGCAGCGCGGGGGTCGTGGTTGGCCGCGCGAGGTCGGAGACCGAGGCGCCGGCCGCCTCGAGATGATCCAGCGGGATATAGACGCGGTCGAGGTTCCGGTAATCCTGGCCGCAGTCCTGCAGATGATTGATCACCTGCAGCGCCGAGCACAGGGCATCGTTGGTCGGCCACGTCGTCTCGGCCTCGCCGTGAAGATCGAGCACCTGGCGCCCCACCGGGGACGCGGAGTAGCGGCAATACTCCATCAGCTCGTCCCAGTTCGCGTAGCGGAGCTTCGTGGCGTCGAGCGTGAATGCGCGCAGGAGGTCCAGGCAATGCTGGCGGCTGAGCCCCGTGGCGGCGAGCCTGTCGCGCATGCGCGACGCCGCCGGCGATCCATCGCCCGTGGATCCCTTGACGATCTGCGCCATCAGATCGAGCCGACGCACCTTGTCATCGGCGGGCAGCGCCGGGTTGTCCGCGATGTCGTCGGCGGCGCGCGCAAAATCGTAGAACGTGTGGACGAAGGGCCGCAGGTCGGCGCGGATCAGGGCAGAGCCGACGGGAAAGTTCTCGTCGGAGGCGGTCTTGCCCGACGGCGTCTCGATGGCGCTCATGACGCCGCCCCGCGTACGCGGCCCTTCCATTCGCCGCTGCGGCCGACCACGTGCCGGCGCCAGGAATCGACCGTGGCAGCAGTGTAGAACAGAGCGATCAGCGGCAACGCAGGCGCCCACGCGAGCGAGGCGCGGTAATACCGAAGACAGGGAACGAACGCGACCGCCATGGCCGCCCAGGAAACAGCGCCGAGCCAGGCAGCGCCGCCCCGCGCAAACAGTGCCAGCAGCGGAGGCGCAAGGAAGACGAGCGCCATTCCGGCGACGGCCGCGAGCAACCGGAGGGGAGAGTACCGGAGCTCGTCATAGGCGGTGCGCGCGATCAGCCGCCACATGTCGCCAAGCGTGTCATAGCTGCGCAGGCTCGCCGTGCTGTCGGCCACGTCGAGACGGATCGGACCATGCGGCTTGACGGCCCGCGCCAGCGCGCAGTCGTCGATCAACGCGCTGCGCAGGACGGAAAACCCGCCGATCGCCTCCAAGGCCGTGCGATGCAACAGCATGCACCCGCCGGCGGCCGCGGCGACCGGAGAGGCGGGGTCGTTCGCCCATGCGAACGGGTAGAGCATGCGGAAGAAAAACACGAAGGCCGGCACCAAGGCGCGCTCGGCGAACGACCGCGTGCGCAGGCGGACCATCAGCGAGACGAGCGCCAGGCGCCCGGCTTCGGCACGCGCCACGAGCCGCCGCACCGCGTCCGGCCCATGCTCGATGTCGGCATCGGTGAACAGGAGATATGGGGCGCCGGTCGCGTGCGCCTGCGCGTGCCGGAACCCGGCCTCCATCGCCCATACCTTGCCGCTCCAGCCGGCGGGCAGCGGCGGCGCCGGAACGATCGACAGCCGGTCGGTCGCGTTCGCATCGGCCGCGGCACGACGCGCCACCTCGGCGGTTCCGTCCCGGCTGTGGTCGTCGACGACGACGACGTGCAACGGCCCCGGATAGGCTTGTCCGAACAAGGACAGCACCGCGCGGCCGATGACCGCGGCCTCGTCGCGCGCAGGGATCACCGCAAGGACGGCCGGGTACGAGTCGAGCACGGGTGCGGCGGGCTCGGTCCACCCTCGCCAGAACCGTCCGCGGCCCACGAGCAGGTACAGCCAGATGGCGGCGCACAGGGCGCCGAGCGACAGGCCGGCACTCACGCGCAGTATTCCTCGGCACGGAACCAGGCGATCGCATCCTCGAGCGCCTGGCGGACCGGCCCTGGCCGGTAGCCGAGCTCACGGATGGCCTTGGCCGACGAAAAAAACATCTTCTTCTTCGCCAGGCGCAGCCCATCGACGGTCACGAACGGCTCGCCGCCCGTGATGCGGGCTGTCGCCTCGGCGGCAATCGCGACCGGATAGATGGCCGCGCGCGGCACCTGCAGCCAGGGTTTGCGCCGCCCCGTGAGCTCGGCGATCATGCGGAGCATCTCCGCCAAGGTGAGGTTCTCGCCGCCCAGGATGTAGCGCTCGCCGACCCGCCCGCGCTCGAAGGCAGCGATATGGCCACGCGCCACGTCGTCGACATGGACCAGGTTTAGGCCGGTATCGACGAACGCAGGCATGCGCCCCGACGCGGCCTCGACGATCATGCGGCCGGTCGGCGTCGGCTTCGCATCGCGCGGCCCGACCGGGGTCGAGGGATTGACGATGACGGCGGGCAGGTGCCGTTCGGCGACCAGCCGCTGCACCTCGGCTTCGGCGAGGAATTTGGAGCGCTTGTACGGCCCGATCATCTCCTCGAGCGTGGCCTGCGTCGTCTCATCGGCAGGCTGGCCGTCATCGTGCAGCCCGAGCACGGCGACGCTGCTGGTGTAGACGATCCGCCGCACCCCGGCGTCCAGGGCGGCCTGCATCAATTCGCGCGTGCCGTCGACGTTGGCGCGGTACATGACGCGAGGGTCCGGTACCCAGAGCCGGTAGTCGGCGGCGACGTGAAACAGGCCGGTACACCCCGAAAGCGCCGGCCCCAAGGATGGCGCGTCGGAGAGGTCCCCGGTGGCGAAGTCGACGGGCAGGCCTGCGAGATTCCTGCGGTCGCTGGCCGGGCGCACCAGCACGCGGACATGGGCGCCGAGATCCAGCAACGCCCGCACGACCGCCGAGCCGATGAAGCCGGTTCCGCCCGTGACCAGAATGCGCTCGCTGGAAAGCTGTGTTTGCATGCAATCGTGCCCGCAGCCCCTATATGGAACCGGGGGAGGATTTGGTTCTACGGGGCCCGAACCGCGACCGCCAGCCGTTTCTTTGCACGGCGATACCGCTTGACGGGCGCAGTACGATCGTTAAGGTGACAGCGCTTCTTTACCTCAGAATATTACATGCTATCAACAGCTTGGGACCAGACTCGAACCGAGACCCGGGACGATGCGATCGATGCGGTCATTGCGCAGACGCGCGATGTCCTGCGGCGCCGCCAGGCGGCGGACGGCCATTGGGTCTATGAGCTCGAGGCCGATGCGACGATTCCGTCCGAGTACATCATGCTCGGGCACTACCTCGGCGAGATCGAACCGGAGCTCGAGCAGAAGATCGCGCGCTACCTGCGCGCCATCCAGGGGCGGCATGGCGGCTGGCCACTGTTCTACGAAGGCGACATCGATCTCAGCGCCACGGTGAAGGCGTATTTCGCGCTCAAGCTCGTCGGCGACGACCCGGAAGCGCCGCACATGCGCCGCGCACGCGCCGCGATCCTGGCGCAAGGCGGAGCCAGCAACTGCAACGTGTTCACGCGCATCGCATTGGCTTTGTTCGGGCTGATGCCGTGGGATGCGGTCCCCCGCATGCCGGTCGAGATGATGCTGCTGCCGTCCTCGGCCCCGTTCAACCTCGACCGGGTGTCGTATTGGTCGCGCACGGTGATCGTCCCGCTTCTCATCCTGATGGCGCTCAAGCCGCGGGCGCGCAATCCGCGGGGCGTCAACCTCGACGAGCTGTTCGTCACCTCGCCCTGGGACGACGTACCGGCGCTGCGCAACCCGACCGGCTCGCCGATCGGACAGCTGTTCCTGCTGATCGACCGGGTGCTCAAGCTGGTCGAACCGGTCCTGCCGCAACACGCGCGCGAGCGCGCCATCGCGGCGGCCGTGGAGTGGATCAGGCCGCGTCTGAACGGCGACGACGGGCTGGGTGGCATCTTCCCCGCCATCGCCAACACGGTGATGGCGTATGACGCGCTCGGCTATCCGCAGCAGCATCCCGATCTGCTGACCGCCAAGTCGGCGCTTCGCAAGTTGCTGGTTGTGGACGGCGATAGCGCCTATTGCCAACCCTGCCTGTCGCCGGTGTGGGATACGTCCCTTGCGCTGCACGCGATGGTCGAGGCAGGAGAGCCGAACGACGGGCCCGTGGTGTCGCGCGCACTCGCGTGGCTCGCCGAGCGCCAGATCACGGACGTCATCGGCGATTGGGCCTCCACGCGACCGACCACGCGGCCGGGCGGCTGGGCGTTCCAGTATCGCAACGATTATTACCCCGACGTCGACGACACCGCCGTCGTCGCCATGGTCTTCGACCGCGTCAAAGGCGATGACAATCGTTATGCCGAGGCGCTGGCCCGGGCGTCGGAGTGGATCATCGGCATGCAGTCGGCGAACGGCGGCTGGGGTGCGTTCGATGCCGAGAACACGTATTTCATCCTCAATCATATTCCGTTCGCCGATCATCGTGCGCTTCTGGACCCCCCTACGGCGGACGTCAGCGCGCGCTGCATCAGCATGCTCGCCCAGTCGCGCGATCCGCACGGCCGCGACGCGATCAAGCGGGGCCTCGCCTTCCTGCGACGAGAACAGGAAGCCGACGGTTCCTGGTTCGGGCGCTGGGGGACGAATTACATTTACGGGACCTGGTCGGTGCTATGCGCGCTCAATGCCGCAGGGGTTGATCGGCAAGCACCGGAGGTGCGACGCGCGGTCGCGTTCCTGCTGTCGCGGCAGCGCGCGGACGGGGGCTGGGGCGAAGACGGCGCCACGTACTGGCTGGAGCGCCGCAGCGAATGCAAGGCAAGCACGCCGTCGCAGACCGCCTGGGCTCTGTTGGGGCTGATGGCGGTGGGCGAAGTCGGCAGACCGGAGGTCGAGCGCGGCATTGATTACCTGCTGGCGCACGCGCGCGGCGGCGAGCGCTGGCCCGAAGACTGGTACACCGCGGTCGGTTTTCCCGCCGTGTTCTATCTTCGCTACCACGGATACGCACATTATTTTCCGCTGTGGGCCCTGGCGCGCTATCGCAATCTCACGCGTAGCCGGACCTCGCGCGTCCCCTACGGGATGTGAGTTGGGGCCGCGTGGCGTGTCTGGGCGCGGTCGTAGGGCTTGCGATCGAGCGGACCGTTCTGCGGGCCCGGGCACCGGTGTTTCGGCGGCCCGCGGATTTATGGATCCTGAACGCCGGCGCGAGCGCCGCGCGGGCGGAAAGGCTGGCCGACACGCTCATCAGCCGGGGGGCTACGGCGCTTCTCAGCTTCGGCATCGCCGGCGGTCTCGATCCCGCGGTGCGGCCCGGGACGGTCGTGCTGGCGCGAGAGGTCGTCCTGCCCGATGGGCGCCGGCTGCCCGCCGATGCCGCATGGGCTGACAGAGTCGCATCGAGCGCCCGCGGCATGACACCGCATCGAGCGGCGATCGCGGGCAGCGATCGCATTCTCACGTCAACGGACGAAAAGCGCGAACTCCGCCAGCGGACCGGCGCCACGGCCGTTG
>Ga0335071_10003322_pt1 | contig 17006 bp, 15 predicted proteins | sample Lox_Sample_15_FD_206724 | JGI IMG/M metagenome (GOLD analysis project Ga0335071, IMG submission 206724) | Soil microbial communities from Loxahatchee National Wildlife Refuge, Florida, United States - Lox_Sample_1.5 | ecosystem: Environmental > Terrestrial > Soil > Wetlands | place: USA... | reverse complement strand
TTTTCATGATGGGCGAGCGGAACCCGCCCTCCGACTATACACCGGGTTTGCGCCCGGCTGGAGCGGGCGCGAATCTTCTTTTGATCGTCTCGGATCCGGGCGAAAGTATGATGCCGCTGAGCAGGAATCTCTCACATCGCAAGCACGAAGGAGGCCGGAGTGAAGCTGGGGCGTAGAGAAGCTCTGAAGATGATGGGGATGACCGCCATGGCGGCCACGGGGGGTGCCGGTGTGCTCGGGAGCGGCAGGGCCTCGGCGGCGGCCGGCCCGCCGCAGGCTGAAGGAGCAAACGCTCCAGGCGGCCCGTACAACATTCTCTTCCTTCTGACCGATCAGGAGCGCTATTTCCGTCCGGGCGAGCTGCCCAAGGACTATCGGCTGCCCGCGCACGAGCGTCTTGCGAGGAAGGGGATTGTCTTCGAGAACCACCGCATCAACTCGTGCGTGTGCACGCCGTCGCGGTCCGTGCTCTACACGGGCCAGCACATCCAGCAGACGAAGATGTTCGACAACACGAATTTCCCGTGGATTGCCAGCATGTCGACCGATGTCCCGACCATCGGCGACATGCTGCGGGAGGCCGGCTACTACACCGCCTACAAGGGAAAGTGGCATCTCACCAAGGAGTTCGAGACCGTCAACGAGCTCGGGACGCCGACGAAGATCTTCACGAGCGAGATGGAGACCTACGGGTTCTCGGACTACTTCGGGGTGGGGGACATCATCGCGCACGAGCAGGGCGGCTACCTGCACGATGGGATCATCTCGGCCATGGGCGTGAACTGGCTGCGGGGCCGGGGCATGGAGCTCGCGGCGCAGGGCAAGCCGTGGTTCCTGGCCGTGAACCTGGTCAACCCGCACGACATCATGTTCATCAACACCGATCGCCCGGGCCATCCCGTGCAGGCCCGGAACATTCTCGGTCACATCAAGCCGGAGCCGGCCAGCCCCCTGTACGCCAAGCAGTGGGCCTTCGAGCTGCCGGCGACCTACCCGCAGCGGCTCGATGCGCCGGGGCGGCCGGCCGCTCACGCCGACTACCTCAAGTCGCACGATGCACTGGTGGGCCACATCCCGAACGAGGACTGGCGCTGGCGCCGGCGCCACAACTACTACCTCAACTGCCTGCGCGACGTCGATCGCAACATCGCGCCGTTGCTCGACGAGCTGGAGGCGCTCGGGCTCGCCTCCCGGACGATCATCGTGCTGACCGCGGACCACGGCGATCTCGATGGAGCGCATCGCCTGCACTCGAAAGGCGCCACCTCCTATCGCGAGCAGAACAACGTCCCGCTGATCGTCGTGCACCCCGCACACGCAGGGGGCAAGCGCTGCCGGGCGGTGACCTCGCACCTCGACATCGCGCCCACGCTCGTGGGGCTGACGAACGCCGGCGCCGAGAAGAAGGCCGCCATCACGAAAGCGCTCCCGGGCAAGGACTTCTCTGCCGTGCTGGCCGCGCCGGAGAAGGCCGGACTCACCGCGGTCCGCGACGGCACCCTCTTCTGCTACAACATGTTTGCGTATATCGACGGCGGGTTCCTGCAGCAGGCGGTCGGCGTGCTGCAGCAGCCCGACGGCAAGGCGAAGCTCAAGGAGGCCGTCAAGGCCGGCGGGATGCGGCCCGACTTGACCAAGCGCGGAGCCATCCGCAGCGTGTTCGACGGGCGGTACCAGTTCACCCGCTATTTCTCCCCCAGGCAGCACAACCGGCCGGGCTCGCTCGAAGCGCTCGTCGAGCTGAACGACATCGAGCTCTTCGATCTGCAAGCCGACCCGCTGGAGCTCGCCAACCTCGCTCTGGACCGGACCAGGCATCGCGATCTCCTCGAGGCGATGAATGGCAAGCTGAATGCGCTCATCGACAAGGAAGTCGGCGAGGATGTCGGTCAGATGCTGCCGGGCGGTGTCGACGGCGGCTGGGTCGCGACGGGCGCGGTGAACGACGTCTGAGCGGTCGGATCGGCGACGGTGGCGCGCTTCGACCTGGTCATCTTCGACAACGACGGCGTCCTCGTGGACAGCGAGGGCCACGCCAACCAGATCCTCTCGGACCTCCTGGACGAGTCGGGCTGGGCCACCGGCATGACACGCGAGGAATCCATGGCGGAGTTCCTGGGGCGCTCGCTGCCGGCGATCCGCCAGCGCATCGAGGCCCGGCTGGGGCGGCCGCTGCCCGGTGACTTCGAGAGCCGGTACCACGCCCGGCTCTTCGACGTGTTCGACCGCCAGCTGAAGCCGGTGCCCGGCGTCGAGGCGGCCCTCGCGCAGATCCGCACCCGCTCCTGCGTCGCGTCGAGCGGCAGCCACGAGCGCATCCGCCGCGCTCTCACGGCCACGGGACTGCTCGCGCGCTTCGAGGGCCGGATCTTCAGCGCCGAGGATGTGGGGCGCGGCAAGCCGGCGCCCGATCTCTTCCTGCACGCGGCACGGAGCCTGGGCGTGGCGCCGGCCCGCTGCGCCATCGTGGAAGACAGCCCGCTCGGCGTGGAGGCGGCGAACGCCGCGGGCATGGTCGCTTTCGGATTCGCGCGCGCGACCCCGCCGGCGCTCCTCGCGCAGGCCTCCGGCGGTGTCTTCTCCTCGATGTCCGATCTGCCGGCGCTGCTCGGCGGCTGACGAGGGGCGCCCGGCGCTCGATCACACCCTCGAACTGGAGGCATACGATCATGGCGAGATTGCCGCTCATCACCAGCAAGGAGCAGGTGCCGCCCGACGGACATGGGGCGGTCGATAGCATCACCAAGAGCCGCGGGGCTCTCCACGGGCCGTTCACGGTGTTCCTGCACGCGCCGGAGATGGCGGGACGGGTGGCGCACCTGGGCGCCTACGTCCGCTTCGAGGGCGAGCTCGACATGCGGGTGCGCGTGCTGGCGGCCATGACGGTGGCGCGCGAGCTCGACGCGGTCTACGTGTGGGGCGCGCAGACAGGCGGCGCGCGGAAGCAGGGCGTGCCGGAGTCGACCATCACCGCGATCCGCGAGAAGCACTCGCGAGGCGTGCCGCCGGAGGATGCCCAGATCATCGACTTCACCCGGCGGCTCCTCCGCGAGCATCGGGTGGACGACGCGACCTTCGCCGCGCTGAGGCAGCGCTTCGGCGAGCGACGGCTCCTCGAGCTCACCGGCTGCATCGGCTACTACGCCATGCTGGCCATGACCGTGAATGCCTGCGAGCTCGAGGCGGCGCCCGGCGCGGAGGTGCTCACCCGCTAGGTCAGGCCATCGGCCACTTCGAGCGCGGGAAGGTGATGCCCGTGCGCGCCTGCAGCTGCTCGCCGATCTCCTGCACCTTGGCGTAGAGCTTGGGCTCGTCCGCGAAGGTCTGGCGGTGGCCGTCCACCACCACGCGGCCGTCGACGACCACCGTGTGCACGCTGCGCCCGTCCGCGTTGTAGACGAGGTTGTTGACAGGGTTCCAGAGCGCCTGCCACTCGGGGCGTTGGGTGTCGAAGCAGACGAGATCGGCCTTCTTGCCGGCCTCGATGGAGCCGAGTTCCGCGCCCAGCCCCATCGCTTCGGCGCCGTGGATGGTGGCCATCTCGAGCGCGGCCTCCGCCGGCACCTGGGTGAGATCCTGCCGCGCGTCCTTGTACTGGATGGCCGCCATGTTCATGGCGCGCACGATGTCGAGGTGGTTCGAGTTGTTGGGCGAGTCGCAGCCGAGGGCGATCCGCACCCCGCGCGCGAGCAGCTCCGGCATGCGGCCGTGCTCGGGCACGCCCCGGCCGCTCTTGGCCGCCGTCACCGGGCACATGGCCACCGCCGTGCCCGTGCGCGCGATGCAGTCCACCTCGCCCTCGTCGATGCCGAGGCAGTGCGCCAGGAGCACGCGCTCGCCCACCACGCCGATGGACTGGAGGTAGGCGGTAGGCGTGTGGCCGTAGCGCACCACCGAGTCCTGGCGCGCCTTCGGCCCGGTGTTGTGGTGGAGGGTGAGCCCGGTGGCGTGCTCGTCGGCCACCTGCTTGAGGGCCTGCAGCAGGCCGGTGCTGCACGTCTCGTAGGAAAACGGCATGGCCCAGGCACGAATGCGGCCGTCGAGCTTGCCGTTCCATTTCTTGATGAACGCGGCCGTGCGCGCCACGGCCTCCGAGGGCTGATAGCGGGGCAGAGCCCAGGGCGACTCCAGGTCCGTCACGCACTCGCCCAGGATCACGCGGATGCCCGCGTCCTGGTAGGCCTGCTGGCACGCGTCGGGGAACTTCGTGCTCCCGGGGTCGAGGAAGCACACGGTGCCGTTCTTGAGGAGCTCGATCAGGCCCAGCAGCGTGGCGTGGTATTCCTCATCTTCCGTCATGGCCGACTGGAGGTTGAACACGTGCACGAGCGGGCTCGCCTGCTCGTCCGGGAAGATGCCGCGCACGGGATGCGCGTAGCTGATGTGCATGTGGCCGTTGAAGAAGCCCGGTGTGACCACGAAGTGGCGGCCGTCGATGACACGATCCGCGCGCGCGGCCGCCAGCTCTGCCGCCTTGCCCACGCGGCTGATGCGGCCGTTCTCCACGAGAACGGCGCCGTCCCGGATGATCCGGCGCTCCCGATCGAGCGTCAGCAGATAGGGGATGTGGTCGATCTTGAGACTCGGCTGTGCCATGAAGCGATGACCTCCCGGAGCGGCGAGTGACAGATTCCCCGGAGTCTAGCTGCGGGGCCGGAGCTTGTCCATCCACGGGGCCTTGGTGCTATGGTCGAGCGCCATGACGGCCGTCCACGTGACCCTGGCTCTCGCCGTGGCCGTGATCTGGGGCCTGGCGTTCGTGGCGACCAGGATCGCGCTCGACGTGGTGTCCCCGCCGCAGCTCACGGCTGTGCGCTTCCTCATCGCGGCCGTCCCGGCCCTGTGGCTGACCAGGCCCCCCATTCCCTGGCGGACCCTCGTCTCGATCGGCCTCTTCCTCTTCGCGGGCCAGTTCCTCTTCCAGTTCTTCGGCATCGCGCTGGGCATGCCGCCCGGGCTGGCGTCGATCGTCATCCATACCCAGGCGCTCTTCACCATCGTCTTCGCCGCGTGGTTCCTGGGCGAGCGGGTCTCCGGCCGCCAATGGACGGGCACGACGGTGGCCTTTGCCGGGCTCGCAGCGATCGCGGGAACCGTGGGGCATGACCTGACCGTGACTGGTCTCTGCTTCACGGGGCTGGCCGCCATGAGCTTCGGGGTCGGCAACGTGCTCCTGAAGCGGCTGCCGCCCGTCGACACGCTGCAGCTCGTGAGCTGGCTGAGCCTGGTGCCGCCCGTGCTCGCGCTGGCGCTCTCCGCCGTCCTCGACGGCCCGCGCGCGCTCTGGACCTCGCTCGGCGCGGCGACCCTGGTGCAGTGGGGCGCCATGCTGTACCTGGGCGTGGTGGCCACCGTGCTCGCGTATGCGATCTGGGGCTGGCTCTTGCGCCGCTATGCGGCGGCGGCCGTCGCGCCCTTCTCGCTCCTGATTCCCTTCGTGGCGGCCGGCGGCTCTTCGCTGGCGTTCGGCGAACGCTTCGGCCCCATGCGCCTGGCCGGAATGGGACTGGTGATGCTCGGGCTCGCCGTCATCGTCACGGCCGGGCGCGATGCGCTATCATCGCGGAGCTGACCATGGCAACGAAGCCGGTCGCGAGCGACGCCGACATCGGCAACGTGCGACGCTGGGCCATCACGGTCACCGTGATGCTGGTGTCGGTGCTCCAGATCCTCGACACGAGCATCACCAACGTCGCGCTGCCCCACATCCAGGGTGCGCTCTCCGCCGGGCTCGACGAAGTCTCCTGGGTCCTCACGTCCTACCTGGCGGCGAACGCCATCATCCTGCCGGCCACGGGCTGGCTGACCGCGCGTCTCGGCCGGCGCCGCTTCTTCCTCCTCTGCACGGCCCTCTTCACCCTGAGCTCGATCCTCTCGGCGATGGCGCCGTCCGTCGAGTTCCTGATCGGCGCGCGCATCCTCCAGGGGCTGGGCGGCGGCCCCATCATTCCGATCGCGCAGGCGGTGCTCTGGGAGATCTTTCCGTCGCGCCAGCGCGGCATGGCCATGGCGGTGTGGGGCATGGGCATCGTGCTCGCCCCCACTTTCGGCCCCACGGTGGGCGGCTGGATCGCCGACAACTGGTCGTGGCGCTGGATCTTCTACATCAACGTCCCCGTCGGCATCCTGGGCTTCTTCATGGCGAGCATCCTCCTCTTCGACTCGCCGCATGCCAAGCCGGCCGGCCGCGCGGATCTGCTGGGGCTCTCCCTCATGGTCGTGGGCTTCGGCGCCCTGCAGCTCGTCCTCGACCGCGGCGAGCGGGAGGACTGGTTCGACTCCAGCGCCATCGTCTCGATGGCGATCCTCGCCGTGGTGGCGCTGACCGCCTTCGTGATCCGCGAGCTGACGGCGGACGAGCCGTTGCTCGATCTGAGCCTGCTCGCGGACCGGAACTTCACGGTGGGCTCCGTGGTCATGTCGATCGCGGGCTTCGGCTTCTACGCGAGCATGCTGCTCCTCGCCCTCTACACACAGAAGCTCATGGGCTACGACGCGTGGACCTCGGGCCTGGTGCTGGCCCCGAGCGGCATCGGGCAGGCCGTGACGCTCCTGTTCGTGGGCTTTCTCGTGAGCCGCTACGACCAGCGGATCCTCCTGTCCTTCGGCGTGCTCATGAACGGGCTGGCGACCTATCTGATGTCCACCGCGACTCTCAGCGCGGACTTCTGGTCGCTCGCCCTCCCGCGGCTCGTGCAGGGCGTCGGCATGGGCTGCATCTTCGTGCCGCTCCAGATGCTGGCATTCCAGTCCGTGCCGATCCGCCACCTCCCCAACGCCACCGCGCTCTTCAGCGTGGTGCGCAACATCGGGGGCAGCGCCGGCGTGGCCATCTCCACCACGCTCTTGAGCCGCCGCGCGCAGCTTCACCAGTCGGCGCTCGTCGCCAACGTGCATCCGGGCGATCCCGAGACCCTGGAACGTCTCCGGCTCTGGACCCAGCACTTCCAGACGCACGGCGCGGACGCCATCACGGCGGCCCAGCAGGCCGTGACCATGCTGTACCGGGAGACAGTGGCGCAGGCGCAGGTCCTCGCGTTCATGGACGATTTCCGTCTCCTCGCCGTGATGTACGGGTGCCTGGTCGGGCTGATCTTCTTCATGCACCGATCCCGGGTGGAGCGGGCCGCGCGCCGGGAGCCGGCGGATGAAAGGGCAGTGGCGGCCGTCGCCGCGGAGTGATTCCGAAGGCATCTGCACCCGTGGGCCTAGCTCTTCGTGCCATAACGGGTCCGCGCATGCGGGTGCAAAACGTCGATAGCCCGGGGCTGGACGGGGCCCCCGCGGCAGAGTAGAGTTCCGCGTCGGAGCCCCTCGCCACCGACCCTACTGACCCAGGAGCGAGAATCAGCCATGGCCGAGAAGATGCCCGCGGCAACCTTGAAGTCGCTGCTCGACGCGCAGGAGACCTGCGCCCTCATCGACGTGCGCGACGCCGGCGAGTACAACGACGCGCACATCCCCGGCGCCTGCCTCGTGCCGCGCCGCCAGCTCGAGTTCCGGATGCTGCGCCTGGTGCCCTGCCTGACCACGCCCGTGATCGTGTGCGACGACGACGAGCGCCGGGCGCGGCTGGCCGCCGCCACGCTCGAGAGCATGGGATTCCGGCGCGTGGCCGTGCTGGCCGGCGGCATCAACCGGTGGTCGACGGAGGGGTACCCGACCGAGTGGGGCGTCAACGTCCCGAGCAAGGACTTCGGCGAGAAGGTCCAGGTCGTCCACCATGTGCCTGAGATCCACCCGGAAGAGCTCCACGCGCTCCAGCAGAAGGGCGAGAAGGTCGTGCTCCTCGACTCGCGCACGCCCGAGGAGCACCGGCGCGCCACCATTCCCGGCGGCCGCAGCGCCCCCAATGGCGAGGTCGCGCTCCACATCGCCGACCTGGCACCGGATCCGGACGCGACCATCGTGGTGCACTGCGCGGGCCGCACCCGCAGCATCATCGGCGCGCGCCTCCTCCAGCGCATGGGCTACCCCAAGGTCTTCGATCTCCGTAACGGGACGATGGGCTGGATGATGGCGGGCCTCGAGCTCGAGTACGGATCCACGCGGCTCGATCTGCCCGCGCCCTCGCCCGCCGCGCTCGCCCGGGCCGAGGCCTTCGCGGCGCGCGTCGGCGCCGAGGACGGCGTGCGCAAGCTCTCGATCCAGGACCTGCGCGACCTGCAGGCGAAGGCCTCCACGGAAGACGTCTACCTGATCGACGTACGCACCTCCGACGAATACGGGCGCGGGCACATCCCCGGGTTTCAGTGGTTCCCGGGCGGGCAGGCCGTGCAGCGCGCCGATGACCTGGTGGCGGTGAAGAACGGCCACGTGGTCTTCTGCTGCGACGGGCACGTGCGCGCCACCATCGCGGCCTCCTGGTATCGCCAGATGGGCTTTCCCAACGTGTACGTGGTCGACGGCGGCACGACCGCGTGGGCGGCAAGCGGTCAGGCTCTCGCGAAGACCGAAGCGCACGGCGGGCCGCGCGGCTACGACGAGGGCATCGGTGGCGCGCGGCCGGCTGGCTACGAGGCCGCCAAGGCGCAAGTGGAGATGATCACCGCAGCTGCGCTGGACGAGCGGCGGAAGAGTGCATCTGCGCCGACCGTCATCTTCGTCGACACCAGCCGCGAGTTCATCAACGGCCACGTACCCGGTGCGCGCTGGGTGCCGCGCGGCTGGCTCGAGCTCACCATCGCGGATGTCGCTCCCGCCAAGGACGCGCTGCTTGTCGTTACCTGCAGCGATGGCCTCAACTCCGTGCTGGCGGGCGCGACCCTGAAGGGGCTCGGATACCAGCGCGTGGCCGTGCTCTCCGAGGGCATGCAGGGCTGGACGCAGGCCGGCCTGCCCGTGGAGAAGGGCCTCTCCGGCGTGATGAGCCCGCCCAAGGACGTGCTGACCATGGGGACGGATCGCACCTGGGCCGAGGCGATCCAGTACCTGCGCTGGGAAGAAGAGCTCGGCAGGAAGTACGGCCACCCCTAACGGAGGCTTCCGATGACCTATGAATCGCTGCTCTACGAGGTGAAGGACGGCATCGCCACGCTCACGCTCAACCGGCCGGATCGGCTCAACGCTCTGGGCGGCACGCTGCGCGACGATCTCTACGACGCGGTGACGCGCTCCGCCGCCGATCCCGAGGTGCGCGTGATGGTGGTGACGGGCGCGGGCAAGGGCTTCTGCTCCGGCGGCGACGTCAAGGCCATGGGCGAGGCCAAGGCGGGACAGCGCGAGCGGCCGCTCATCGAGAAGATCGCGCCCGGCCGCGACCGGACGCTCCTCGCCATGCGCGAGGCGCCGCAGCCCATCATCGCGGCGGTGAACGGCGCCGCGGCCGGCGCCGGCATGAACCTCGCGCTGGGGTGCGACATCCGCATCGCGTCCACCGCGGCCAGGTTCACCCAGGCGTTCGTGAAGCGCGGGCTCCATCCGGACTGGGGCGGCACGTATTTCCTGCCGCGCGTGGTCGGCACGGCCAAGGCGTGCGAGATGATCTTCACGGGCGACGTCATCGACGCCGCCGAGGCGCTCCGGCTCGGCATCGTGAGCAAGGTGGTGGCGCCGGAGGAGCTCATGCCCGCGGCCTACGAGCTGGCGCGCCGCATCGCCGCCGGTCCGCCCGTGGCCATCCGGCTCGCCAAGCGGTCGATCTACGACAACGCGGACCTCGACCTGCGCGCGGCGCTCCAGAACGAGACCATGGCCCAGAACATCTGCTTCGAGACGGAGGACGCCACCGAGGGCATCCGGGCCTTCGGCGAGAAGCGGGCGCCCGTCTTCAAAGGCAGGTAGACCGGCGTTTCCGGCCGCAGGCCGTCAGAGGCGCGGGGCGAGCGCCTCGACGGCCTGCGCGGAGGTCACGACGGGGATGACCTCGATGTCGGCGAGATCTTTCCAGCTCGCGATCCATGCCTCGAAGAGTGCCCGGTCCGCCGTTTCCATGAGCTGATAGCAGCAGGCATAGTCCGTGGTCACCCAGCTGCTGATGTAGCGAAGCCCCTCGGGCGCCATGCGCCCCTTGTCGCGGAAGCGCCGGTACACCGGCACCGGATCGCCGCCGCGGAATCGCTCGATCACCATGTAGAGCTGTGTCGCCATAGCGATGCCGGACCTCCCGTGCGCGAGGGTGAGAAGGCGAGGATGGGCGACGCCGGCGCGAGCGGCAAGCGGGCGCGGCCTCAGAGCGCGAAGCGCCGCGGGGGCCGGCGCAGCGCCCAGAAGGCGACGCAGCCGCCCAGGTAGGACGCGATGGCGAGCAGGAACGCGATGCGATAGCTGCCGGAGACGTCGAAGATGAATCCCGCCGCCCACGAGCCCGCCGCCGAGCCGATGCCCGCACCGATGGTGATGACGCCCAGGATGGCGCCGAGATGCCGGCCCGGGAACAGATCGGCGGTTTTGGCCGTGATGGCCGGGCCTCGCGCCCCCCACGTGAGCCCGAAGAAGCACGCGTGCAGCCACAGGAGCCAGCCCTGCTGTGGGCTGGTGATGAAGAGCGCGCAGATCACGCCCACGATCGAGATCCCGTAGGCGAGCAGCGCGGACCGCTCCCGCCCGATGTAGTCGGAGATGGTGCCGGTGACGATGGTGCCCGCGATGGCGAGAAAGCTTCCGATGCCGAGCACGGTGGCCGCGTAGAGCTTGTCGAAGCCCACGTCCACGGCGAAGGCCAGCTGATGCAGGGAGACGAGGAAGCTCCCGAGGCCGGTGCAGAGGTACACGGCGGAGAGGAGCCAGAAGTGGGGCGTCCGGATCGCCTCGCCCACCGTCCAGTCGCCGCCTGGCTCCGCCATCACCTGCGGGTTCCGCGCCGCCGTCGTCGTGTGGGCGGGCGCGCCGGGATCCGTGCCCCTGAAGAGCGCGGCCAGCGGCACGGCGAGCAGGGCCATGAAGGCGGCCTGGGCCAGGTAGGCGCGGCGCCAGCCCACGGCGGAGATCAGGATCTGCACGAGGGGAGCGGAGATGGCGCGCGAGAAGCCGTTGGCGGACTGCACGACGGAGATTGCCATGCCGCGGCGGTACGCGTACCAGCGCGAGAGGAGCGGCACGAACACGACGAGCCCGAGGCAGTTGGCGCCGATGGTCATCACGAGGCCGTAGAGCGCGACGATCTGCCAGAGCGCGGAGATGTACGCGCTGCCGAGGAGCCCCAGCGCGAGGAGGCCGCCGCCCAGGAGCACGAGCCGGCGCGGGCCGAGCCGGTCGACGAGCATGCCCACGAGCGGCGAGCTGGCGCCCGCCACGAGCTGCGAGGTGGAGTAGGCGAGGGAGGCCTGGGCGCGGCTCCAGCGGAAGTCCTCGAGGAAGGCCACGAGGAACACGGCGTAGGAATGCATGAGGCCGGAGCCGATGGTGAAGGTCGTGAACGCCCCGCCCAGGAGCAGGGGGCGGCGGTCACGGCCGGAGGACGCGGGCGGCGGGAGGCTCACTTCACGACCTGAGCGCCATGCCGGCAGGCTAGAAGGCGCCGGCCTCGAGGTCAAGTCGCCGGCCCTTGAACACCACCAGGAACGCTCCTATGCTGTCGCGGAGCTTCGTTCGGTTCTCCCCAACACACGAGGAGGTCGCATGTTCTTCGAGCTTCGGCAGTATCACGTCCGCCCGGGGCAGCAGGCCGCATGGGTCAGGTGCATGGAGGAGGAGATCATCCCCTTCCAGGTGAAGATGGGCATGGTCGTCCTCGGCAGCTTCGTGGGCGAAGAGGACGCCAGCGTGTACGTGTGGATCCGCCGCTTCGAGAGCGAGGCGGAGCGCAAGCGGCTCTACGACGTCGTCTACCAGAGCGACTACTGGAAGAGCGAGATCGCGCCGCGAATCCCCACCATGCTCGACCGCGAGCAGATGAAGATCACTCGCATCGTGGCGACGCCGCACTCCGTCATCCAGTAGGCGCGGCGGCCCGCCGGCGGCTCAGCGCGCGCCGGGCGCGGCGACGCGGACCGTCTCGACCACGGTGGTCACGCTGGGGAACCGCTCCTCGTGCCACGCGATCCGGAAGCTCCCGTCCGGGGCCGCCGCCACGTCCGGCTCCCAGGCCTTGATGGCCGTGGACAGGGTCTGGATGGGGCTCAGCGTACGGCCGCCGTCGGCCGTGTAGCGGAACAGGATGCGGCGGCGCACCGCCGTGGCCTCCTCCCACGCGATCACGGCGCGTCCGTCGCGCTGCACGGCCAGCCGCACGTGGTCGGGGATGGACGTGGACGACGTGTGGAGCCGCCGCTTCGCTCCGAAGGTGCGGCCGTCGTCCGACGTGGCGAAGTAGAGATCGGGCCGGCCTTCCGTGCCCTCCGTGTACCACGTCACGTAGATGCGTCCGCGCCCGTCCATGCCCACGCTGCCGCCCCGGTGCGGACAGCCCGTGATGCGCCAGTGGTCCGCGGCCACCAGGGTTGCCGGGCCGAAGCTTCGCCCCCCGTCGTGCGATGTGCTCAGCACCATGTCGCGTATGTCACCAGGGAACACCTTGCGCCAGAGCAGGGCCACCGCCTCGCCCGGGCCGGTCGCCGCGTCGACCCGGCAGCACACGCAGGTGTCGTCGCCGACCTTGGTCACGCTCTCCACCCGCGCCCCACCCTCGACCACGCGGGCGAGGTAGGTCCCGGCATTGGGCCCGCCCGCCCGGCTGTCGAGCCATGAGACCAGCACGGTGCCATCGGAGGTGACCGTCAGCCCATCGAAGGAGTGCGAGATGGGCCGATCGTCGTTGACGCGGAGATGCCCCGTGAAGCTCTGGCCGCCGTCTGCCGAGCGCGACAGCCGCAGGTCGGACGCGAAGAGCGTGCCCTCCGGCTTGGGCTTGACCGACGACCACGACAGATAGACGTCACCCGCGGCCGCCACCGCGAGGCGCGGCGGATGATGGAGGGCCTCCAGCGAGAGATCGTCGGGATTCACCCGTGTCACCGCAGGCGGGCCGCTCCCCAGGCGGGCGACGTAGACGCGATTCACCGGCCCTTCGTCGGCGCCCCACGTGACGAGCGCGCCGCCCTCCGGCATGGCGGCCACGGAGACACCCGAGACGTGGACCTCATGGCCCCGGCCCGGATGCTTGAACTCGAGCCGCGGCCCCAGCGAGACTGCCGCGTTGCCTGCCGCGGGCGGGAGCGGCACGAGCGCGGCGATCACGCCGGCCGCAGCAATGGCCAGCGTGACCGGCAGCAGGAGCGTGCGATAGCGCATGCGCGATTCTCCTCTATCTGATCTGGAACTCGACCGGGAGCAGCACCCACATGGCGACGGGCTCGCTGCCGCGCCGCGCAGGATCGAAGCGCCAGCGGCGGACCGCGTCGATGGCTGCCTGGTCGAGGTCCGGGTGACCCGCGGACTGCTGGACGATCACCTCGCCGACCCGCCCGTCGACCATGACGTGAACCCGGAGCATCGTGGTGCCCTGCTTGCCTTCACGGAGCGCGGACGAAGGATAGCTCGGCCTCACCTGGTAGCCGCCCTGGGGGCGAGCCGTCTGCGTGATGCTGCCGGGCTCGCGGGCGGAAGCGGAGGCCACCGCCCGCGACGCCGTGGAGGGCACGCCGGTGCCGGCGGGAGCGGCCGCCGGGGCTGACGCTGCGACCGAGGCCGGCGCCGCCCCGGGCGCCGTGGCGTCGCTGACGCTCGCAGGGGGCGGCGCGCTTGCCATGGCCTTGGGCGGCGATTCCGGGGCCGTGGGCATCGAGACCGGAGGCGGCGTCACCGCTTCCGCGACCGGCGGGAGCGGCGCCGACAGCAGGCGAGGCAGCTTCGCCGGCAGCCGCATCTGGCGCTTCGGCTCCGGAGGGGTTCGAACCTCCGGGGCCGGCGCGACATCGGCCGGCGTCACCACTTCGGCCAGCAGCACGGGCGGGCGGATGGCGTCGACCGACAGGAGCCAGCGCTCGGTGACCAGGAGGCCGGCGATCAGGCCTGCATGGAACAGGCAGGAAGCGCCGAAGCCCAGCACCCGCCCGCGCCTGATCCAGGTCAGTATCGCCACTGCAGGCTCCCGTAGAACGAGCGGCCGTCGCCCGGGTAGAACGACTGGCCATTGGCGTCGTCGGTGACCACCGCGGAGATGTAGGACTTGTTGGCCAGGTTGACGCCCGTGAACATCGCCGTCAGGTTCCACGGCTTGTAGCTGTAGCCCATCTGGACGCCGGCGAGCGCGTAGGCGGAGGTGGAGTTGGTGTTCGTGCTGTTCACGGGATACGCCTTGGGCACGTTCTCGAACTGCGGCGCGAAGAAGAAGCCGAGCGCGTTCTCGTACCGGAGCTCGGCCCGGATGAAGTGCTCGGGGGCGCCGGGGAGGATGTTGTTGCCGAAGGTGGGATTGTTCACGAAGCGAAAGTTCGAGTACGTGTAGGCCAGCCGCGACCGGAGCTGATCGCCGCTCTGGCCCAGGCCGAGGAAGCGTGCGATGTCGGTGAGGAGCTGGACGTCGAATCCCAGCTCGATGCCGACGTGCCGCGAGCGCGGGATGTTCTGGAAGAGCGGAATGGTGAAGGGCGCCCCCGGGAAGGGCGGCACGTTGACGTTCTGGATCTCGTCCCAGAACTCGTAGTCGTACACGGAGAAGTCCCACGTGATGCGCGGGCCGATGCTGCCGCGCGTGCCCACCTCGAACTGCCACGCCGTGGTGGGACTGAGATCGTTGATGTTGCCCGAGAGATTGCCCGGCGAGGTCAGCTCGAGGAGGATGGGCGGCTGGTAGGCGCGGCTGGCATTGCCGTAGACCTGCGCCGTCGGCGTGACCTGCCAGATCACGCCCACCTTGGGCGTGGCCCCGAAGTAGTCCACGCTCTGGGAATTGTTGCCGTCGACGAGCAGGCGGTCCCGGATGGCGCGGTACGAGTACTGGAGCCGCCCACCCGTCACGACGGACACGGCGGGCGTGACGTTGAAGACGTTCTCTGCGTAGAGCCCGTAGTTGTAGGACTGGTTGATCGTATTGACCATGAGCGCACCGGCCTGCGCGTTCCCCAGCTGCTGCTGCTGGGCGTTGTTCTGTTGCGTGCCGAAATACTGGAAGCCCATCGTGAGGAGATTTCGGAAGCCGGCGAGGGGAGCGGCGTTGATGTAGCGCAGCTCCTGGCTCCAGTTGTACGTGGTCTGGTCGATGATGGCGAAGGACAGGGGGTGGAAGAGGTCCGTGTAGTTCAGCTGGGTCAGCGAGATCAGCTCCTGGTCCGGAGCGACGGGAAAGCGGAAGGCGAAGGCTCCGTTCGGGTACGTGAAGTTGCGCTGCTCGTTGGCGAAGGCAGTCGACGGATTCTGCTGCCGCGGGTTGGCCTCGAACTGCTGCCGCGTGAGGGCGCCCGGCAGATTTTCCAGGCTCTTCACCCAGCCGAGGTCGAAGCGGGCCGTCATGCCGTCGCCGAAGTTCCAGCCCGTGCTCGTGTTGAGCCGGTAGCGCTGCTGGTCGGCATGGTCGCGGTAGCCGTTGAGGCCCAAGGCGGAGAAGCCCCCGTAGAGGTCGAAGGGGCCGCGCACCCACCCGGTGGCGATGTGCTGCTTGAAGAAGCCGAAGGAGCCCGCCTCGCCCCAGTACTCGATAGGGCCGGCATCGTATCCCGTCTTGGTGACGAAGTTCACGGCGCCGCCGATGGAGTTGGCGCCGAACCGGAGGGCGTTGGCCCCCTTGAAGACCTCGACGCGCTTGGTGTCCATCAGCTCGACGGTCTCGAAGTCGCTGAAGCCGTCGGCCTGGCCGTAGATGAAGCCGTTGAAGAGGAAGTTCACGTCCCGGCTGTGGAAGTTGTTCTGGAGGCCGGAGCCGCGGATCGAGAACTGGCTCTCGTCGGCCAGGCCAAAGCGTGGGCGGACAAGCACGCCGGGGACGAAGTCGAGCACGCCCTTGAGATTCTCGGCGAGCGATTCCCGGATCGGGCGCTCGCCGATCACTTCGGCGCCCCCGGGGACGGTGCGCTGGATCTCCTGCCGGCTCTCCTCGGTGGTGGCGGTTCGATCGGGGGCGGGCAGCAGCGGGCTCCCCGGCACGACCATCGGCGGCAGCGTGGGAATGGGCTCGGGGGTGGTGGCCGGCTGGGCGCCGCCGGGAGCGGCGGTGAGCCCGATCGCGACAGCCATGACGAATAGATACAGGATGGGCACGGTTTCCTCCTCACGTGGAATTGGGGATCCGCGCGTCGGAGCTCAGGGAGGCTCTGAAGCCTCTGAGGCACAACGCGCCGCCGGCTACAGATGTTTCAGGCGGCGCGAGTCGGAGGAGCGCGCCCCCGGACGGGGCTGGGGGCGCGGGCGACGGGCGCGGACTGGCTGGCGTCCATCGTGACGACGGGAGCGGGCAGGAGGATATCAATCACCCCGCCGTCTTCGGCGGCGGTGGCGTTGAGGTGCGCGGTGGCCGCGGCCACCGCGCACTTCGCGAGCTTCGCCTGGTCGAGCAGGTGATGCACGGAGTGCACGCCATCCTCGAAGGCGAAGACGGCCAGGAGCAGCACGACGGCCAGGACCAGTGTCCGGCGAGGCCGCCGCCATCCCAGCGCTGCGAGGATGAGGGCTCCCGCGACTGCCGGCCACGGAATGCCGGGTGAGGCAGGAGCCGGCGAGACCGTGAGCGGGAGGAGAGCGCTCGCCCCGGCTTGACCAGCATCCGGCGGCGCGGGCACATCGACCAGGGCCCCGGCTCCCATGTGCGCACCCGCGGGCGAGGCGACGGCGAGCAGCGTCAGCGCCGCGACCATCAAGGTCAGCGCGAGCCCGGGCCGGAGCCAGAACATGTCCCGTTACCCTACTCAAATGCAGCGGTGGGGTCAAGGCGCCGGACCCCTTCGATTGACCTCTCCCGCGGGCTCTGGCAGGATCGGCAGCGATGCACGACCGCTCCGTGGGGCCTGCCTCCGCTGTCTTCCCCGACGCGGACCCGAGATGACCACCGCGACCGCGGAGGCTGCCGCCACTCTGGACCTGGATGCTCCCATCGGCGCGCTGCGCCGGTGGGCCATCACCGTGACGGTCATGACGGTCACCGTGATGCAGGTGCTCGACGTCACCGTGATCAACGTCGCGCTGCCGCACATGCA
>Ga0335071_10003321_pt1 | contig 17009 bp, 9 predicted proteins | sample Lox_Sample_15_FD_206724 | JGI IMG/M metagenome (GOLD analysis project Ga0335071, IMG submission 206724) | Soil microbial communities from Loxahatchee National Wildlife Refuge, Florida, United States - Lox_Sample_1.5 | ecosystem: Environmental > Terrestrial > Soil > Wetlands | place: USA: Florida... | reverse complement strand
GGAAAGTTCTACGTTTGCGCTGTGCCGAAAAGCGGCCTCGTGCGGCGCGGCTGAAGGATTGTAGAGATAAGCAAGCCAGGCATGGCCGCCAGTGACAGGCTTCAAGGCAGAAACCAGAATCTCGGATGAAGAAACTCGAAAAAGGGGTGCAAGCGGTTTTGCAGCAGGATCGGCGGCTGCGACTAGCAAAGGCTGTCTGCGTTCCGTGCCGAACTTCGCGGCATCCGCGGCATTGAACATGCCGTGCGGCGCGATCGAATAGGCAAAAGTAACGGGCCCTTCCTGGTCCGCTTTGTAGTTCGTGTGCCAATAATTGTTCATGACATAGGAGTAGATGTGGGTGGAGGGGCTGATCGACTTCATCCAAGGCTGCTCGGCGGTGATGCTGCCGATCTCGATCAACGGAGCATTCGCAGTCGCCCAGGTTACACCGTATTGTGAGTTCGAGATGTCCACCCAGCTCTGGACGGAGAAAAAATTCTTGCAGGAGCCTGTCAACTGATCGATCTCGGGGCGAACGATGGCGTTGGCGACGTCATAGCGCAGTTGTCCATCTGGGATGGCGAAGGGAAACGCGATGTGAACTCCCTCTTTTTCGCGGACCGACTGCTTGTCGATAAGAGTGATTATGTCGACACGATTAAGAGCCTGAATCATTCGAATCTCTGTCGCATATCTGTTGGCCCCGGGAGCATCACCCTCTACCAGTAAAGAAGAGAGAAGCTTTCCACTCTCTTTCACCCTGATACGAACATTCGAGAGTGGCTCCGCTTTGGCCGGATCTGTTCCACGAACATACAGATATCGATTCAATCCGCCTCCGGGTGCGTGGTCGACGAGGTCGATTTTGGCATTCTTCGGTTTTATGGAGTCGATCGCGCCAGTCTGGGGGTTCATCGAGAGCGCGATGAAGTCGTTTTCGAGGGTGTTTTGCTGAACCCTGAGGTCGCCTTCGCTGAAGGATTCTCCTTTTTGAACCAACAGACGCAGGGCCGAGAATGGCTGCAGGTTCTCCGCCAGGACTGCGAGTTCTCCCGTGGAGAGGCGCTGCGAGGGTACCGGTTGACCGTTCAGGTCAGCTACGCGATCGCCCGCCTGACTTTGTGCCGGAGTGAGAAATACGATGTCGGTGCGCGGCCAAGAATTTGTGTTGTAGATATCCACCGCTTTGGCGGTTGGAAGTCCTGCCCGATTTAAAGCACGGTTCATCAGTTCGCGCGATTGCCGGTCTGCGTCCACGGCGAACTGACGCTTGAAATCCCATTGCTGTTTGACGAAGGGCAGATCCGGTTCTTCGATGCTGTTGTGAGCTCCCCAGGTGTGTTCGTCATAGAAGGAAACGTTGCGCCACGCGGAGACGTAATCCTTGACCGGATAGGATTCGGGAGAGAGCATGGACCACAAAGTCTCGCCTTGAATGAGGCGGTCCGCTGCGCTGCGGTTCATGACGCTCTCGGCCGCGCTCGAGAAGGCTCCGTCTTCCCAGTAGGGTGTGAAGTCGCCTTTTTTGACGGGAAGGGTGGAGCCGTAGCGCTTCTCGAAGGCCTCGAACATCTCTTCCTGGGTGGCAAGGATCAGGTGCGGTGTAACGTAACGTTCATTCCAGCTTTTTACGGCATCGGGGAGCGCGGGGTCAGGTCCTCCGTTATCGCCGATGGTGTAGGGAAGCTGCAGAATGTCATAGGGGTAATGCGATTCATCGAGCTTGCGGACGAGCTTCATAATCTTTTCGTCGCCCAATTGCGAAAGCGTGCCTTGGTGGAAGCTGGCATAACTGGCGCCCGCCATCCATGTCAGTACTCTCTCCTGGCCTGACTGCGATTCCCAGTAAAAGGGCTTGTCGCCCCATGCTTCCAATGTGTATCCGATGCGATCTCCTGAATTCGGCGCGGTCGCGAAGTACTTGATACCGCTCTGGGCAAGAGCAGAGACGATACCCCAACTGAATCCCGGCACATCCGACGTTGCTGCGGTTGTGAGGGGGATGTGGTATTCGCTGCGCAGCATCCGCGCAAGATCGAAGTAATGGCTCATCTCAACCGAATTGGCTAAACCTGTGAGCATGTTGGCGAACAGAGCGTTCAGACCAATGCTGCCCTCTCGGACGTCGGCAAAAAACTCTTCCCGCTGAGCTGGGGACGCTTGCTTCAGATAAGTCTCCAAAGCCCAGATCGTTTCCAGGTTCCACTTGTAACGCGCGCCCTCGGGATTATTTCGAGTATCGCGGATCAACTTCATCGCCTGGTCGAGGTTGTTCCACTGTTTACGCTCAATGTTCGGCTGAAGATCGGTGTAGCCGATGTCATTATGGGAATAGGAAAGCAGGTAGATGTCTCGGTGACGAACTGGCGTGACCGAAACCGAACTCGTCTCGACAGTCTTGTCGTTAATTCTGAAAATGACGGGAATTGAGACCGGGGACGTCACCACTGGAACAGGTAGTTGAAAGATGTTCGACCCTATTCTGAGGTCCGCCCGGATGGGATCGTGGCCGGGGAGTTGAATCTGGATGGTGCGACCGTCTACGAGGTTGTCCAGGTTCATGCGTAGCGATTGCGTTGTTTTCGTTCCGTTACGCAGGAGGGCGGGTTCGGGCCGGAGTCGTGGGATGAAGTCGAATGGGTGCTGGAAGGTCATGAACCAGTCGGGGCTCCCCGAATTGTCTCCTCTGACTGTGAGGGTCAGAGGCTTGCCGGCCTCGAAATTTTTAGCCGGGAGCTTTAGCACCATGTATCCGAACAGATCGCCGGCCTTGTCGGTCATGGAACTATCAAAAGAAAGTTCAGCGCCGTCTTTTCCGGTCACTTTCCAATGCTTCGCCGTTTCGTCCTGTGCGTTCTTGAATGTGAACCAGTGCTGGCCGTTGATGGAGAAGTCGAAAGAATGACTTTGTTTCTCGCCCTCGAATCCCGCGCATTCGATTCCGGCCAGCCAAATGAATTCGGAATATCCGCCAGAGGAATGCGGTAGGGGATCAGTCTGCCACGAGATTGCCGGCGCGATGTTTTGTCCTCGCACCAGCAGAGCGGAATCCACATCCGGAAGCGAGGAGTGATAGTCGATGGTTGCGCCGCTGATGCTGGAACGATAACCGTTCACATACGAACCCACGGACGAGGTTGATGCTGGTGCGGGTTCTCGTACCTGGATGACGATCCCGTGTTCAGATGCCTGACTGAAACCACGAAGAGAAGAAACAAACAGATTGAGGAATATCAAGACGGCAACGCGAAGAGTCATCGAGCTTTCCTGGACCGGGTGGCAGATGTTGATTTCGAAATTCAAGCCTTTAGTGTTTTGCTTTGAGGATTCCGGAAAGGGTTCCCCCCATGATTAATCGTTGTGTCGATTCGGGGACGGCGCAGGCGCGAAACAAGGATCGATACTGGCCCATGACAGCTTCGATCTGGTCGAGACCTGTATCCGACCCGAATACCAACTTGCTGAATGCGCTTGGATCATTCTCCGGCGTTCTGGTTCCCTCGTCGGTTCTGGACCACCAGAAAATCTTGCTGAAGTCAGTGAGACGATCGCTCATCTTGTGCAGCGTCGATCCGCTGAGATCGAAAAACACATTGGGGTTCCAGCGGGCGACCTCAGCCGCCCATTCATATTCGGGATTGCCACAATGGGCTCCGATCACCGTGATCCGAGGATAACGACGTGCAATCTCTTCCAGGTGAAAAGCGCGCATGCGGTATGACGCGACATCCTCGGGCTCGTCGAATTTCCGTCTTAGAACAATCCCTGTGTGGAACAGGACGGTCCAGTTGTACTCGTTGGCCAACTCGTACACCGGCTGGTACGCGGGATCTGTATAGGGCTTCTTCACGAATTCCAACTCGCCCAGACCGCGGTAGCCGAGCTTATGAAAGCCCTGAACTTGTCGGGCGACATCGTTCGCATCCAAGTCAAGGAAGCCGATGGGCACGATTTCAAGTGGATATTGCTGAGAGGCATCGGCAACGATTTGACGGTTGGCATAAGGAGTGAGGACGCAGGCTGTCATATTCAATCGGACGCATAGCTTGACAAGATCCTCGAGGAAGGTCGGACTCTTCTCATTGAAATGAACATGACAGTCGAGTATGCGGTTATCTGACTTGGATTCCGCCGCGGCGTGCGGGACGAGTTTGCTCCAAAGCGGAGAATCGGATCGCTTCTGCATCATCGCGGCACCAGTTGCTGTCGCGGTTGTGGTCAAGAAGTCGCGGCGGGAGAAATTCTGTTTCACGAGAACCTCCTTCCGGCAGCCATACTACACCTCGGACGGCTCGCCAACGGACTCGCAAAAGAGCCGGAATCCGTGAACGCTGCGAACCAGGTTCAATGGGGAACGTCGGGTTAGGAACTATCTGCACGGCGTAACTTCAAGAAAAAACCCTCTCCCCATCGGGGAGAGGGCCATTGCAACAGGACCATTTCTAATCGTCGTCGTCCACCGTGGTGGGCGCCGGATTGTTGAATTCGCTCGGCGGACGAACGGTCTTCTCGCCGGGATAGGGACGCGTAAAGCCGGTGGTCATGTACCAGTTGAAGTGGTTTACGGCCTCCGGATCTTCGGAGTCGGGCTTGCTGAGCTTTCCTGCGAAGATCTGTGCCTTCTTCTGGAGCCAAGCTTTCCTCAGCGCCGCGACCACGGGGCTGTCTGAAGCGGGGGCTGCGCTTGCGGTAACGCCCTCGTCGAGCGGGACCTGGTTCGGCACATGCGCCCACGGCTTGAAGTTGTCGGCTGGCGGCATGCCTTTGACGAAAGCAGTTCTCATCGGCGATGCCACAAGGTCGAACTGGTTCATGGGCCTCAGGCCGAGGATCTGCTCGATTGTTCGAGTCATGTTGACCTGCGTGTAGTAGGTGTGGTCGGTTGGGCCGTTCTGCACCACGTACGGGCTAACGATGTAGCCAGGGCTACGGTGACCGTCGACGTGGTCGACGCCGTTTTGCGCGTCGTCTTCTTCGACGAAGATAGCCGAACTGGACCAGATCTTGCTGTGGCTGATGTAGTCGATAATGCGCCCGACGGCCAGGTCGTTGTCGGCCTGCTGAGCCTCCGGAGTCGGCGGGCCGCCAGTGTGGTCGTCCATGATCCAGAGAATGCTGAGCGCGGGCACTCGGTTCATGGCGAGATCTTTCTTGAAGTCCTGGATCCACAGATCGACCCGGAACTGATCGGGGATGTTTAGATCGAAGATCGGGAAGTTTTTGATGAGGTGGTTCGAGACGGCCGGAACCGAGGAGTGTGCCAGGATCGTGTTCTGATGGTAGAGCGTGCTCTCCTGGCCAGCCTCAAATTTTTTGGCGTCGGCGTAGAACTCGCTCCAGCTGGGCTCGCTTGTCGAACCATTCGGCTGCTGGAAGGTGTCGTACTCCACGTATTCGCCGTAGATCTTCACCGGCAGACCTGCCGCTGCTGCTTCCGAGAAAAGGAAGCCCTTTTTCTGATAGGCCATGGCATCGCCGGCGTTCCCGCCCGGATAACTGCGGACCCAGTCGGGCGACTGGATATCGTCGGCGTAGGGCGCCATGCCTTCGACAATCCACTGGTGGCCGTCGGCAGACTGGCGGCTCGGGTCGTAGAAATTGTCGAACAGAGGGAATCGCTGCACCAGTTTGTGCGCATTCGGCGTGACGTTGGCGCCGAAGACTGCCAAAGAGGAATCCCCATTGCCGGCAGCCACATCGCCCAGGATCTGATCATAGGTGCGGTTTTCACGGATGATCAGGAAGACGTGCTTGATCAGCGAGGGATCGCCGATCTTGTCCGGAATTGCGACCGGCTTCACGTGACGATTGCCGCCGGAGGCAGACCTGATGTTTTGCACCAGGTCCCAATGGTTGTTCTCAAATACTTGTCTTGTCATCGCCTCCAATTTGCCGCGATTGGGAACGGGAACGATGCTGACAGTTCCATTGTCCTGGTGGGTGTTGTAATCGCTGACGCCGTAATCGGTTTCGAAGGAGTAACGCGCGCCGATGCCCTTGTCGTTGGCGACAATAAGCACGTCCTCGGCTTCGTTCAAGACGACCGAACTGGGCGCGTAGGCGACCGGGATCATCCCCAGGACCGGATTATCCGCGCCATTGCGCAGGTCGACCACGCCGATCGCGTTGGCATTGTAAAGGGCGACGTAGGCAATGTCGCGCTTCGCGTCGACGGCAATCGAGTCCGGCGCGGCGCCGTAGGCTGGGCGATGTTCGCCGGGTACTCCGATCGGGAGGCCCAAGTCGATCGTCCGCACGACCTTGTTGCTGGCGGTGTCTATGACCGAGATCGAATCACTGTAGGTATTGGCGACCAGCAACTGCCCTTTGTAGAAGGCCATACCGGTGGGATGTAAGCCGGTTGAGATGGTATCGGTGACCTTCATCGAGGGCAAATCGACGACAGAAACGGTGCCAGTGATGGCGGCGCCCACTAAGGGGTCAGCCACGATTGGAGTTCCGGCGGAGAAGATCTGAAAATCCTTCTCTGTTGCCGGACGGCCACCCTCATTGCTCACGTAGGCGGTCCTTCCATTGCGGTCGATGACGATGCTGTGCGGTGCGTTGCCGACGCGGATCTGCTCACCCAGCACCGGGGGCTTCGCGCTCAGGTCGATCTTGGCGAGCGTATCGTTCTGGTTCAGCAGCGCGTAGGCACTCTTGCCATCTCTTGAGAGTGCGACACCGCCGGGATACGAAGTGCTCGGACTGTAGAACGTGCCGCAAGGGACGGCATAGGAACCGGCAGGGCTGTTCGGAAAGCACTGAATGAAGGTATTGTTCGGCGGAACGCTGACCTGCGCTTCGTCTTCGAGCAGCCCCTCGTCAGAGACCTTGGCAATGGTTACGTTGCTGCTGTCCTGACTGAAGACCAGGTACTTGCCGTCGGCCGAGTACGCGATACCGCTATAGCTGCCGTGCGAATCGCGGCCCATTGTGATGTAGTTCTGCAAAACAACGCCGGTGTTCGTATCGAACACTTCGACCGCCTCCGACGCTCCCAGGGTGAGAACGGCCGCGGTGTGGGTGCGGAGATTGGGGTTCAGCGCGATAGCCTTGGCGCGTACCCGGATGCCGAGGTCGACTTGGGTCCCGGCTGGGTTAATGACCTGACCACTGCTGACGACCCACGAACCGTTCGGTTGCGGGCCGGTGACGTAAGTCGGATAAGGTGACGATTGAGCAGCGGCCAGCGTCGGAAGGCTAAGCCCCGCCGCTACCAGGCCGGCGAGCGGGCGAAGACTTTTCTTCCTGGATCTATGCCGAGAGTTGTTTCGGGCTTTTCGAGCCATGTAGGATCTCCTCTCCTCTGCTTGGGTTTTTTCTTTATCGTGAACAAGGGCCGACAGGGGACATCGGGCTGGATCTACTACCGCGGATCATAGTGGCCAGTTAACAGTCGGCTTGTTACGCGCTGATTACAACCAAGTGAACTTTGCGTTACACAGGGCTGGAGTTTTCCTCATGCGATCGCGGAACGGGTTTGAGTAGATGCCGTCACAGCAGGAACCGGACCTCCCACAAGGTCGAGCGGCAGGGTCTTATTTGAACTCGAGTTAAAACCCGGAAACGCCCGTGCCTGTTGTCGTCCTGTCATCTACAAGGGCGCGGAGGGGGCCTAGCCAGGCTTCATAGCGCCGCCAACGTGCGACCGAGGTGCGGTAAATCGGCTGCCGCGTCTGCCATTTGCTGGGAGTCTTCACGGCGCGCGGATTGTTCTCGGGGCGCAGGCACGCGTCGTGCCACGGGAGGCCGCAGGCTGAGATGATCCTGCGAATCACTGGTTCGGGTGCACCGGTTAAATCCTCGTAATCGACCTCGAGGAATCGTTCTGCCGGAAGAACATTGCGCCAATGTTTCGTGATTCGCTGGTAGCTGTGGAAGTATGCGACCAGTTCCTGACCGCCGGTAGGGAATGCGAGGCCGGGATGGAAATGCGTTTGATGGATCGACAGCGCAGTATCGATCGCATTACGGCGGCAATGGATGATCGTGGCGCGCGGGAAAGCCAAGTGGATCAGTCCGGCCCAGAGGAAATTGAACGGCATCTTGTCGGTTACACGCGCGGCTTTCGGGGCGATCGCACGAAGTATGCGTAGGTAGTCCGCGGCCGCCTTGGTGAGGAATGGCCTCTCAGCGCTCCCCGCCTCGGACTTGTGCCAGTCGGCTCCACGCTCGTTCCAGAAATTCAATTCACCGCCGGCTCCAACCTCGGGATGGCTAGAGACGATTTGTTCCACAAGCGTTGTGCCGGACCGGGGCATGCCGACGATGAGCACCGGAGTGGGGTCGTGACTACCCAGTTCGGAGGAACGCGCGATCACTTCAGGCGTGCAGCGGGCGATCAGGCGGTCAACCTCATTTGAAAACGCGGCTGCGTTGAAGGACCCAGAACTACGGCGAACTTCGTCCGCAGCGTCGAAATGCTTCATCGCCACCGCGTACTCGCCGAGATCCTCGGCCGCCTTGCCGATGGCAAGATGAACCCGGAGCCGCTGCGCCGGTTCCAGACCCGGCGTGGCCAGGGCAGCTTCCATTTTTTCAAGCAGCCCGTTGTCATCCCTCCGAACGGGGCGACACCGTACCAGATCGTAGTAGGAGCCTGACAGGAGCGGCGCGATCGCGATGGCGCGCTCGAAGCACGCATAGGCCTCGTCGAAACGACCTAACTCAGAGAGCAGGTTGCCGAGCAAATCGTAGGCCATCGCGTTTGTTGGATCTGCCACCAGCATCTCTCGCAGGACCTGTTCGGCTTCCCGGTCGCGATTCTCGATCAGCAACGCCCGCGCTTTGCCAAAACGGCCAAAGTTGGTCTTTCCTCCTGTGGACGCCGCGCGCCGGAAGCATCCCACTGCCTCATTGACATGCCCTAGCGTGTAGACCAGGGCGCCCGCGCGGAACCATGCTTCCGTAAGGGAAGGCAGCAGTTTGGTGGCGTGATCGTATGCAGCGATCGCGCCGTTCGTGTTCCCAGACTTCTCCAAAGCGATTCCCAGGCGGAAATATGCGTCCGCATACCTTGGATTGCTGACGACAGCCCATTGCAGTGCGGCGATCGCCTCCTCGATACGACCAACTTCAAGACAGGCAAGGCCGAGATCATGCTGGACGACGGCATTGAAGGGCTCGAGCAAGGCGGCTTCGCGCAAGGGCGCGATCGCATCCGCCGGTCGACCCGCCCTCAGGAACTGCGTGGCCATGGCCAGCAGAGGAGACACGGATTGCGGAGCGGCTTGAGCTGGAGACTCAGACATTACGGGAAACCTGGTGTACGAGGTGTAGTGAGTCGTCGGACTGGCCACACGGTGGTTCCTTCAACGGGGACCACCCCGAGAACTCTTGCGATGCATTCTACATGCGAGGAGACGAACGAGTCTCGCCAGCCCAGATAATTACTTCGTTAATTCCGAGATCTGAACGTCGTAATCCTGCAACAGCGTTCCAGTCGCGTTGTGCAAGGACGCGACCGCAGCCTGATAATCCACTTCAGCCTGCAGCAGCGTCGCCTCGGCATTGGCCACGCGGGTCTGAGCGTCGAGTTCGAAGAAGACGTTCTCCGCGCCCAATTGGGCTTTGCGGTGCTCGGCAGTAAGCATCTTCTGGGCCAAGTCGAGGGCGGTCTTGCCGGCCGCGATAGAGAGCTTGGCTTGTTCCAGTTGGTGGACGGCGTTGGCAACTTCCTGCGCGATCTGCTCGCTGGCTTGCTGTGCTGAGTACAGATCCCGATGCCGGGAAACCAGCGCCGTCCCGAGATTAGCCTGGGCGGCGCGGTTCTTGATCGGAAGATTCAACGTGAGGCTTGCACCGTAGCCGGGATATCCGAAGCTGAAAAGCTGGTGGAGCGAAGTGTTGAGGCCGCCGCGGGTGATGACACCGCCGAAATTCAAGTCGCCGCCGACTCCGTTCCCCAGATAGAAGGCCTGCAACTCGAGATCGGGCAGGAGTTGGTTGTGGGCGAGGCGGATGCTCGTGTCGTCGGCCGCAAGCGCCTGTTGCCAAGCAAGCACTTCCGGCCTTCTCTCGATTGCCTGCCGCAGTGTAGTGGCGATATCAACCGTCAGCAATTCGCCTTGGGGTTCGGGCTTTTCGGTGGTTTCGATATCGAGAGCCTGGATGAATGGATCCTGATTTGCACCGATCGTGAGGCGAAAATTCTCCTCTGCCTGCTTGATCTGGTACTCGGATTGAATAACCTGCAGGCGGCGCGAGGCCACTTCCGATTCAGAGCGGTAAATATCGAGCGGAGGCAGAGCGCCGAGCTCCAATGCGCGTTTGTCGTGCTGGTACGTGGCTTCCGCGGCATCCTGGGATTTCCGGGCAACATCGAGATTGTTGTGCGCGCGGACCAGATCCCAATAACGATTGACCCCCTGCAGAATCGCGCCATTCACCTGAGCTTGGAACAGGGCTTTTGACTGCTGCAGGTTCGTTCGCGCGATGACAACAGGCGCCGTGTTGGCGAATCGCCAGCGGTTCCGGAGAAGCGGCTGTGTGACCTGAATATTCAACGATGACTGGTAATAGGGATTGAGGAAGTAGAAGCCGCTGTTGCTGGAGTCTTTGTAGCCGTTTAGCCCGACTTGAAAATTGGTGCCGGTCGGCAATGTCTGCGTGTAGGTGAACTGAGCTGATTGATTCAAGTCATCAAACGTGCCCGCTCCCTGAATCTGACTGAAGCCAGGATAGGAACTGCGGCGCGCAGCAAAGACGGATTGCAACTTGGGGTCGAAGGGCTGGAAGGAACTCAGAAGGTTGAACTTTGCGGATTCAACATTCGATTCCTGTACGCGGATGGAGCTATTGTTTTGCAGCGTGAGGACGATGGCATCGTGCAGGCTGAGCTTCAGTTTGCCATCGACCACGTAATCCCGGAGATGTTGCGGCGTCGCGGTTTTCGAGCTGCGCACTTCCGACGTGAGAAGTGCTTTGTAGGTTTCCTGGGATGAGGCGAAAAGGGATAAAAATGGGATCAGCACAACGAGGTACGAAAGACGAATTTTCATTCTTCCTCTCCAGAATGTAGAGGTCTGTGACACGAGGCACTGCGCTGGTCGCTCACGCAATCACCAGGCCGAATTGCGGTACTTCATGGTTTTACGAATAGGATCAGAGCTGCACTTGCTGGGAACACCTCTGAAGTTTACTCGTAACGGATCGCTTCCACCGGATCGAGTCGCGCTGCTTTCATCGCGGGATAAATACCGAAGACCAGCCCTACGCTGATGGATACGACGAACGCGAGGATGATCGACAGGGCGGTCACAATCGTGGACCATCCAGCAAGCCAGGCGATGAGGCGCGACATCAACACGCCGAAGAAAATGCCGAATGTTCCACCGACAAAAGAAATGATGGTTGCTTCCACGACGAACTGGCGGACAATGTCGAACTGGCGCGCACCGACGGCCCTTCGCACCCCGATCTCACGCGTGCGTTCCAGGATGCTGGCCAGCATGATGTTCATGATGCCGATGCCCCCTACCAGCAGCGAAATCGAAGCGATCGCCACCATGACGGCGTTGAATAGGCGCTCGGTGCGGCGTTGTTCGGCAAGCAACTCGGCGGGAACAATGACGCTGAAGTCTCCGGCAGAGTGGTGGCTCCAATCCAGAACGGCGCGCACGACTTGTGCAACCTGCGGAACGTCCGCCGAGTCCTTCAGGTGGAGATAAATGCCGTCGATTTCATCCCGGACATGGCTGTAGCTGTCTTCGAGGCGGAGAACCGCCGCGTTGAGCGGAATGTAAACCACGTTATTCAGATCTTGCGAAGGAATCCCGGCGACCTCGGTCTGCGAACTGAGCTGGGGACTGGCCACGCCAATGACCTGGAACCACTGCTGATTGAGCTTGACGTATTGGCCGATAGACTCGCCGGCCCCGAACAAGTTCGACTTGGCGCCCGCGCCCAGGACGCAAACCGAACGCGCGCGGCTCTCTTCGTCATGATTGAAGAAGCGGCCCCGGATTACGTGAAGTCCTGCAATATCCGTGTAGTTGGAGTCCACGCCGTAGACCACAGGCGGATCTTGCTGGGACTTGGGAATCGTCTTCGTGGGCGTGAAACGCTTGCGAGGTGTGGCGGCGGCGATGTCTTCAACATCGTCACGAATGATGCGGTAGTCCTGGAACGTGAGGCCGGGAGAAATGCGGCGAATCTTGTCATGAGCCTGCCATTCCACCGTTTCTTTTGCTTCGACAATCAGGTTGTGAACGCCCATCTGCTCGATTAGCGCCATCACCTTCTGCCGAGCCCCCGCGCCGATGGAAAGCATGGAAACGACTGCGGCGACACCGAAAATCATGCCCAGCATCGTGAGCAGCGAACGCATGCGGTTGGCGAGCAGATTCTGCAGGCCAAGGCGTAGATCCGGGAGCCATTGCTTGTAGCCGGAGAGTGCGCGCCGTACTGGTGGAGCGGTGAGGACGGACATCAGAGGGTGCCTCCACCGAGCGGGGATGTGGAACCCGAAGCGGACGCTTTGCGCGGGGCCGTGGGATCGATGAGCGCGACTTGATCTCCCTCCTTCAGTCCTTCAATGGCGGCGCGGCTCTCGTTCTGTGACGCGACTTTTACCTGGAGTTGCTCGAAGCCGGACATCTTCCTGAGGTAAACCGTCTGCTTGCCCTCTTTTTGAAAGATGGCCAGACGCGGTATGTACAAGGCGTTCGGAGTTTTCGAGCCCAGAATCACAACTTGCGCCGTAAGACCGGGACGGAGAGAAGCGTCGGCATCATTAAGCTGGACGGAGAGGTCGAACTTGCTGGTTGCGTCAGTTTCCCAGAAGGCGCGTTGGACCATGCCGCCCGCCGATTTGACCGTGCCATGGAACGTCCGTCCTGGGAGTGCATTGAACTCGATCTCCGCTGCCTGGCCGACGGTAATGTTAGCGCGCTCGAGTTCGCTCACTTTCGCAGTAAGCTGCATTTCCGTGGAGACGATGACGCGGGCAATCGCGGTGCCGGGCTGCACCTGGTCGCCTTCGTGGAAGTCCGGCAGGGCCATGCCGCTGAAGAAGAAATCGCCGGTCATATTCTTCTCGATCGAGACCAGACCATCCGTAGGAGCAGTGACGTGCATTTTGTCGATATTTTTTTGCGCAACGTCCATGGCGAGCTTCGCCTTATTCCACTTCTCCTGGGCGAGATCGACCCCGGTCTGGCCAGTGGTGGCATGCGACTTGATGTCTTGCTCGAGTTCCGCGAGAGCGCGCTTGGCTTGATCGAGCGCCAGCTTATTCTTCTGGCCGTCGATCGCGCTCACCAGTTCATTTTTCTGAACTTCGAGTTCGGCTTGCCGGACTGCGTAGCGATCTTTGAGCAGTGCAACTTCGTCTTGCGCCTTCTGCACCGCGGCATCTGATTTGGCCTTGAGAATGTCCTGCTCTGCCTGATGCAGTTCGGAGCGGCTCTGCTCGAGTATGTAATGCTGCTCCGTGGGATCGAATTCCATTACTACATCACCCTTCTTGACGAGGGTGCCGGTGTGAAGCAGATGGGTAATCTGCAGAGAGCTGCCGGCTACGGGAGGAGCACTCAGGCTGACGGAATTCTTCGCTTCCAGTTCACCGTTCGTGTAAACGCGTAAATCGAGTTCGCCACGTTTGACCTTCGCAACCGGAACGTCGCCGCCGGAATTCGCAAGTGTGCTCTTCTGGGATGCGCGGCTGATCGCAATGGAGGCTACCAGCACAATGGCCACCGCGGTCACGGTCACGATGATGAACTGCCGCCGCCTTGTTTTCATTCGTTCTTACCAGCTGTGGGATCTTGCAGCGCGATGCGGTCCCCGGGTTGTAGGCCCCTCGCTACCAGGATGCGATCTCCGCTCCGGCGGCTGACCTCGATGGTTTGCGGACGGAACTTCGATCCATTCCAGATATACGCCAGGGTGTCGCCTTCTTTTTGAAAGGATGCCTGCACAGGTATCGAGAGGGCGTCGCGAACCCGATCCACAATGACGGTGACCTGCGCCGTCATGCCCGGTTTCAGCCGCGGATCGGACTGGTCGAGGATGATACGCACATCGAAGTTGCGGGGAACCGGCCATCCCGCAGAGAAATCTTCGCTGGCCAGGGTGCTGATCTCTTCGATATTGCCGGTAAATTGGCGATCGGGGATGGCGTCGAGGTGAACGGTTACCGGCTGTTTGGAGGCCAGGCGACCGCGCTCTGTTTCGTCGACATGGGCGGTGATTCGGAGGGAGTCGGCGTCTGGCAGTTCCGCGAGAGGGGCACCTGGCCAAGCGCGGTCCCCGGCTTTGAATGGCGACCGGCCTTCCGGATGCCAGACGGGTACGAGACTGACCATGCCCGGAGCCGGCGCCTTCAAGGTCATCTTGGTCAATGCCGTCTCAGCGCGCTGAACATCGAAGGCTGCCTTGCGGCTGGTCGCAATCTTGCCCTGGATATCCGCCTTGGCGCCGGCGCGATCGGAATTGAGCTTCTGTTCCGCCTCCCGGAGCGTCTGCTCCGCATTTTTGACCTTGAGCTTGGCCTCTTCGCCTTCGATTTCAGAGACGATTTCCTGCTTGCCGGCATCGAGCCTGGCGGATTCGAGATCGAAACGGGCCTTGGATACCGCCGTAAGGTCCTGCTCCTCGGTGATGCGAGCCTGGGCGCGTGCTTGCTCGATGTCGGCAGTGCTGTACTTCAACGTGGAGCGGAATTGCGCCAGATCCTGCTCCGTCTTGGTCTTATCGAATTCGACGATGGCTTCGCCCGCTTTCACCTTGGCGCCATCGGCGGCAATTTTGAGAATCTGCAGGTCTCCGGCTTCGGCAGGAGCCGTAATGCTGAGAGATTTTAGCGCGCTGCACTCGCCCCGAAACTGAACCGAATCGAGGAACTCGGTACGTTTTACGTCAAAGGTGGGAACCCACGGCCCGCGACGGCTGTAGTGGGCCGCGCCCAGAACGACGCCGCAGGCGAGCATTACCACCATCCCGACCGCGATTTTGCGCTGCTTCAACCCCGCCTTGAGTTTGTCCATCATACGTGCTTGCAAGCGAGTCACTATTGGAACGAGCCCGCTACGGCAACTTGCGTGGAGAGATTCACGTCCACGGCGGCGGAAAGGTCTGGCATGAGCCTGGGATCTGTGCCGCCAATTGAAAAGACCACGGCAAAGGCACGAAGCTTATTGGAGAAGTCTCCGCTGCGGGCGATGGGCGCCATCTCCACCAGCTTGCCGGGAAAAACCAACTCCGGATAGGCGTCGAGATGAATCTGTGCGCTATCGCCGAACTGGAGCGAGAAGAAGTCCTCCTGGTTTACCTGCGCGCGCACCTGCATGGAGGAGGGATCGACGACCTGCATGAAACTGACCCCTGCGCGGACCTGGTCGCCTTCCTGGACCTGCCCCATCTTGCCCTCCTTCCAAATCGTATTGAGGACAACGACACCGTCGATGGGAGCCTTCATCTCCATCAAATCGGCATTGGCGCGGGCGTGTTCCATTACCTGCCCGGCGCGATCGCGCTGCAGTTCGAGCAGGGTGACCGCGGAATGGGCGGACTTGCGTTTGAGATCGAAGGTAGCGCGCAATTGCTGAAGGGTGGCTTTCGCCTCGTCTAAAGTCTGTTGTGCTTTTTCCGCGTCGATTTTGGAGAGCAGTTCGACTTTTTTCAACTCCAGTTGCGCTTTGCTCAGGTCACTTTCGGCCTGCTGGATTTCCGTCTCGTCTTTGGCGCGGGCGGCATCTTCTTTGGCCTGCTCCTGGATGGTTTGATTGGCGAGCTTCTGATAGTCGTCCTGCTTGTTGATGAACTCGCGCATTTGAGCTTGGCGATCGAAGTCTACGAGAACGTCGCCCTGGCGCACCCGCGTGCCACTGGAAGCGAGCTTTGTAATCGTAAGAGTGCCGAACTGCTGAGCTTCAAGCATGGGCGCCACAATCGCCCGCATGCGGACCGCCTCAGTCGTGCCGCTTACGCGCACTTGCCCTTTGACGGAAAGGCCGTTTCTCTGTGCTGCCGGGGGGTGTTTCGAAAGGGAAGGGCGAAGGATCGTGTTCCTGGATATCCAGGCGATGACTAGAACTACAGCCGACGAGACAAAAAGAATGATCCAGTATTTCGCTTTCCAGCGGTTTCCAGAGTCGTTCCCGCTCGCAGTCACTTCTTCTGCCACAGGGGAGGTCATGTCAGCAACTCCGGATTACAAGTGTCTCAGCAAAGAGGCGCAAGGGCAACTGTTGTGTATTGAACGCGGTACCGATTCCTGCTCTCTGGATCATGCTGGGGGCGTCTGCTTGTGAAAGGCGGGAAATTTGCCAGAAATCAGGAGATCGGAGTTGTCGGTAATTTATCCCAGCCTCTAAGTGCACATGTTGACTTCGGCCGAGGCATCCGGGTGAGAAATCGAACGGGGCAGGAAGCATGCCCCGTCACTGTGAGCCCTCGATATGGCGCACTACGTCGTTCAGTTCGTCGATCATGGCCGAGAGCCTGTGTCGGACCGACTCGGGAATTACAACCGGGTCGTAGCGAGCAGCCGGGGTTGATATGTTCAGCGCGTCTTCTACTTCACAACGGGCGTTGGTCAGTTTGGCAAGCACCTTGTTCCGATATTCGTGACGTAACATTACATCCGTCTTCCTTTCAGGGGGAAGGAAGGGCATCAAGAGCCGGACCATGGTAGCAGACACGAGTCGCGACAATGCTGTGACCAGGATCACAAACTCTTGGTAAACCAGGCACGAATTCACCGCCTCGAACGACCGCATAGAATGGCGAGATGGAGCGGATCTGTGTTTTCTGCGGTTCGAGTGCGGGAAGTCGCCCTGAATACCACGCTGTCACCGAGGCGTTAGGTGCCGAACTGGCCCGCCGGAAGATCGGCCTGGTCTATGGCGGGGGCAAAGTCGGGTTGATGGGCATCCTGGCCGATTCCGTGCTGAAGAACGGGGGGGAAGCGATGGGAGTGATTCCCGAAAACCTCATGGCGCGAGAAGTCGGTCACAAAAAGCTAACCAAACTCCACGTCGTCGGGTCGATGCACGAGCGTAAAGCTCTCATGGCGGATCTCT